>Ga0209542_10000927_pt1 | contig 69975 bp, 77 predicted proteins | sample RifCSPhighO2_01_FD_184028 | JGI IMG/M metagenome (GOLD analysis project Ga0209542, IMG submission 184028) | Soil microbial communities from Rifle, Colorado - Rifle CSP2_plank highO2_0.1 (SPAdes) (version 2) | ecosystem: Environmental > Terrestrial > Deep subsurface > Rock core/Sediment ...
TTCCGAGCTCTAGGTGGTTATTGCTATAAACCAGCTCCGCGAATTTAAGCGAACGGTCCGAAATATCAAGGCCGAGCGCAGAAGGCTCGATATATCGCGGCGTTGGAAAAAATCTTGTAAGGCTTGGCAGAGACATAGTCTTATTTAAGATTAGATTATTATGGAACTTCTAGCCAGCCGGTTACGTCCAAGCCTCCGGTAGGGCCGGCAAATTGGACCGAAGCAAGTCCGCTTTCATACGATACGGTCGCGCTATTTTTTATTGAGAGCTTATAAGCCGTTACCTCTTTCAAACTCGCCGAATTCTCAATGTTTATAAGCCCATGTTTCGCGTAATAAATGGACGCGTCCACGCTGTTTTTTGGTCTTATGGCAACCTCGCTTCCACCAAGCTCCGCAGAATTATTTTGTGAGATTATAGCTATGTAGCTGCCTGGGGCTGAGCCGAGTATCTGAACGCTATTCTCCAGAGAAATCTTACTTGAAGTCGTTCGATTCAAAGGGTTATCAACCACCACCACTTCAGAATTTAACCCGAATGACGGGTCCAATTTTAATTTGGCCGTACTACTCATGGTAAAATTTCCGCGAACCCAAATCGTTCCTCTCATGTTAACAACAGCAGTGCCAGTTATCGTAAAATCACAATCAATCTTAATAGGGCCGAGATCTACCGTCCCTGAACTTATAATATACGGACAGGGAGAGCTGTGGACTCCACCGGATTGCGCATAGGCTTCAAACGCATTTATCTGATCATCAGAAATTGGAAAACCAACACTAGGAACATCGGCAGGCGGAGGAGTCGCAGGAAAAAGCGTCCCCCCAACAGAACTGCCAGAAATTGAACTGAAGTAATAAGCATCATTTGTTATAGAACTCGAGGATATTGAATCGGCATAGGCATTTTGCCCAATACTGCTGTCAGAAATAGAGGTTGTTGAGCTGGCGCTTTTCCCCACAGTAACGCCGTCTATCATATGCGCCCTGGCAATTCCACCTATAGAAAAAGAGTTTGTCCCTATTATCGTTGAGTTCTCCGCGGCAAAAGCATCCTGAGTAATCTCCGATGAATTCTTGCCGGAAATATTCCCATTCGAATAAATGCTGCCAATAATCCTGGAGGAATTTTCCAAAGAAACACCTCCATTCCCAACCTGGACAGCGTAAGAAAAGCTTGCGCCTGTGCCCTGTTTCAAACTAGTTTTGATTGTACGGTGAATATTCCCGATATCTGAAGAGCTTTCTATCTCTTTTCCGCCAGCAATAGTCGTAACTGTGATTGTGGTATTCGCGCCATAAAGAGAGAGAGAATAGGAGGCTGGCAAAAATTTCCCGAGCTTCGCGCGATAAACAGCATCCTCTATACCGGACTCGGAAAGAAAATAAGAACGTTTTGATTTTAGTTCGAGTTCGGAGATTCTCGCCCCTCTAAAAGCCGCCACGGCAACAATAGATGTCAGGGTAAGCATGGAGAACATCACCAAAAGCACGGTTATCAAAAATGCCTGCCCCGCCTGCGGCGATGCCTTTGATTTAGTATTTTGAACGTAAAACTGCTGAACCATAAAATGTTTTTGACCCAATAATAATCTGTATTGTTATCAAGCTAGAGCTTGTTGCCGAAGAATGCCAAAAAGTAAGCCCGGATATAGGAGTTTCTGGGGCGGTTACATACTCTGCGCCCCCTATGTCATCTTGCTTATAAAGCCTTCCGGATGCTAAAGAAAAATCTCTCGTGACTACGACCTGGCTACCCGGAGATTGAACCGTCCTCAATGACAGAACGCCCGGGTTTGAACTAAAGACGCTTGAGCCAGTGACATCCGAAGCCTGCCGGATCTCCCTTATTATAGCTTCCATCGCAACCTGCCCGGTTGTCACAATTTTTTTGTCGGAGTTAAGTTCTGATACGCTCAAGCTTGAAGTCAAAACAATCCTAACAACGGCTATGACTAAAATAGCCAAGATAGAAGCGTATATTAAGATCTCCATCAATGTGACTCCGCGGCGCATTTTAATTTCCAAACAAATTAGTTAAATAATTCTCCATAGTTACGGCCTGATCCTGGTCTTTAAATAACCAACTCACTTTCATTACTATTTTTTTGGTTTCTGGATCGTAGTTTGCTGGATTATATGGAGTTTCTATATCAAAGGAGGGATCCCTGGAAACATCTTCCACTCTAAAGCTTCTTTCAAATAGCCCTTCAATTTTTTGAGGCGGGGCTACGCTTATCGTCCAGCTGGGAGTCGTAGTTGAAAAAACAAGATAATAATCCGTCCCGACGGCGAGAGAAGAAATATTGGCGGTCCATCCCGAGTCTCGCAAGAACCGAAGCACTTCCAACCCTTCTTCCGCAAGAAATGCCGCTTGTAGTTTTTCCCTTGAGAGCTTGGCAGTATTTTGAGAAAGCAGAAAAACGGATATAAGTCCGAAAGCAATTGCGGCAATTATAAAAGACGCTATAACTATTTCAAGTAAGGCAAAACCGCGATTTTTATTCTGTAATTCCCGAAGCATAAATATTTATAGTCGTGCTAGCCGAAGAATCGTTAAGTTCAATGTTTATAGACCCTGCATTACTGGCTCTTCCGGTCAAACGTTCGAAAACTACCTCGGAAGGACCCCCAAGATTTATGGAATTTATGGCAACGCCCCGCGGCAATAGAATCTCTACGTTATTTGGATCACTGGGTGAAAATGACGTTCCCTTAAACCGGATAATCCTATCCGCCTCAAAATGGACGCCCCATGAAGATTTTCCTTCTGAACCCAAAGTTTGGGATCTGGAATAATCCATCTCTGAAATTATTTTTATCCTTGCTTCTTTCAAAAGCGCGTTCTTATTGAAATTTGAGAATGCGACAATAGCGAAAGAGCTTAAGACTGCAAGTATCCCCAAGGCGATCAATATTTCCATAAGAGTAAAAGCTTTCATATCTAAAAACTCCCTACAATGCCGTAAAGTGGTTGAATCATGGAGACAGCAAAAAGTCCGACTATCACACCGACGATTATCATAAGAACCGGCTCGATTACGGTCGAGATGTCTTTGGTTGCTTGACCGACCTCGCCTTCGTAGAAAATCGCCAGGCGAAAAAGCATCTCCGAAAGTTTTCCTGTCTCCTCGCCGATCGCCATCATTTCCCCTACAAGCGAAGGGTAAAGTTTGGAATTTTCTATAAAAGTTTTTGAAACAGGTTCTCCTTTCTCAACCCTCCTTTTGGCTTCATTCAAAATATTTTTATAATAATGGTTCTGCAAAACGTCGTGCGTAATCGCGAGCGCTTCCAAAATTTCCACGCCCGAACCTATGAGCGAGCCGAAGGTCCGGCAAGTTCGTGCAGCGTTATTTTTTTTGACAAGGCTGGATATGACTGGAATTTTTAACAATACTGAATCTATAAATCTTTTTATCTTTTCATTTTTTACAGCGCTGTAAATTAAAAATATAAAAACAAGAAAGAGAACAATACTTAAGATTAAATTATTGATAAAGAAATTACTTATGCCGATAACTATCCTAGTTGTTAATGGAAGTTCGATGTTCAATTCCTGGAATGTACTGATAAGCGTAGGCACAACGAAGATAAGCATCAATATTCCGATGACCATCATCGCAAAAATAATAACCGCCGGGTAAATCATCGCCCCCCTTATTTTCCTTTTCAAATCATATTCGCGTTTTAACTGGTGGGCGACGAGCTTCAAAGCCTCTTCCAATTTTCCGGTCCGCTCGCCCGAAGCCACCATCGCTATAAAAAGCGATGAGAAAATTTTTGGAAACTCCGCTAAAGATTCTGAAAAATTTGTGCCGCCCTTTATCGAAGAGGCAACTGCCAAAAGCACTTCCTTAAACTTTTTATTTTTTGATTCCTGCGAAAGGATTTCCAGGCTCCGGGCCAAAGGCAGGCCGGCCGCGACCATCACCGAAAGGTTCCTCGCAAAAATCATCCGCTCCGCAACGGAGACGCGGTTAAAAATGGAAGGCATTTGGAACGAACCTGACGCCTTTTTCTCGCTAGCGCTTATCAAAACATAGCCTTCCTCGCGCAAAGATTTAGCAAGCTCAAATTTGTCTTGGGCTTCCTTAGACCCGTTCCGCTCTTCGCCGGACAAACTTTTCGCCGCATACGTAAAAACAGCCATTAACCCTATTTTAATGGATTTTGAGGATATTCAGTGTTGAAAAGAAACTTACTCCGTCGTAACGCGCAGGATTTCTTCGATCGTCGTAATTCCTTGGACCGCCTTTACAATCCCGTCTTCGAGCATTGTTATCATTCCCTCCTCCTTGGCGCGTTTTTCAATCGCGTCCGAAGTGGCGTTAGAAATTATTAGCTGTTTTATTGATTCCGTAATTTCGAGGACTTCGTGTATGCCAATGCGGTCTTTGTACCCGTCCGGGCATTCCGGCGTTGCAACAGGCTTGTAAAAATTTATGCTATCCCAATTGTCGCCGGATTTCACGATTTTATTTTCTTTCAAAATTTTCAAAATCCGCTCAAGGTCAACCTGCTTGCCTAATTCCTGAAGTTCCGCCTTGGAGAGCGTAAAAGGTTTCCGCGATTTCCAAAGGCGTCGGACCAAGCGCTGTCCGATGATTGCCGATACGGTCGAGGCAATTAAAAACGGTTCAACTTTCATATCTAAAAGCCTCGGCAAAGCTCCGGATGCGGAATTGGTGTGCAAAGTCGAGACGACCAAATGCCCCGTAAGCGAAGCATTTATCGCAAGCGAAGCTGTTTCGTTGTCGCGAATTTCCCCGACCATTATTATGTCCGGGTCCTGCCTCAAAAGCGAACGCAAGCCGTTGGCAAAAGAAAATCCGATGTCCGGCTTGACCTGCGTTTGGTTGATCCTTGGCATGCGGTATTCGATTGGGTCCTCAATCGTCGAAATATTTACCTCCGGGGTATTTAAAATATCGAGCACGGTATAAAGAGTCGTTGTTTTTCCTGAACCGGTCGGCCCGGTCGCTAAAACCATTCCCACCGGTTTTTTTATCGCCTTGTGTATTTTTTCCAAACCTTCCCCGAAAAATCCGAGAGTTTCGAGCGTAAAACTTTTTGAATTTTCAACCAAAATCCTCATGACAGCCTTCTCCCCCTCCGCCACCGGCAAAATCGAGACACGGAAAGAAATCCGCTGTTCGGAGTTTTCAATTTTGAACCTTCCGTCCTGCGGGAGCCTATGCTCGTCCAATTTCAAGCTCGATAAAACTTTTATCCTCGCGATTATTCCAGGCGCGACCTGTTTTGGAAGGACCATGGCGTCGCGCAAAATTCCGTCGATCCTGTACCGAACAACGACTTCTTTTTCCCCCGGCTCGATATGTATGTCACTCGCCCGCTCCACGATGGCGTGCTGTAAAAGTGTATCCACGATCCGCACAATTGGCAATTCCTGCGCAGCCTTTTCCAAGTCCTCGCTGTTCTGCGGAATCTCTTCGCCGTTTTCCGCGACCGGCATCGTCAAAATAACGTCCTTCGCCCCATTTTTTATTATGTCCCCGAATTCCGCTTCTAAAGACCTGCGATATTGGGAGATGGCATTTTTTATGGAAGATTTCGTGGTAAGGCGCGGAAGTATTTTTAACTTGGAAGTTTTCTTGATGAATTCTATCGTCTCCAAGTCCTCCGGATCGAGCATGGCCACCTCGAGCCGATTGCCGTCTTTGCGGTAAGCTACTATATTATGAGTGCGCGCAATCGGCTCCGGGATAGTCCGCAAAACATCTTCCGGAATTTTTTGGTGTTCTAAATCCACGAAGGGCACGCCCAATATGTAAGCCTGCAAGCGTATCAAATCCTCTTCGGTGAGCTTCCCCTCCCCGATCAATATCTGGCCTAAATCCTTGCCTTTCTGGATTTTTTTTTCAGCAGCTTCAAGGACCTTCTCGTCGAGAAGCCCCGCATCAAGCAAAAAAGCCTTTAATCTTTTAGTTTCTATCTTCATCCAATTTAATTTGTCCCATCCGAAACCTCTTTAACCTTTTTCAATATTTCGTTTAACGAATAATTTGCTTTGACTAAATAAGCCTTCGCCCCCAAAGACAAAGCCCGCTCTACATCGTGCGGAGTCTCAAGGTTTGTCAGCACTATCACGGGTATGGTCGCTAACTCCGGGCTTTTTTGCAGGTCCTCCATTATTTTAAACCCGTGTTTCTTCGGCAAAACCAAATCCATCAAAATCAGGTCCGGCCGCTTTTCCTGCGCCTGCCGGAACCCGGTCTCCCCGTCGTTCGAAACAAAAACTTCAAACCCGCCCTGGCGGATAACCGCGGAGAGGTTGTTCGCGAGCGTCGTGTCGTCTTCGATCATCAATATTTTTTTTGCCATTTTATGCTTTAGATTTAGGGACAGTAAAATAAAAAGTTGAGCCGTGTCCCTCAAGGCTCCTGAACCCGACGGTCCCCCCGGTTGCTTCTATTATATATTTTGAAAGGTAAAGCCCCACGCCGAGCCCCTCGGTCTGGTATTTCAAAATATTTGAAGCCCTAAAAAATTTGGAAAAAATATTCTGGATTTCTTTTACCGGGATGCCCGCGCCCTGGTCGGTTATGGACCACTTAATGTGTGAGCCGATGTCTTCCAAGCTTATTGTAATTTCCCCGGAAGAAGTCGAGTAACGGATGGCGTTGTCGATAAAACGCGAGATGACGGATTTAACTTTAATCTTGTCGGCCATAACCCAGAGCGGGGATTTTGGCGCCAAGAGAATAAATTTCAAGTTCGAAGTGCCGGCGATCGGTTCGTACACGCTGACTATCTCGTCGGTCAATTCATTCATCGAAAAAATCGCGGGAGAAAGCTGGAACCTGCTATCCTCGATCCGGTTTATGTCTAAAAGGTCGTTGATCAAACCGATCATTTTCTCATTCGAATGGTTTACGATCTTCATCGCCGGAACAAAATCCGCCGAAGTAAGCCCTTCTTTCTTTTCCATTAAGGCATCGATCTGCCACTTGATGGAAGAGAGAGGATTTCGCAATTCGTGCGAGATTATGGCGACAAATTCTGATTTTAATTGGGAAGCCTCGGCAACTTTCTCGAAAGCCTTGATCACGGCGTTACCGACGACAAAAAGAAATACCGTAACTACGAAAATTATGGAAACCACCGTCTCCGGCTCCGCGTAAAATTTCGCGACTACATATGTCAAAAGTATGGTGGTCGAGATGACCGCGCCCATCACGATGAAAAGGAAATGCGGGCACTGCCACAAAGAAACATGCAGGTCCCGGCACCGCGCGGATACATTCAGGGCGCTAGAAAGATTATTGGTATTCATGCCTACCTACATTATATGTCATCTTTCCCAGATCCCTTGTGTATTTTCACATCCGAGGGGCTTTTCACACTGACGGGGTTTGACGTGGGGGCGAAGTATGATATAATGGAGCTAGTCCGTTCAAAAACGGGCTTTTATTATCTCAAATTTACACATGTTAGATTTAAAAAACTTTCAAAGCGCTTTAGAGGAAGTCTTGGTCGAGCGGGGCATACCTCGAGAAAAAATATTAGAGACCATAGAAATGGCCCTGGCCGCGGCCTATAAAAAAGATTATGGCAAAAAAGGCCAGATTATTCGGGCTAAATTTAATACTAAAGTTGGCAAAGCCGAATTTTTCCAGGTAAAAATCGTCGTGGATGAGAGCATGCTTAAACCCGCCGAAAGCGAAACCCCAGAAGAAGACATTCAGGCGGGCAGGGAGGAGCCGGAAGAGATTGTCGGGGAGGACGGGATTAAAAAAGTCCGCTTCACGCCCGAGCGGCATATCATGATCGATGAGGCCCGCAAAATAAAAAAGGACGTAAACTTGGGCGACGAGCTTATTTTCCCGCTTGAAACCAAGGAAGAATACGGCCGCATCGCCGCGCAGACCGCAAAACAAGTGATCATACAAAGGATCCGCGAAGCTGAACGCGAATCAATTTACACCGAATACGCCGCAAAAGAAGGGGACATAATCTCCGGAATAGTCCAGCGCGTGGAGGGAAAAAATGTTTTCTTGGACCTTGGCCGCGCAACCGCGCTCCTCCCGAAAGAGGAACAGGTCCGCGGAGAACGGTACAGGATCGGCGAGCGCATCAAAGCGTACCTTCTTCTTGCCGAAAAAAATCCGAAGGGCCCGGGACTTTATCTTTCCCGCTCCCATCCAAAATTTGTAGCTAAACTTTTCGAAATGGAAGTTCCGGAAATTCAAAATGGCATCGTTGAGGTAAAGGCCATCGCCCGGGAAGCGGGACTGCGCACGAAAATCGCGGTCGCTTCCAAGGAAGATGGTGTCGACCCAGTGGGCTCGCTCGTCGGACAAAAAGGGATCCGCGTCGGCACGGTCATCTCCGAATTAGGCGGGGAGAAAATCGACATCATTGAATGGAGGGAAGACCCGGAAGAGTTTATCGCTAAAAGTTTGTCGCCGGCCAAAGTCCTCGAAGTGGAAATAAATCCCGAGAGGAAAGAGGCCCAAATTAAAGTCGCCGAAGATCAACTTTCTTTGGCAATCGGCAAAGCCGGACAAAACGTCAGGCTGGCCGCGAAGCTTACCGGTTATAAAATAGATATCCGCTCGCGTTCCGGCGAAACCATAGCCTCCGCTTCGGAGGAAGGGGATGTTTCGACCGAAGCCAAAAGCGACGAAGTAAAAGAATAAAAATATGAACGAGACATTATCTTATCTATCCGCAGTTGGGGTATTGGGAATTTTGTTTTCCATTTGGGCATACGCAAAAATAAAAAAAGCGCCAAAAGGAGACGAGAAAATGGAAGAAATTTCCCGGGCCATAGAGGAAGGTTCGCGAGCTTTTATAAAAAGGCAGTATAGGATAGTAGCCATAGTCGCGATCATAATCGCGGCAATATTATTTTTCTCATTTGATTTAGCGCACGCCATCGGATTTTTGATCGGGGGCGGGGCTTCGGCCTTGGCCGGATATCTTGGGATGATGACCGCGGTTAAATCCAACGTGAAAGTTGCCGAAGCCGCGAAAAAAGGGCTCTCCGAAGCTTTCTCTCTCGCCTATCTCGGCGGGTCGGTCACGGGATTTTTGGTAGTCTCCCTGGGCCTTTTAGTCATAAGTATTTTCTGGCTTTTCACCGAAGATATCTCCGCCCTCGTCAGCCTTGGGTTCGGCGGATCATTAATTTCCGTATTCGCCCGCTTAGGCGGAGGAATTTACACGAAGGGCGCGGATGTCGGCGCGGACCTCGTCGGGAAAGTTGAAGCCGGTATTCCGGAAGACGACCCGAGAAATCCCGCGGTCATCGCGGACAATGTTGGGGACAATGTCGGGGATTGCGCGGGAATGGCGGCCGACCTTTTCGAAACCTACGCCGTAACTTTAATTTCAACAATTCTCTTAGGCTCTCTCTTGTACCCGGGCTCGAGCTCGATTATTTTCTATCCTTTAGCACTCGGCGCGGGAGCGATCCTCGCTTCGATAGCGGGATCTTTCGTTGTACGCGCCAAAGATAAAGAAAAAATTATGCTGGGCTTGTACAAAGGCTTGATCACAAGCGCGGCTTTATCCTTGGTCCTCTTCTGGCCGATTACAAAAATATTCGTCCACCCCATGGGCGTCTCGGCCGACCTTCTCGGAAATGAAATCCAAACCATTCCCGGAGATCCCGTTAACCTGTACATCGCGGCATTGATCGGGATCATCGTCACGATCTTCATGGTCATCTTCACCGAATACTACACTTCAAAAAGATTCCGCCCGGTTAAAAATATTGCGGCCGCTTCCACCTCTGGCCACGGGACAAATATAATCATGGGCCTCGCCGTTTCCATGGAAGCGGTCGCGCTCCCGATTTTCACGATCGCCATGGGAAGTTACCTCGCCTTTTATTTCGCGGGCCTGTACGGGATCGCCATCGCCGCAACGTCCATGCTTTCTTTGGCGGGAATAATTGTCGCGATAGATTCGTTCGGACCGATAACGGATAACGCCGGGGGGATCGCCGAGATGGCCGGGCTTCCGGAAAACGTCCGCGAAGTTACCGATGCCCTGGACGCCGTCGGCAACACGACCAAAGCCGTCACCAAAGGATACGCGATCGGTTCGGCCGGACTCGCCGCACTCGTACTCTTCGGCGCGTTCGTCTCCGAATTAGAAAGGCTTGGCAAACCGGCAACCTTCGAACTCCAGGACCCTTCCGTCCTTCTCGGATTATTTATCGGCGGCATCCTTCCGTACATCTTCGCTTCCCTCTCCATGCTCGCCGTCGGCAAAGCCGCGGGCTCCATCGTTGAAGAAGTCCGCAGGCAGTTCCGCGAGAAAAAAATAATGGAAGGGATCGACAAGCCGGACTACGCCCGCGCGGTTGATATCGTAACCAAAGCCGCGCTCCGGGAAATGATTTTGCCGGCGATCCTTCCGATCGCAATAACCATACTCGTCGCTTTCATCTTCGGAGTAGAAGCCTTGGGAGGACTTTTGATCGGAGTGATCATAACCGGACTTTTCCAAGCTCTCGCCATGACTTCGGGAGGAGCGGCCTGGGATAACGCCAAGAAATATATTGAGGAAGGAAATTTTGGCGGGAAGAAATCTCCCGCGCACCAAGCCGCAGTAACCGGCGACACCGTTGGCGACCCGTACAAAGACACAGCGGGCCCGGCGATAAACCCTATGATTAAAATCGTAAACATCGTCGCCCTCCTCCTCGTCGGCATTCTCTAGAAAAATTTAAAAGCAAACCAAAAACCCGCCTGAGGCGGGTTTTTGGTTAATCTTCATATGGCTGATGGCTTGATATTAGAGGGAGAAAAGTATTTCTACTTCTCTCATATACCGAACCACCAGCCACATATAGATTATTTACTCCTTTCGTATTATTTTTTTTAACTTAATTCAAAGATCTCCCCCAGAAATTTCAAATTTAATTAAAAACTCTGGGGGAAGCACAAGCGGTGGGCTCGAATTAATCGAGTTCGCTTGTGCTTATTTGGAGACCTAGCTCCCACATTTCCGGGTGTTCTTAGCACCCCTGGGATGTGGCAGAGCATCGGCTCTCCTGGAAACCTTACGGTTTCCTAATGCAACATTAAGTTGCAACATGAGCGTCTTCAGAACGCTAATTTTTTAACCAACCATAGCTCCTTTCAAAGAACTTACCCCTCAACAACCTCCTTTTTATCACCGGAGAAAGCAGTGTGCGACTCGATGTCACCCCACTGCTTAGCGATGACGAGATGACCTTCGTCAACCACTGCCACGGCGCCATAAGCACCGAAGCGACCGGAGCGTGCTGAGCTTGAAAGTTCACGCACCCAGAGGGCCGCCGAGGTATCCAATGAGGCATACCATTGCCTCCCGAACCCCTTGAGCGTGGTTTTGTAATTCACGCTCGTGAAGATCAGGGCCGCCAAAGGTTCTTCACCCGTCGGCTCCAAAACGAGATAGGTATAGGTGGGTGAATACTCCACCTCCACCGTTCTCGTCGGCTGGCCGGGGTGCGAAAGCGATACTCCTGGTACCGCCCCCTCCGCATCCTTGTGCCGCTCCATGCGACGCTGGCCGGAGACATGGGTTACTTCCATCACCCGTACACGGGCAACGGAGGGCAACTTTTCGGCTAGACAATAAATATCGAGCCGACCTGACCAAGAAGCTCCTCTGCCAAGAGAGCTTCCTTTTATAACCGCCCGCAAACACGGACGATCATCATTCTGCGCCTTGAAAGGCGCGAAGAGATTTTCCGGCAAGCACACTCGCACTGCCGGAAAATCCTGGAGGCACTGGCGATTGATCACCGTCGCCTCCGGGGGCCGCTCCTGCTTTTTATCGCAGCAGGAGGGGCATTTTTTCGGGACGCCCCGTAAACCGAGCGCCCCGAATGTTTTTGGGTCGACCTGGAAATCCGACCCACACAATCTACAGATGATTGAAACTAGGAGGGACATAGTCCAGTCTCCTTTCGTGCCGCACGAATTAAATCCTGCGGCGGTTTGAGATTACTACTTCCTTTAGCCCAATCCCACAATAACTCCCACCTCCTTTCTCCCAATCTCCACCGAAGCTCCGCCAGAAAAACACTATTTTCCCCAAAGATTCTTGGTTCTTCTGGAAGTTCCCATTTATCCGGGATTCTATCGACGAGTCCATGCTTCCACACAGACCCCTGAATAAAATCCCTCGCCGCAACCCATGCGACATTGATTCGCCAGCTGCGGTCTGTAAACTTTTCATGGCCAGTTAATTCATAAAGCCTTTTTGTGGCCTCCTGGACCATATCGTCCGTTGAAAAGGGGGCTATAGCCTGTTTGAAATTCTTACCAGCTAAAACCCTCTTCAAGAAACCGAAGACTCCCGTCTTGGCATCTCTGATAATTTCTTCTTTGGAGACCGGAATCCCGTCATCAGAAATAATCATTTTCTTCTCGAGATATGCTGGCACAAGCCAGCCCCGTTTTTTGGCGCGCCACGCGGTCGCACGAGACACGCCGTACTTCTCGGCCAACTTGGGAATTGACCATCCTTTCTCCTCATCGGAGAGAAAAATTTTCTTCATCGCACCTCCGGATTGAAATTGTTTGGTCGAACCGAAATGGTTAGATTTTCCGGCCGCCGTTTCAACTCCGAAAAATCAGAATCAAAGCGGCAACCAGAAATCTATGATATTTAATTCAAGGAACTTTCTACCTCTCAGAGCCTTCGAAATTTCTCTCGTCAGCTCAGTTGAGGGGAGAGGTTGTACGATAAATCGTAGCCTCTCCCTTGTGAGATTTTTCAGGTTCAATCTCGAAACCTTCAAAAAAGAACTATATGTTAGCGTCTCGGACAACGGGGATTAAAGTCTCCCCGAAATCAGTCATTGGGTCTGGGTTAACCCAGACCTTTCGAAGAGAGTCATGTCCCGCCGGCATCCGTTCGTCCGTGCATGGGTAGTTACGATTAACGTTTACCCAGTACACTGCCGCTAGTCCGAAGCTTCCATCCATCCGCTTTTGCGGATGGTTTTCGAAAATTCCGAACGGCTTTCCTCTGATCGTCGCCGAAATGTAATGCACGGCGGCGGCCACGGCGTACACAAACGTGTTACCGTACCCAGCCTTATCGGTCTTCTCGATGAAATCGAGTAAACCTTCCGGGCCGTTAAGCGACGGGGATTCTTTCACAATCTCCGCGTCCTCCCCATGGAGTTCACGAAGGGCCTTAACTTGGGCTGCCGACAAATCATGTCGGGACAGCCAAATTACTTTTTTCATCTCATGCCTCCGGATTGAAATTATTTGGTCGAACCGAAATGGTTAGATTTTCCGGCCGCCGCTTCAACTCCGAAAAATCAGAATCAAAACGGCAACCAGAAATCTATAATATTTAATTCAAAGAACACACGCTTTCGTCCTTTTGGACTTGCCCGCCTTTGGCGGGCTCATCAGGCGAGACACACATCTCGCGAGCGTTCGGGGAGAAGAATGCAATATTTTGCATTCTTCTCCCCTTTGCATTTTTTTGATTAAAGAACATCACCATCGTAGTTCTTTTTTTGTTGAACTTCAGATGGAGTCGTCCGACCTTGCATCGGACTTGCGCCGTTTCAAGTCTTGCGACTTCTGCCAGCGCCCGGCAGGTTCCCGAGTTTTACGACATCGGTGTGTCAGGGTCGGCCCTCCTTCGGAGTACAGCTGCCAATTCAATGACTTCTGTCTCCAAAACCTCTTCGGTCCCAAGTGGCGCGGGGATCTCCACCTTACCACTCGCCATAAGTGCGGCGATAATGAGATTAGAAACATACCGCACCAATGAAGAATGTCCTTCTCCAGGAGTTCCCTCAGAGGACCAATGATCCTCATTGCGGAAGAGATCGTTCAACTCTTCCTGGGCCGTTTTATCGAGCGTAAAAACGCCCATAATAATTCTCCTTTCATTTTTTTCGAAGAACTCCTCTATGAGGAGTTTCGTCCGCTCCTGCCGATTTAGCCCTCGGCGCCCTGGGTTGAGACCGGAATCATTTTGCAGCTGGCATGATTTTCCCAGCTGCACGAAGCACACGCGAAGATCTCGCGATCCCCATCATGCGCACCATCAAGATTCTGACACTCCCATGCGGCTTCCTGACCGCATGTGTCGCACTTTATTTTTGGGGCCATTTTGGCACCTCCTTTCAATTTTTTTTCGAAGAACAGTTCGATTCACTATTGAATCGAGATGAGATTACAATTTTATCTTCTAACCTCGTCTCGACTCTCCGCCAGCTGGCGGAAACATTGATTCATCCGTTTCGTCATAGTAAGATAGCGCTATGGTCAAGAAAACTCACAAAATAAAGCGCACTAAATTTGATGGTCAGTTGCGATTTCCAATTATTCTACGCAAAGAACCGGAAGGCGGCTTTACCGTGCTCGTTCCAGCGTTACCAGGCTGCATAACCTTTGGAAGAGACATTGATGAAGCTCAAAAAATGGCTAAAGAAGCTATTGAGCTCTATCTTGAAGATATGATTGAACGGGGCGAGCCTATTCCCAATGAATCTCCAACATACACCGGAGAAGTCACAATAGACCTTCCTAGAAAAACAGCCTCGTTTACTCATGCCTAAATCCCTAACGCCAAAGCAAGTCATCAAACTGCTTGAGCAAAATGGTTTCCACTTCGTACGCTCCAAAGGAAGCCATTTTATTTATAGGAATAGCGATGGCAAACGTGCAATTGTGCCTTATCACAACAAAGACATTCCAAAAGGTACGCTGAAATCAATCCTAAAACAAGCTGGCCTTTCACCCGAAGATATTTGATTTTCAAAGAACTTCCAAACTCTCAGAGCCTTCGAAAATTTCTCTCGTCAGCTCAGTTGAGGGGAGAGGTTATACGATAAATCGTATCCTCTCCTCCGCCATCCTCTTCGTCACGAGGTCATACTTTCCTCCCAGCCAAATCTTTGTCGCCTCGCCAACCGCGAAAGCGGCCGCGAAGCAGAGAACAAAGGTAAGTCCAGTCGGCCATATATAAAGGGCCGACAACGCAACCGAGGAAAAAATAAAAACCACCGCGACCCCCACCCTTTCCTCTAGCTTCTGATAGTCCTTAAAATCCATTTTCTTTCTCCTTTTCAATTTGTTTCGCACACTATTTTTTCCAAAGATCACCCTCAACTCAATTCTCGAAATTACTTCGAGCGCTGGGTTGAGGTCGGGAGGTGCAATATGTACAAGACATACGCACCTCCTTTCCTGTTTTTTGCCTACTTACTCTCGCGAACCTGCTCGCGCAGATCCGCGATCTCCCTCTTCGTCATCGGCTTCGCGCTTGCCACGAAGCCATCGACGAGAACAAACTTCCCAGATTCCTCGACCATTTTCTCACCTCCTTCTATATAATTTTCTAAATGAGCCCAGATGGAGGAAGACACTGTATATGATTTTTGTTCTTCACTCCATCTCGACTCACTACTTCGCCAAGGCTACGAAGTGCGTAGCAACAAAAAAAGGCGATTTAGCACAGTCCCTAGAGAAGTTACGCCAAATCGCCTTTTTTCGTATTACCGGCTTTCTCCTCTAAAGAAAGTAGTTAACCTATTCACTTTTCAATTATTTGTCTATTATACCACCGTGGTTAATTCTTGTCAAGTACCCCGTTTCACTCCCCTCTGCCCTTCGCTCACCTTATTTTCCTAGTATAGCATGGATACCATATCTTGTCAAGAGATAGACAAGATTGACTATTTGATTGCCTAAAATAGGCTATAAAATAAGGGGTTTTTGGACAATTGACTTTAGTCCCCGTATAAATTACACTTTACTCCAATGAACGACGAATATAACCAAGTTTTGATACCGACCGTCATCGAAAAGACCAGTTTCGGGGAACGGGCGTACGACATTTATTCGAGATTACTAAAAGAACGCATCATTTTCTTGGGCGGGCCCATAAACGACGCCGTCGCCAACACCGTCATCGCCCAGCTCCTGTTTTTACAGCACGAAGACCCGAAAAAAGACATCAACCTATATATAAATTCCCCGGGAGGCTCCGTCTCTTCGGCTCTTGCGATTTATGACGCAATGCAATATGTGAAACCGGACGTCTCCACGATCTGCGTCGGTTTCGCCGCCTCCGCCGCCGCCGTCCTCTTGGCTTCTGGAATGAGAGGAAAAAGATTGGCCCTGCCGAATGCGGAAATAATGATCCACCAAGTTTTTGGCGCGATGGAAGGACAAGCTTCGGATTTGAAAATTACCTCGGACCACATCCTGCACATCAAAGACAAAGTTAACCACATCCTCTCCCGGCACACCAACCAGCCTCTTTCTAAAATCGAGAAAGATACCGACCGCGATTTTTACATGGACGCGAACGAAGGGAAAATATACGGGATAGTCGACCAGATAATAAAAACAAAGAACGGATTTATTTCACTGGACGAAAAAAAGAAAAGATAATTTAAATAAAAAACCGGAAGTAGGAGGAGTCCCCCCAATCCCTCCTTTTGGGGGCCCCCTCCGGGGATGATGGCCTCGTGCCCAAGACCCCTCCTACTTCCGGTTTTTTATTTTTATGCCTCTGGCTGATTTGGAAATTAATTTGCCCCGGCTGCGTCTTCACTATATAATGAAACATATGAAAATCTCCGGATTTAAATCTGTGGTTTGGAAAGAAGGCAAACAGTACGTTGCCCAGTGTCTTAATGTTGATATTTCCAGCTTTGGTAAAACAAAAAAGGAAGCTCTCGCAAATTTAAATGAGGCCCTCGAATTATATTTCGAAGACGCCAAACCAAGGGAACACATAACGAAAGTGATAAAACCTGAATTGGTTGAATTTTCGATTAGCCGTGCCTAAACTTTATTCATCAAATCATATAACAAAAGTCCTTCAGCGGGAGGGCTTTCTTTATATTTCACAGCGTGGAAGCCATGTTAAATTTCGAAAGAAGAATTTAACTGTCATCGTCCCAGCAAATCGAAAAGAAATACCTGTCGGAACATTCCGCTCGATCTTGCGCCAATCTCAACTCACCGAGGAATATTTTAAATAAACTCTCTCTTATCTCTTGGTAATTTTTTCTAGGAGGGAGATGCCGGTCATGTCCGGTGGTTTGGGGATCTTCATCAATTCCAAAATCGTTGGCGCGACGTCCGAGATGACTCCGCCGACCTTGGCGTAGTCTTTCAAAATTTCTTCTTTCTCGCGCGGCCTGTCCCGTTCGAATTTCTTGTCGAGCAGGAAAAGCGGCACGGGGTTCAAGCTGTGTTTGGTTTTTTTCTCACCCGTAACGCGGTACCGTTTTTCTTCGGCGTTGCCGTGGTCCCCGGTTATAAGTACCGTCCCGCCTTTTTCCAAAACTTGGTCGACGATTTTTCCGACCTCGTCGTTTAAAGTCTCGAGCGCTTTTACCGTCGCTTCAAAACTTCCGGTATGCCCGACCATATCGGCGTTGGCGAAATTTATAAGTATAAATTGGTAGTCGTCGAGACGCCTCAAGACTTCCTCCGTAATCTTCCGCGCGGACATTTCGGGGGTCCGGTCGTAATGCGAGCTCGGCAAAGAGGGCGCCAAAAAGCGGTCTTCCCCCGGAAAAGGGCTTTCGTTCCCGCCGTTGAAAAAATATGTGACGTGCGCGTATTTATCCGTCTCCGCGATGTGGAATTGTTTAATATTATTGTCCGAGAGGACTTTTGCAAAAGGGGTAAACGCATCCAAGGGGCCGAAAGCGGCCAAGGCCGGCGAGCGCGCTTCGTACTCCGTCATGGTTACAAAAAACAAATCGGACAACTTCTCGCGCGGGAATTTATCAAAGCTCGGGAGCGTGAACGCCTGCGTAAGTTCTCGCGCGGAGTCTTCCCGAAAATTAAAAAAGATGGCGCCGTCCCCGTTTTTTATCCGGGACTCTTCGCTTCCGTCGTACCCCGGCTCGATAAATTCGTCCGTGATTTCTTTTTTATATTCTTCATCCAAATATTTCGAAGCTGATTCGAATTTATTTCCCTCCCCTTTTACAAAAAGATTGTAAGTTTTTCCGATCTTGTCCCAATCGTTGTCGCGGTCCATGGCGTAATCCCGCCCGACGATAGAGGCGATTTTGGCGAAGGGATAAACTTTGGAAATGCGTTCCTCGAGCGAGGCGACAAAATTCTTGGCTTCCCTCGAAGGCGCGTCGCGGCCGTCCGTAATAAGATGCAGATAAACTTTATTTAAATTTTCCCGCTTGGCAAATTCTAAAAGCGCATACAGATGGTCCGGGTAGGCGTGCACCGAGCCCGAAGAAAAAAGGCCCATCAAGTGCAAGGCGCCGTTATTCTCTTTGATTTTAGCCGAAACTTTCTTGAAAGATTCGTTTTTGAAAAATGTCCCGTCCTGGATCGCGATGGAAATTCGCGGAAGGTGGTGGTAGATGGTTTTTCCCGCGCCCAAAATTAAGTGGCCAACTTCAGAATTGCCTTCCTCTCCCCAAGCGAGCCCCACGGCGATGCCGGAGGCCTGAAGGGTGGTAAATGGGTAGGACTTTTCGAAGCGTTCGAAGTTATTTCTTCGCGCGACCCAGAAGGTCGATTCCGGATCCTGTGAAACCCCGAACCCATCCAAAATAATAAGCACAACCATTGCTTTATTGTAACACCTCTGTTACTATTTGGTTATTATTCCTTTTGCATTTAATTTGGAGACCCAATTAAAAGAGATAAATTACTATGATTTTAACGTCACCATTGCTGGTGGCGCTCGTATCGTTAATTGTCGGAACGGCAGTCGGCTATGTACTTCGCCAAGTAATTGCGCAGTATCGCAAAAATTCTCTCGAAGTCCAGATAAAAAGAATCCTGCTCGATGCTAAAGATCAAGCAGCTGGTACCGTAGAGGAGGCGAAAAAGAAAGCCGAGGGCGTACTAGAAGAGTCCCGAAAAGAGACGAAGGAGCGCGAAAATCAGCTAAGAAAATTAGAAGAAAAAGTCCTAGAGAAAGATGAGGCCCTCGAAAAACGAAGGAAGACTTTTGATGAGGAAATAGAAAGCCTCAAGAAAAAAGCCGAGGAAATAAAGAAAATAAGGGAGGAAGCGGAAAACATCGAGGCTAAAAAACGGGAGGAGCTGCAAAAGATCGCAAACCTCTCCGAAGAAGAAGCCAAAAAGGCGCTTCTCGATTCCGTAGAGAAAAAATATGAAACGGACGTGCTTGCGAGGATACAGAAAGTAGAAATCTTCGGGCAGGATAAACTCGAGCAAAAAGCCCGGGATATTTTGGCGACCGTCATCCAGCGCATCGCCTCTTCGACCGCTTCGGACGTAACGACGACGTCTGTAAATATTCCTTCGGACGACATCAAGGGAAAAATAATCGGGAAAGAAGGGAGGAACATCCGCGCCCTTGAACGCGCCGCAGGAGTGGAGGTCATCGTAGACGATACTCCGGGATCGGTCATCATTTCGAGTTTCGACCCGGTCCGAAGGCAGATCGCCCGAATCGCTTTAGAGAATTTGATCCTGGATGGAAGGATCCAACCCGCGAAAATCGAGGAGACGGTAGATAAAGCCAAGAACGAAGTTGAAAAAATGATCAAAGACGCCGGAGAAAAGGCCGCCTTCGAAGTTGGGGTCTTCGACATCGACCCTCGCCTCTCCATGCTTTTGGGCCGCTTGAAATTCCGAACGTCATACGGACAAAACGTCCTTCAGCATTCGATAGAAATGGCCCACGTTTCCGGAATGCTCGCCTCTGAATTGGGCGGGGATGTTGCAGTCGCGAAGAAAGGCGCCTTACTGCACGACATCGGCAAGGCCGTCGACCATGAAATCCAGGGAACCCACGTCGAAATTGGCCGCAGGATCCTCCAGAAGTTCAATGTGGACAATAAAGTGGTACAGGCCATGCAATCCCACCACGAGGAGTACCCATACGAGACACTGGAATCCATAATTGTGCAAACCGCGGACGCAATTTCCGCTTCCCGCCCTGGCGCCAGGCGCGATTCAGTAGAAAATTACCTAAAGAGGCTTGAGGATTTGGAACGCATCGCGAGTTCCTTCCCGGTCGTTGATAAGGCTTATGCTATCCAAGCAGGCCGAGAAATAAGGGTTTTTGTGACGCCAGAGAAAATTTCTGACCTAGAGATGAAAAACCTCGCCCGGGATATCGCAAACCGCATCGAACAGGAATTGAAATACCCAGGAGAGATAAAAGTGAACGTAATACGCGAAAACAGGGTTGTGGAATACGCAAGGTAGTTGACGAAAATTCCTTGTGATATAATCCTTTTTATACCCGTATAAAAGGTCGTTTGCTAGCAATTATTTAGTTTCAAATGAATAAAGCAGACTTAGCTCAAAAAGTATGGGACCTGCACTCCAAGAAGGGAGTTGAGGTTTCCAAGAAGCACGCAGAAGAGGTCGTAGATTTTGTTTTCGACACAATCGCGGACACGATGAAGAGAGGCGACGAGGTATCGATAGCGGGATTCGGCTCATTTGTGGTTAAACACCGCAAAGCGAGAACAGCCCGCAACCCGAAGACCGGAGAGGCCGTAAACGTCCCAGCGATGAAAGTCCCGAAATTCAAACCGGGCAAAGGCTTAAAAGACGCGGTTCGATAAGATTACGACAGATATTAGAAAAGCTCTCCGATCAAATCGGAGAGCTTTTCGTTTACAATAAAAAACCCCGACGATAAATCGTAAGGGTTTTTATTATATTTTCCGCTCGTTTTAAGCCTAACGGTTACGGCTCTCGATGATATCGCATATTGCATCGAGTACTTCTTCAAGAGTTGTTGGGTTATCCATGTCAATCCTTCCTGCAACAAGATGTCCGCCGAGATATCCGGAAGGATCCCGAGGATAGTATCCAGAGCGGAATATTCTCAAGGCTTCTCCATTACCCCTCGCTTTCAAAGCTTGGAGGAGTTTTCCTTGAGAAATTTGGTTATTTCCCAGAACTCTATCAATTTCAAAGAGAGGAGAATCTGCGAAATGCATCTGGTTGTGTTCTTTAACTAATCGCCCGCAGATAATGCAGTGACGAAAATCACTTCCGTAGTTTTTACCGCAGGCAACTTGCAGTTCTTTTTCGATAGAACGAAATTGAGTTAAAGCTGACATTAGTATCTCCTTAATCCTGCCTGCCTTGCGGTCAGGGCTTATGGATCAAATCTCAATGTTCATCTTGTATAAAGCATACCACGGCTTGGATATCTTGTCAATGATTCTTGATGATGAAAATATGATAGAATAAGTATATAAAACAAGAGATTATCTAATAGTTATCAAAAATGTTTGATAAAAATCAAAAAGATGAGGTTTTGGACGGGCTTTTGAGCCTTGGGATGGACCTTAAGGAGGCGCGGGTCTACATGTCTCTCCTTCTATTGGGCGAGGTCGGGAGCTCCAAGATCATCAAAGACACCGACCTGCACGGGCAGTACGTATATCAATCGCTCGATAAATTGGAACGGCGGGGACTAGTTCAGCATGTAATCAAAAGGGGTCGTAAAAAATTCACGGCAAAAAATCCAAATATGCTCTCGCGCTTGGCCGAGGAGAAAAAAATACTCGCGGAAAATTTGGTTACTAAGTTAAATGAGATAATTGTCTTGCCGCTGGAACAGCATTTCGAAGTCTTTCAGGGGAAGGAATCATACGTCGCGCACGAATTCGATATGCTCGAGTATGCAAAAGAAAAATGTGAAGTTTTGATCATCGGTGGGACAGGAGATAAATTCAATGAGACGATGGGGGTGAGATTAAAAGATTATACAAAAAGACAAATCGAGCGAGGAATTAAAATGAGATACATCGGGTCAGAAGGACAGAGGGAGGCAATGGAAAGCGTGCACGGAAAAAGAGAATTATTTGAAGTAAGGTATCTGCCGGGATTATTTACAGCAGAAGTTAATACAAACATCTGGCCTGACGCGCTCGCGTTTAATATTTTCTCCGAACCCGTGACGCATTTTACAATTTGGAATCCGTTGGTAACAAAAAGTTACGCCGGATTTTTTGAAACTCTTTGGACGTTAGCAAAACAGTGAAACAAAAAAAGGCGGTCCTTACGGACCGCCTTTCGGGTTTTGTGAGTTAATCATATCCAGCCAATGGGATTTCCAAAGCCACGGCGAAGATCCAAATCACTCCATTCATGAAGCTTTCCCCTTTCAATGAAACAGATTTTAAACCAAGCCTAAGACAAAACCAGCTCCGGCGCAATGCCGGAGCTGGTTTTGTAAAATTTGTGCGGCTGGCGGGAGTCGAACCCGCATCTGCTGCTTGGAAGGCAGCCATAATAGCCACTATACGACAGCCGCATGCCTCCCGAAGTTTCCCGGGAGGTGTTTTTACTAGTCGCTTGCGTCTTTGAGAAACTCCTGAAGTTCCTTGCGAAGTTCCGGAGTATCCTGGTGTCCATGCGCCGAAACCGCGTGTTGGATAGATGCGTCCATCACCTCGTCCTCTGTCCCGGAAATATAAAGCGAACAATTCTTCTCGCTCGGAAACAATCTGCAATCTGCCGCTTTGCGCTGCGCCATAAAATTTTAGATTAAATTAAACTTAATAAAAACGACCTTTGCTCAGGTTCTTATTTTATATCCAGTTTTGAATAAATACCAGACCCAGAAGCCGAGCCCCACAACAAGGCCAATTATCAGGATAAGCCCGATTGTTTGGTTGGATTCGGATACGCCTATCATCGAATAGCGGAGGCCGTCAACGAAATAGAAAAACGGATTTATGCGCACAAACCATTGCATATTTTCCGGAAACATATGGATAGATGTAAAAAGCCCGCCCAAGAAAGTTAGGGGCATGATTATAAACGTCTGCGGGATTGTTAACTGCTCGAAGCCCTCGGACCAGAGCCCGACAAGAAGGCCCAGGAGAGAAAAGATCAGCGCCACGGAAATCGTATAAAAAACGAAAAGGAAAAGATGCTCGACGGTCGTTACCGTAAAGAAAAGCGCGATAACGTACACTCCAGCGGCAACCGAGAGCCCGCGCACCACGGCTCCAGTCACATACCCGATGATTATTTCCATGTACGAAAGTGGCGCGGTTAAAATTTCCTCGATATGCCGCGCAAAGCGCTGGAAATAAAGCGAGGAGGAAGAATGCCCGAAAGCAGATTGCATGACATTCAACATCAGGAGCCCCGGCACAACGAAATCGATATAAGTAACACCGCTTATCATCCCGATCCTCCGCCCAACAATCTGCCCGAAAATTAAAATATAGAGCAGGGCCGAAATCCACGGTGTAACAAGCGTCTGTATCCAAACGCGCTTTATCCGCAAAAGCTCTTGCATAACAAATGTTTGTAACCCGATCCAGTTCACGTTCATAGATATTAGATTATAGCCGTTTTCATGGTTTCTATCTAGTCGCCTCACCTCCAACCTCATCCCAAATATTTTTAAACACTTCGCGTAAATTTTGGGACATGACATAGTTGTTTATTTCAACCAAATAGAACGGCTTGTCCTTGGTATAAACCATGACAATGTATTCGCCTACGATCCACAAAGTCGAGGTGAATTTAACTTCTTTTTTCCAAAACCTTATCTCACGATCTTCCCAGGCTTCTTCTGCCATCGTAGCTTCTATTTGGGAAATATTGCTCAATAGTTTTACTTTAATGCCGCGAGAGCTCTCTTGCTCCCAGTAATCCCTCATCCACTTTTTGAAATTCTCAACAAATGTATGGTCTTGGAACCCCCACCAGATTTTATCTGTTCGCTTTAGGCTCTTGTTCCATTCTTCAATTCTTTTGTACATAAACTCCTCCACATTATTTTCCTTTATGAATTTAATAGACGGTATCGAGTACTTAGTATTGAGCGGCAATTGCGACAACTCCTCGATAGCTTGGGTAGCAAGTTTTCTTTTTTCTTCCAATTTTCTCGCTTCTCTTTCGATTAAATTATTTAGTTCTGAGGCGGGTAAAGCGGTTAGTTCCAATGTTTTAGCCGTCAAATCACCCAAGATAAGCCCCTTTTCCATAAGATTTTGTGAAACGCTATATACAGTAGCTCGATTGATCCCAGTCGCCTGGGCGATATTGGTCGGGAGAGCCTTACCTCGCTTCAGGACCTCTAAATAGACTTCGATCTCCTTTTCATTTAGGCCTAATTCCAAAAGAATCTGATTAATCATGACTTCATATTAGCATGTTGTTGAATTTGTTTCAACAGAAATTTATCTATATTGTATAAGCTTTTCATGCTATTTTGGCGGATTCAATTCCACTCATCATTGACATCTTGACGATTCCCTGTTATGATGGGATTAAGAAAGTGCGGAACCTTAAATAACGACTTCCACAAAAAAAGGAGAAAAACATGAAGATCGCAATTATTGAAGATGATATCGGTGATCTATTTGGACTGCTTGAGGTACTCAAGGCTGAAGGACATGAAGTTTTAGCGCTTGTCCCCTGCAACCGTTTACGGCTTCAAAAAGAAGGGAACGACTTCAAGTATGTTGAGACTTTGGAAGAAATCTGCTCCATGGTAAACGAGTTTGGTCCGGATAAAGTTCTTCTGGATCACTCGCTAGACATGCCGTACAAGGGCGATGAGGTGGCTTACAAACTGGGCATCGAGCGATCAAAGCTTATTGGGACGAGCTCAAGCTTTACCCAAAGCTATTGCGATAAGCGATTCGGAGCCAAGAGCCATCTTGGACACCGCGATTTCGCAAAATTTGAGCTTCTCAAAATAGTCGCTTAGTACCTTTGAAGGTTACGAGATTGAACCTGAAAAATCCCAAAAACAAAAGCCCCGAGGTAGAAATACCGACGGGCTTTTTTGTTTGTGAATACAGATGATACATTTATTGTGCTATAGCTGGATAATTGTATCATATCCATTATTTATTCACTCCTTGAATATTTAAACTAAAATTCTATACTGAATGTCTATGAATGTGGAGAAGTGCGACATCTGCAGAAAAGTAATCGGCCGTGAAAAAATTTCCTTAAGCTATGCGAGTAAAAATTCTATGCGCCAATATAAAGATCTTTGTCAGAAATGCGGTAAATCAATTCTTGATTTTATAAAAAAGAATGGCTGGTGGAAAAAAGTCGAAGAAGAGGAGAAAAGTTGGGCAGCCCTAAGGGCAAAGAAACAAACTTGAAATACAAACGTCATAATGTACAATTGGACATATGAATCGAGTAAAGCAAAATTCAAATAACGAGAAACTCACTGCAGTTCTAGAAGAGCTTCGCCTAATGCGCGGTAAGCTTGATTTATTGCTTCCGCGGGAAGATATTAAAGATTACTCTAACCCAGCGCGTATTAAAAATTCCTATAAAAAGGCTACTAAGAAATATCCGCCAGCTTCTGCATGGAAATAATAAAAACTGAAGACTTCATAAAGTCTTTTCGAGCGGTTCCAAAGCCAATTAGACATATCTATGACATTCAAGAAAAACGTTTTATGGAAAATTGGCGCGACCCAAGACTTCACATAAAGAAGATAAAAGGATTAGAACATGCGTTTTCCTTTCGCGTAACCCGCAGTTGGCGGGTATTATTTTACTTTCAAGATGCCGACGAAGCTATCTTCTTCGAGATAGATCATCGCCGAGATGTTTATAGAGACTTGTAACTTAACCTCAGTTAGGTTTAGCCCCTACCTGCGCTAAATAATGGTCCTCGATGGATTTGCCGTCTTTAATTAATTCCGCCTTGGATTCGAGCGAGACGACTTTGCCGTTGAAGATTATCCCGATCCGGTCGCAGAGGCGCTGGGCTTCTTCCAAATAATGCGTCGTGAGCAAAATTGTTTTTCCTTTTTTATTCAACTCCGTCAAAATTCTCCAAAGGTCGTGCCGCAGTTCGACATCCACCCCCGCGGTCGGCTCGTCCAAAATCAAAAGATCCGGATCGTGCACCATGGCTCGTGCCAGCATCACTCGTCTCTTGTACCCTCCGGAAAGCTCCATGAATTTTCTGTCAGTATAACTTTCGAGACCCAAGTCTTTTATAACCTGGTCGATCCGGTCGAGGCGCTCTTTCTTGGGAATGCCAAAGTATCCGGCAACAAAATATAAAATATCTTTTGGTTTCGCAAAAATATCTATGTTAAATTCCTGCGGGGCGATGCCGATTTTCTTCCGGGCCTCGCGGTAATCCTCCACGACGTCGTACCCAAAAACTTTAATCGTCCCGGAAGTAATCTTGGCCGTTCCGGTTATGCAACTGATTGTTGAAGTCTTTCCCGCGCCGTTCGGGCCCAGGAACCCAAAAAACTCTCCCCTCTTCACTTCGAAAGAAACGTCGTTTACCGCGACCTTCTCGAAGCCTTTGCTTTTATATTTTTTGATGAGGTTTTGGACTTCTAAGGCTGGTGGCATTGGGTAATTATATGCGAAATTGTCCTATAAAAAAAGTCAGCCCCGCATTGTGGCTAGCGGAGCTGACTTTTTGCCCAAAGGTTTTACTCTTTCCAGCTAATTGCTTGATGTGGATGTTGCCGACGGGAATGGTGTCAGAGGTAAACCGGCCCTTCGCTCGATTTCCCGTAAGCGTTCGATTAATTTCCTAATTTTTTCTGTAATCTGTGGATTGGTATTTCCGGACAAAAGCAGTTCGATAGAAGAAGCTTTCAAGATTCCGCCCGTCTCCATTTTTCCTTTAACGTTCACCTTGTCCCCGACTTTCAAAGTCGTAGTCGCGTTATCATTGTGGGTTATTTTCGCCCCTACCGTATTTACATCGATGTCGAGTCCCCAAACTTTTACGGTGATCGTGCTCGAAGCGGTGTTGGAAATTGTTCCGCCCCTAATCCTGGCTTCGCCGCCCCCTTCAACAGAGAAAGATTGGGAGATGTTGAAGTTCTGCACTTTTTCTAACTTCTGTATCGATTTGTCTATCCTTTTAAATAAATTTTTGAATCGCCCGTTGTCGTTATCGGCGTAGGCCGGAGAAAATAGGCCTACCGAAAGAATTGTCATCACAAGAATCACGGTAATATATTTTTTTGTCATGTTATAGGTTAATTTCTAATTCCTCTTCATTTCTCTCTTCGATTTTTTCTTCTATCTCAACCCTGGAGCTTGTTGCGGGAAATTCTAAGACTTTTAATTTTAATCGAGACTGCGCTTCGAGCATGAGTTTAGCTTGGCTCGAGAGTTTTACGGCCTCGTGCAGTCTTGTCAGCGCTTCGGTTGTGGAAGATGCAGAAGATTTCAAGCTCATGATACTCTGGTCCTCCTGTTCAGCAGCCTTTCCCAACTTCACTTCCGCAACTATCTCCTCGGCCTCCTTTATCATCTCTTCTGCCTTCTTACGGACTTCCTCGTCTATGGAATCCCCAGATTTTTCAAGGGCTTTTTTGGCCTCTGCGATTGCTTCCAATGAAGCCTTCAGGCGCAGGGCTGTCGCTTCCTCCAAGCGGCTGTTCCTTTTTTCAAAGACATCATCTTCAAAATTTTTGCGGACTTCTTTCACGGATTTGCTTATGGATTTAACTTCGACCAAAACGGAAGTTATTTCCTTTTTCGATCCAGAATTTTTTTCAGCAAGTTTTGAAAGAATTTCCTCGTGGGCCATGAGCGAGGTTTCAAGCCGAGAAGTTACGTCCGCGTTGATGGAAAGTTTTACCTCTCCGCCCGTAGCGGTAGCGCTAAGGCGAGTTTTTATTTTCTCTGCATTCTTTGCGAAGTTAGCTTCGATGGTGGCTCGCGCTTTGTCGTCCAGGCGATCTTCCGAAGCAAGGCGCTCCGTTTCTTCCATTCGCCTTTCCGCAACAGAAACGAACCATTCCATCTTAGCTTCGTCAGAACGGGCTAAGTGCTCCCTAAATCCCTCGTTCACTTCAATCTTGATGGGATACAAAATATCGCCGGGCAAAGAGCCCTCCGCAGCGAGGGAAATTCCCGCGCCAGACGCAATAACTAGCATTAAAACCGCAAACGCGGCCGCCGGGCGCGAGAAAGAAAAAACTGCATATGTTAAAAGTCGCTTGAAAGTACGACGTTCAAAAACCTCATCTCTTACAGGAGCTTCTGGGGTTTTAGTTACCGACAAAATAAAGCCCTTCATTTTTTCCTTTTCCTGCTGACTCAATTTAACTCCTTCCTTGGCTTTATCGAAAATTTTTTCTAAATTATCCATTATTGAAAATCTCTCTTAATTCTTTTAATGCCCGAGACAGACGCACAGAAATTACGTTCTCGCTTTCCCCCACCACACTTGCTATCTCTTTCGGGCCCAACCCGTCTATGAAGCGCATGATCAAGAGCTGTTTCTTTTCTTCTTCCATCTTTTCCATCGATCTCATTAGGTTTACCGCCTCCGCGCCAAGCTCAACCTGAAGCTTGCCTACCTTATTATCGCTCGCCTGAAAACCGCCTTCGGTTATCTCTTCCAAAGATAGGGACTTCTTCCTTCTTATTTCATCTACGACAAGATTGTTTAAGACGCGGTAGAAAAAAGCGCGGATGTTCTCAACTTTCTCCCCCTTCAGGATATATTCCCAGGTTCGAATAAAAGTCTCCTGGACCATATCTTTGGCCTTCTCCCTATCGTAAATACGAAAGTAACAATGCCGGAAAAGCGCTTCAGAATATGCTTCGTATGCCGCCAGGAAATCTTTCTCTTTCATGTACTGGGTCGATAGTAAGACGTTAAAATAAGGGTTTTCTTACTGCTAACTTGTCGGGCTGCTGGGAATCGAACCCAGTCTACCTGCTCCCAAAGCAGGTGTACTGCCACCATACTCCAGCCCGTCACCGTTCTATTATTACATTCTTTGTCCAGCGTATTTTAGCCCTTTTAGCCTCTAAATCAAGGAATACCGCCATCACGTCGATTTGCCACTCATAATCCTCGTAGTCGGGATGCTCCATAAACCAAGTCTGGATGGCCCGCCAAAGACGCTTAGTTTTCCACATATGGACGTTATCCTCCGGTTTATGGTCAAATTTTGAGTTGAAAATAGATCCCTTAACTTCTACAAAATGTAGCTCATTTTCTCCACTAACAATTAGGTCAATCTCACCCCACTTCCTGAGGTAGTTCCTCTCCAAAATTTTAAACCCCTTACTAGAGAGATGCCTAGCGGCTAGCTTTTCGCAAACATCCCCAAATTTCCTCTTATCTGAAGGCATTATGGTGTTTCACGCGAAACTTTAACCAATAATTACGTTTTACGGAGTTTTACAACGATGTTTATATCTCTGTGAAACGTTTTACAAATTTATCTTTATTTACAAATGTTTCACGCGAAACTTTTCCTAGCTTAATCTGGCCTTCTTATACAGTTCAAAAGAGGCCATTGCATCAGCTAAAGCTGTATGGTGGTTTTCGAACTCTAAGCCATATTCCTTGGATAAACTACCGAGTCCTTTTTCTCCGAAAACATATCCTAATTTAGCCGCCGCATACGGATTAATGTCCAAAACACGCCTGTGGAAATCCAGTGGAATACTCGTTGAGGTGACGGCTACATCGAGGAAGGAGTAATCGCTTGAAACGTTAAAGCCAGCCAATATCGTGTTCTGTACCTTGGGGGCTAACATTTCCATCATTTCCTTCAGGCTTATCGCATCCTTCCACTTTTCAGCGTCGTACCCGCTTATCCTTAGGGCTTCAAGATCGGCGGTCTCGAGTCGGGTAGGCTTAACCTTAATCTCCCATCGCTCAATAACCTCCAGATTAGGCTGGGAGACCTTAACCAATCCAATCTCTACAATCTCGTGCTTTGAAGATTCCAGACCAGTCATCTCTAGGTCGATAAAAGATATCGGAGCTGTTTTCGGATCAAATTCTCTTCCTTTCATTTGAACTTTTATCTTCCCACAAATTGATGAAAAAATCTACGAAATATGGTTGGCGCCCCCTCGTCTTAGTATAAAAGGTCGGTTAGTAAAAATTAATTTTAAATAATATGGCACAAAATAGGGGGACTGAAAATCGCGGCTTCGCAAGTATGGACGAAGAGCGTCGTCGCGAAATAGCTTCCAAGGGCGGGAGGGCCGCTCACGAAAGCGGACGCGCCCACGAGTTTAGCTCCGAGGAAGCTCGCGAAGCAGGAAAAAAAGGCGGCCAGAGTAGTCGAGGCGGCCAGGATAATAAGAACGAGAGCGTGTGATAGATTCAACCTAAAAAAAGTAAATCATTTACTTTTTCCCTCCCACGGAAGGGGGGTTTTTCGTTTGTGCTGCGCACTTCGAAGCTACAAGGAGCGTAGTAGTGGACCCATGGAGAATCGAACTCCAGCCTCGGCAATGCGAATGCCGCGTAATACCACTTTACTATGGGCCCTATTAAATTTTTAAGTCGGGCTGCTGGGAATCGAACCCAGTCTTTACCCTCCCGAAGGGCACGTACTGCCGGTATACTACAGCCCGCCTACGCTAAAGCTTCGGCGGGCAGGCCCGCTTAACTCTAGCCGACTCACTTAACGTAATGTTTTTTCTTGATTTTTTCAACCTCCTGCCCTTCGAGCGAGACTTTTTTCTCTTCGGCTTTTTTCGACAGTTCGGCAAGCTCACCGTCCGAGAGGGGACACAAGCGCGAGATTTTTTCCTCTAAATATTTTTTCGAATTTTTCTTTGGGTCGTCCAGAACTTCGTCCAATAATATAGAAAGGATCCAGCCAATCCTCGGACCTGGTTCGATTTTGCATGTTTTCATGACCTCGTCCCCGCGGGCTTTTAGCATGCCAACGGAGATAGGGTCGCGCTGAAGCTTCTCCACCATAAAGCGAAAATGCCTTAATTTATAAGGCTCGGCCTTGGGAACGCCCGAACCCATGCGGTCGCAGATGCGCACGCGAATCAAATCTTCCATGTCTTCTATCCCAACTTTCGCGATCAAACGGCGCACCGAAGATTCCGTAACTTCGTCTACGTTGTAATAAAAAAGATGGAAGCGGACAAGCTTGGAAACTTTTTCAATAAAATCTTTTGGGAAACGCAGGCGGGTTAAAATTTCGCGCGAGACTTTCGCGCCGACAACATCGTGCCCGTAGAAAGTGGAGAATTTCCCTTCGCCGCGTTTGGTTCGCGGCTTGGCGACGTCGTGCAATAAAGCCGCCATACGAACCTCGAGCGACCATTCCTCCTTCACCGCGTATTCAAGCGATTTTGTGTTGTGCTCCCAGACGCTATATATATGATGTAGGTTTTGCCCCACGCCATACCCCTCCAAAAGTTCTGGAATAAATTCTTTCAATAAACCGGTTTCGCGTAAAAGTTCAACGCCTTGGGCAGCGCCTTCGGATAAAATTAATTTTTGGAATTCGTCGCGGATCCTTTCCTTGGATACAAATTTCAAAAGTCCCGCGTTTTTCTTAAGCGCTTCGAGCGTTCGCTTTTCAATCTTAAACCCAAGCTCGGACGAAAGGCGCACGGCCCTCATCAAGCGCAGGGCGTCTTCTTTGAAGCGCTCGTCCGGCTCTCCGACCGCGCGAATTATTTTTTTATCGAGGTCTTCTTCACCTTCAACCAAGTCGATTACTTTTTTCTTCTCGATGTCATAGGCGAGCGCGTTTATCGTAAAATCGCGGCGGCCCAAATCCTCCGGAAGTTCGTTCGCAAATTCTATTTTATCCGGGTGCCGCTTGTCGGAATATTTGGCCTCGATGCGATACGGGGTAACCTCCACGACCGCGAGAGAAAGATCCTCCGATTCTGTTTTTACGCCGACGGTCCCGTATTGGTTTTCGTAGAAAGTTTCCGGAAAAATCTTTTGGATGTCTTCCGGGCGGGCGTTGGTCGTCACGTCCCAGTCTTTCGGCTTTTTGGCGCGCAAAAAATCCCGGACGCACCCGCCGACCAGATATGCTTCGTAATTATTCTCCCGAAGTTTTTCGACAACCCCGAGAACCTCTGCGGGAATTTTCTTCATAATATAGTTGTGCGCCCTGAGGGATTCGAACCCCCATCACTAGTTCCGAAGACTAGTACTCTATCCATTGAGCTAAGGGCGCCATAACCTAGCGTCTTAAAAGGATTAGCGAGCGAATATTACAACTGCTTGGCGAAATTTTCAATGGCGGTGGCGATAGCGTACGCCCCCACCACAAGAATCGCCCCAATCACCGCCCAGAAGAAGGTGGATTTGGCTTTCTCGAGCTGTTCCTCGTTCCCTCGGGCGGACACAAAAAGGAATCCGGAGTAGATTATGAAAACAACAACCAAAGGCAAGGCAATCTGCGCAACGATCTGTGCAATCCTCGCCATACAACTCGAAGCCTTATCGCACTGTATTGGATTGGGAATGTTTGTAATACCTTGAGTTCCTTGCTGAGGAGCATCAATTTGATTACCTTGTTCAGGCGCCGCTATTGCTGCTGGAAATATTAAAAAACTACTTAAAACTAATATGAATAAAAAAATATTTAAAATCTGCCTCATATATAAAGGATATCAGAAAACAAAAAGGGGCGAAACAGAGTAAACTCTGTGCCGCCCCCGAGATGATTTAACCAAGGTGCAATTGAAAAAGGAACAATTATACTTTTAACATGGGTTGTCATTCGGGGTGCGGGCTCTTAGGGTAGTAGTTTCGTCTCCACGTATAGTAACGTAGAACGCCTCCTTGTCCTTCAAACACGGCTTTCCACCCCGCCGCTGTTTCCACTCCGCCGTCCTAACTGGCAACTCATGAACCATAATACCGCTCTCGTCCCTACAAAGTGGATCACATATTATAGTGTGATTCCCCTCTATCGCTACAAAACCAAGCGAATCAAATCTGAAACGCTGTTCGGTACCCGCACCGAGAACAAACTCGGACCTTTGGGGTAAGTATAACGCCCCATTTGGCATGAGCACCGGCTCTGGTCTCGTCGGCTCCGATGTCGAAGGCAGAGGCGAACCAGCCTTCCAGCCGACATACGCTGCCTTAACTTCTGGCGTAAGTATAGTCACAACCACCGCCACCGCAATTATAATGGCCGCCGTTTTTGCGGCTGGCCAGGTCGGCATTTGACCTTTAAGCCAAGCGATGGCAACACCAGCTACCAACAGAAGAGCGATAGCCCAAACCGCGAGTTCGAGGTTATCCATGAAGAAGTCCCTGAAACCTTCCACCCATCTTCTTGGTGCAGGTGACGTTGAAACTCCCGTCGTCTTCTGGCCAGTCTGCAGAATTAGTTTTGCGCATTCTGCACGACGTGCTTCTATAACCTTAACCCACGCGAGAATATTCTTCTCATTCTTAGAGTTGGGGAGGGGAGGCTTCTCAAACACAAGGGGGTTCACCTGTCTTACACTATCTAATTCATGACTGAGACGGTTAGCGACCCACTCTCCCTGCAACCTATCAAGTTCGCGACAATATTTTGCCACGCCCATCCTAGCTACAAGCGCAGAGGGATCGCCTAACTCCGACAGCTTTAATTCGCCGTCTATAGATCGCCTGGTCAGGGTGTCTGCCAAAATTGGCCAGCTGGTTCTAAACCAGTATGCGATTCCAGGGGCAACAAACCACACCACCACCAAGCCAACGAAGACAATCGCCGCAAATCGCCTAAAAGCAGGCAATAGCCATAGCGACCCTAGAATTACCAGAAACCCAAGGATTCCGAGTGTTGCCCAGAAACTACTCACAATCCCACCCATCCACATCGCAAACACCGCCAATACTGCTCCTACTGACCAGGGTAACAACTGTTGGAATGTAACGTTCATTGTCAATTACCTCCTTTTGAAAACAAAATCTCTGAGAATATCCCAGATGATTTCGCCCTTCATATACTGCCAGAAAGTGAGGCCACCTTCGTTGCCTGCCTTAACCCCTCCTGAAAGAGGTACCCGCGGACCACCAGTAGCTTCTGCTCCACGTTGTTCGCGGAAACTTCTGCTTATCCCTAGTTTCAGTTTGGTAAACTCATCTCTGTAGGCGAGGGGCGTATATACCACAGTCGCCACAAATAGAACGAGCCACAGTCGCCACATGAACCATCGTATCCAACCAAACATCCACCCAAAGAATAAGCCTATACTTCCAGTGACCACTTCGTAGGTGCTCAGAAGCTCCTGGTCGGTCATAAATTTACCCTGAAAGTACGCGTTGTAGTAACGTTGTGCCTCATCGGAGTGAACAGGCCAGGATACTGATCCTGATCCGAGCACTCCTAGATTGAAAACCAATAAAAGTCCTGTAAAGACCCAGAGGGTTTTCATTCTGGTATTGTTGTCGCGCCGGAGCGCGTACACATATCTCCAAACCCATCTTTTCATACCCCTTCTCCTTTCCAGGCGCGTTTTATTATCTGCCAAAACGATCCCGACAAACCCTTCTCTGAGGGCTCGGGGATTTCTATTCTCTTATATCGCGACGGTCCGTACAAATTATCGATTTTGTGTTCGTAGCTCCTAATTTGTACGACGACATCACACTCCTTCTCTTTGAACTCTAGATCATAAGTTGCGAAGCCCCGCTCATCTGTTGCCTCGTCATGAATTTCTGCGGGCTTGCCCAACTTCGAAATAAGAAACCTCACTGGAATGTCACTCGCACTTTCACCGTCATCGTAAGATATAGAGACAGAAATTTTATAACTTCCTTCGTCCCCTGCGGCTTCGACCGCTGGCGGCGCAAGCTTTTTGAGTTTTGGTTTTTCTTCTTCTTGCCCCTTCTCGGCCTTCTCCACGTCCCTCCTAAGCCCGGCGACATGCTTACGATGCTCGAGAGCAGCAATCTCTTTTTGCTGCTCAGTCAATTCACGAATGACCACAGGAATAGTAATCCTGTTATTTGGTGGGTCATTCGCCAGACGGGCACCTGCAACAAAAATGCCAGGCAACAGGGAATACATAGGAAAAATTATTTTTCCTCCTGGCCCAGTACCATGTTGAGAAACGTGCGACCCCATGTCGCACACAACCTGCTGTATTTCTCGCGGCGCTCCGCCCGAGCGATGCGCAACGATAACCGACAGATCAAATTCATACCGATCTTTGTTGAGTGGGTCTTCCTTTCCAGGAATTCCCTCAATGAACCGCGGCTCCATAGCAACCTCAAAGGAGGTTATTTTGAAGGGCGGCCGATTATCTCTACGTCCTTGGTCTTCTGCCATAATTCACCATCCTTTCCTTTGTTATATCTTTTTTGTTCCTTATTCAGTTTTCAAATCCGGCATAAAAATTTGCCGGATCATTTGAGTGCTATTATAGCAAAAAAGAAGAGATTAGTCAATAGATGGGGTTTGGAGAAAAAGCCTTATAAATAGGCTATTGTCTGCGTTTGCCGTGAAATGCTTTATGTATATCCCTTAAGGCTTTGTCGGTTACGTGGGTGTAAATTTGGGTGGTCGTGATGCTGGAGTGGCCTAAAAGCGCCTGGACCGAGCGCAAATCCGCCCCGTTTGTAAGCAAATCCGTCGCGAACATATGCCGCAGGACGTGCGGGGTTACTTTTTTAGAAATGCCCGCCTTTATCGCATAAAATTTTATTATCCTCTCTATCGAGCGGGGGGTTAGGCGCAGGGCCTCTTTGGCGTGTGGTTTGTAATTTATAAAAAGGGCTTCCGAAACGTCCTCGCGCTTGTCCAAATATTTTTTTATGGCTTCTTTGGCGGAAGGGGAGAGAAAAACCACGCGCACCTTTTCGCCCTTTCCGCGAACGGAGAATTCGTCCTTTTTCAGGTCGACCGAATCACGGTCGAGTGAGGCCAACTCCGAAACGCGAAGGCCGGTCGAAAATAAAAGTTCAAGCATGGTGCGGTCGCGAAGGGATTTTATGCCGTCCCCCTCTGGGGATTTAAACAAGCGATCCAATTCCTCAACGGAAATTAAATCCAGATCGCGCTCGGGAGCCTTGGCCAATAAAATCCTTTCCGGAGACAAGCTTCCGATGCCGCGCCACGCCAGATATTTCAAAAAATTCCTTAACGCGATCAAATAATAATTTTGCGTGCGCTTTTTTAAGCCGCCGCGGTTTAGGTCGAGTCGATATTTCCTGAGTATTTCGTCATCTATTTCAGAGGCGGAAGAGATTTTGGCGAAACCGAAAAAACGCTTCAAGTACCGGTCGTAATTTTCTACGGTTTTTAGCGACCTGCCGCGCTCAATTTCGAGGTACTCGAGGTACTCTTTGTGCAGTTCTTTTAGGCCCATACCTGAATTATGTCGCACAATATCGGACTTGCAAAATCTTGGAAAATATGATATTCTCCCAAAATGCTTAAGGCAAAGGAAAAAGCCAAGGTGATAGATAAATTCAAGGTAAACGACAAAGACACCGGATCTGCGGCTGTTCAGGTTGGCATTTTAAGCGAAGAAATCAACCGCCTTGGCGAACATTTGAAGACTCACCGAAAGGACAAACACTCCAGGCGCGGACTTTTGCAGATGGTCGCCAAAAGAAAAACTCTTTTGAGCTATCTTGCCCGCCAAAACCAGGAAACTTACGCCGAGGTTGCCAAAAAACTCGGGCTTAAGGTCAAGTGATAAAATTTCTAATTCCCGAATTTCTAATTTCTAAAATTTAATTTTTTAAAAGCTAACCATTTTTATAATGACAAACATCATCAAGCATAAGAACCAGCGCGTCGCTGTTTTTATCGACGCGCAAAACATGTACCACTCCGCTAAAAGCCTTTTTGGCGGGCGGGTGAATTTTAAGGAACTCCTAAAGACGGCGGTTGCCGGGAGGCAATTGATCCGAGCTTTTGGATACGTCATCCGCACGAAGACCGGCGAAGAAAAACCCTTTATCGACGCGCTTTTGTCGATCGGGATTGAATCGCGCGAAAAAGATTTGCAGGAATTTTTCGGAGGAGCCAAAAAAGCGGACTGGGACGTCGGGATTGCGGTCGACGCGATCCGGACGGCGGACGTAGTGGATGCGGTCGTAATCGCTTCGGGCGACGGCGACTTTATTCCGCTCGTGGAATATTTGAAAAACCAGGGAAGGAGGGTGGAGGCTATGGCTTTCGGGCCTTCGGCTTCAGGAAAACTCCGCGAAGTCGTGGATGAATTCATAGACTTGGCAGAGGACCCAGCGAGATATATATTGAAAAGATAAAAAATAAATAAATGGATACTAAAAAATTTACGACCGAGATCGGCGGTAAAGAAGTTACCGTCGAGTTTCCGGATTTAGCGGAGCAGGCCCACGGCAGCGCGATGGTTCGCTTCGGCGACACGGTCATTTTGTCTACGGCCGTAATGTCGCATGGCAAGCGCGAAGGCATAGATTATTTCCCTCTTTCGGTTGACTACGAAGAGCGCTTTTACGCCGTTGGTAAAATTTTGGGTTCTCGCTTCGTGCGCAGGGAAGGCAGGCCTTCGGAGGAAGCGGTTTTAATTTCGCGTTTGATCGACAGGGGATTGCGCCCGCTTTTCAACCACAAAATTAGGAACGAGGTACACGTTGTAGCGCTAGCTTTATCTTTCGACCAGGAAAACGAGCCGGACATTCCGGCCGCCCTTGCGGCATCTTTGGCCTTGGGAACTTCTTCCGTGCCGTGGGACGGGCCGATCGGGACCGTTCGCGTCGGAAGGATAGACGGAAAACTTATAATCAACCCAACGCACACGGAACTCGAAAAATCGGATTTTGATATGATCGTCTCCGGTAAAGGCGGGAAAATAAATATGGTTGAAGCGGGAGCAAAAGAAATTCCCGAAGAGGAAATGGTCCAAGCGCTCGAATTCGCCGAAAAAGAAATTTCCAAGATCGAAGAATTCCAGAAAAAAATAATCGCGGAGATCGGCAAAGAAAAAATTATTCCGAAGTTGCAAGAAGAGCCCGCAAAAATTTCTCAAATATTCGAAGCTACTTTCCGCGCGCGCTTAGAAGAAGCGCTTTATATAAAAGAAAAGAAAGTGAGGAATTCTTCGCTCTCGCAAATTAAAGAGGAGTGGAGCGAAGCAATCAAAGCTGAAGTCGGCGAGGGATATAAATCCCTTTCGGACGGATTTTATGAAGAAAGGATAGACGAGATAGTGCACAAAAATATATTGGAATCTGAAAAGCGTCCGGACGGCAGGGGACTTAAGGAACTTCGAAAACTTTGGGCGGGCGTTTCGATTTTGCCGAGAACGCACGGCTCCGGAGTTTTTTATCGCGGGGAGACGCACGTTTTGTCCGCGGCAACTTTGGGCGGGCCGGGAGACACGCAATTGATCGAAGGCATGTCCATTTCCACGAAAAAGAGGTTCTTCCATCACTACAACTTCCCGCCGTTTGCGCCGGGAGAAACCGGAAGAATGGGGAACCCTGGACGGCGCGAGATCGGGCACGGAGCTTTGGCGGAACGCGCCCTTTTGCCGGTCCTGCCAGACATCTTGGAATTCCCTTACGTCATCCGCCTTGTCTCTGAAGTTTTATCCTCAAACGGATCAACTTCGATGGCTTCAACCTGCGCATCGGTCCTCTCGATGATGGACGCGGGAGTTCCTTTGAAGCGCCAAGTCGCCGGAATCGCCATGGGATTAATAATGAAAGACGAGAAAAACTTTAAAGTTTTGACGGACATCCAGGGTCCGGAAGACCACTACGGAGACATGGATTTTAAATCCGCCGGCACGAGCGTCGGGGTTACCGCGATACAGATGGACGTAAAAGTTTCCGGAGTTACGATTGAAATTTTAGCCGAGACCCTTCGCGACGCGCGGGAAGCCAGAATAAAAATAATGGAAGTTATGTCCAAAGCTATCAGCGAGCCAAGGAAAGAACTCTCGCAATACGCGCCGAGGATACTCACCATTAAAATAAATCCGGAGAAGATCCGCGACTTAATCGGGCCGGGAGGAAAAATGATAAACGCGATAATCGACGAGACCGGCGCTACCGTCGACGTGGAACAGGACGGAACAGTATTTATAACCGGGACGTCCGAAGGCGCACAGAAAGCGCTCGAGAGAGTAAAAGAAGTCACGCACGAATTTGAAGTCGGCGAGACTATCCAGGGAACCATATCGAGAATTTTCGACTTCGGAGCGATGGTTGAAATTGGGCCGAAGCAAGAGGGGTTGGTCCACATATCCGAACTTGCACCCTTCAGGGTTGGAAAAGTTACGGACGTTGTGGACGTGGGAGATAAAGTTCCGGTCAAAGTTGTAGGCATTGACGAACTCGGAAGATTAAATCTTTCAATCAAAGCCGTAACCGAACTTAAAGTCAAAGAAAGGCCAGAGGGCTGGACGCCGCCCGAAGAAGCCCCGAGACAAGACCGCGGGGGCCACGGAGGACGAGGGGGCGGTGGGGGAAGGAACTTCAGGCGCTAGATTGCGCTTGAACCAAATTTTCCTTACCATATAAAGACTATGGCTTTTGAAAAATACAAATCGATCCTACTCGAAGAAAAGGCAAAGCTCGAAAGAGAGCTCTCTCAAATCGCGCGAAAAAATCCCGATCCGGAGAAGCCGGGAGAATGGGATGTGAAAGCGCCGGAAATGAATACGATGGTTTCCGACCAATCGGAGCTAGCCGACATGTTTGAGGAATTAGAAACCCAGACGGGGCTCGAGATGCAGCTCGAAGAAAGATTTAAGGCAGTTATCGCCGCCTTAGATCGGATTGAAAATGGGACATATGGAAAGTGTTCGGAAGGAAGAGAAGATATCGAGGAGAAAAGATTGGAAGCAAATCCCCTCGCGACAACCTGCATCAATCATTCCAAAAAAATAATCTAAATGGGCTCGGTAAAGACTCATTCCGCAGAAATATTAGGTCTTGGGGGAGAAATAATAGACGTGGAAGTAGATCTTGCCCCCGGCCTTTTTCATTTTTCAATTGTCGGCCTCGCGGATAAAGCGGTCGACGAATCAAAAGAACGCGTATCTTCGGCAATAAAAAATTCCGGACTGCGCCATCCCCAGAAGAAAAACCAGAGAGTTGTCGTATCACTTGCGCCGGCGGACCTTAAAAAAGAGGGTCCGCTTTTTGATCTTGCGATCGCGATTGGATATTTGATGGCTTCGAAGCAATTGGAATTTAATCCGGACAAGAAACTTTTCTTGGGAGAACTTGCCTTAGATGGCACGCTCCGAAAAATTAAGGGTGCGCTTTCCCTCGCAATGTCCGCGCGGGAGGCAGGATTTAAAGAAATAATTTTGCCGGAAGAAAATGCCCCGGAGGCAAGTTTGGTTGAGGGTGTCCAAGTTTACGGGGCAAAAAATTTAGTCGAGGTTTTAAAACACTTGAAAGGTGAAGAAAGAATTCCTGCTCACGAAAGGATACATATAGAAAATGAAATCGCCTACCCGCTCGATTTCGGGGAAATAAAAGGGCAGGAGATTGCAAAAAGGGGACTCGCCCTTGCGGCCGCGGGAGGGCACCACGTTTTGATGGTCGGCCCGCCCGGAACCGGAAAAACCATGCTCGCAAAATCCCTTCCCTCCATCCTTCCACCGATGGATTTTGACGAAATTTTGGAAGTTACAAAAATTCATTCCGTCTCAGGAAATTTACGAAAACCATATTTAGCCGAGCGTCCTTTTAGGAATCCCCACCACACCGCCTCGTATGTCGCGCTCGTCGGAGGAGGGCAAACGCCGCGGCCGGGAGAAATAACTTTGGCGCACCGCGGCGTTTTGTTCTTGGATGAATTTCCGGAATTCGAAAGGCGAGTCTTGGAATCTTTGCGCCAGCCGCTTGAAGACGGGGACATAACGGTCTCCCGCGCCAAAGGGACCATAACTTTTCCGGCGCGCTCGCTGATGGTCTTTGCCATGAATCCCTGCCCGTGCGGAAATTTCGGCTCGGATAAAAAAGCTTGCCTCTGCTCGACGCAAACTTTATACCGGTATCAAAGAAAAGTTTCCGGGCCGATAGCAGACCGCATTGATATCTGGCTCGAGGTCCCGCATTTCGAACACGAAAAAATGAGCGAGAAATCCACAAAAGAAAGCGCAGGCATCCGGGAAAAAGTAGAGAGGGCGCGATTAATCCAGAAAGAAAGGAAAATTTTAAACTCCGAGATGCGCCCCAAAGATTTGGAAGAGTTTGCCCCGCTATCTTCCGATGCGCAAAATATTTTGCACGAAGCCGCGAAAAAATTGGACCTCTCGGCGCGCGCCTATCACCGTATAATTAAACTCGCGCGGACCATCGCCGACTTCGAAGGCGAGCGAGACATAAAAAAAGAGCACCTACTCGAGGCGCTCCAATATCGTCCACGCAAAAATTTCTTCGTGTATGAAACCTGAAAACCTGTACAATTTTATCGTTGGCCTAGCGGAGAAAGATCCCGAGAAAATTGCGATTATGGCCTGCGGCGAAGATGGGACTATTGTTCAAGAGATCTGCTACCGGGAATTGGTCGAAAAAATCGAAGCCGCCGCTTATTATTTTGAAAATCTTGGCGTCAAAAAGGGGGATCGGGTAGCCCTGGCATTTAACAATTCTCCGGATCTTCTCATCTTGAGCTGGGCGGCATGGAGTTTGGGCATAACGAGCATCCCGATGGACGTTAAGCGAGACACCAAAGAACTATACCGATATAAGCTACAATTGACACGCGCGCCGACCATGATCGCCCAGAAAAATATGCTTGCCGATATAAAGGCAAAATATCTTGAAGGGACAACCGTGCATGAATTTTCTGGACTTCCGCAAGCGCCAGGAGATAAGAAAAATTTCCCATGGGAGCAAGGGATCTCCGATATTGCGCTTATTTTATTTACTTCAGGGACAACTGCTTATCCAAAAGGGGCTAAGCTTAGTTTGGAAAATCTACTGGTCAACGCCGAAGATATTCGAAATTGGCTTCGTATCACCGACAGAGATCGCTTTCTCGTGAATCTCCCACTGCATCACATAAATTCTACGACCTTCTGTCTTGCGGCCCTGCTCGCGGGCGGATCAATCGCTATTCCGCCCAATTACTCAAACTCGCGCTTCTGGCAGCAAGCCGCAAAAATGCAGGCGACGCTAAGCTCAATTGTGCAGTCGATTGTTTTCGATCAATTACATCGCGAAAAAGAATATTTCGCGGAAAAAGACAATCTTGTACTAACGCGCATGCAGATAGGCTCGGCTCCCGTCATCGCTGAATCCGTCAAGGAATTCAGGAAAAAGTTCGGCATACCGCTTTACCAGGGATACGGACAAACCGAAACAGCACTTCGGGTAACCGGCGTGGGCATTGATTTGCCGCAAGATATCTATGACGAACTTATTGAAGAAAATTCCATCGGCAGCGCTATGCCGTGGGCGGATATTCAAATTGCCGACGCGGAAGGGAATTTCCTGGAAGAAGAAAAAGAGGGGGAACTCGTGGTTAAGGGCCCCGCAGTTATGGAGGGATACGTCGGCGAAGAAGAAGCATTTCGCGATGGTTATTTTCTGACCGGAGACTTGGGCTTTTTTCGAATCATTCTGGGAGAAAAATATTTTTTCCTGAAGGGAAGGAAGCACGAAATAATTATAAAGGGGGGGATTAATATTTCTCCTGTTGCGATAGAAAATCGTCTCCAAAAAATCTCCCCGGATATCGAACAGGCATATGCGGTCGGGCTTTCCGACGCGCGATACGGCGAAGAGGTAGCCGTGGTAGTGTGCTGGAAAAAGGGGACGAATCCAGAAAACGCTATGCGCCGATTAAAATGCGCCATGCTTTTTGGTTCAGGCGCTTCCGCGTTCAGCGCATACGAGAGGCCAAAATATATTGCCACTTCTTCTCTCGACGCCCTCCCCGTAACCTCAACTGGAAAAATTCAGCGCGGCGTCCTCAAGGATGCGTTGCCAATCACGCGCTACGAGTTAGTCTTTGACCTTATACCAACAGAACCTTATCGTTTCATATTGCTCACCGAACCTTCTCCATACACGGAGGCCTCATTTAAATTACACAATAATGCGTGGGCTCCCCTCACTCTTGATCACAAAACTTTTAAAAAGAATATTAGCAAACAATTTATTCTCCTTGCTATCGATAAAGCAGGGGATCTCGCAGGCCAAGTCGCTTTCATCCGTAGCGGCCTCTCAAGCAACGAACTATTGCGCACACCGTACAACAAATTATTTACGGACGAAATTGTTGATCTTGACGGCGCAGCCTTGGTCTGCACATCAATTTCAAGTCGAGACTATAAACCCGATCCTGTGCCGGAAGTAAATATTATCTCTACCGATAAGGAAGTGCGAGATTATCTGCAGGGAGGGCACGATCCGGTATTTAGATTTCACCAGCAGCCAAAAGGTGGCCTTGCCCGTGGAGCCGAATTCGTAGACGTAATTCCGCAGGGCCGGCCAGAAGATAAAAGTTCCCTCGGGTACAATATGCTGCTTAAATACCCGCCGATCTCCAACGTTCCAGTTATAACAAGTGGCTCGCCGGTCGCGCACCAGTTAATTGAAGCGATATTTTTAATCGCCCACGATCTGGGAATAAAAAATGTATACGCTTATTCCCGTCCAGGCGGCCTCGCCTCGTATATCGCAAAACAGAGGGCTAAGGCTCCGTTTTTTCTATAATCTTCTCCAAATCCCGAAGAATGATTTCCGTAAATATTCCTGCACCATTTCGATTTAGGTGGTCAGTGTCGCTAAAATATTCCTGATGATCATCAAAAACATTCCGGTAATCGAGCGTTGCGTGTAAGGGAAGATTTTTATATTTTTCCCCAAGCGCCGTGATATTGCCGGTTTCCTTATCAAAACGCGAAAGAACTTCGTTATATTCTAGGGTAGTCGGATAAAAAACCCCGATAACTTTTACATCATGAGCCTGGGCAAACGAAAAAAATTCCTCGAAAACATTGTACAAATCGCCATCAATAAACGGTTTTAGAAATTGCTCTTTTTCGCGATCAAATATCGCAAACCGCTTTTTTTCGCCAGGCAACTCGCTCCACACGACACTTTCGCCTTCCCATCGCAACTCATTGTGTTCTCCGATATAAATCATTTTTCCTTTTTCCTTTCCGCCAAAAAATTTGTATATATCTTCCCCGAGCACGCGTCGGTATGTATTGCGATTGGACGGGCTCACAAGCGGGAGGACGGAAGAAACTTTTGCCTTGAATAGCTCCAAAAGCGAAGGATGATAAACGTCTCTTATATCCTCTATTGGCGAGAAAAAAAGATAGTCTGTAAAGAAAACATGCCTGGCACGCGTCGGTGAAAATTGATAATAATCCAAGGGCACTATTATGTATTCTAGCGAATCTTTCAAATTTATGGTGGCCCGCGCACGGAGGACAAATTTTCTCCAATTCTCGCTCGGGTAAGCAAAATTATAATATTCCCTTGGAAATTTGGCAGACAAAATATCAAACGTAGCATGGGAATCGCCCAAAATCACGACACGTGGTTGTATAGACTCGTTCCGAAATGCATTTAGTAAAATAAACACATTGTCGCGGGCAACGATGCGATAATGAAAATGCAGGGAGGCCAGAGCAAAAAGTGCCAAAAAGCCTAAAGAAAAAATAGACGCGCGAGCTGCAAATTTTACAAAATCTTGGCTAATCATAAATCAAAATTGAAAATAAATAAATTCGATGTCGTCGTATACTCCCAGAAAATATGCGCCCGCTAGCAGAGCATAGGCCATAGACCACCTGACCCATAGCGGATACCTCTTTATACGCTCGCGAATACTTCCGAAACGTTCAAGGTATTCAACTATCCCCAAAAGCGCGAGTCCGAAGAATGCTAGAGTGAGCTCCACGCCCCTTAGACGAAAACCGCCGAAAATTTGCGGCAATGATGTAATATCGAAAAGCGATACTACACCCTCTGGCAGGTGGAAAACAATATAGAGCGCATCAGCAAGTGAACTTGCTCTGAAAAAAATCCACGCGAATGCTACAAGGGAAAACGTGATTAATGTCTGTAAAAGATTGTGAACCACTGGAACGCGATCGAGACGCACGGCGCGCACAAAAGCTTCGCGAATTCTTTTTGTAGAAATCGACATAAGTAAAAATAAGCCGTGCAGAGCTCCCCAAATGATAAAATTCCAACTCGCCCCATGCCAAAGTCCGCTTATTAAAAAAACGATAAAAATATTAAAATACCACCTCGTAAGCGGGACCCGGTTTCCTCCAAGCGGAATATAAAGATAATCCCTAAACCAGGTTGTTAATGAGATATGCCACCTTCTCCAAAATTCTTGGACCGAGCGGGCATGATACGGCCGGAGAAAATTTTCCATCAAACGAAATCCCATCGTATGCGCAGCCCCTCTGGCCATATCAGTATAGCCGGAAAAGTCACAATAAATCTGGAAAGCAAAAAACACAGTCGCTACAATAAAATGCGCACCCCCGTAACTCAATGGGTCGGCATATACCCTGTCCACTAGAATGGCAAGCCGGTCAGCAATGACGGCTTTTTTAAAGAGGCCCCAAAGCATTAGCTTGATGCCATCCGACATTCTCCGGTAATCAAACTCGTGCTTTTCATAAAACTGATGGAGTAAATTCTGAGGCCGCTCAATAGGTCCCGCGACAAGCTGGGGGTAGAACATCACGTATAGGGCAAAAATACCGAAGTTTCGTTCTGCGTTCCGGCCGCGATAAACCTCAATCGTATAACTCATTGCCTGAAATGTATGAAACGACAACCCTATTGGGAGAAGAATCGTCAGGAACGGGACGGAATTCGCAATTCCAATAGTCCCCAAAAGTGCAGTCAGGCTTTCGTTCAGAAAATTGAAATACTTAAAGAACGCCAAAACACCAACATTCGAGACAAGACTTACAATCAAAAAGAGTTTTCTTTTCTGTCCCGTTGCTTTTTCAATGAATAAGCCCGCAAAATAATCAACGACTATCGTCCAGCCAAGAATCAAGATATACGCCGGCACGAAAGCCATATAGAAAACAATGCTCCCCGCAAGTAGAAGTAGCCATCTTAAGCGATGCGGAATCAAAAAGTAAAGACTTGTTACAACAATATAGAAGACTAGAAAAGTCCGCGAATTAAACAGCATATCAAAATACTACAATACTTACGCGTTGAGTAAAAAATGCAACGCGAGATCGTGAAATTAGAACGGGTTCCTGGCGCCGCGAACTTCGAAGTGAATGTGACAGCCGGTCGAGAGTCCGGTCGTGCCTAAGTATCCCAAAATTTGGCCTTGATAGACTTCCCAACCCGGGGCAACAACGATCCCATTCATGTGGGCATATAAAGTTTGCGTACCGTTTGGATGGCCAACGACAACATATTGCCCGTAACCGGAGTTCCATCCGGAAGACCTAGCGATCAAAACATTTCCAGCGGCGGAGGCCGCGATAGGCGTTCCACAGGAGTTAGCAAGATCCACCCCGTTATATCCGTGGATCCCCTGCGTGCGTATCCCGCCAGAAATCGGCCGGGCGTAATATCCTTGGTACGAAGGGCCGGAAGCTTTGGAAGCGATAGATTTTGGTTTTGTTGGAGCCTGCACGATCACCTGTGCTTCGCCGTTTGGAATTATAAGAGTTGTCCCAACGGTTAGGCCGGAGCTCGAACTTAAATCATTAAAACTTAATATTTCGTCAGTGTCTCCGCCGAATTTCTTTACGATGCTCGCGACCGTATCCCCTTTCTGGACTTTATATTGTAGGCCGGAAACCGGGAGAATCACCAAGACCTGTCCGGGAGAAATTAGCCCCCCGCCTTTCAAATTATTGGCCCAACGGATAGTATTGGGCGTTACATCAAATAATTCAGCGATCTCGGAGATGGTATCGCCCTCACGGACGAGATAAAGGCTAATAGCATCGGACTTATTTTCCTGCACATCCGCCATCGATCCCAAGGGACCGGTCATGGGGAGTATTGCCGAATTCTGGACAATAGAGACTTCGCCTCCTCCTGTTCCTGCCAAAAGGTTGGAGTTAAGGGGGGCGGAAAGCAGAGGCAAGACCTGCGAGCTAAGCCCGCTCGAACTTGAAACTGTAGTTTTCCCTAAAATCTTTTCGAACATTGTAAAAAACTTTGCCTCGGCCTGCGGAAGGCTGAAAAGAAATGATAGCAAAAAGGAGACCAGGAGGAATTTTTCCTTTCCCTGGGACCTAAAGGTGAGCAATATACAGCGCTTCTTATCTATCCAAGAAGAAAAAGCGCGCCAAATTGTAATCTTAATAGTTAAAAGTCTAGTTAGGAGTAAAAGGTAGTGTGACCTTTGGGCAAAGGATGGAAAAATTCTGAAACTACCTTACCGATATATTTTACAATTTTAATAAGCTTGGGTCAATGATTTTTACCCACTTTATCCCCAGAAAAAATAGCAATTATTTTTTAAAAAAGTGTCAAAACCCCTTATTTTTAGCCAAAAATTTGAAGTGCCAAACTTGCGTGTTATCCTAAATTGATGCCTAAAAATTTTGAACATTCTTCCCCTAACCCGTCGCAAGAGGAAGCAATATTGACATCGGAAGGCCCAGTATTGATAGTTGCGGGCGCCGGTTCCGGCAAAACGATGGTTTTGACCCATCGCATTTCGCATTTGATCGAGAAAGGTGTCAAACCAGAGTCAATACTGGCCATAACTTTCACAAATAAAGCCGCCGAAGAAATGCGGACCCGTATTTCGGCGATGAAAAGCCACCCATACGACGAGCAAGCACCCGGTCCATGGGTTGGGACCTTCCATAGTTTTTGCGTGTACATCCTCCGCAATTCCGGAAAAGCGATCGGAATCCCGAGAAGTTTTTCCATCATGGACGAGGAAGATGCCCTCGCCATGATAAAGGAGGCACTCAACGACATGGGCCTCGACCCGAAAAAGTACGAAGCTAAAAAATTAAGGAACATCATATCCAGGAAAAAGAACGAAATGGAGAACCCGAACGACTGGAGTTCCTCGGGAAGCGGGCAGTTCGGCAATATCCTGCTTGAAACCTGGCGAAAGTACGAAGAAAAGCTCACCAACGCAAAAGCCCTTGATTTTGACGACTTATTATTGAAAACGGTCGAGCTTTTCACTAAAAACCCAGAAATTCTCCTATTTTGGCAGGAAAGGTTCAAATATATACACGTAGACGAGTACCAAGATACGAATCTCGTGCAATACCACCTGACAAAACTTCTCGCCCAAAAATACCGGAACATTTGCGTCGTGGGCGATATCGACCAGGCAATTTATTCCTGGAGGGGAGCCGACTTCAGGAATATCTTGCACTTCGAACGCGACTGGCCAGATGCGAAAATGATAACGCTCGAAGAAAATTATAGGTCCACGCAATTAATTTTGGACGCGGCAAACGCGGTCATCGTGAAAAATAAAGCGCGCGTCCCAAAAAATCTTTTTTCCAGGAAAAAATCTGGGCCGAAAATAACTTTGTTCGAAGCTTCCAACGAAGAAGAGGAGGCGACTTTCATAGCGGAGATCGCAAACCATTTGGTAAATCCGCCGGCCGGCGGAGGGATGCCTCCGCGAGAGATTGCGGTTTTATACCGCACCAATTTCCAGTCGCGGATCATCGAAGAAAAAATGCTTGAAAAAAATATTTCGTACCAAGTTATCGGCGTCCGGTTTTACGAAAGAAAGGAAATCAAGGATACCCTCGCTTACCTTCGCGCGGCCTTAAACCCGGACGATGTTTTATCCATGAAGCGCATCACGAACTTCCCTCCGCGGGGGATTGGAAAAGTTTTATTGACAAAAATTTTATCAGGAGAGGAACTTAGCCCAAAAGAGCAGAACAAGATCGTGGAGTTTAAAAAAATATTGGAAGAGGTTAAAAAAGAAGTTACAGAAAAAAAATCTTCGGAGGCAATAAAAGCCATCATAAAAAAATCCGGACTAGAAGAATATTTTAACGACGGCACGGAGGAAGGGGAGATGCGCTTGGCAAACATCCAAGAATTAGTAACGCTCGCAAAAAGATACGATCCGCCGGCTGGCGGATCGGCGCCGGAAGGAATTTTAAAATTGTTGGAAGACGCGGCATTGATGTCCGACCAGGACACGATAAAAAAAGAAGAAAATTCCATCAAGCTCATGACCGTGCACGCCGCAAAAGGCCTTGAATTTAAAGCGATTTTCATCGCTGGGCTCGAAGAAGGCCTCTTCCCGCACTCCGCACTTTCCGGAGACAACGCAGAGCTTCGTGAGGAAGAAGAGCGAAGACTTTTTTACGTGGCGCTCACTCGTTCGAAAGAGAAAATTTATCTTTCGTATTCTGTCTTCCGCACAATTTTCGGCGAGAGAAAAATAAACCTTCCTTCAAAATTTCTTTTTGACATCCCGGAAGAGCTTTTAGAAAGGGCCGAGGAGGCGACAATAACATTGGAGTAATATGGAAGCAAAAAAAATATTTGGGCAAAATTTCTTGAAAAATAAATCCATCTTGGAAAAGATGGCGGAGGTTGCGGAAGTCGGGAGTGCCGATACGGTTTTGGAAGTTGGGCCGGGGTTGGGGAGCTTAACCGAAGTCCTCGCCGCAAGGGCGAAAAAAGTTGTCGCCGTCGAAAAAGACCGCGACTTGATCCCCATCCTCGTAGAAAAATTTCAGGGCTCTAAAAATGTAAAAATCATCCAGGAAGATATTTTGAAATTTGAAAATATTCCAGGGGCAAAAATCGTCGCGAACATACCATACTACATCACTTCACACTTCCTAAAAAATTTCCTCTCGGCAAAAAACAAGCCGCGCCTTTTGGTGCTCATGGTCCAGTACGAAGTTGCAAAAAGAATTTCCGCCGCTCCGCCGGAAATGAATTTGTTGGCCCTCTGTACGCAGGCTTATGGGAAAGTTGAATTCATTAAAAAGATCTCCAAAGGAAATTTTTCGCCCGCGCCAAAAGTAGACTCAGCGATAATAAAGATTTCAAACATTTCGGATAACTTTTTTAGAAAAAACAAGATTAAAGAGGAAAAATTCTTCGAAATTTTGCATAACGCCTTCCGACAGAAGAGAAAAATGCTCCGCCACTCGCTCGGAAAGAAGATCTCCCTCCCGGAGAAATATTTGACGAGGCGACCGGAAGAGCTTTCGCTCGAGAACTGGAAAGAAATACTCCGATAAAAGTTTTCCACCATTTATCCAGCATCCAATAACATTTATTGGCGGGTTTATGCACAAATTTATAACAGGAAACCCCCTATAATAAAGTAGGGTGACGAAATTATTGAGCCCAAGACTTATATTTAGCTTTTTTATAATCCTAGGCATAGGGATGTTTTCTTGGTTTTACTATTTTTCTTCAGCTTTTAACGGGGAGGAGGTTTATTTAAACGAGGAATTAGCCCAGTCCAACAAAGCCGCCCTTCTCGATTCGGACAAAGATGGGCTGAAAGACTGGGAAGAAGTGCTGTGGGAGACCGACCCAATGAACGCGGATACTGACGGCGACGGGATTCCCGACGGCCAGGAAGCAAGCCACAACAACACAGGTTCTCCCGAGAATGCCGAGACTCCAAACTTCACCGAGGCTTTTTCGCAGGCCTTCGCGAACGCCATAGGTCCGAGAATTCTTGAGGAAAACGGCCTAGCCGATATTTCCAAATCCGACCTTGAGGGGATCGCGGGCTTTATCCCGAATCCGGAAGCGATATTAGGCGAGACCGCGCGAATAAGCGCATCCGACCTTAAAATCTCGGACAAAAACGACGCCTCATCGGTAAAAAAATATTTTAATGAGTTGCATCACCTCGCCTACGAGTCCGCTTTTGCCGGCATTACCGAAGGAGACATAACTTCTTTCATAAAATTCCTCGAAACCGAAAATTCTGGAGAATTGGAAAAAATTGATCCGGTAATTAACGCATTCGGGAAAAGCATCGACGCGATCAAGAACCTTCCCACACCAAAGGGATATGAAAATTTTGCTTTGACGGAAGCAAATATTCTCTCAAGGATGAAACGCGCGGATGAAATCATAAGAAACGCCGACAAAGATCTGCTCGCGGCAGTAGCCGTAATCAAAGCCCGATTCGCAATGGAGGAAGAGTTAAATGCGTTCCACCAGGAGTTTAAGAAAACTCTTTCGGAAAAAGGAATTATTTTCAGCCCAACGGACAAGGGCTATAAATTTTTTGATTGATTATGCCTAGATTTTCCAAAACAACCCAAAAAATATTCGCAGGGTTTTTTATAATAAGTTTATTTTTGGGATCTTTGACATTGCCCCCTCCTAAAACTGCGCACGCCTTGGACATAGTCCTTGACCCTGAAAATTTAGTCCAGACAACACTAACCGCTGGGATAAATAAATTAATATCCCAAGCAACAGACGCGCTGGTTCAAAAAGAATATATATTCGATACAATCGCGGGCCTTGCAGCGAAATCGTTAATAAAAACAATTTCGACATCAATACAAAACTGGATTAAAACAGGGGACGCCAGAGGGCCTTTGTTCGTGGACAATTTCCTCGAACATTTTTCTCGTGAAATGGATAACGCAGTGGGTCTTTTCCTAGAAAGGTATTTTGGGAAAAATTCCGAACTTTTAAAATTAGTCTGCGAACCCTTCAGGTTGAGTCTCCCCCCTCTTTTGAACGTGCACAGGCGGCCGAGCTATACGGAACAGGCGCGGTGCAAACTTTCGGACATCGTCCGCAACGTCGAGAATTTCCAAGTTCAAATTTATTTTGACGATTTTTCACACGGAGGTTGGGACGCCTGGTTTGCAACGCTCGATCCAAGCGGAAATATTTTGGGCCAATATCTGATGGGGGTAAGCAAGATGGATGAAACAAAAACAGCCGCCCTTTACGGAAGCCAAACCGAGGTGCAGACAACCGGCGGAGGATTTCTTTCATGGCAAGATTGTCCAAAAGAAAAAGTGGTGGACCCGGAAACCGGAGAATACACGGGAGATACATATACAGATACCAAACATTGCAAAATACAAACTCCCGGAGGGTTGGTTGAGGATCAATTAAAGAAATCTGAGACAACATGGATACGGCAGCTCGAAGTCGCGGATGAGATAAACGAAATAATAAATGTCTTTTTCCAAGAAATGGTTGGAAAACTATTATCTCCTTCCGGAGGATTTGCCGGCAGAGATGAAAACGCGATAAACCGCGCGACGAGCGAGCCGGACCGAACTCCGCCGTCCGTAATTATTATTTCTCCGGTCAACGGGACAACGCGCTCCACCACGACACAGATGGACATCTCTATTTCGGCGATCGATAACACCGGGGTTACCGGGGTGAGCGCATTCGTTAACGGAGTCTCGGTCGGCGCAGAAGATACAACATACCCATTCACGGTAAGCTGGAATCCGGCGGCGGCATCTCCGGGAATTTATTCAATATCGGCGCGGGCGCGAGACGCGGCAGGGAACATCGGCTCAACCACGATAAGCATAACCCTCCAGTAAAATGAATCTTCTCTCAAAACAAAACGGCAGAAAATTTTTGATAGGAGTTTTGGTTTTGGGTATTCTAGTTATTGCATTGATGCCCCAGCAAGGTTTTGCGGCCACAGAAAAACCAGCACCAGGCAGATCTATTGTAGAAACCATTGGCGGTTGCGGATGGCTTAGTTGGCTTTCAATTGGTTGCGCCCTTAAGCTTCTTTCATATGTTGCCTACTACGTTTTTGTAATAGTTGGCTGGTTCGTTGGAATTGCCGGAAACGTTTTGAATTTCGCATTGGGCATGACTATAAATAATGCCTTTTATACCGGCGATTCTATTACAGCAGTAACGGCCGGGTGGACGTTCACTCGAGACATTGTGAATATATTCTTCATATTCGCGCTACTCTTTATCGCGATCGCGACAATACTTGGGATCGAATCATACGGAGCTAAAAAACTTTTATCAACCTTGATAATTATCGCGCTGTTAGTAAATTTCAGTTTGCTCGCGACGCAGGCAATAATTTTTGTAACCAATGCTCTCGCATACGAGCTTTACAGCGCGGTTACAGTTACTGGAAGCAAATCTTATTTACTAAACTCTTCGCAAAAAGGATTTGATAAGGATATAACAGGCGCATTAATGCAGGGGCTGGGTCAGCAAAAAATTCTTGGTCGAAGCCCGGCGTCACTTGACGTTGGCCCCACAGCAGGATCTCAACCACAAGACGCGATAGGCACGGGTATTGCCGTGATAGTAACCCTCGTAGCAGGAATTTTTATAATGCTCTTCGCAGGATTTATATTTCTTGCGGCCGCTTTCTTCTTTGCCGCGCGCATGGCGTTTCTGTGGATCTTGATGATTTTGGCTCCGTTCGGATTTGTCTTCCTGATTTTGCCCGCGACAAAAGGATACGCGCAAAAATGGTGGTCGGCACTTCAGTCTCAAGCCATCTTCGCTCCAGCATTTATGTTTTTTATTTTAATAACAATCCGTATAAGTCAGTCTGACTTTCTAAAGATTGGAGAAACACTTAAGAATACAACGTCTACCACGGAACTCCTATTTCTTTTAATAATGCAGAACCTCATGATCTTCTTAATGCTCGGAGGCGGGCTGATCGTCGCAAAAACTCTTGGCATCTACGGAGCTGACGGCGCGATGAAGATGGCCACCAGCGCCGGGAATGCATTCAAGGGGTATGTAGGACGAGGAGCTGCTAGAACCTTTATTGCGAGGCCGGCCTCTCGCTTACAGGACGGGAAATATGCTGGCGTAATAGGAAGAGGACTTAAAAAATTCTCAGCTATTCCAGTTGTAGGCGGGCTTGGAGAATTGGCCTCGCGTGGGCTTCAGGGTGCCTCCAAAGTAGGCGGAATGGAAGACGTAGCAAAAACGCATTTAGGTTTTCTTAAAAGCTTAAGCCCAGAGGCCAGGGCTCGCCGATTCCAAAGATACTCCCCCCAGATTCAAGATATGATAACGGAAAATATGTCTCCCCGCGAACTTGCCGAAATGCACAACGCTTCAGAAAAAAGCTATCCAAAAGCTGCTGCAAGCATAGACAACGCCATAGAAAGAATGTCGACCGAAAAGAAAGAAAAGTATTATGATGAGCGAGCTAAAAACGAATTAAAACAGCCACTTAATGAGTTAGCAGCTAAATGGAGTAATATTAAGAACCCGAATATTCGACGCTCTGTTGTAGAAAATGCCAATAAAGAACAAATACAAAAGATCGCCAAGGAATTCGATAAGATAGGCAAAGCGGATGACTTTGCCTTAGATGTTAGCACCCTAAGAAAAGACAGGATAAATGACGTCTTAAGCGTAATACCTGGAGTAGTAACTAGGGTCGGGGCCACGATAGGGAAGTCGATAGAAGATGCTGTTAAAGAAATTGACTTCGAGAAAGTCGATGCAAAGCACTTACTTGATCCGGCTAATTCCATATTAATGTCAGGAGTCGTTAAAGGTGCCAAGCCATCTCAAATTCAAAAAATTGTTAACAGAGGGGATGATGTTTCGGCCAAATATCGCGAAGAGCTTATGAAATATGATGCCAGCGGGATGGAAGATGCAGAATATATAGCAACAGAACTTCGTCGATTAGGAAATGCCGGAACAGCCAATTGGCTCGAGACTGCGCCAGCGAGGCGACTATTAAAGCTCAAGTAAACCATGTCTACACAAAACACAACAGAAGTACTGATTCAGAAGTACAAAGAGCTTCCTCAAGATTTACAAGACTCCATTTTTAGTGAAAAAACTTCTGACTCGATAAGGAGCATATCCACTAATTACAAGTTGGAGATAAAAAAAATGGGTATTTTAGCAGACGAAATTGGCCTTGTTTTGCTTGGCGTTTTGCACCCCAAAGATTTTATTACGAGTCTTTCGGAAAAATTAGAGATCGACCGGGAAACGGCAAAACAGATCGCAAGCGATGTAAACCAACAAATTTTTCAGAAAGTGCGGGTGAGTTTGAGGAAAATTCATAACATCACGGACACGGAAGCCCCTCCTTCGCCAAAGGCTACGGAGGGCACAGCGAAAGTTTCCAAAGAAGAAATGGACGCCGCAGAACGCGCGGTTGAAACCGAGCGCGAAGAAAAAATGAAACCGTTGCCGACGCCGATTTTTAAATCCCCGATGAAACCCCTCCCCTCAACTCCGCCAACGCCATCAAAGGCGCCGCCTCCGGTTCTCCGGGTCCTTCCTCCGCGGGAAACTCCCAAGCAGGAACCGCGGCCGCTCGAGATTAAGCCGATAAAAATACAGGCAGGAACACCCCAACCTCCGAAAACTTCGCCTGTTGTACCAGAAACAAAACAAGAGATAAAAAAAGAAGTTACTGAAGTCATGGAACCAACGGCAACCATTCCGCCGCAGGAAGAAATTAAAAAAGAAATTCCCGTCCAAGCTCCGGAAAATGTTTCTTCCTCGATAAAGCGCGACCGGGGATTACGCGTGATGCCGGGCTCGCCTGAGGAAATTAAGAAGCCCGCACCCGCAGAAAATTTTAAAACCATTCAGACAGATAAACCATACCCAAAACCGCCGACGCCTCCGCCAGAACTTCCCATTCTCGACAAAAAAGAAGAGAAAAAACTTGATCCTTATAGAGAACAGATATGAGACAATTTCACGTACCACAATTTATAGAAGTTGAAGATAAAATATTTGGGCCGTTGACGCTCAAGCAATTTTTGTACGTCATCGGGGGTACGGGAATTATTTTCATCATGTACGTCCTCTTAAGATCTATCCTGCCGTTTTTCATAATATTCATGTTGATAGCGCCCGTCGGAGCATTTTTTGGAGCCTTGGCATTTTACAAAGTTAACGGACAGCCCTTCATAAAAATCCTGGAAAGCATGCTTACCCATTACACGACCACGCGATTATTCATCTGGAAAAAGAGGGAGCAAAAATAACATGGCCCAAGCTAAATTAAACGCAAGAAGTTCGCAGGAATTCGTACCGATACGGGAAATCCGGGACGGGATTGTCGTGTTAAAAAACGGGGGGTTGCGCATGATCCTCATGGCTTCTTCTTTAAATTTTTCCTTAAAGTCCGCGGAGGAACAGGAAGCTACTATCTATCAGTACCAAAATTTTCTGAACTCGCTCGATTTCACCGTGCAGTTTTTCATACAGTCGAGGAAATTAAATATAACGCCGTATCTCGAGACGCTGAAAGAAGCGGAGAAAAACCAGCTTAACGAACTACTTAAAATCCAGACGCGCGAATATATCGAATTCATAAAAAATTTCGTGGAGACTTCCAATACGGTGACGAAATCTTTTTACGCCGTCGTCCCTTACGACCCGCCGGCTTTTGAAACGCCCAAGGGCGCGCTCGATTCGCTCCTGGGAATTTTTTCCGGAAAGAAAAACGAAGTGAAAAAAATTCCGGACGAAAAATTCGAAGAATACAAAACGCAGATTTTCCAGCGGGTCGATACCGTCGCCCAAGGATTAACTTCGGCCGGCGTCCGCGTCGCTCCCTTGAACACCGATGAATTGGTCGAACTTTACTACAGCCTTTTTAACCCCGGCGAAATAGAAAAAGGTAGGGCTCCCGAAATACAATAATATGTCGCTATTCAAAAAAACAATCCCAGAAGAAGAAAGCATGACCGCGATACCGGACATGTCCGTGTCCGCGGGCTTGGCGCTTGAAGACGTCGTTGCTCCGGCCGCGCTCGAAATAGATTCGAACTTCGTAAAACTCGGGGAAAAAGTTGCGCGCACCCTTTTCATTTTCACATACCCGCGCTATCTCGCGGTGAATTGGTTTTCTCCGATAATAAATTTGGATAAAGTTTTCGATATTTCAATTTTTATACATCCCTTAGAAACTTCTACGATTTTGCGGAAGCTCGAGAAAAAAGTTGCAGAGGTGCAATCCCAAATACACGACCGCGAGAAAAAGGGGATGGTGCGCGACCCAATGTTGGAGACCGCCCACCAAGATTTGGAAGAACTTCGAGACAATCTCCAGCAGGCCCAGGAACGCCTTTTCTCTTTCGGCCTCTACATTACTATATACGCCGATGACCCAGCCGCGCTCAACAAGGCCGAGACGGAGATCCGCTCAATACTCGAATCAAAATTAGTCTACGCCAAGCCCGCGCTCTTCCAGCAAGGCCAAGGGCTCGAAACCGTATTTCCCTTGGGCACGGACAAGCTTGAAGTAAACACAAAATTAAATTCTTCTCCGGTTTCCTCACTATTCCCGTTTGTTTCGTTCGACCTTACTTCCAATAAAGGGATTCTTTACGGGATCAACCGGCACAACTCTTCGCTCGTCCTTTTTGACCGCTTTAGCCTCGAAAATTACAACTCGGTCATCTTTGCGAAATCCGGTTCAGGAAAATCATACGCCATGAAATTGGAAATATTGCGCTCGCTTATGTTCGATACGGACGTAATCGTGATCGACCCGGAAAGGGAATACGAATATCTCGCCGAAACGGTGGACGGGCGGTACTTCAATATATCTTTATCCTCACACCACCATATAAATCCCTTCGACCTGCCTCCGGCTAGGGAAGACGAAGCGCCCGCGGACGTACTTCGCTCTAACATCATTAACTTAATCGGCCTTTTGAGGATTATGTTCGGCGGGCTCACCCCGGAAGAAGATTCCATCTTGGATCGCGCGATAACCGAAACTTACGCCTCGCGCGACATCACGCCCGATTCGGATTTTTCCAAAATAACTCCGCCAATACTCTCGGACTTGGAATTAGTGCTCGCGAATATGGAGGGGGGCGAGTCGCTTGCCCAAAGGCTTCAGAAATATACCCAGGGAACGTGGGCAGGATTTATAAACCAGCCGACGAACGTGGATATAAATAAGAAGCTCGTCGTGTTTTCAGTCCGGGATATGGAAGACGAGCTCCGCCCGATCGCCATCTACCTTATTATTCACCACGTCTGGAACACGGTGCGGACTTCCATAAAGAAACGCTTATTAGTAGTAGATGAGGCTTGGTGGCTGATGAAATCCGACGACGGGGCTTCGTTCCTCTTCGGCATCGCCAAGCGGGCACGAAAATATTATTTAGGGATCGCAACGGTTACGCAGGATGTCGGGGACTTCTTAAGTTCCGAATACGGTAAAGCCATCATCACAAACTCCTCTACCCAGCTTCTATTAAAACAGGCTCCCGCGACAATCGACCTTCTTAAAGAAACATTCAACCTTACAGAAGAGGAAAAATTCCTGCTGCTTGAATCGGATGTCGGGGAAGGAATTTTCTTTGCGGGGTTAAAGCACGTCGCGATTAAAATTTTGGCTTCATACACAGAGGACCAGATAATTACCTCCGACCCATCCCAACTGCTCGCGATTAAAAAGGCCAAAGAGGATTATAAGAGTTCTAATCTTTAGATATGGAAGAGGCAACGCTCGACAACGGCATACAAGAAGAATACGGGATGCGTTTAAACGCGGCGCGCAAAGAAAATCGCACGCCTATTTCTAAAATAAAATCCAAGGAGACCGTATCGAAAGTTGGCTCCGTCGAAGCGGTATTCATGATCTTCTTCGGTGTTATAATAGACATATCATCTTTTATACCAGTCATCGGCTGGCCGGTTGACGCATTCGGAGGTGGCGTTATCTGGCTTTGGCAAAACAGGAGAGGATTAGATAAAAACCGCCCCTGGTTCCTGAAATTAGCGCCATTAATCGGGACGGGGATAGGCTTCATACCAATCGTCCCAGCTCATACCATAACCATTTTATTTGTTATCGTCGCAAATACAGCTTTATTTCAAAAGACTCTCCAGAAATTTTTCCCAAAATGAAATCCACAATTTTAAAAATATTTTTTATAGCTCTAGCCCTGGCCTCAACCGGCGCTTATGCCCAGTTTGGCTCGCCCGCGACTTCGCTTTTCATAAAATTGACTCCAGAATTTCCTGAACCAGGCTTGCCTGTCGTAGCGACTTTGGTTTCATATTCGACCGATCTGAACCGCGCGACCGTAACCTGGACGCTCGACGGAAAAGTTTTGGCGAGAGGCGCGGGGCTAAAAGAAGTTTCTTTTACGGCCGCCGCGCTTGGCTCCGGGAATGCCCTTAAAGCCGTAGTAGAGACCCCTGAATTAGAAAGATTCGAGGTTGTCGCGGCGATCCAGCCCCAAAGCATAGACCTTATAATAGAAGCCCAAAATAAAGTTCCTCACTGGTACGAAGGGGCAGCCCTGCCAGGCCCCCAAAACCGGGTGGCTATAATCGCCGTCCCCAATTTTTTTTCAGGAAAAACAAAAATAGCCGCTTCCTCATTGGTTTATAACTGGCGCGTGGATGGCAAGGTAATGTCTGATTTTTCCGGTCGCGGGAAACAGAGCTTAACCACCGCCGCTCCGGGAGTTGGGCAAGCGCCAAAAGAAGTATCGGTAAAAATAAGTTCGCTGGACGGGACTCTCGCAAAAGAAGTTTCTACCTCGGTTCGAGCATTTTCTCCGGAAATATTATTTTATGAAAGAAAGCCTCTCGAGGGGCTAGTCACTTCGGCAGCCTTACGAAAAAAAATAGTTGCGGCCGGGGAAAGGTTCGAAGTTGAAGCCGTTCCGTTTTTCATGAACTATTTATCGCTCGCCGACCTTGATTTCGTCTGGACGTTTAACGGGAATTCAGTAGAAAAAGACGTCGACGATCCGAGAGCTTTTGCCGTAAATACTATAGCCGGGTCGGAAGGCGAGGGAGCGCGCGTAGGAGTTAGCATAACCAATATAAACAATCTTTATAATAAAATTGTAAATTTCTTCGATGTTGAGGTTGAATAAAAAAATTATTATCTGGTTCGCCGTTTTCTTGGCAGTTTTCGCGGTCGCAAGCGCGGCTTCAGAGGAAACGGTCGGCGCAAGAAGCGGTCCGCCGAACGACTGGTTAAGCTACGCAAAATTTATTTTCCCATTTGCGTTGTCCACGGCGGCAGTGCTTTCGGTAATTATGCTCATAATCGCGGGGCTAGAGATGATGACGGCTTCGGAAGGGATGCGCTCGGACGCAAAAGAAAAAATCCAGAACGCTCTTTTCGGCCTTGCGGTCGCGCTTGGGATATATCTAATCTTAAATACAATAAACCCCGCGCTTTTAAATCTGCGGATCGATACGGCGGGGTTGCGGGTTAATGTAGAACAAGGGAGCGATTCGGCTCCCGCGAATAGGACACCCATAGGCAGTAATTCAGAAAATAAAGGCCAAGCCTGTCCGCCTGACCAAAAAGTTAATTTTTGCCGCACAAACGAGAGATGCCAACTCGACGAGAAGTTCAAAACATATACTTGTACTGGTGGGGTCACGCCGGCAGATGGGAGCGGGGTCAAATCAACTTATTTTTGCGCAGAAGCTCGTGGCCTTTTTAGAACAGACTATTCTAATTGCACAGAAGAAGCCAGAGGAACTCCTGATTCATCAGCAAACTGCCTGAGCGCTGGGCTAAAATGTGGCGGCGGGCAATTCTGTTGTCGAAGGGATGGCTTAGTTTCAGAATAAGTTTTTAAAATGCAAAACTATTTCACAAAAAGAAATATCATAATCGCGGCTGGGGCAGTCATCTTGATCGCTGGGATCATTTGGTATTTGAGCCTGCCGACGGGGGCGGGACAGGAACGCGCGGGAATCGCGGAAATATTTTATAATCTTTTCCCGAAGTCTGAAAATAACGACGGCGCCCCTTTAGACTCGGAAGGCTCGCCAGAAGGAGAGGAAAATAATCTGCCCGAAGCAAACGCAGGCGAACAAAATTTCCTCGAGCTCGTAAAAGAAAGTGTCTCCGGAGCTACAATATATAAAGGCAAAATACGGTACATCGACCGCGCTTCGGGGCATCTTTTTGAAATGGATTTGGATGGCAAAAACAAGAATTTAATTTCCAATACAACCATACCGGGAATTTTTGAAGTTTCCTGGTCGCCGAAAGGGGATCGCGCCATTTTGAAATATTATTCGAATGAAAAACTCAACGTCCTTTCCGCGGTTTTCAGCGGATCCTCGACCAAGACAACATTTCTTCCAGACGGCGTTCGTGAAGCAATCTTTTCCCCAAAGGGAGATAGGGTCGCCTACGTGCTCGCTTCGGGATCCGAGGGGCAAGTTATAACCGCGACTCCTGAAAATAAAACCCCGACCGTGCGGCTTAAAATGCCAATAACTTCATGGAAAATATCTTGGCCGGAAGAAGCAAACATCTATCTCCTAACGGCGCCGTCGGCGTACCTGGATGGGTTTTTGTATAAATTAACTTTAAGCTCGGGGGCATTCGCAAAAGTATTTGGCCCTTCGCTGGGATTAACCGCCGCCACAAACGGCGCAAACATATTTTTCTCCGCTTCCGACCCGAACGACCGCGCGCTCTCAAACCTTTCCTTAAATATTGCCGGGAATAAATTAAGTTCGGCCTCTTCGTTAACCCTCCCTGAAAAATGCGCTTGGTCAAAAAAGTCTAAAGACATAATTTTCTGCGCCTTGCCCTTGGCGTATTCTCCCGCGGTTTATCCGGACGATTGGTACAAGGGAAAAATATCTTTCAACGACGAGATAGTTAAGTTAAACCTAAAAGATTCGGCCATAGAATCCATCGAAATTCTTCCTTCGGTCGACGCCACAAACCTCTTTTTGTCCGAAGACGAAACTTTGCTTTTCTTCACAAATAAAAAAGACGGCTCACTCTGGCGTCTTAAAATAAACTAAAAAGTTATACTTCTTTTACTTCGAAAGGTTTTATTACAACTTTTCGATTGGGCTCTTCGCCTACCGATTGCGTCATGATGTCTGGGTATTCCGTCAAAATCGCGTGCACAATCCTCCGCTCATACGAACTCATGGGCCGGAGCTCTATTTCTTTTTTGAAATATCTGACGCGCTGGGCAGAAAGTCGAGCCAAGTCTTTTATTTCCTCGGCTTTTTGCCTTTGGTAATCGTTAACGTCAACCGAAAAAGGTACGGCAGTTTTTCCAACCTGCGCTTCGGCGATTCTTTTTAAAAGATGGTTTAAGGCAATCAAATTCTCTCCTTTTTCTCCTATCAAAAGGCCGGCTTCCTGAGTTTTTATTTGAAACTGGATATTGTCGGCTGTTTCGTAAATGCTAACGCTGCCAAAAATACCCATCCCGGCGAGAAGGTCTTCAACAATTTTTTTAATTTTTTCCTTCTCCGGTCCCATATAGAAGCCTGGCGCGTCGGCGCACTATGGCTTCGTGTACAGTAGCAAAAACGTTAGAGGCTGTCCAATATAATGGGAGCGCCGCCGGGAAGCGGATCGATATGAAAAAGATTAGGACTGGGAAGACATAAAGCGACTGTATAGCGAGGGCGCGAGTCATCTCTTCGCGGACATTCGTGCCCTTCTTGGGTATGGTGGGGTTGGCAAGTTTCATTTGGGCAAACTGCGAAATTCCGGCGAGAAATGCCAAAACCCAGCTCGGCGAGGAAAGTTCAACCAATCCGAGAAAATTCATATTTATTTGTCTGGGCATGGACACGAAAGAATACAGGTCCACCCCTCCCGCCATTATCCCTTTCCAGAATAAATGGTAGAGCGCGATCAAAATCGGAAGCTGTATCAAAAGAAGGAAGCATCCAGAAAGCGGATTTACGCCGTGCTCTTTATATAGTTCCATCATTTTCTTTCCCTGCTCTTCGGTATTTTTATATTCCTCGCGAATTTTATTTATCACGGGTTCGAGCTGCTTCATCTTTATCTGGGTGATGAGGCCCCGGTGCGTAAGCGGGAATATTATTACCCGCACGGCAAGCGTTAAGAGAATTATGGCAATTCCCATGTCGTGCCCGGGGATAAGAGCGGTCAAAAAAACTAGCGCATTGAAAAGCGGGCGATAGAGGACTTCATTATATATGGAAGAGAAAAAACTCATGGTCGGAAGGGATCTACAAGTTTAGTCTGCCAGGGGTGGCATCGCGCAATTCTTGCTCCCCCCTTCATTAATCCGTACAAAACCCCGCCGTGTTCAATTGCTTCCTTCGTGTATTGCGAGCAAGATGGCTCAAAAACGCAATACTTCCTCCCAGAAGAAAAAGCTCCCTGGTCGGGGGATAGAAATTTCTGGTAGAGGTTAATAAGAAATATAAAAATCTTTTTCATAGGAGCTTGGCCAGGGAAAGTGCCGAAAGCAGTTCTTTTTCCAGGCCCGCGTAGTCCAATTCTAAGGCATTAGCCGAGAAAATAAAAAGAATATCAGATCCTCCCTTGATGTTTTTCAAATTCTTCCGGATTATGTTGCGCGCCCTTCTCTTCACCAAGTTCCTTTCTGTGGCCTTTTTTATCTTTTTACTCGGGATAATAAAGGCGAATCTGCTCTCTTTCAAGCCGTTTTTAGAGAATTTCAAAAGAAGAGCTTCTTTTTTTACGCCCCTACCTTTGGCTATTTGTTCGATATCGTCTTTTCGCGAAAGGCGATGAGGCTTTGGGAGCATTGCTAAGTGTTAGATTGTAATGCGCTTCCGATTTTTATTTCTTCGGCGCTTCAAGACAGCTCTACCGGAAGAAGTTTTCTTTCTCTTCAAAAAACCGTGACTCCTCTTCCTTTTTCTCTTTTTTGGCTGGTATGTTTGAGACATTAAAACATTCTAACACAAATCTACTTAGTTTCAATATTAACAAGAAATCCAGAGTTTATTAACATTTTAGTAATGTTGTCGTCAATTAGTAAATTTTCCATAAGAGGACTAAGATTACTGTTATAGCTGGTTATAAAGTCCTATTAAATTTTACTCATGACGAACGAAGAATTGTGGCAGGCTGCGTTGAACGAATTAGAACTCGCGGTCTCAAAGGCTAATTTTATAACTTGGTTTCAAAATACTTCAGTAGCGGATCGCCAAGATGGTGTGGTGGTCCTAAAAGTCCCAAACGCGTTTGCCAAAGAATGGCTCGAATATAAATACCACAAATTCATTTTGAAATCTCTGCGCGGGCTGGTTCCTGAAATTAGGAACGTAGAGTATGTAATCTCATCAGAAATCCCTCCTTTATTACAAAGAAGGCGCAGGGAGCGCGGGCTTTCCCCTCAAGAAGAGCAACTCGAATTTAAAGAGCTCCTAGTTGACCGCGAAACCAACCTTAACCCCCGATATACATTTGATTCATTTATAGTTGGGCCCTTTAACGAACTCGCGCACGCAGCTTCCGTGGCTGTCAGTAAAAATTTAGGGCAAGCATATAATCCACTGTTCCTCTACGGAGGGGTTGGTTTAGGCAAAACGCATCTCTTGCAAGCGATTGGCAACGAAATAAAAAAAGGGAACCCTCGTTTGAAAGTTTTGTACACGACGTCCGAACGCTTCACGTCGGAGCTCGTAAGTTCTATGCAGTCGAACGAAGCAAGTATTTTTAAAGATAAGTATCGCTCCTTCGATCTTTTAATACTCGATGACGTACAATTTATTGCAGGCAAAGTAAAAACACAAGAAGAACTTTTCCATATTTTTAATTCCCTTTACGAGATGAGTAAACAGATAGTTTTTTCTTCTGACAAACCTCCGCATGCCATAAATGACCTGGAAGAGCGTCTGAAAAGCAGGTTCGCAGGAGGAATGGTTGCCGATATAGGCGCTCCCGAGTATGAATCGCGCCTTGCCATCTTAAGATCGAAATCAGCAGGGAAGGAGAATTATATTAACCAAGAAATTCTTGAGTTCATAGCCTCTACTGTCCAGAAAAATATAAGGGAGTTAGAGGGGGCGCTAAACGCTGTAGTTGCAAAGTCTAAGCTCTCTGACAAGATTCTATCTATACCTGAGGTAAAAGAGATGCTGGATAAAAATACCCAGCCGAAAAGGATCGTTACCGCGAACCAGATTATAAAATGCGTTGCTGATTTCTATGATGTAACGGAGGGAATCTTGTTTGAAAAAACTAGGAAGAAAGAAATAGTACGTCCAAGACAGATCGCAATGTACCTTCTTCGTGAAGATTTTAACGGATCGTACCCATACATCGGCCAACGTTTCGGCGGACGCGACCACACAACAGCGATACACGCCTTCGACAAAATTTCCAAAGAGGTGAAAAAGAATGGACAACTCGCCGAAGAGATGAAGAGAATCCGTGAACTATATGATTATAGTTCTGTGAATTAACTGTTAATTACTTCCCTGAAAAAATCAGCGATTAAAATAAATAAAAAAATACTTTCAGATTATCAACAAGTTGTTAATTAAAAGAAATAAAAAATATCTAAGGTTTAAAGGGCTTTAAAAAATTTTCCACAACCAATACAGGTATAAATAATAAATATGAGATTAAACTGTAATAAAAATGAATTATATAAACTAGTGAGTTTGGCAGAAAGGAGTACAAGTAAGAATCCAACGCTCTTAACTTTATCTTCAGTTCTCTTGCGCGCGACAAAAAATCGCCTGGCAGTGATAAGCACAAACTTAGCCGTTGGTTTTGAGGGAAGCCTTTCCGCGCACATCGAAGAGGATGGGGAAGTTTTGCCGCCAGCAAAAACAATTTTACCAATCCTTTATTCCATACCGGACGGGGAGGTGACTCTCGAGAGCAAGGATAATAATTTAAAAATTACTTCAAAAACTTCTACCTCAAACATTAAGTGCCTTGCGATCGAAGAATTTCCAACAATCCCAAAAATTAAAAAAGAGACTTATTTTTCCATCCCTTGGGAGGTTTTAGCTAAAGCCCTGAAAAACACCATACCCGCAACAGCAACGACGTACACAAAGCCGGAGTTGGCCAGCATCTACGTTTTTTCACAGGGCAAATCCCCATTAACCTTTGTGGCTACAGACTCTTTTAGGCTCGCCGAACAAAAAACGGAGGTGAGTTATCCTTCTCTCTCCCTCCTCTTGCCGCAGAAAAGCGGACAGGAATTGATAAAAATTTTTGAAGACTCACCGGAGGAAATTGAAGTCGTTTTCAACAAAAACCAAATTTTATTCCAAAACCGGAACATCTCGTTTTTATCAAGGCTGACCGAGGGAAAATTTCCAGAGTACCAGACGATAATGCCGAAGTCTTTCGAAACGCAAGCCGTAATCGATAAGGACCAAATTTTGGGAGCGGTCCGCGCGGCTGGAATTTTTTCTTCACGCCTTTCGGAAGTAACGCTCGCTGCGGATGAAGGCAAGGGAATTTTGGAAGTAAAATCGGCAAGCTCGGAGACAGGGGAATATCACGCTTCGCACCCGGCGAAAATTTCAGGAGCTCCGGTTGAGGCAAATTTTAACTACCACTATCTTCTCGAAGCTATCCAGTCCGTGCCGAGTTCAAAAGTTTTTCTCGGCTTCAATGGCCCACAAAAAGCTGTCTTGGTGAAGGGTGCGGATAACAGTGATTACGTCCACTTGGTGATGCCGATGCGCGGAATGTAATGGCTTTTATTAAGGTAGAAAACTTTCTTCAGAAGCTGCGGAAATTTTCACAAGCCGAAGACCTCGGCCCCAAAGCTGTTAGCGTCATAAAAAATAAATTTCCGAACGCCAAACTCGAGGCTAAAATAAAAAACCGGGTCTTATATTTATCTGAACTAAGCCCGGCGCTGAAGAACGAAATTTTTTTAAGGAAACACGAAATACTAAGCGAGTTGAAAGATACCCTCGGCCCGAAGGCCCCAGAAGAAATTAATTTTCAGAAATTCTAACTATTTTTTCTACGGTTGTTTTATTTCTAACCTGGTCGTAGACGATCGCGGTTATTTTTATTTCTTCTCCAGGTCCCCCCTGTATTCTTATCGGAAATATATAGGGCGCAGATTTATGCGAGCCGATATATTCTTCACCGAGGAAAATATCTACCTGTTCGATGGGGTAGGTGCTCGAAGTCTCAACCCGGGCCATTATGCGTGTGCCGTCGGAAACCGTATCCGCGCTATCTAAAAATATTTGCGCTCGCGGAAAATTCTCCGGGCGGTGCGAATCATCATACTCTCCGGGGATGACGCCGCTTGTCTCGTCCATGATCCCGTTTGCGGCCGCCCATGCCCTGACAGATGTTTCCCAGTTTCGATATTGCGAATCTCTAGAGGGATCCGAAGGCGGGGGTCCTGACGGGTTACTTTTGTCTACCCAATGCAATATTGTGTGGACTTCCTGCACGACCCTTTTTTCGATAAGTTCTTCGGGCGTAAATTCGCTCGCAAGTTTTCCGGAGGTCTTGTCTATTTTATAAACTTGCCCTCCGCGCCACTCGCCGTTTAAAACCGGCTTATCCCTTTCTGGAATTTCTGGAGTGATAAAATTTTCCTGCGGGAGCGTCGGTAAAATAACCTCTGTTAAGGCTTTGTGCCAAATTGGCGCCACAATCAAGCCAGCAACGCGTCTTTCCATGGCGGCGTTGTCGTTGTTGCCAGCCCAAACACCCAAAACTACGTTTGGAGTATATCCAATTACCCAAGTATCCCTGGTGTCTTGCGTCGTTCCGGTTTTCACAGCAACTTTTCTTTCATGGATAAACAAAGATGGTGCGGAGGCTTCGGTGAATGCTGGAGCCTTTGCGTTATCGTCTGACAAGACGTTAGATATCATGCGCGCCACATTCGGATCGAGGGCCTGCGTTTTTGCTTCCCGAAATTCTTCGAGCGCGTTTCCGTCACCGTCTTCGATTTTTAAAATCGGAGTTGACGGAGAGTAGGCCCCATCGTTTGCAAAAACTCCGTAAGCATTCGTAAGTTCCAAGAGTTTAACTTCTCCGCCTCCCAAAACCAGAGTCAGCCCGTATCTGTCCGGATCATCTAGCGTCGTGATCCCCATGTCGCGCGCTACTCGCAGCGAATCCGAAAGCCCGGCTAAGTACAAAACTTTAACCGCGACCACGTTTACGGATTGGGCCAAAGCGCTCCGGAGGCTCATTGGGCCGCGAAATACATTATCAAAATTATCCGGGTGGTAGCACCTTTCCGGATCTACCCCCGGATCGGGTACGCTTGTCGGCGAACAGTATGCGCTAAACTCCGTGCGCGCATCGAACAAAACTGTGTTTGGTGTGTACCCTTTTTTAAAAGCGGTAGCGTAAATAACCGGTTTTATGGAAGAGCCAGGCTGTCGCGAGCGAAGCGTCATGTTTACCTGCGGGTCAAATTTACAATTAACTCCCGGCGAACATCCTTCCGGCAACGGGTCTGCAAAATAATCCCGCGAGCCGACAAGCGCCATGATCTGCCCGGTCTTAGGATCCGTCGCGACCATCCCGGCGTTATACGCCCTGAAATTTTTCTCATTTTGTTCGGCGGACGTCCGGACAAGCTCTTCTAATTTTTCCTGCCACTCCCAGTTTAGGGAAGTTGTAACCTTGAGCCCGCCTTTTTCAACGACGTCTTCCCCGTATTTTTCAACCAAATATTCCCGGACATATATAGAAAAGTGCGGGGCTTTTATCCCGCCGACCGCGCGCGCCGCGAATTTAACCTGCTCTGCTTTTGCGGCGTTGTATTCTTCCTCGGTGATTAAATTCTTTTCGTGGAGCCGATCGATAACCAAATTTTTCCTGCCCTCGAGTTCGTCGGTATGTGAGCCGTAAGGGGAATAGCGCGTTGGCGCCTGGAGCATCGCCGCTAGATAAGCGGACTCGGCTACGGTAATGTCTTTAGCGGGCTTTGCAAAATAGGTCTGGCTTGCCGCTTCAATCCCGTAGGCGCTTCTGCCCCATGGCATCTCGTTTAAATAAAAACCAAGTATTTCGTCTTTGGAATAACTCGCTTCCACTTTTAGCGCCAAGATAGCTTCGCGTATTTTTCGGATGAGAGATCGCTCCGGGGTTAGAAAGGATTGTTTAACGAGTTGTTGGGTTAAGGTGGACCCCCCTTGGCCGATGATCCCGCTTTTAAGATGCATGTTTACCAAGAGCGCCCGCAGGATACTCGTCGGGCTTACTCCGGCGTGGCGGTAAAAATTTTGGTCCTCAATTACGATTGTGGCGTTTTTGGCGTAGTTCGGTATTTCTTCGAAGGGGATAACAGTGCGCTGGATGTCCCCGTGGATGTCGTATAAAAGCACCTTGCCGGTGCGGTCGTATATCTTGGTGGATTGGACGATTTTGCGGTCTTCGAGCGAGCCAAAATTAGGCACCGAAGTCGTAGCGTAGACAACCGTACCTAAAATAAGGACCGCAAACACTCCGGCCGAGGTCCACAGTATTAATTTGCGCTTGCGCCAGATTCTTACCATAAGTTACTCTTTAAGGTATCCTATTATTATACGATATGACCAAAAATTCAAACATTGAAACGAGGGGTATATTAGAAAGAAACGTTGAGGCTGTTATTAATAAGGCGAGCCTTGAAAAGAAACTTTCTTCCGGCAAAAAATTAAGGATAAAGTTCGGCATTGACCCGACCGGAGGCAACATACACATTGGGCGGGCGGTGGCCTTAAGGAAATTGAGGGATTTTCAGAACTTGGGTCACAAGATAGTTTTGATCATTGGCGATTTTACGGCGGAGATCGGAGACCCCTCGGACAAGCTCGAGAAAAGGCCGATGCTTACGAAAAACGAGATCAAGAAAAATTTAAAAAATTACCTGCCCCAGCTCGGAAAAATAATCGACTTGAAAAAAGCGGAAGTGCATTATAATTCCAAGTGGCTTTCTAAATTAAACTTCGGAGACTTGATGAAGCACGCCGAAATGTTCAGCGTAGGCCAAATGCTCGAACGGCGGAATTTTCGCGAACGCTTCGAAGCGCATAAAGAAATAAGTTTGCGCGAATTGTTCTATCCGATAATGCAGGGATACGATTCGGTTGCCGTAAAAGCAGACGTCGAGATCGGCGGGACGGACCAGTTGTTTAATCTTTTGGCCGGAAGGAAGATCCAGGAATTTCACGGGATGAAACCGCAGGAAATTTTGACGACAGAAATGCTTGAAGGGACGGACGGACGGAAAATGTCCACTTCCTGGGGGAACGTGATAAATATTTCGGATGAGCCGCGCGATATGTTCGGCAAAGTTATGTCGCTCAAGGACGATTTGATCTCTAAATATTTTTTTCTTGCGACGAATTTGGGCCGCGAGGAAATAAACGCACTAAACAAGCTCCGGCCGATAGACGCCAAGGAACGCCTCGCTTTCGAAATAGTAAAAATATATCACGGGGAGAAGCGAGCCAACGAAGCTAGGGATTTTTTCAAAGAAACTTTCCGCGAGAAAAAATTGCCGGGAGAAATCCCCGCGGTTAAGTCTAATGACGCTAAATTGTCGGATATCTTACTTCGGGAGCACTTGGTTTCTTCTTCCTCGGAATTCAGGCGGCTTTTAAGGGGAGGGGCTATCGAAGCGGACCAGAAGAGGATAGACGACCCTAACTTTAAACCTTCCGCTGGAATGGTGATAAAAATCGGCAAGAAAAAATTTTTGAAAATAAAATAAACCCGCGCGC
>Ga0209542_10000929_pt1 | contig 69853 bp, 63 predicted proteins | sample RifCSPhighO2_01_FD_184028 | JGI IMG/M metagenome (GOLD analysis project Ga0209542, IMG submission 184028) | Soil microbial communities from Rifle, Colorado - Rifle CSP2_plank highO2_0.1 (SPAdes) (version 2) | ecosystem: Environmental > Terrestrial > Deep subsurface > Rock core/Sediment ...
TATACAGCTTCAAAAGAGATAAACGCTGTTGGTGGCATGGTCGGCAACAACTCGGCAGGCGAAAAGACTCTTCGTTACGGCAAAACCGACTCTTACGTAACGCAGTTGAAAGTTGTTTTTGCCGACGGCAATGAGTACATAATAAAGCCTCTTTCAAAACCAGAACTGGAAGCAAAGATGACCCAGAACGATTTTGAGGGGGAACTTTATAAAAAACTCTACTCCCTGCTTACTACTAATCGTGAGCTGTTGGTTAAGGCTACGCCATCTGTCTCCAAAAACTCGGCCGGCTACGCGCTTTGGAATGTGTGGGATCCCTCGAGTTCACTCGGGACAGGTGGCACATTTGACCTAACAAAACTAATTGTAGGTTCGCAAGGAACGTTAGGTATTGTTACGGAGATTACATTCAGGCTTGTCCCAGTCAAACCGGTCTCAAAACTTTTGGTGATATTTCTCAAAGAGCTTAAACCACTTGCGCAGATAGTAAACGTTTTGCTTGCATATCATCCTGAAAGCCTTGAAGCTTACGACGACAACACGACAAGGCTCGAGATGAAGTTTTTCCCCGACCTAATGCGTGCAATGAAGATGGGTTTTGTATCACTGGCTTGGAGTTTTTTGCCAGAGTTCGGCATGATTCTCCGTGGTGGTTTGCCCAAGATGGTGATACTTGCAGAAGTTGCCGGCGATAATACTGAAGATGTAGACCAGAAACTTGTAGAAATGCAAAAAGCTTTAGAGAAGTTTAAGGTTGATACTCGTATTACTCGTGACGAGAACGATACCAAGAAGTATTGGACAATTAGGCGAGAGAGTTTCAATATTTTGCGTAAGCATGTTCATGGCAGACGGACTGCTCCGTTTATAGACGACGTAATTGTTAAGCCAGAGTACCTACCAGAGTTCCTACCGAAACTAACCGAACTAGTTAAAAGTTATGGAATCTTTACAACCATTCAGGGCCACGTTGGGAACGGCAACTTTCACATTATCCCACTTATGGATATGCATGACGAAAGGAATCGGGCGATTATCCCGGAGCTTTCCGAGAAAGTTTACGATCTAGTGCTCTCATATGGCGGTTCTATAACAGCCGAACATAACGATGGGCTTATTAGAACTGCATACTTAGAAAAAATGTATGGAAAAGAAGTTGTAGAACTGTTCCGCCAAACAAAACAGTTTTTTGATCCGCAGAATATTTTCAACCCCGGCAAAAAAGTACCCCTAGGCCCTACCGGCCCCGGCACGCTTACTTACATGAGCGACCACCTCGCAAGAGAGTAAGTTTGCGTAGTATACTAACCCTTATGGATAGGCTGATTATAATTTTCTTTGCGGAGTACTTTATTTGGGTGCTAACTGCGGCGGTAGTTATTGGTTTTCTTTGGGCGAAAAGGGGAGATTTCAAATCCGGAGTTTACTACTCGCTTCTTGCACTAGTCTCGGCATCTTTAGCTCGGTTGGTAATCAAGCCGGTCTTCCTTCTTTTTGTTTCTAGGCCCAGGCCTTTTATGACGAGTGGCAACGCGCCCCTCATAGAGGAAGACATTCTTGCGGCATGTTGTAACTCTTTTCCTTCAGGGCACGCACTTTTTGTTTTTGCGCTAGCCACAACAGTTTTTATGTATAACAAAAAGTGGGGTATGGTTGCTTACATATGTGCGTTGCTTGTAGGTATTGCCCGGGTACTTGCAGGTGTTCACTTTCCGACCGACATTTTAGGCGGTGCCGTCATAGGGGCAATAACAGCATGGATAATTTGGCATGTTTTCGAAAAAGTTAAAGCCAAATTGCCAAATCGGCCCAATTCTGTATAATAGCCCGCATGTTCAGTTTAGTTGCCGAAAAAAGATCTGGGGGTGATAACCAAAAGAGCCGAAGCGAAGGGAAGATCCCGGTGGTTGTTTATGGTCCCAAAACAGATTCGACATCTCTTTTAGTAAAAGAGGGTGATTTTAAAAAGATTTTGCAGGAGGCAGGAGAATCGACCATTATCTCCCTTGATACTCCAGACGGTAAAATTGACGTCTTAATTCAGGACACCCAGTTCCACCCAGTTACGGGAACGGCTATTCATGCTGATTTTTATGCTCTTGATACGTCGAAGCCCATTGAAGTGAAGATTCCGCTCGTTTTTGAAGGAGTTCCCCCAGCTGTCAAAAATCTCGGTGGTATTTTGGTTAAGGTTTTGCACGAAGTTGAAATCGAAGTTTTGCCAAAGGATCTTCCGCACAACTTAGTTGCTGATGTTTCAGGTCTCGCAGAGCTTGATAGTCATCTTCTTGCAAAAGAGATCAAGCTTCCGCCAAACGCCAAGCTGATTACAAACCCAGAGGAGACAGTTGCCATCATCGATGTTCCTAAAGAAGAGGAAGAAGTCCCAACAGCAATTGATCTTGAATCTATTGAGGTTGTTGATAAGAAGGGTAAGACCGAAGAGGCTTCAGAAGAGGGGGTGGAAGAAAAGAAATCTGAGTAGTATATAATAGAGAGCGTATGTCTCTTAGAATTAGAGCAATTTTTTACGTAGCCATAGTTCTCGCCCTTTCAGTATTCTTCGTATCAGAAATAGGTAGCGCACAAACAAGTTGTGATGTTGATCCCAACGGCAAGTCTAACGCCGAACTTGAAGAGGTGGTTGCCAAATGTGAGGCGGAGATTGCTGCCCACAGGGAGGACCTTAAGGTTGTTCAAGGTCAATCAAGGACCCTCGAAACTGGAATTAAAGAACTAAACTCTAAAATTACTCAGTCTGCGCTTGAGATAAAGCGAAGGAACTTAAAGATAGCTCAACTTCGCGACGAGATTTCACTAAAGGAGAGCACTGTTACGGAACTGCTGGATAAAATGGAGAGGATAAAGGAGTCTCTTGGGGAGCTTGTGCGTGAGTCAAACGAACTTGATGAGCGGTCTTCTGTGGAGGCGGTGCTTTCTGCGGGTGACATTTCAGACTTTTTTATTGACGTAGACTCTTTTGGTGTAGTTAAGGGCAAACTTTACGAGAGATTGAAAGAGATCCAAGAAATAAAGATTAAGACTGAAGAGGCCAAAGCCTCGCTTTTGGTGTCACGCACCAAAGAAGAGGAGCAAAAGTTTTTACGCGAAAAGGAAAAGCGTCAAACCGAGGGTCTAAAGGGTGAAAAACAAAGAGTTCTCACGGTCACGAAAGCCGAGGAAAAAACCTACCAGCAGATAATTGCCGAGAAGGAAGCAAAGAAGCAAGCAATTCTGGCACGTATTCTTAACATTGGCACAACCGAGATCACATTCGGCGCTGCACTCAAACTCATCCAACCATACGAATCACAGCTTGGAGTAGACTCTGCTTTGGTTCTTTCGGTTCTTACACAAGAGTCTGGTGTCGAGGGGGTGATAGGCAAGAACTTGGGCAAGTGCACCTACAATCAGTCAGCTCAAAATACCAATGGTACAGTGATGTCACCTACTCAAATACCGGCGTTTCTTGTAATGGCAAGTGAACTTGGCATAGATCCTGATAAAACACCGGTCTCATGCCCGATTTACCAAGATGGTGCTTATGGTGGAGCCATGGGGCCATCGCAGTTTATGCCACTTACTTGGAGTGGTTTTAAAAGTAGAATCTCTTCTATCGTCGGAGCATCAGCAGTTTCGCCATTTGTGAATCAACACGCTTTTGTCGGCACGATGCTTTACCTATCTGATGCTATGACTCGTTGTCGCACCGCCTTTACTTCCCAGCACGACCTGTGGAGTTGTGCCGCTGCCAAATACTACTCTGGCCTGGCCTCTACCGGCTCTCGCCTCGCACTTCACATGAAGGGCTATGGGGCGAGAGTTGCTACTCGCGCAGAGCAATTCCAGGCCGACATCGACTTCTTGAATTTGTAACCGGAGTTTGTGTTCGTGATATACTATTTTTATGGTAAAAAAGAAACCAAAAAAATCACTAGAAACTCTCATAGAAGATCTTGCGCGTTTAACCAAACAAGGGTTTATAAACTCTGACAAAAAACTTGAAGACCTCGCGCGATCTACCAAAGAGGGGTTCGATTTGATCGACAGAAATTTTAGGGCTGTTGATAAAAACTTTAAAATTATTGTCGACCAAGTGGAGCTTATGGCAAGTGACATTAAGGACCTGAAACGGTCGGTTAACCCTATAGTTACCATATTAGGTAATCAAGATCGGGAAATTCGTGATCTCGACAGCCGTTTGTCTCGCGTTGAACGAAAGGTCGGTATTTCGAAGTAGGCTTGAATTCCTCGTATCTTTTTGGTATGGTACCGAGACAATGAAAACTGATATACATCCTAAATACTATTCGGACGCCAAAGTTGCCTGTGCTTGCGGTAACAATTTTACTGTTGGATCTACAGACCCTGAAATACACGTAGAAATTTGCAGTGCTTGCCACCCGTTCTTTACAGGAAGAGATAATCTTGTAGACACTGCCGGTCGTGTCGATCGCTTCAAGAAGCGAGCCGCTCACGCTGCACCCGAAAAGAAGGTTGCCAAAAAAGCCAAAAAAGCTACCGCTAAAAAGCGGGGATAATGCAACCGCAGAGCGGAGATAAAATAATGCGACTTGAACAGTTCAAAGATAATCAAAAAACTGCTTACTTAGCGGGCGAGTTTGAACGCATACAAAAGGAGATCGAAAGCACAAAAGAAATGGCGGCCGGCGATGAGGAGATCGCCAAACTTGCCAAAGACGAAATAGATACGCTCCAAACCCAGGCGGATATTTTGTGGAAACAGATGGAAGATATTGTAGCGGCCGATGCTGAAGAGAGTCTTCTCGCAAAAGGAATTGTGCTTGAGATTCGTGCCGGTGCCGGTGGTGACGAAGCAGCGCTATTTGCATATCAGCTTTCAGAAATGTATCGCAGATTTTCCGAACTAAAAGGTTGGCTCTGGAAAGTTGTAGACGAATCTAAAAACGAAGTTGGTGGTTACAAAGAAGCAGTTTTCGAAATAGCGGGCAAGGGCGCTTATGAAGCACTTCGTTACGAAGCGGGAGTGCACCGTGTTCAGAGGATCCCAGCTACCGAGAAGCAGGGAAGGATTCACACTTCTACTGCAACTATCGCAATTTTGCCAATTACAGAGAAAACCAAATTTGTTCTTAACGACGTAGATCTTGAGATCACTACCTCTCGCGCTGGTGGTAAGGGCGGGCAAAACGTTAATAAGGTTGAAACTGCGGTGCGTGTGGTCCATAAGCCGACTGGTCTTGCGGTGCGTAGTGCTAACCAAAGAAGCCAGGGTCAGAACAAAGAAAAGGCCCTCTCTATCTTGTCTGCAAAGCTCCAGGCCCTAGAAGAAGAAAAAGCCGCTAACAGTTTGGGTGGCGAAAGACGAGAGCAGATAGGCACAGGTGATAGGAGCGAAAAAATTAGAACCTACAACTTTCCCCAAGATCGCATAACCGACCACCGCCTAAAGGAGTCTTGGCATAATATACCCAAGATTATGGCCGGGGGGCTCAGTGAAGTAGTAGATACAATTAAGTCGTTTGTGGATAAAAAGTAACCATTTTAGGGGTGTAAGTGCTAGAATTAGGGCTAAATTAGCCTAATTTTTTTATGAAAAATAGTATATTTTTAGTATTTTTTTCTTGCCTTATTATCGTAACTGGTTTGTTTTTTGCTACTGGCCAAGTTCCCAAAGCCGAGGCCGCTAACGTTCCACTCACTGGCTGGGCCTGGAGCTCTAACGTTGGTTGGGTAAGTTTTAACTGCAACAATCAAAATGCGTGCGGAACTTCGAACTATTCAGTAAATATGGACGATGTCACGGGGCTCTTCTCCGGATACGCCTGGAGCTCTAACATAGGCTGGATTAACTTTAACCAAAGTGGTCTTTCGGGCTGTCCTTCTGGGACATGTGAAGCACGTCTCGTAAACAACAAAGTTACTGGTTGGGCTAAGGCCTTAAATGGAAACTCTACTAGTGGTTGGCTTGGTTGGATACATCTTTCTGATCCGGCAGCTAGTCCAAAATATACAGCATCTTTAAATAGCCAAGCCTTCCAGGGATTTTCCTGGGGCGAGGAGGTGGTTGGTTGGATGAAGTGGAATCCAAATAATGGGGGTGTGCATATTACTGATCCCAACTCTTTCTTGCTTGACGTAACAGTCAGCCACGATGGTATAGCAAAAAATAGTTCCAACCCTGTTTTTGCAGTTCTTAAGGACTGGTTTTCTATTAGCAAAAAAGCAATCGCTTCCCATGGATTTAATGGTTGGGGAGGAGCAGGAGAAGCTTGTGGTCACAACATAGAATGTACAATCACAATAAATGCTAATACTTACGTTACTGCTGACTTTGGTCCCGATGGCGGTTCGGTTGACTCGGTTGTCCCTGCTGGGATAATTTATCGTTGCAAACGTGGCCACGCCAATGATTGTAGGGAGAACGACCTACAGGCGGGAACCCAAGTTACCCTTAGGGCAGAAATATGCAATAACGGCATAGACGATGACGGAGATGGTTTAATTGATGAGGATTGTCCTGGCTTTGGAAATATTTCTGCAAGCTGTACGATAAGTACCAATAAGGCCGCAGTAACTATCGACAGTGTTACTTGGGCCGCGATAGCCTCTGGGGGCAGTGGTAGTTACACTTACTTGTGGCATGGCACAGTACCTCTTGAGGGACGAACTGGTCAGTCTACCGCGGTGACTTATAGTACGATTGGTATCAAGACTGGTTATGTTACCGTCACCGATTCTGGTGGTCAGATTGTTAACTCGTTGGCGTGTACAAATCCAAATGGTGGTACTACCCTTGAGATCGGTTACAGAATTACCACCGGCGTTATTCCTGGAACTAACAATTTAGGTGGACCAAGCTCTGGCAGTGGTACCATAACCAATAACTTTGGTGGAACAGCATGTTCTGTTTCGTTATGCCAGTACATTGTTAGCCCGGGCACCATTACACTCACCTTCTCTCCTGGTTCGAACTCCATTTTCCAACAATGGGTAAATGGTGCTGGCCAACCGACTTCGCTTTGTGCCCCTGGTTCATCAATCTGCACGTTTACGATTGGAGCTAACGAAACAGTAAAGGCACAATCACGTAAATCACAATGTGACGACGGTGTTGATAACGACGGTGACGGTCTAAAAGACTATCTACCTCCTAATCAGCGTGATCCGCAGTGCACAAGTCGTGCTGATGACAGCGAGTTCCCAGACGCAGTTTGTGGCAACGGAATTGTAGAGTTTGGTGAGCAATGTGACGGTTCAAACCTTAATGGGCAGTCTTGTGTCGGGCTAGGGTATTCTGGAGGAGTCTTGAGCTGTAACTCTGACTGCTTATCGTTCGATGTTTCCCAATGTACAGAGGAGGAGGACGACGGCGGGCCGGTAGAATGTCCCGCAGACGGTAACGATGGAGGAGCCCCCACTGGCCTTTGCCCAGTCTGCTGGGACGGTGTCGATAATGATGGCGACGGCCTAACAGACTATTTACAAGATCCAAGTTGCGGTGGCAACCCATTCTCTGATACTGAGGGCGTTGGTGGCGAAGGGGTCGAAGAGATATAAGTTTACGCGGGTCTAGAGCGGTCGGTTGCGGCATATTCGGCATTCTGATAGAATCTTACCTTATGGATAAAAAGGAAATCATTGACCAAATGTTCAAGGCTGGTGCTCATTTTGGCTACTCGAAGCGCCGCAGGCACTCATCTGTTAGGCCTTATATATTTGGGGCAAAGGGTCAGGTGGAGATATTTGACCTCGAAAAGACCTCCATTCTTCTCGAAGAGGCTCTTGCTTTTGTGGCCGACCTTGGCCGCACCGGCAAAACTGTACTTTTCGTAGGTAACAAACCAGAGATAAAAGATATTGTTAAATTAGCGGCCGAAAAAATCGATGCACCGTACGTGGCAGAGCGCTGGATTGGTGGTACTCTTACCAACTCTTCAGAGATTAAAAAACGCGTCAACCGATTGGTTCACCTAAAGTCCGAAAGAGGTAAAGGAGGTTTGGAAGTGTATACCAAAAAGGAACGAGGCCAGCTCGATAAAGAGATAAGCGACCTCGAGCGTTTCTTCGGTGGTATCGTCGAGATGAGCGAGGCACCTAAGGTCATGTTTGTAGTGGACTCAAGGGAAGAAAATATAGCCGTTCTTGAGGCAAGGAAACTCCACATCCCAGTGATTAGTTTGTCGAGTTCAGACTGTGATATTCGAGGTATCGAGCACCCAATTATCGGTAACGATGCCAACCGTGCCAGTGTAAAATTTTTTGTTGATAAAGTTATTTCTGCTTACGAAGACGGAAAGAAAAATAAACCAGTAATTGAAGAAGTAGAAAAGAAAGAAGTTGTTAGGGTTTAAAATTCTCATGCCTAATATTTCTAGTGATCAAATAAAAGAACTACGCGAAAGGACCAATCTTTCGATTATGCAGTGCAAGAAAGCGCTTGAAGAGTCCGATGGCGATATGGAGAAAGCGCTTAAGCATCTTGCCACCCAAGGAGCTTCTATAGCCGAGAAGAAGTCCACAAGAGAACTCAAGGCGGGAGTTATCTCTTCGTATGTACACTCTACGAAAACAGTTGGAGCAATGCTTGAGCTAAACTGCGAGACTGACTTCGTGGCCAAAAACGAGGAGTTTGTTACGCTCGGTTATGAGATCGCCATGCACGTAGCTGCCATGAAGCCGGCCGACGTAGCAGAGCTGCTTATCCAACCTTTTATAAAGGACCCGTCAAAAACTATCGGCGACATGGTTACCGAGGCCGTTCAGAAGTTTGGTGAAAACACTGCCATTCGAAGATTTACAGTGTTTTCGGTTAAAGAATAAAATGTACGTTTTACTTACAATCTCTGTGTTGTCACTTGCCGGCATTGTTACAGTTATCGGTCGCCGGCAGTATGCGTCTAAGCCGATAGAGGTTCCTATTTTCAGCCAACTCTCAAGGCATATCGATATTGAAGGCCACGCCACGCGAATTGCTCCTATTGTAAAAAGACACGGGGTAGGGGCCTTTTTACTTTTGAAGCAACACTTTTTAATACTGATTCACTCTTTTCTGAAAGTTACTGCACCGATCTTCGTGAGCGCCGAACGTTCAGTGCAGAAACGCCTTGTTCTTATGGTGAATGCCGTAAAAGGTAAGGGTAGCTTAAACAAGAAAGGTGCCGCCTCAATTTACCTCAAGAGACTTTCTAAAAACGAAGATTCCATAAATCTATAGTTTTTGCTAGAATCGCTCTTAACGCCGCCTTAGCTCAGTGGTAGAGCGCCACTTTTGTAAAGTGGATGTCCTCGGTTCAAATCCGAGAGGCGGCTCCAGTCATTAGGAATTAGTAATTAGATATTAGACATTTTCAATATGATTCACGTAGGAAAACCGGCACCAGACTTTACTCTCGAAGGAGTTTTTAAAGGTGAAGTTAAAAAGTATTCACTTGGCGGCAAGGCCGCCAAGTGGCTTGTGCTCTTCTTTTACCCAAAAGATTTTACATATATCTGCCCGACAGAGATAAAAGCTTTCTCGCAACATGCGCACGACTTTGGCGACATTGGTGCGGAAGTTTTAGGAATATCAGTAGATTCGGTAGAGAGTCACAAGAAGTGGGTTGAAAGTGGTGAGTTAGGAGATGTTAACTTTCCACTGCTCTCTGACGAAGGCAAAACGATGACCAATGACTATGGAGTGATGAAAGAGGACGAACAACTCGCCTTGCGCGGCACGTTTATAATCGACCCAGACGGTGTGGTGCGTTATATGCTTGTCTCCGACAACGACGTTGGTCGCTCTGTCACTGAAACCCTACGTGTGATTAAAGCTCTCCAGATGGGCAAACTCTGCCCAGTTGAGTGGGAACCAGGTAAACCAACAGTTGGTCCTAGTACTTGACACTGAGTACAGTTCTGGTAGCATTACCTTAATGAATCGTTTTGCGAAATTTAACCATATGTTTGCTTGGTTTTATCCCCATAAATTTGCGGGCAATTTCGTGATTCATGTATAAATAAACTTCACACATTCAATCTCGAGAAAACCCGCACACTGGTGCGGGTTTTCTTTTTCTTAAGATAGAACTTCCCCACGGGCGCCGACTTAGAACGTTCAGGCGCCCCTGGGGCAGGAGATAAAACCTTCTGCCTCGTTCGTACGATGGTGTACGACGCATAGGTCTTTGAGAGGTAAGAGATACGATGCATCTACGGGATGATGGAACATCATGGGATAGCACTCTCCGTGCACGCGCTGCCCGTGAACACCAGCAACAGCTTGCCAACAAGTTAAAGCCACTCGGCAGGACTCCCTGCGGGCGTCAGTTCGCGACAATACTACGAGAGCTTCGTTTCCATGTGTCATCCAAGGAAGCGATGGGTCGGGTGGTGCGGTGGCTCGCGCGTGCGAAGGAGGCCGGGTCGGTCATCTTCGCGATCGTGTGTCCGGACTATGCCACTCGACAGACCGGCAATCCGGCGCAGCCAGTCGAGTACACCTTCGATGGGCTTGGCGGCGGTATCGGCCTTGTGGCCGGACGAGTAGCCGAAGCCCTTCCAGCGCTTCACCGCTTTGGAGTTGAGGCAGAACTCAACACTCGGTTCGTAGTCGCGATCGCTGACTACGAGGCGAGCGAAGAGAACTGTCGTCGTGTCGGTCTGTCCCGCGAGGAGTTCCTTGCTCGCCTCCGTCTAAGCCAGGAATGTTTCCGACAGGCTGTTGCGGAGATTCCCGACGATAGAATCTCGACCCCCTTTCTCTCCGAAGTGGGAGATTGGGAGCGAGCCCTGGGTGCGGCCGAACACCGCGTTCGGGACGGAGCGGTGGCGGAGTCTCTCATCCGTGGAGCGGCGCGAGCCAGGCATGCGTTCTATGAACGATGGTCTGGCAGAAGAATGCGGCCTGAAGAAGCCGTTCGAATGGTTCGGGAGCAGATCCCGGCCTACCTCGCTGCCGGTGCACTTGCCACGCACACGTTCGACAATCCGCTCCTCGTGGGCGGTGACTCCCTCATCATGGAGCCGTTCATCCGGGAGGGATCGGACTGCGCCGTGCTCTACCTCGATCGGCCGCGCTACGACTAGGCGGTCTCAAACGTGGCTGGCACTTGTGACTTTCGGGTCGCAGTGCCAGCCACTTCCTTAACATTAATCAGTTAAAAAAAATTATGAAGTATTCAAAACAAGACGCAGAGAAGTTTTCCATCCCTGGTGGAAGTGAGGGATATTTATATCCAGCACACCCAAAAGGTGAGCAGAGTATTGCGCTCGTAACCATGGACGGCGAATACCCCGTGGACGGGTACTCTATCAACGAGAAATGTACAGAAGCTATGTTTATGATAGAGGGTACCTTCGAGGCTGAAGTAGATGGAGAAAAAGTTACTCTCCAAAAACATGACGAGCTTATAGTTTTGCCTGGCGAGAAATACAGGCTAACAGGTACGGGTACATCACTTATTATCATCACGCCTGCTTGGGACAAATCTCAAAACAAAATTATTCCTAAAAACCATGAATAAACTAATTTTCGCTAGTACAAAAAATGCTGACGTGCGTTATATACTCGGAAACATTATAGTTCCGGATCCATTCTTCTTAATTCAGAAAGAGGGGGAGTATCTGATGTTTGTTGATCACCGTGAGTTCGGACTGCTTAAGGAAAAGTTAGGGACTACTGTAAAAATAGAGCTACTAAACCCGTTACTTGAACAAGCACAAAAAATGGAAGGCAACCAGAGCTTACGAGGCAAGTTGGCGATTGCCATACTCTCGGAACTTAATCTTTTGCACGATAAGATTCAAGTGCCTACTTCATTACCGCTTGATATTGCGGATGCTGTTCGTGACGCAGGGGGGAAGTTAGAAGTGGCAAGTGAAATATTTCCAGAACGTGCAACAAAAACACTTCAGGAAGTTGAAAGCATAAGGCAGGCACTTCTTAAAACTCACAGAGCGTTCAGGAAGATAGAGGAGATTCTTGGAGAGTCTAAAATAGTTAGGGATACGATAGAGCTCGATGGAGTTCCCCTTACAAGTGAAATAGTAAAAAAAGAAATAGATAGGGAGTTGTTTGAAGTGGGACTCCTTAATTTGGAAAGTTCAATAGTCTCCTGTGGTGAACAAGCGGCCGTTCCGCACCACCCAGGCGAAGGTTTGTTGCGACCCAATCAAACTATTATCTGTGACATCTTTCCAACCGATCAGAAGAGTGGTTTTTGTGCAGACATGACTAGGACATATGTAAAAGGAAAGCCGTCCGATAAGGTAATGAGTATGTACGGGGCGGTTAAGAAAGCACAGCAAAAAGGGATAAGCGAAATAAGGGCCGGAGTGCGTGCCAATAAAGTTCACGAGGCCGTATGTAGTGTATTCCGCGAGAGTGGTTTCGAGGTTGGGGACATAGGCTTCGTCCACGGTACTGGGCACGGCTTGGGGCTTGAAATTCACGAGGAGCCGTATATCAACGCTACTTCCGAAGCTACTCTTGAAGCAGGTAATGTTGTTACTGTTGAGCCGGGGTTATACTATACCGAATTCGGTGGCATTCGATTGGAAGATGTTATCCTGGTGACCGAAAACGGTGCCGAAAACCTTACAAATTATGACGCCCCCTTCGTTATTCCGTAACTTCTAAAATCACCAACTTAAAGTTATAATTCTAAGACATGAACAATAAACCTGGCCATTTGCATCCCCTTACACTATTAGTCAATAACGTGGTATCTACCTACATTGACCTAGGTTTTGAGGTAACAGAAGGACCCATACTTGAAACAGATTGGTACAACTTTGAAGCTTTAAACATGCTTGAAGGACATCCAGCAAGAGACATGCAGGACACTTTTTATACAAAAAAAATTGGTTCAGACGGTAAACCCATGATGCCTCGAACCCAACTTTCCCAAATGCAGGTAAGATACCCAGAACTGCATAAGCCACCGTTTAAAATAGTTTACTTCGGTAAAGCCTTTAGAAATGAAAATATGGATGCTACTCATGAAGTAGAACACTCACAGATCGAGGTTATGGCTATTGGTAAAAATATTAATCTTGGAGATATGAAGGGGGCAATTGAGGCAGTACTCGGAGGAGTTTTCGGGGGGAGTGTTAAGACGAGGCTGAGACCAGGCTACTTCCCATTCGTGGAGCCAGGCATTGAAGTGGATATGGAGTGTTTCAAATGCAAGGGTAGTGATACAAATTGTTTAGTTTGTAAGGGTACTGGGTGGAAAGAGATACTCGGTTCAGGAATGATGAACCCTATCGTTCTAAAAAACGGTGGCGTTGACCCAGTCGAGTGGCAAGGTTTTGCCTACTCCATAGGGTGGGACAGGATCGCTATGTTTAAGTATGGTATTCCAGATCTTCGTTTGTTCAACTCTGGAGACCTGAGACTAACTAACCAATTCTAGGTATGAAAGTCTCTTACAACTGGCTCAACTCATATTTTGAGAATAAATTACCAGAGCCCGGCTCTGTGGTTGAAAAAATTATTGAGCACTCGTTTGAAGTCGAGGCTCTCGAAAAGATTGGTGAGGACTACCTGGTAGACATAGATGTTTTACCCAATCGAGCCCACGACGCGCTCTCGCATATAGGTATAGCAAAAGATTTGGCAGTTATTTACGATCAAGAGTTAAAACTTCCCAACCTTATACTCGGTCACGAAGGGGACTTCAATACCGAAGATTATGTGGATGTAGGGGTCGCTGACTCAAAGTTAGTTCCTAGGGTAACCACCCGGGTTGTGACTGGAATAAAGATAGGTAAGTCGCCCCAGTGGTTAGTAGATAGGCTTGCAACCTTGGGCCAAAAGTCTATAAACAATATTGTAGATATAACGAATTACGTTATGTTTGAAACTGGTCAACCAGTTCACGCTTTCGACTACGACAAAATTTCAGGAGTTGGACCTAAAAAGTTTGAACTTAGGTTTGCCAAGCACGACGAACCACTCAAACTTCTAGACGGAACAGAGTTAAAGCTTGATTCAGAAACTTTGGTTTGGGCTGATAGCGAAAAACCCCTAGACATAGCTGGCATAAAAGGGGGTGCGAACTCTGGGGTTGATGAGAAGACTACTGCTATTGTTTTGTCTATATGCAACTTTGAGGCCATTAATATTAGGAAAACTAGGCAGCGTCACAGAATAGTTACCGATGCATCCAAGCGTTTTGAGCATTCACTTAGCCCTGAGCTTGCGGGGTGGGGCATGAAGCGAACTTCAGATCTTATAAGTGAAATCGTTGAGGGTAAACTTGGTACTGTTTCTGACATATACCCAAGTCAGCAAAAAGATTCAAAAGCACAGTTCAAGACGAGCCAGCTAAATAAAATTCTTGGGGTCGACTTATCTGAAAAAGAAGTTGAAGAAATATTAAATAGGCTAAAACACGCAGGTTTTGGGTGGGGTAAAAGTGGGGAAGAGTACGAGGTATCGGTTCCAGCTGAAAGGCTCGATGTAAGAGAGCTGCACGAAATTATAGAAGAGATTGGCAGATTCTATGGTTATAGAAACATACAAGCCACTCTCCCAGATAAAAATGACTTCAAGCCTAAGGTTCACAAATATTTTTACTATTCTACCCTGATAAAAAACAAACTTATTACCCTAGGATTCTCTGAAGTTTATAGTTACGTAATGTCAGACAAAGGTGAGGTGGAGATATCAAACTCATTGGTGAAGGGAATGGAGTTTTTGAGAAGTGAGATGCATGACAGCATGGAAGTCAGTCTAGAAAAGAATATAAGAAACATTGATCTTTTGGGGTTGGACCAGATAAAGATTTTTGAGGTTGGGAAAGTTTTTAAAAATGGTAAAGAGTACTGGGGTCTGTGTTTGGGGGTAAGGAACAAGAAAGGCTTTAAGAAGACAGCTGAGAACGAATCTTTGGAAGAAGCTCGAATTGCTCTTGAAACTCTACTACAAACTTCTATTAACACTGAAATCCGTAACGGAATCATGGAGTGTGATATTGAAGAGTTGCTGAAAGATTTGCCTGTTCCAGATAGCTACGACCTAGGGATGTTTATGCAAAATCAAAATACTGTGTTCAGGCCGTTTTCATATTACCCTTTCATATCAAGAGATATTGCTCTCTGGGTAAATGATGATACCAATGTAGAACAAGTTACAAAAATTATAAAAGATAACTCAGGAGGTTTGCTTGTTACTGAACCAAAACTGTTCGACGAGTTCTCAAAAGATGACAAAAAATCTCTTGCTTTTCGATTTGTTTTCCAAGCGATGGACAGAACCCTAACAGACGAAGAGGTTAACCAGTTAATGGAAAAAATCTATACAAAAGCTCGTGAAGAAGGTTGGGAAGTTAGGTAAGCCGTAAACAAAAGAAAATCTACGACGAAACTGCGAAGCAGTACAACGCAGAGCTACGCTAAATAGGAACGGCCCCCTCAGGGAGGGGGCCGGGTGCAGGCGGACAGTTATGGCTGTCCGATTACGCGGAGCGGAAGATCGTGACGATCGACCCAGGTCTGCATGACCTCGGTAAGGGGCTCCAGCTTGCAGCAGTCGTACTCGTTGCAGTCCTTGAAGGCCGGCGGAGCGTATCCGTGTTGCACGAGGAGAATGTTGATGTTGTTTTGCCAGTAGTCACGCTCGAACAGGACATCATGGGTCGTTCTCCAGACGAGACGTCCCTGAGCCTCTGCTCGCGTGAGTACGAGGTCGAGCCGATTATGAAGTCGCTCGCGCGAGGCCCGATCTCGAGTTCGGTGGAGGGATTCAGGGTGACCCCCGAACATGTTCCACCACGAACCGAGGCACGAGTCTTCAGTCGGCCGCTGGGGACAGAAGAACCAGTCTCGTGTGCAACCGAAGGAGAACAGAGCTGTGTCGAGCTCCGCCCAGGTGACACGTCGGAAGCGGGGGTATACGCGCAGGAGACTCGCGGTGAGTCCACTGCATGAAGTGATGAGCGTGCGACGTTCGGTCATGAATGTCTCCAGTCGTAGTTTAGATGCCCTCAGGGAGCATCTTCACCGCGACGGGGCACCGTGACGTCTCTCTTTCAGAAGATGCTTTAAGAATCTCCAAAGTATCCTAGCGCAAGGTTCACCTCAACTTTCTCCGCGAAGACGCGGTTTGGGAAGGTTCACTGCCATGTTCAATTATATCACCTTTGGTAGTTAAAGTCAAGGTTTTGTGTTGTCCACTTGAGGTTAAAAAGGCCTGGATTTTAGGGGTGTTTTTTGGTATAATAGAGTTGCCCTGGAAGTGGGCCCGCCTGCCGGACGGGCAGGCTTTTTAATTCTAAAATGGCTCAACCCAGCACTAAAATTGAGTATCGCTTAGGGCTGGGCATTTACGAAAGTCATTAATCAACGGCTAAGCAAAATAATACTCAATTTAGTTCATGGGCAAGAATAAAGACGAAATAAAGAAAGATAATCACGCTTACGACGCTTCTAGCATCTCTGTTCTTGAGGGGCTTGAGCCTGTTCGCAAGCGCCCAGGAATGTACATCGGCTCGACTGGGCCAGATGGTCTCCAGCATATGCTGAAGGAGATCTTCGACAACTCTCGTGACGAGGCCATGGGTGGTTTTGCCGACGAAATTGAAGTTGTCCTTTTGCCAGAGGATGTAGTGAGGATTGCCGACAACGGTCGCGGTATCCCAGTCGACAAACATAAGAAGACTGGAGTTTCAGCCCTTGAGACAGTCATGACCACACTTCACGCGGGCGGTAAGTTTGATAATCAGGCGTACAAAGTTTCGGGAGGCTTACACGGCGTGGGTGCATCGGTAGTGAATGCGCTTTCGGAATGGACTGTTGTTGAGGTTCACAAGGACGGCAAAATTTATGCTCAAGAGTATGCTCGTGGTAAAAAGAAGGCGAGCGTTAAAGAGATTGGTAAATCAAAGGGACACGGTACCATTGTAACTTTCAAGGCAGATAAAGAAATTTTTTCTGAAACAGAGTATAAATGGGAGAGGATTATAGAGTACTTGCGCCAACAAGCATATTTAGTTAAAAAGTTACGTGTACGAGCAATTGATGCGCGTGCGATGTCTAAAACCCTGAAGCCGGGTGAGGTTCACTACTTCAACGAAACGACGAGTGACTTCCCAAACTACACGTTTTACTTTGAAGGGGGGCTCATGTCACTCGTAAAGTACTATAACAGTGGTCAAAAACCAGTTCATGATCATATCTTTTATGTTGAAAAGCAGACAGGCAATGTAATGGTTGAAGTTTCCCTTCAGTATGTTGATGACATATCGGCTACGGAAATAAGTTTTGCAAACAACACTCCAACCGCAGAAGGTGGCGCGCACGTGCAGGGTTTTAGAACGGCTCTGACTCGCACGCTCAACAACTATGCCAAGAAGGGTAACTTCATCAAAGATGGCGAAGACGCCTTTACTGGCGACGATGTTCGCGAGGGTATTACAGCTGTGGTGTCGGTTAAGATGCCCGACATCCAGTTTGAGGGACAGACAAAGGGCAAGCTTGGCAGTGTTGAGGCTACGGGAGCGGTTGCCACTGTTTTCGGGGAAGCGTTTTCATCTTTCTTAGAAGAGAATCCTGACGATGCTCGCTCAATCATAAACAAGGTAATTATCGCCGTAAAAGCACGTAAAGCTGCTAAGGCTGCTAAGGACTCTATTTTGCGTAAGGGCGCGCTTGAAGGCATGACTTTGCCTGGGAAGCTTGCCGACTGCCAAACAAGAAAGGCTGAAGAGGGAGAGCTTTGGATAGTGGAGGGAGATTCGGCCGGTGGCTCTTCGAAGCAGGGAAGAGATAGGCGCACTCAAGCTGTGCTGCCACTACGCGGCAAGATTTTGAATGTTGAACGCGCACGCCTCGATAAGATGCTTGCCTCGAACGAAATCAAATCACTCGTGATTGCTATCGGCACAGCGATCGGCGAAGTGTTTAACCTCGAGAAGCTTCGTTACCACAAAATAATTATCGCTACCGACGCCGACGTTGATGGAGCACACATTCGTACCCTACTACTTACTCTTTTCTTCAGATATTTCAGACCGTTAATTGACGCCGGGCATATTTACATTGCTCAACCGCCACTTTACAAAATAAAGATAGGTAAAGAAAAGCATTACGTGTATTCAGACGCGGAGAAGAATAAACTCATCGGTAAAGATATCTCAATGATGGATATTGTTGAGGCTGAAAGTGAGGGGAATGAAGAAGCTTCAGAAGAAGAGGGAGAAGATGAGACCGAAACAAAATCAAAGAACAAGAAACCCTCAAGGCCTGTTATCCAACGTTACAAAGGTCTTGGAGAGATGAACCCAGAAGAGCTTTGGGAGACAACTATGGACCCTGAAACTAGAGTTCTTAAACAAGTAAATGTGGAGGACGCCGTTGAGGCCGATAAAACTTTTGATATTTTGATGGGCGACGAAGTCCCCCCTCGTAAACTTTTCATCCAAACGAACGCGAAGTTGGCTAACCTAGACGTATAGTTTTTATTTATGAGAGTCGACCCCGGTTTTGATTTTAGAGATGAGTTCGTCGAGGGGTATGGCGCCAATTTTACCGTTGTCGCGTGACTCTACCATTACTTTGCCATCGGCTTCTTCCTGCTTACCGATTACTAAGAAGTAGGGAATATGGGCAACTTTTGCATCACGGATTTTTTTGCCAAGTGATTCACTGGCGAGGTCCAACTCCGAACGAACTCCAGCGTTCATGAGTGCCTCGTGAACCTTTTTAGAGTAGTCAGCCTGTGCGTCAGTTAGGGAAAGAACTCGTACTTGAACGGGTGAGAGCCAAGTTGGGAACTTCCCCGCGTAGTGTTCAATCAAAAATGCTATTGTGCGTTCTACCGCCCCGATCGATGATCGATGCACAACGATCGGTTCTCGCTCCTTGCCGTCTTCCGCAATGTATTTGAGGTTGAACCTTCCGGGCATACAAAAGTCGTATTGCACAGTGAATGCGGTATCCTCTTTACCATTTACATTTTTCATTTGAACATCAATCTTTGGTCCGTAGAATGCTGCCTCCCCCTTACCTTCAACAAAATCTGCCCCACGTTTTTGCAGAAACTCTCTCATTAGCTTTTCAGCCTTCTCCCAGCCTTCATCGTTCTTGAAATATTTCTCTGTATTTTCGCGATCTCCTAAAGATAGCCGATACCAATAATCTTTTCCGTACTCAAGCCCGAAAACTTTGTTAGCGTATTCTATTAAATCTAGAGCTCTTTCGATTTCTGATATAGCCTGTTTTTCATCAGCGCAGATTATGTGTGCATCAGAAAGTGAGAAGCTTCTTACTCGTTGTAAGCCCATCAGTTCGCCAGATTGTTCGTACCGATATAGTTTGGCAATTTCGGCGTATCTGATTGGTAACTCTCGGTAGCTACGAGGCCTATCAAGATATAATTCGAAATGATGTGGGCATGTCATCGGTCGGAGCATGAACTCCTCGTCATCGATGACGATAGGTGCATACATATCTTTTTTGTAGTGGGGGTAGTGACCTGACTTTTTGTACAAATCTAGCTTAGCGATGTCGGGAGTTATTACGTGAATGTACCCACGGCGAATCTCTTCATCTACAATGAAGCGCTCAAGCACTCGCCTTATGGTGGCGCCCTTCTCGGTCCACAAAGGTAGCCCTTTCCCAACAGTATCGGAGAAGGTAAAAAGGCCAAGTTCGCGGCCTAGTTTCTTATGATCTCTGTCTTTGGCTTCATCTTGCATGGGGGAAGTATAACCTTACTCTAGCAATTTTGCACGGTCGAGGATTATGCTAACTGTGCCGTTGCGGTGCGAGACCGTTCCCTTAATGGCCACACATTTATCGGGTACCAAGATCTCCTTTAACTGTTCGTAGGTGTCTGGGAAGGCGACTGTTTCGATGGAGCCCGTGAAGTCGGTAAGTTTGCAGAACGCCATCTTGCCGCCCTTTTTGGTAATGATCGCTTTAACTTCATCCAAGATTCCGGCCACCAGCACGGGCGCGCCATCTCGATAGGTTAAAACTTTATCAATCTTATGTTCGTGGTTTTCAAACTTGCCTTTGTGCGTCTCAAGCGGGTGGCCAGAAACGTACATGCCGAGGAGCTCCTTTTCCCAACCTAGCTTATCTCCCAAAGTTACGTCTGGGATGTCTTTTAGAATAAACGGAGGACGCTTGTTTGATTCACCGAGCAGTCCGAACAAAGAGGTTTGCGCGCTTGGGCCATCACTGAGAGATCTATTATAGAAGAGCGCTTCTTCTAAGTTCCCTAAGAGTTTCCCGCGGCCGTGGCCGAAGCTATCCATCGCGCCCGACATTATAAGCGCCTCGAGTGATTTTTTGTTTAGGTTTTTGTGCTGTACTCGAACCAAAAAATCTTCGTATGATCCAAATTGACCGTTCTCCTTGCGCTCGCGGATTATTGCTTTACCAATCTCCTCGCCAAAGTTTTTTATACTGCGCAGCCCAAAACGGATATTGTTTGTGTCTTTGACGACCGTAAAATCTGAGTAACTTTCGTTTACGTCTGGAGGTAGGACCACAAATCCCATTCTTTTACACTCAACGATGATTTCGGAGACTTTATCCATATCGCCCGACTCTGCGGTTAACACAGCCGTCATATACTCGGCGGGGAAGTTGGCCTTCATGTAAGAGGTTTGGTAAGCGACACGGCCATAGCTTGCGGCATGAGCTTTGTTGAATCCGTACGCCGCGAATGGCTCAATAAGCGCCCACATTTGTGCGGCTTTTTTTGGGGTCATGCCGTTTTCTACGAAACCTTTAATCAGCTTCTCTTTTTGGGCCTCCATCTCTGCCGGGATCTTTTTGCCCATGGCCTTTCTTAACTTGTCAGCCTCAAGCCATGAGTAACCTCCAAGTTTTATGGCAGTTAAAAGAACGTCATCTTGGTATACGAGTACTCCATATGAGAAATCAAGAAACTCCTTCATGCGTGAGTCGAGGTAAGTGATGAGCTCTGGGTGGTGCTTGCGCTCTATGTACTGGGGAATTGTTTCGATTGGCCCCGGGCGGTATAAGGCAACCATGGCGTTGATGTCGTGGATGGAGGAAGGCTTAAGCTCCATCAAGTATTTGGTCATACCACCTCCGTTTAACTGAAAGAGACCCATCGTCTCGCCCCTGGCGAGCATCTCAAAAGTTTTCGCATTATTAAGAGGGATGGCTTCAATGTCGATATCTAACCCGCGAATCTTTTTTACGCGGTCGACTGCATCGGCAAGGATTGCCAAGTTTCGTATGCCAAGGAAATCGAACTTTAAAAGTCCTGCTTCCTCCACCGCGTACATGTCGTATTGGGTAATGATCTTGCCACCCTTGGGGTCAAACTGTGTTGGCACGAAATCGGCCAGCGGTCCTGGGGCAATGACGACACCAGCGGCGTGTACGCTAATGTGCCGCACGCAACCCTCGAGTCTTTTACCGAGGTCTATGATTCGTTTGGTGTCAGCGTCTTCGTCGTACTTCTTTTTTAGTTCAGGCTCGAGTTCAAGCGCGCGCTTGATCGTCATCGGGAATCCTTGCGAGCCCATCGGGATAAGTTTAGAGATTGTGTCGCCAATAGCGTATGGGTAGCCAAGGGCTCTTGCTACGTCGCGCACGACACCACGTGCCATCATCGTCCCGAACGTACCGATTTGAGCTACGTGGTCGTTGCCATACTTTTGGCGGGCGTAGTCGATGACCTCATCACGGCGGTCATCGGCGAAGTCCATGTCTATGTCGGGCGCTACTGGTCTCTCGGGGTTTAGGAAGCGTTCGAACGGCAACTTGTATTCAAGGGGATTAACTTTTGTGATGAAAGTTAAGTACGAAACAAGCGAGCCGGCTACCGACCCTCGTATGTTTGTATAGATGTTTTTCTCTGCGGCAAACTTCAGTAAGTCGGCCACGATAAGCATGTAAACAGAGAACCCTTTGTCTTTGATGATTTTAAGTTCGTACTCTATGCGGTCTGTTACCTCTTTTGTTGCTGTAAGTCCGCGCTTTTCTATCCCAGCGTAAACAACTTCCTTAAGCTCGTTGTCATAAGTTGAGCCTTCTTTAATTTTAAAATCAGGGAAGACCCACTTACCCAACTCGAGTTCGATGTTGCACATATCGGCAATGCGGCTCGTGTTTTCAACCGCTTCAGGTATGTCGGCGAACTTCTCCTCCATCTCTTTGGTACTCGCGAAGTGAAAGTGGTCGGAGGCCATCGAGAATCGGTTCTCGTCGTTTAGGTCGCCGTTCGTTTGGATGGCAAGCAACGTCTCGTGCGCTTCCTGGTAGTCGGGCGAGAGGTAGTGGGAGTCTTGGGTGGCTACAAGTGGAATGTTAAGTTTTTTACCTAACTCTATTATTTTCCCCCGGGCGGCCATCAAACCTTCGATCCCAGGGTGGCTCATGATTTCAAAAAAGTAGTTCTCCGCGCCAAATATATCTTGGTACATTTTGGCAATACGCTCGGCCTCATTCATGTCGTTCTTTCGAATAGCGTGCGAAAGCTCGGAACCAAAACAACCAGATAAACAGATTAGCCCTTCGGAGTTTTCGCGCAATAAGTCTAAGTCCATGCGCGGTTTGTAGTAGTAGCCCTCGAGCTGGGATTTGGTTACAAGTTTTATTAAGTTCTTGTAGCCAGTGTTATTTTTTGCAAGAAGCGTTAAGTGGTAGCGTTTGTCGTCAATATTTGGTTCTTTGTCGAAGCGAGTGCGATTGGCGATGTAAGCTTCGACACCGATGATCGGTTTTATCTCGGCTTTTTTGCACGCTTTATAAAAGTCGATAGCGCCGTATAAGTTGCCGTGGTCCGTTATGGCAACTGCCATTTGGCCGTCCTTCTTTGCCGAGTCTACAATCCCTTCAATCTTAGATAGCCCGTCAAGCAGGGAGTAGTGGGAGTGGGTGTGTAAGTGGGCAAAAGGCATAAAGTTCTAAATACTAAGTTCTAAATACTAAATAAATTACAATAATAAATTTTCTAAACTTTACACTTTTCAATTATTGCGCCAAAGATTTTTCTAAACTGAACAGCCTCATCTCGTAGTCGCACTAGCTCGTCATTTAGTTTTTCGTCTTCCAATAAAGTGAGCCAGTATTCGCTTTCTTTGGCTTCTTTACGGCATATTTTTATTCTCATCACAAAATCTTTTTTGCTTAAACTCTCGTTGGCTTCTATGTAATTAGCACCCACAGAACCGGCTGAACGGACAAGCTGTTTTGATGTCTCTATATTTGTGACAGTTCTTGGTAGCTTATTTACAAGTTGATGAACTGCTCGCGTGAAGGCCAAAGTTCTGTCTTGTAAGTCAAACTTTTTATTCTCAGGCATTTCCGTAAAAGATTCCTACTAATTTTGGTAAATCTCCCTTAGTTTTTTCGCCATTCTCTATCTTGGCCAATAACTCTTTAGGACTAAGCCAGTAAAATTCTATGAAATCGTTCGAGTTGTATGCAGGAGTTTCGTCCGTCTTTATCTCATACACGTTCATAAACGCAGAAACGCCATGCTCGCGCGGTGTTAAATGACCCAGAAGTTTTATTGAAGCTTTATTAGTATCAATATTTAACTCCTCGCTGGTTTCTCTTTGGAATGTTCTTTCATAACTCTCGCCATGTTCAACGTGGCCTCCCATGCTCATATCTAAACATAGAGGGAAGATCCTTTTATTGGCAGTCCGCCTAGAAATCCAGAGTTGCCCGTTGCTATTTACAACAAAAGCATTTACTACTCTAAAGTTATTTCGATTTTGGGCATAAGCCTCGGATCGTAGTTGCTTACCTATAACCTCGTCTTTTTCGTTTACTATATCCAAATATTCGTCGCTTGGATGGCTTGTCATTTATTTAGAGTTTAGGGTTTAGTGCTTAGAATTTCCCGGTTATTATACCATGTTAGAATATCCCCAACTTATGAGTCATTTTGCTAAAACTAAATGGTTGCTCGGTATCGATGAAGTAGGGAGGGGGCCGCTTGCCGGGCCCATAACTCTCGGCGGGGTTCTTGTGAAGCGGAGCAATTTTTTAAAAGTAATACCAAACAAACTCAAGGACTCAAAAAAACTCACGTCAGACGAAAGGGTTAGTCATTTACGCAACTTTCATAAGTTGAGAAAAGACGGCAAACTCTCTTTCGCGGTTAGCAGCGTTTCTAATTTGAAGATAGACTCACATGGCCTAACATGGTCGGTAAACTTTGCGATAGCTAATCTTCTTAAAAAACTAAACTGCGATCCTAGGAACATCTCTGTTTTGTTAGACGGCAAGTTATATGCACCAAAAGATTTTATTTACCAACAAACTTTTATTCGTGGCGACGAACGGTTCCCAATCATTGCCATGGCCTCTATCGTGGCCAAAGTGCATCGCGATCGCTACATGACTCGTTTGTCTGCTCTCTACCCAGAGTATGGTTTTGAGAGTCATAAGGGCTATGGCACACGTGCACACTACGCCGCCATCAAAAAATTTGGCCTCTCTCCAATCCACCGCAAAACATTCCTGGGTCCGTAAAACGGCCTATTTTAAGCCACTTTACGCGGTCGAACCGCGTAGGCTTGCTTTTTTATAGAAAATGTGATATAATAGAACCTGCTATTGAGTGACTCGCCTTATAGGGAGGAAAGAGCCACCAGATGGACCTCGTCAACAGTTGATCAGAAAAGCGCCTCCGGCTATACAGGAGGGGAGAAGACCATGAAGTTTCTCAAGGTGCTGGGCATCATTGCCCTGGTGTGCGTCGGCTTCTTCGGGCTCTTGATCGCCACCGCGTACTTCGCCCCGCAGTCTGACGACGACGGGTACTACGAGGAGGACGCGGAGTACGAATCGAGTCTGACCGGTGGGTACTACGACGAGGATGGCGAGTACCGCTCGTCATATTCCTCTTCCCCTCCACGTGAGTCGGAGGAGGAGTACCAGGCACGCCTCGAGAGGGAGCGCGCTCCACTCACTCCGGAGACAGCACAAGCGGTCTACCGGAAATCATACGACACCTGGCAGCAACGCCAGGACGATGAGCACTACCGGCCAAACGATCTCGTGATCGTCGATTTCGGTCGAGTGATGGTCGCCATCCCCGAAACCGAGACAGACTTCCGGACAGTGTGGAACGAGGCTGACGAGTCTTCGCGCTATTACGCGATGACAAACCTCATCGACTTCTACCGGCTGCCGAGCGATCGGTTCCGGCGAGAACTCGAGGAGATGCGTTCGACTCGACTCGTCCGAATCCGTTCCACCGGCTTCGATCCGTCGAAGAGCTACCGATCGTCTGATGGTTCTCGGCTGGACCCCTCGATCCCCTGGGACAAGGGATGCGGCAGCTGCAACGATCTCGAGAGCGAGGCGTTGAAGGAGATGGTGTGGCTCTGCCGCACTCTCGGCCTCACTGACAAGGAGCGGGTCTGGAAGCGCCACCTGGCGGACTACTACTGGACCGCTCACGGATACTACGGATCAAGGCAGCCAGAGCTGGCAGCCGAGATCTACCGTGAGCTCGGTGAAGAGGAGTTCGCCATCTTGGCCCACCAGGCCGCTCTCCGAGCCGCCACCGAGGCACCGATCAACCGGTTTCTCACCGGGCGCGAGTGCATTGACTGCGGCTGGGACCCAGACAACCAGCCACGGTCGTTCCCGATGTACCAACTCGAAGATCTCGAGGAAGTGTATCGGCTGCTCACCGAGGCGGAAGCGAGCAAGGAGGAGATTCGCAAGGAGATCCTCCCGCTCATCGAAGCCGCGGTTGCAGCCGACATCTACGAAGTTGCCAAGCGCGGTTTCGAGATGGTCGGCGACCAACCCAACGTCACCCGCATGGCGCTTCTCGTCGGCGGCGGGGGACGCTGATCTGATCAACCGCGGACCGCCTTCGGGCGAGACCGCACACGAGGGCGAGCGCTACCAGCAATGGTACGTGCTCGCCCGAGAACAAAAGTTCTAGAGCATATCGCTCGAGCATTTTTGTTTTATTAAGTGAACTAGTATTGGACATCCGATGTCTTATATGAGGAGGTGAGTTTGCCAAGATTAGCAAGATTTGTTAGTCTTGGCCCATGGTTGTACGAATGCGTTCCACGAGGTCTCACACCGGCAATCGCCGGAGCCATCATGCCCTAAAGAGCATGAGCCTTTCGAAGTGCGCTAACTGCTCACAAATGCATGTTCGCCACCAGATGTGCCAGAACTGTGGCTACTACCGAGGACGAGTGGTTGTCGACATGACAGCCAAGCTTGCCAAACGAGAGGCTAAGAACAAAAAGAAACGAGACGAAGAGGCAAAGGTAGGGAAGAAGTAGTGCTTAGGTAGTAGTCCCGATCCCGACTCGTCGTGGATCGAGGATCCTCGATTCGATAAATCGAATCGGGAGTAGGGTGAGTTCTTTATATAAACAATGGCAAACAGGCACTTATCGCGAAGTATTGTAGTGCAGTCACTCTATGAGTGGGATTTTAATAATCGGAAAAGTGAGCGTCTACCAGAGATCGTCGCGCGTAATACGAAAGAGTTTGGAGATAAACTAGCGAAGGAAGATAAAGATTTCATTGCAACCCTAACCGAAGGTGTTGTTAAAAAACAGCCTACCCTAGACTCTATCGTCGCAAAAGCGGCTCACGATTGGCCCATAGCTCAAACCCCGATAGTCGACAGGAACATTTTGCGTATAGGTTTATACGAGCTACTCTTTGCTCCTAAGAACGAAGTACCAGCTCGCGTAGCAATTAATGAAGCAATTGAACTTGGCAAAAAGTTTGGTGGTGACAGAAGCGGTAAGTTCATAAACGGAGTTCTCGGTACTATATACAAAGAGATGGGTGAGCCGGGCAAGGACGACCCAGTTAAGAAAAAGAAAAGGAAAGAAGATTTAACCAAAGAAGAGAAGGCCGCTCTGCCCGTTGACGAAAAAGCAGGAGCGGTGGTTTTTCATAAAGATAAAAAGGGTAATGTTGACCTCGCTTTTGTGCACGACATTTTCGGTTATTGGACTTTGAGTAAGGGAAGTCTCGAGGAAGGCGAGACTCTTGAACAAGGAGCAAAACGCAAGATGAAAGACGAGATGAATCTTAAAGTAGAGGTTGTCGACTCAATTGGAGCTAACGAGTACGTGGCTAATGATCCTGAAAGAGGTCACGTTTTAAAGAGGGTAACCTACGTTTTGGCTCAAGCAGACGATAAGGAGGGCATAAAAGTAGGCGAGTCGGGGGGCCTCGACGACGCCAAATGGTTTAGTTTAAAAGAAGTAGAAGGGTTAAAGATATATCAAGATGTTCGGCACATAATCGACAAGGGAATAAACAAAATCAAAAAACTTGATTTTGTAATGCCTAAGTCCTAATATCTAAATCCTAATGGATACAAGTGAATTAGAAAATAAAATAGGGGTTAACTTTAAAGACAAAAGCCTAATCGAACAGGCGGTTACTCACCGTTCGTATTTGAATGAGAACAAAGATTATAAACTTCCCCATAACGAAAGGTTAGAGTTTTTGGGCGACGCCGTGCTAGAACTTGTAGTTACAGAGAACCTTTTCGAGCAGTTTCCCGCTCGGCAAGAGGGAGAGCTCACTGCCATTCGTGCAGCCTTGGTAAATACCGGAAGCCTCGCCGAGAGCGCACACGATATTGGCCTTAACGACTTCCTGCTTCTTTCAAAAGGTGAAGCTAAAGACATGGGAAGAGCTCGCCAATATATTTTGGCCAACACTTTTGAGGCAGTGATAGGAGCAATCTACCTCGACCAAGGATATGGAGAAGCCAGAGATTTTATAACTCGCACGATTCTCACTAAAACCCCAAAGATTGTAAAAGAGAACCTTTGGCAGGATGCCAAAAGTTTATTTCAAGAAAAAGCCCAAGAGAGATCTGGGGTTACTCCAACTTATAAAACCATTCGCGAAATTGGCCCTGACCATGCCAAAAAGTTCGAGGTGGGGGTTTATTTGGGCAAAGAGTTGGTGGCCAAAGGGGATGGGTTTTCGAAGCAAGAAGCCGAAGCCGAAGCCGCTCGCAAGGCCTTAGAAGGCAAGAATTGGAACTAGCGTTGACATATCGCGTGTTCCTGGGGTATCATTGTCTCGGTCTCAGTACCCGGTAGTCGGGAAGGAGTGGGGTCAATCTGCTGGCCCCGTTGAAGGTTCAGTGCGACTGACGGACGTAGCCGCTAGCGCAGTAGCTACTAAGTCATGGTTTGGAGTCCACCGGCTCAGATCAAGCAGGTGGAAAGTGCATTTCACCAGACGAGTTCCAAGAACATCGCAAACTGCCAACTTCCTCCGGTCTACATGCCGAACAGACTGGCCAAGCAACTAATCGTTACACTACTCTCTGGTCGACAGCCAGAAAAAGTACTCTTGTCGCGTAGCAAGCGTATGGGTGGAGAAACGCATGTAGCTTGGCCGTTCTCCCTTTTATACTTAGGGTGGTTTGATAGAATGGTTTTACAATGTACTTGAAGGAGTTAGACATCACCGGTTTCAAAAGTTTTGCAAAGAAAACTTCGCTCTCTTTCGATACTCCGATTACGGGGATCGTGGGACCGAACGGCTCGGGCAAATCTAATGTTGCCGAAGCTTTGCGCTGGGTTTTGGGAGAGCAGTCTATGAAGTCTCTGCGCGGTAAGCGCGGCGAAGATCTTATTTGGAGTGGTTCGAAAAATACCCCACGTTCAAACCGAGCCACTGTCACGATTACCTTCGACAACTCGAAACGCCATTTCTCAAGCATTGATTTCGACGAAGTTTCTATAACGCGCGAAGTGGGGCGTGATGGAGTAAATGAGTACAGCGTCAACGGCTCCCAGGTTCGCCTTAAAGATGTTTACGAACTTTTGGGGGAAGTTAGTATTGGCGCTTCAAGTCACCATATTGTAAGCCAGGGAGAGGCTGACCGGATTTTGAATGCCGGAGCCAAGGAGCGGAAGGGTATGATCGAAGATGCCCTCGGCCTTAAGATCTACGAGTACAAAAAATTAGAGAGCGAAAGAAAGTTGTCACAGACAGAAGAGAATATAAAAGAGGCAGAGCTTTTGCGGAGGGAGCTTGCACCGCACCTAAAATTTTTGAGAAAGCAGATAAGCGAAATCGAGAAAGTTGACCAGATGCGGCAGGAACTTCGAACTTTTTACCAAACATATTTCGCGAGCGAAAACTTTTATATAAAAACAACTACTTTCGCACTTAAGTCGGAGAAGGTTAAGTTGGAAGGCGAGCTTAGGACGATAAACGACAAAAAGAGGCTGCTCGAAGCCACTATGGGGAGTGAGGCCGGCTCGGACAGCACGAGCATTGAAAGAAGAAAGAAGGAAGAGGAACTGTCGCTTTTGCGTTCTAAAAAAGATGAGTGTGCAAGATCCCTCGGCCGCCTAGAAGGAATGCTCGAGGTCAGTAAGGGAGAGAACTATGTCGAAGAACAGGCGGGAGTAAAAAAGTGTCGCTTTTGCGGGCAAAGAATCGGTGCTGATGAAAACGCCCACGCCGAAGCTCGGGCTAAAGAAGAGGAGAAGTTGAAAGAAGCAAGGGGCGAGAAAGAGAGCTTGAATACGGAGCTTGAACGGTTGGAGAAAGAAGAGGGGGAGATGGTGCGAAAAATTGCCGACCTATCCCGTGCGCAAGACCAAAATAGCAAGGAACAGATCGAGGCGGAACGAGCTGTTTTTGGCCTCCGCGAGGAGAGTAATAAACTCGAGAACTTGCTGACACGAAATAAAATTGGAGAAGAGTCACTTAGGATTCGTGAAGAAGACTACAAGAGAGAGATGGGTGAGGCAGCGGTACTGGTTGGGCGTGACGTTGTCGACAACTTGGAGACTCGGTCTCCAAGTGAGGTTGATTTAGATATCCGGAAGAAGATAGAGAGGCTTAAAATTCGAATTGAAGATTTCGGTGGTACGGGTAAAGAGATTGTCAAAGAGCACGAAGAGACAGAGGCTCGTGATGCACACTTAGCTAGGGAGATTGAAGATCTAAACAAAAGTGCCGAGTCGCTCCAGTCTCTTATGGACGACCTGACCAAAACTTTGGACGAAAGATTTAAGAGCGGTTTACATAAAATCAATGGAGAATTTTCTCGCTTTTTCTCACTACTTTTTGGTGGCGGTGAGGCAGAGCTTAAGCTCACGAAAATAGAAAAAAGATCCTCCTTCGCTAAAGCTTCGCAGGATGATTTCCTTGATGCAGATTTAGGGATGGGCCTGCCCTCCGAAGCCTTGGCGGAGGAGGGCGTAGAGATCTCTGTAAACTTGCCTCGCAAAAAGATACGTGGTCTCGAACAGCTCTCTGGAGGCGAGAGGGCGCTTGCCTCGATTGCTCTCGTGTTTGCGATGTCGCAAGTTAACCCACCGCCATTTATGGTGCTTGATGAAACCGACGCTGCGTTAGATGAGGCCAACTCACGCAAATATGGTGATATGATCGAAGCACTTTCTAAAAAATCGCAGCTTATTTTGGTAACTCACAATCGTGAGACGATGTCACGTGCCAATGTTCTCTACGGTATTACTATGGGCAGCGACTCAACTTCTAAACTACTTTCAATCAAGTTTGATGATGCGACCGCCTACGCTAAATAAGGTTCTTCTTGCATTTAAAATAGCCTAGGAATATTCTTGATATTGGAGGACCAACCCAAACCCCCACGGGGGAAAGAAGGAGAGATTATGCTCGTAGCTCACATTGCTCCGAAGACCTTCGTGGATGTGGTTGACGCATTGCTCAGGCGAGCGAACATCGTTCGAGCAAGCATCGATTGGGTTCCGGGAGTATACACGCCGGGGGTGGACTCTCCCGTTGTCCACGTTCGAGTGGCGATGGCACACGTCACCGTCACGGTCCAGCAGGAGATGACCGCCTGGTGTGCCCGAATACCGAAGACTGGTCGCGATAGATGGGAGCTCCGGGATCTTCTGGTGCGATCTGTCCCAGTCAAGAGGTCGCACACTTCACTGGTGGAGCATCAACCACTACCGACAGGCGCCAAGAGACTGACTCTCGAGGAGCTCACGCGGCTTCGAGATGAGATCAAGCTCGTCGCTGGAGGATTATCGATAACCTCTACCGATGCCACCGATATCGTGATACGATTTCGTGGCATGGCTTCTGACATCGACAGGCGCACACCCGGAGCGATCGTCCGCAAGATCGCTGACGCGGGGCTCATGGTCAGATCCGGACGGGCTCCCAAGGGTGGCGGTGGCGGATGCATTACGATCTACGCTTTCCCGTAGGGGAAGCAAACCCAAACCGTCTGCCTAGGAGGAAGACGGCGAACGAACCATGAGGACCGTTCGCTGCTTCTCTCGGGCGGGCGGTTTCCTCATTTCATCTAACGAGAGTGAAGTCTAAAGACTTGGACTCTATATCCACCTTAGCAACTTTTACTTTTAATTTATCTCCTAACCGAAACTTTCTTTTTGTTTTTGTGCCTATGAGTTGGTAGTTTTTTTCATCGAGTTCATAGTAGTCGTCTCCAATTTCTGCGATTCGAACAAGCCCAGTCGTTTTTGTTTTAAGCTCCTCAACATAAATACCCCAATCGGTAACGCCGGTAATAATACCCTCGACTTCTTCTCCTATGTGTCCGGACATAAACTCAACTTGTTTCATTTTTACAGAGTCTCTCTCGGCTCTCTCCGCTTCTACCTCTTTTTGCGAACTGTGTGCAGCTAACTTGTTGTAGTAATGTATCGTATCGGCCGAAATATTTTTACTCGAGAGATAAAGTTCCAAAAGCCGATGAACCATTATGTCCGGGTAACGTCTGATGGGGGATGTGAAGTGTGTGTAGTCATCGAATGCTAGCCCGTAGTGGCCAACGTTTTTGGTGGTATATATTGCTTTTGACATCGATCGTAACGCCGCCTGTTTTATTAACTCTTCGGTGTCCAACCCTTCAATCTCGCGGAACATTTTGTTAAGGGCACTGCCTTGGATTGTGCCTTTCTGTTGATTTAAATTTACCCCGATTCCCTTTAAGAAAATAGCCAAAGATTCAATTTTTTCTCTATCTGGCCTATCATGGATTCGATAGATAAACCCTGGAATCTTTTTAGCTCCTATGGCTTTCGACATAAACTCTGCTACTTTGCGATTGGCCATTAACATCCACTCTTCGATTAACCACTGTGTTTCGTATCTTGGTTTAACGAAAATTTCGATGACTTTTTTATCTTCCCCTAAAACAACTCGCACCTCTTCTTTGTCGAAAAGAATTGACCCAGCTTCCATTCTCTTTTTTCTAAAAATTTTGGCCAAATCTCTAACAAGTACAAGCTCTTTAACCATGGGCCCGTTTCCGGCATCTAGTACACCTTGCGCCTCTTCGTAAGTGAATCTTTTTTGTGAGCGAATTATAGTTCTCCCAAACCACTCTTTAACTAGTTTGCCGTCTTTATCCAGTGTGAATATAGCAGAGTAAGCCAGGCGATCTTCATCTGGTTTTAGACTGCAGATCTCGTTTGAAAGTGCCTCCGGAAGCATGGGGATTGTGCGGTCTACTAGGTAAACACTTGTAGCTCGCTCCTGGGCCTCGCGATCAAGCGCTGTGCCGGGCCTTACATAAAAAGATACGTCAGCAATGTGTACCCCGACCTCTAACTTCCCATCTCCAACTTCTACGACAGATATTGCATCATCGAAGTCTTTGGCATCAACTGGGTCAATGGTGAATGTTGGCGTTGCTCTCAAGTCTCGACGATTTTTGGATTCGTTCGCCAAGCTATTCTTGAAGTTGCTACTTGCTCCGTTGGCCTCCCTCTCTACATCTTCTGGGAAGTCGTAAGCAAATCCACTGTCGTACAAAATGGCGGCGATCTCTGTTTCGTGTTCGCCCTTCTTACCCAAAACTTTTAGCAACTTGCCTTCAGGATTTCCCTTTGGGTCACTCCAAGCGACCATCTCTATGAGAATCTTTTCTCCCGGTTTTGCTTCGAGTTTATCGAGCGAGGGTAGTGTGAAGTCTACATATACTCGCCGATCATCGGGGATTAAAAAACATTTTCCACTCTCATCGCAATCGACAGTACCAACAAATCGAGTCTTGGCTCTCTTTATAATTTTAGTGACTTCTCCGGTAACAACCTTACCAGTCCTTGGCAGTCTTATAACTTCTACGGTGTCATTGTTGAGTGCTGTTTTAAGGGACTTAGTTTCTATTTCGAGTACATCCTTGCCCTTGGTCACTCCTTCTATTTCAAAGAAGCCCGATCCCCGACCGGTTACTCTAATTTGCCCCTCAAGCTTAATATGGGTCTGTTTTCCTGGACTCTTGGTGTTATTTTTGAACTGCTTATTTCTCACTTCTTTAGTTTTATGTATTGAGATTATAGCATGTGGTTGAATATTTAAATGGCCTGTGTTAAGGTATTGCGCACATGTTAATGATTCGATTACAGAGAGTTGGCCGAAAGAACGACCCATCTTACCGGGTTGTTGTTACTGAAAAAACGAATGGTCCCCAGAGCGGTAAATACCTAGAAATGCTAGGTTCTTACGATGCGCGCAAAGACAGTCAGACTTTTGACGGAGACCGTATCAAACACTGGATTTCAAAAGGAGCTCAACTTTCTCCCACAGTTCACAATCTTTTAGTTGATGCAGACATAGTAGAAGGCAAGAAGATAAACGTTTTACCTAAAAACAAGAACAAAAAAGCAGTTGTTCCGGAAGTTTCAGTTGAAGAAGCACCCAAAGAAGAAAAAGAGGAAAAGGCAGAGGCCGAAGTGGCACCCGTTGAAGCCCAGAGTTAGTCTTTGGTATACTATTCGTAAGAACTTGTAAGTTCTCGGTCGAGAACTACATAATTACTAAAGGTAGAAAGTATATACAGAGTATGATAGAGAAAGATCAGATATTTCTTGAGTTCATCATTAAGGAGTTAGTTGATCATCCGGAGTCCGTAAAGATTGAACGCAAAATTGACGCGATGGGAGTTTTACTTAGTCTAGATGTTCATCCTGAAGATATGGGTAAAGTGATTGGCCGAAAGGGGAATACTGCAATAGCTATTCGCACCCTTCTTCGCATCATTGGTATGAAGAATAATGCCAAAGTCAATCTAAAGATTAACGAACCAGAAGGAGGTCTTCACAGTGCACCTCCTATGTCTATGCAGCCAGTCACAAAATCAATCGACGAAGCAATGGCAGAGTTATAGAATACTGAATCACGAATTAAGAATTATGGTTAAGACCCAAGAAAAGCGGCTTATGTAATCTACTTGGGTCGCTTTTCTGTTACATATTTGCTCGCTTGACGTTTTGACCGCGTTGATATAGTTTTATGTACTAGGCAGCATCAATTCCCACAGGTAAAGGAGGCATAAATGCCAGGCGCACGTGAGGTGGCAACGCAATTCGTTGATCTCGCTCTCAAGCACGAGCGATGGGGCGATGTCGAGACGCTTCCCGCAGACGAGCTACAAGTTCTCTTCGACACCGTTTCGGTCGCTGGTCTCGATCCGGCGACAGTGGTGCCGGGGAAGCTGGTCGGCAACTATCGCGATCAGGACGGTAGCTCCACGGGCGAGACCTACCCGATCAACGGCCTCTGTCCGTTCAAGGTGGTCGGTCGAGAAGGTAGCGATCACTATTTCGCGACTGGCTGGCTCGACTGTGCGCTCCGACGCGTGGTCTATGGCTCATCGCGGAAGAGGGAAGATCGCGACGCGCTCATCGAGGCGATGACTGCGGAGATCGAGCGGAGCGTTCCGCTTGATCCAATCAAGCTCACGCCCGAAGGTGATCTTCTGCGTGAGTACCCACCGTCCCTCATTGGGTTCGGTCTCGAGTACTTTGTTGATCACACGCGGGACGATCGCAGACTCGACTCATGCGCTGGTATCCATGCGTACTGCAACTGCTGGATGGATCGTCGAAGCGCGACTGCTACGCACGACGCGATCGTGTGCCGAGGGTGCCACCTGCGGGTGCTTTTCCCGAAGGAGGTCAAGACCTACGGCGACCTGCGACAGGCGCTCGTGGCAGCGACGCCGGCATGACCTCGATGGGGGATTCGGTTTTTTCAGACCCGCCGCAAGGTGGCGAACAGGCACGAAGGAAGACCTGCTCGCCCCCGGCGGGTCTTCCTATATTCTAATGTTGGCGACCTGGTCGCCAACATTGTCACTCTTCCTCGATTAAGAGTTCAGCAATCTCTTTCTCCTCTTCTTTCCTCTGTAAAAATTCAGGTAGCATTTTCAATGCGTAATTTTCATATTCCCCGGGCGATTTAAATTGTTTTAGGATAATATCTTTTTTACATATCCCATGTTTTTCGGGGGATAAATACTCATTCCAACTTGATTTAACCAATTTGTTGGCGACCAGGTCGCCAACACGATGGACTTTGTTGTTTAAATTTACATAAGTGCTGACGTGTAGAAGATATTCATTCGAATCTATGTGTTTAGCCTTGAACGGTCCTTGGAATAGCGTTCCACTTCTCTTGTATCTATTGTTGAAATACCAACTGTATCCCCCCGCCAATCTTTTCATAAATTTGCTGATGCCGCTGTCTTCTATCTGTTCTAAGATCATATGAAAATGATTTGGATTTAAGCAGTAAGCCACAATATTAATGAGGGGCTTATGGATTTTAATTTTAGATAACTTATTTTTAGATCTATTTTTCTCAAAAATACTTCCTATTGGTTTAACGGTATTAAATTCGATGAGACTTTCGATAAATCTAGATGAATCGAATTTATCCTGCACGATTTTTCGCTTATCCACACCTCTATTGTAAATGTGATAGTACTCGCCAATAGCAAAGCTTTCTTTTCTCATGGTTGCATATTAGCATGTTGGCGACCAGGTCGCCAACAAATGGGAGATTTGGTATGATGGGATTATGAATTTTCATATAGTTACAATTTTTCCGGATAGTTTAAGGTCGTACGTCGAGACATCTATGCTTAGGAAGGCAGTGGAGTATAAAAAGGTAAAGATAAATTTTTATAATCCACGTGATCTTACGACAGATGCTCACAAAACAGTGGATGGCACACCATATGGTGGGGGCGCTGGGATGGTTCTTAAGGCTGAACCAATTATAAAAGTTGTCGAGAAGATCAAATCAAAGATAAGAGGAAAAAAAATAAAGATAATCATTCTCTCCGCCAAAGGTAAGCAGTTTACTCAAAAATACGCACGGGACTGGCAAAAAAAGTTTGACCACATTATTTTGATAGCTGGTCGGTATGAGGGTATTGATGAAAGGGTTAAAACTATCCTAAAAGCGGAAGAGATATCAGTTGGCCCTTATGTGTTAACTGATGGTGAACTGCCAGCAGGGCTTATCGTGTCTGCTATTACAAGACTGGTGCCTGGTGTAATAAGATGGGAATCTTTACAGGAGGAGTCTCATTGGGGTGAAAAGGTTTCTGGAGAAGAAAAGGTTCTAGAATACCCGCACTATACTCGTCCTGAGATTATCAAGTACAAGAGTAAAACCTATCAGGTGCCCAAAGTTTTGCTTGGAGGCAACCACGCCAAGATCAAAGCCTGGCGCCTCGGAAAGTCCAAGTAAAGCTATCCACTAGTTATCCACCTAGTCAAGGTTGGCAAAATGTTGACATTTAAAAGGGGGTCTATATAATGGCTCCTAACTTCAGGGCGATTGAGTTTTGGACGACGAATGAGGTTTAAATATTAGATAGCGATCAAATCGTTTTGATTTGAATCGCAGTTTTGTTTTCTCGTTTTGTTCCACTCATTGGTCTGGTTAGGATCTTTTTGTTTCATTTATAAAGTCCCCTAAAGCCACTTATCGTTTATGCAAAAAATCGAGAAGAAGTATTTCCAACGCTTCAAGAAACCGCTTGCTCCCCTGCCGAACTTGGTGGAGATGCAGACCGACTCTTTCAAGTGGCTTATGGAAACTGGGCTTGCCGAACTGTTTCGCGAGTTTTCTCCTATAACCGACTATTCGGGGAAAAAGTTCCAACTTGAGTTTGCAGGCTTTACCCTCGATGAACCAAAGTTTGATGAATATTATGCTCGCGAAAATAATCTCTCGTACGAAACTCCTCTTCGCGCAAAAGTTAAACTCACCAATAAAACATTAGGAGGAACCAAGGAGCAGGAGCTTTTTATAACCGACTTCCCACTTCAGACTGGCCACGGGACATTCATTATTAATGGAGTTGAAAGAGTAATAGTGCCCCAGCTTGCAAGAAGTTTCGGGGTAATTTTTACTGCCAATGAACTTCGTGGTAATCAATACTTCGGTGCCAAGATTATTCCAGCTCGTGGTGCCTGGGTAGAGATCGAAACCGAAGTAGATGGCGTAATTTACGCACGCATAGACCGGAAGAGAAAGTTCCCAGTCTCTTCTTTGTTGCGGGTTTTTGCCGACGGCAAGTCTGACGCTGACATTATAAAGATGCTTACAGAAGGTGCTGAAACTTCTTATATAAAGAACACATTTGCCAAAGATCCGTCCAAAAACCAACAGGAGTCTGCTGTCGAAATCTACTCAAGGCTCCGCGATGGCGACCTTGCTACCCCACAAACCGCCCTCGAATTTTTAAAAACCTTATTTGGTGAAGAACGATACGACTTATCACACGTAGGCAGGGTTCGTTTCAACAGCCGATTCAAAAAAGACGTTGATCAAAAGAACCTGGGCAAAGTCCTTACACTTGAAGATCTAATGGCTATCCTCAAGCACGTGGTAGAACTCAATGAAACTCCAGATGCAGAGGCCGACGACATTGATCACCTAGGTTCACGCCGTGTTCGTTGCGTGGGTGAAATGCTCCAGCAAAAACTAAGGGTTGGATTTGCGCAAGTTAAGCGAAATATCCAAGACAGAATGTCTACGGTAGACGTTGAAACGAGTCTCCCAATTCAACTCGTGAGCACTCGTCCCATACAGGCTCGCCTAAAAGAGTTTTTCACAACCAACCAGTTATCGCAGTTCATGGGCCAGGAGAATATTCTCTCCGAAGTTGAGCACTTAAGGCGTCTTTCAGCACTTGGCCCCGGAGGTCTTACGCGTGAACGTGCTGGTTTTGACGTTCGCGATGTGCACCCATCTCACTACGGTAGAGTTTGCCCGATTCAAACTCCTGAAGGTCCAAACATCGGTCTTATTTTGACCCTTTCGTCTTATGCAAAGATCAATGAGCTTGGAATTATTGAGACACCTTATCGTCGTGTCAAAAAAGGGAAAATCACCAAAGAGATCGTTTACTTAAATGCACTCGAAGAAGAAGATTACAAAATAGCTCACGGTGCTGCCAAATACGAAGAGGGCGGTAATTTGATCGCCGATGAGGTTGAAACAAGGGTCAAGGGTGAGCCGCGGATGGTTTCAAAAGAAGAGATTGATTTTATTGACGTAGCCCCTAATCAAGGTTTCTCAATCTCAACCTCTCTTATTCCATTCCTCGAACACGATGATGCTAACCGAGCACTCATGGGTTCGAATATGCAAAGACAGGCCACTCCATGTATTGTTCCTGAAGCTCCGCTTGTTGGTACTGGCATAGAAGAGGAAGCCGCCCAATACTCTGGCCGACTTGTTCGTGCCAAAAGTGACGGTACCGTGACCCTAGTTGATGCTCGGAAGATTGTTGTGAAAACTGCTAAGGGCGAAGATGCATATACTCTTCGTAACTTTGTTCGCACCAACCAAATGACTGTTTTCCACCAGAGGCCTGTTGTCGACTTGGGCGACAAAGTAAAGAAAGGTGACTTACTTGCCGATACTTCTACTTCTGACAGGGGCCAAGTAGCTATCGGGCAGAATGTTTTTGTCGCCTTCATGTCATGGAGCGGCGCCAACTACGAAGATGCCATAATTATTTCTCAGAGGCTCGTTAAGGATTCAAAGTTTACAACGATTCACATTGAAGAGTTCACTGCTTTGGTGCGTGATACTAAACTTGGCCCCGAAGTGACAACTCACGATATTCCTAACGTTGGAGAGGGTAAACTCAAAGACCTAGACGAAGACGGTATTGTGAGAATTGGTGCAGAAGTTGGTCCGAATGACATACTGGTAGGTAAGATTACCCCAAAGGGTGAGACAGAACTTACTCCAGAGGAACGATTACTTCGCTCTATTTTCGGTGAAAAAGCACGAGACGTTAAAGACTCTTCTCTTCGCGTGCCTCACGGAAAAAGAGGTAGGATTATTAGCATCAAAGTGTTCTCACGTGAACGTGGTGACAAGCTTGATTCGGGAGTTATAAAACAGATCGTTATCGAAGTCGCTCAAGTTAGAAACGTTTCCATCGGCGACAAACTTTCAGGCCGACACGGCAACAAGGGAGTTATCTCAAAAATAATGCCGGAAGAAGACATGCCATATATGGCCGACGGAACTCCGGTTGATGTGATTCTAACTCCGCTCGGCGTACCAAGCCGTATGAATCTTGGTCAAATTTTAGAGTTGCATTTGGGGCTTGCCGCACACACCCTAGGTTACCAGGCAATTAGTCCCACATTTATTGGTGTCAGAAATACTGAAATAAAGGAAGAGCTTGTAAAGGCAGGCTTTCCCGAAAATGGTAAAGTTAAACTGTTCGACGGTCGTACCGGCGAAGGTTTCGAGCAGGATATCGCTATCGGCTATATGTACATGCTTAAGCTTCACCACATGGTTGAAGACAAGATTCACATGCGCTCAATTGGCCCTTACTCGCTTATTACTCAACAGCCTTTGGGCGGCCGTGCTCAAGGTGGAGGTCAGCGATTTGGAGAAATGGAAGTCTGGGCGCTCGAGGGCTACGGAGCTTCTTACATACTCCGTGAGATGCTCACCATAAAGTCAGACGACATTCTTGGTCGTGCCGCCGCTTTCGATTCGATAGTTAAAGGTAGGGATATCGAACATGTAAATATACCGGCATCATTTAACGTGTTACTTCACGAACTTAAAGGTCTTGCGCTTGATGTCGAACTTAAAAAAGACGAAGAATAAACATATGAACAAAAAACCAACTGAAAGCCAAGACTTCACCAAGATCACGCTTCGCCTTGCCTCACCAGAGAGGATAAGAGAGTGGTCGTATGGGGAAGTCACTAAACCAGAAACAGTTAACTACCGAACCCAGAGGAGCGAGCGCAACGGTCTTTTCGACGAGCGCATCTTCGGCCCGGAGAGGGACTATGAATGCTATTGCGGCAAATATCGAAGAATTCGTTACAAAGATATTATTTGCGAACGATGCGGCGTAGAAGTTACTCGCTCGATTGTTCGTCGCGAAAGAATGGGGCATATTGAACTCTCAACGCCAGTAGCTCACATCTGGTTCTTGCGTGGTATTCCTTCACGCATGGGTCTACTTCTTAACCTCTCTGTAAGTGACTTGGAGAAGGTTATTTATTTTTCTGGCTATATTATCACCAAAGTTAATCCGGACGAACGCGCCAAAATATTTAAAGAACTTGACAGTGAGTATAAATCAAAATTTAAAAGCTTAAACGGCCCTGAAGCTAAAGAAAAACTAAAGGAGGCGTTAGTAGAAACTAAGCGCGAGATCGAGTCTGTTTGTGAGGGCCGAGTCATTGACGAGCCCGCTTACCACCGCTACTCGCTTCGTTACGGGGCTATGTTTGAAGCAGACATCGGCGCTGGAGCAGTCTACAAAATCTTCCAAAACCTTGATCTTGGTAAGCTCTACAAGGAACTTGAAGCCGCTAAAGATGAAGCTAGCGCGGTTGAGAGAGCCAAAATACAGAAGCGTATTAACCTAGTAAAGACCATGCGTCTTTCAGGGGTTCGCCCAGAGTGGATGTTCCTCACTGTTATACCTGTTATTCCTCCGGCGCTTCGTCCGATGGTCGCACTCGATGGAGGCAGACACGCTACTTCTGATGTCAACGATCTTTATCGCAGAGTTATAAATCGAAACAATCGCTTAAAGAAACTTATCGATATAAAAGCCCCAGACGTTATTCAGCGAAACGAAAAAAGAATTCTCCAAGAAGCAGTTGACGCTCTTATCGACAACTCAATTTCACAAGCAACTGGTGCCATGAGCCAAGCTCAACGTCGCCCACTCAAATCACTGTCTGACAGTCTCAAGGGCAAACAAGGTCGCTTCCGCCAGAACCTTCTTGGTAAGCGAGTAGACTACTCTGGCCGATCGGTGATCGTTATTGGTCCTGATCTCAAGCTCCATCAGTGTGGTCTTCCTAAACACATGGCCTTGGAACTGTTCAAGCCTTTTGTGATCTCCAAGCTTCTTGAAAGAGAACTCGCCTTCAATATTAGAGGAGCAGGGCGACTAATCGAAGAAGGAGTGCCAGAGGTTTGGGAGATCCTAGAGGAGGTGATCAAAGATAAACATGTTCTCTTAAACCGCGCGCCAACTCTCCACCGATTAGGCATACAAGCTTTCCAGCCAGTGCTTATTGAAGGGAACGCTATACAGGTTCATCCGTTAGTTTGTTCGGCTTTCAACGCAGACTTCGATGGTGACCAAATGGCGGTGCATTTGCCTTTGTCTGTAGCCGCCCAAAAAGAGGCTCGCGAACTCATGGCCTCAAATCTAAATCTTCTTGGACCAGCTAATAACGAATCTATCGTGCGTCCCAAGAATGACATTATTCTAGGAGTCTACTGGATGACCAAAATTATTGATGGTGCAGACAAAGAAGCTCGGTACTTCCCGAGTCCTGAAGCTGCCATACTTGCTTACGACTACAATATCATCGGTGTGCGTGAAAAAATATTTGTAGTTGGTACGGAAGAAAAGAAGTTCGAAGAGTTCGATGGCAAACCGTTCGCAACTTCAGTTGGTAGACTATTATTCAACGCTATTCTGCCCAAAGATTTTCCTTATGCGAACAAAGAGTTGAAGTCTAAAGACATGGCAGAAATTGTGCAGAGTCTCATAACCATTTACGGAATGGAAGACACACCACCGATGCTAGATAAAATAAAAGAGTTTGGGTTTAGTTATGCTACTCGCTCCGGCTTGTCATGGGGGATTGACGATGTAAAAGTTCCAGAAGGTAAAAAGGCTATAATTGCCGAGTCACGTATACAGATTGCTGAAATTGACTCTAACTATGAAGAAGGATTACTTTCCGAAGAAGAACGATATAGGATGTCTATAGAAGTCTGGCAGGGAGCAAAATCAAAGATTGAGAAACTTCTACCAGATACACTCGATCCCGACGGTCCCGTAATGGTCATTATGAACTCTGGTGCTCGCGGATCAATGACCAATGTATCTCAAATGTCCGGTATGAAGGGAATGATCATTGACCCACAAAACAAAATTATTAACTTCCCAATCATTCCGTCATACAAAGAAGGCCTATCACCTCTCGAATACTTCGTTATTACTCACGGCGCTCGAAAAGGTCTTGCAGATACCGCCCTTAACACTGCTCAAGCCGGGTACCTTACTCGTAAACTTGTGTATGTTGGCGACAGCATGATCATCACCGAGGAAGATTGTGGTGACAAAGAGGGAAGATGGGTAGCCAAAGAAGATCTAACTGGTCTCGATTCTGGGCTCATGAGTATGGTTCGAGGTCGTTTTATACTGGCTGATGCCAAAGACAAAACTGGCAAGGTTGTATTTAAGAAAGGTTCACTTCTTACCAAAGTTGATGCAAAACTTATCGATGAAGTCGGTGTAACTGAAGTTCACATCCGTTCGCCCCTTTCGTGCAAGACTATTGGCGGTTTGTGTCGTAAATGTTACGGGTTAGACTTATCGCGCAATGTTGAAGTAAACATAGGAGAAGCAGTTGGAGTCATGGCTGCTCAAGCAATTGGCGAGCCTGGTACCCAGCTTACGATGCGTACTTTTCACCAAGGAGGTATTGCTCAAGCCGCAGGCGACATCACCATGGGTCTTCCTCGTGTTACCGAAATCTTTGAACGCCGAAATCCAAAGAACCCCGCTACATTATCAGAGGTGGATGGAGAAGTTATCGAAATAACAACTGGTGGCAAAGAGAAAACTCTAACAATCTTGATTGATCCTGAAAAGCGAGGTAAGAAAAAAGACGATACTGTCACTTACAACATTCCTCACTTCCGTACTCTTAAGGCTACCAAAGGAGACAAAGTTAAAAAGGGAGATTTATTGACCGACGGCCCAGTAAGCCCAAGCGATCTTTTCCTTCTGAGCGGTAGAATTCCAACCGAGAGATATATCATGAAAGAGACTCATAAGATCTATGAAATGCAGGGTGCGGCAATTTCGCGAAAACATATTGAAGTTATTGTTCGCCAGATGTTTTCTCGCAAGAAAGTTACAAACCCAGGAGACACCAGGTTTGTAGTTGGTGAGATTGTGGAGGATATTGAGTTGCGAGACGAGAATCAGAAAGTAGAGAAGAAAAGTGGTGAGCAGGCGACCGTATCAGAAACGATACTTGGTATTTCAGAAGTATCACTTAACACAGCGAGCTTCCTGGCCGCTGCCTCATTTGAGAACACACAACGTGTACTTACCGAGACTGCAATTTCTGGTGGCATTGATAGATTGCGTGGCATTAAAGAGAACGTTCTTATTGGTCGCTTGATCCCAGCAGGTACTGGTCTTCCATCACGCCGCGCTGAATTCGAGCCGGAACCAAAACCTTACGAATTTGAAGAAAGAGAGTTTGAAGCTCGAACCGAGCGATAGTTCTCATAAATGTCTTCATCCGTCGAACAAATAAAAGAGCGTCTATCGATCGCCGACGTGGTCGGGAGTTACATCAAACTTGAAAAAGCCGGCGTTAACTCAAAAGCTCGTTGCCCATTCCACAACGAGCGTACCCCGTCGTTTTTCGTCTCTCCTCTGCGGAACACCTTTCACTGCTTTGGTTGTGGCAAGGGCGGGGACATATTTACTTTTGTCCAAGAAATTGAAGGAATAGATTTTGAGACTGCCCTGCAAGCTCTTGCCGATCGCGCGGGAGTACAACTGCGCGACTTCACTAGGCATGGCAAGGGTGAACGTGAGCGTGCCAAAGCTATTCTAGAAAAGGCGGCTAGGTTCTACGAAGAGATGCTTGATAAAAGCCCAGGCCCCAAGAGCTATCTAAAAAGTAGGGGGCTCAAAGACGATACTATAAAACAGTTTCGAGTCGGCTATGCCCCCAAAGAGTGGGGAGCGTTAACTTCGTTTCTAAAAAAAGATAGAACCTCTGACGCTGATCTTGTTCTCTCTGGTATGTTCATTGAAGGCGACCGGGGACTGTATGATCGTTTCAGAGGAAGGGTTATGTTTCCCGTGTTTGATTACATGGGCAATATAACCGGGTTTTCTGGTCGACTTTATACTGCCGAGGGTGATAAACCAAACGATACAGATGCCAAGTACATAAACACTCCAGAGACTGTTTTGTATCATAAATCCAAAAGCTTCTATGGTCTCGACAGGGCAAAACAGGCTATAAGAGAGACAGGCCAGGCTCTCTTGGTTGAGGGGCAGTTTGACGTGGTAATGTCCCACCAGTCGGGAGTGGCGAATGCCGTCGCCATCTCAGGCACTGCCGTGACAGCAGACCACTTGGCACTTCTTGAGCGCATTGCCGATACTTTACTTATCGTCCTCGACTCTGACAAGGCCGGATTCATTGCTTCTTCCCGAACGGTTAAACTTGCTTTGGGTACCGGCCTTGATGTGTCGGTCATTGCTCTTCCCAAAGGTAAAGACCCGGCAGAGTTTGCATTTGAAAACCCAGGTGGTTGGAAAGAGAAGGTTAGGTCTGGCAAACAGTTTGTAGATTACGCTCTTGAGTTTATCGCTGGCGAGGCGCCCAAGAGGAAAGAAGAAGAAAAACTTATCCGAGATCACCTTTATCCATTTGTGGCGAGTATGCGTGATGCGTTACGAAAAGATGAGAGCCTAGTTAAAATTTCTATGCACATGAAGTTATCATCGGATGCTCTGCGTGAAGACTTTTCCAACTGGAGGTCAAAGCAAAACTCTTCTACAGAGGCCAGACCTCTAGTCCCCAGAGGTCTGGCCTCTGAAAGCGCAAGCGCTCCACGTAAGGACCGCATTCGTGATAGCCTGATCGGAATTGCTCTTTGGCAGAAAGGAACTGATCACTCGTCAAACATTTTAAGTAAATTAAAAGAGCTTTTAGGTGAAAAGAGTGGCGAACTTGTGCTGTTATTAGAAAGTGAAGAGAAAACTGATGAACAGAAAAAGAGGATAGAGTTGCTTGTGTTTGAAGCTGAGTCGTACTACAATAGCCACAAATCTCTTATCTCTGAGATAGACACGTTACTACGTGCACTCGAGAAAGAAATTCTCACATTGCGTTTGGAGGATGCTCTAGTCGCCCTTCGTAAAGCTGAAGCGACTGGTGATGCAACTTTAGTAAACAGACTCCTTGGTGTTTGTCAGGAGCTATCTCTATCGATTAACTCTTTAAATAATACTAATAGGTAATTTATGCCCAAAAGAAAGCCACAAAAAAAGGCCAAGTCTAAGATTCGCACACGCGCTAAAGTACGCGTGGCCAAGAAACCGCGCATCAAAAAAATATCAAAACCCAAAGTCAAACCAAAAATAAAAAAACTCCCAATCAAGAAGAAAGTTCTTAAGGTTAAAAAAGAGAAACCACCAAAACCGGTAAAGATTGATAAAAAGAGAGCAGAGTTTTTAAAGAAGTCCGACAACCTAGTTGCTCGTGGCAAAAAGCGTGGATTTGTAACTTATGCAGAAATCTTAAAGGAGTTTCCTCATATCGAGGACGACATCCTTCGACTAGAAGAACTCTACGCCATATTAGGAGACTCTAGTATAGACATTCTTGAAGGTGGCGGGTTGCTTGAGATTGGAGACGAAACGGAACCCTACAAAGCCGAAGGTGGCAGGGCAACCTCTGGAGACTTTGACTCTGTGCAGGCCTATCTTAAAGAAATAGGCAAGTACCCACTTATTAATGCCGCCATGGAGCGTGACCTTGCAAAGAGGATTGAGACGGGCGACGAAGAAGCCAAAAATATTTTAGCTAAAGCAAACTTAAGGCTGGTTGTATCGATTGCAAAAAAGTATGTTGGTAGAAGTTCCGACCTAACACTCCTCGACTTAATTCAAGAAGGTAATCTAGGACTTTTTAAAGCCGTAGAAAAGTTCGACTGGTCTAAGGGTTACAAGTTTTCGACTTATGCGACATGGTGGATTAGGCAGGCGGTCACTCGTGCCATTGCCGACCAGTCGCGCACCATTCGTATTCCAGTTCACATGGTTGAGACGATAGCTAAGTACAAACAGATCTTTCGCAGACTTACTCAAGACTTGGGCCGTGAGCCTCTCGCTTCAGAGATTGCGACCGAGATGGGCATAGACGTTGAGAAGATTCACAATATCGAAGCCATTGACCAAGCCACTATCTCTCTCGAGAAACAGGTGGGCGATGAGGACGATGATCGTTCATACCTCCGCGATTTTATTGCTGATGATAAAATTCCATCTCCTGATAGCCAGGCATCACAGAGAATTCTTTCGGACCAAATCAACGACATCTTAAACGACCTTTCAGAAAAAGAACGCCAGATTCTTGAAATGCGCCACGGACTAAAAGACGGTGTCATGCGCACACTTGAAGAGGTAGGCAAAGAGTTTGGTGTTACTCGCGAACGCATCCGCCAAATCGAAGCCAAAGCTCACGAAAAGATCCGCCAGCATCAAAAAGTAAAACGCCTCTCCGGTTATTAAGTTTATTGTATTAAAAGCAGACGAGGCCCACGCGCGTCACGACTCGGAGTCGCTTCGCACGTGGGCCTGTTGTCTAGTCGGAGCCGTCCGACGGCTCAGAGCGTGTGGGGATCACCGGGCTTGATGCCGGCACTCTGGAGCTGGTGCCCGAGGGTGAGGACATCCTTCATGGACTCGAATCCGCAGCCCCCAAGCAGGCGGTCGAGCTGGCTGTGGAGCGGACCGTAGATCTCGCGGTGGGTGGGTCCGAGCTCGACCCACCAGCCAATGAGCCGAGCGATCTCACCACCAGCTGGTGCTGTGCCGTCGAAGTTGACGTTCGTGGTCGAGATGCCCTCGAAACGGGCACGATCGGCAAGAAAGTAGCCGATGGTGTTGATCCGAGTCCCTGGGGTCATGTGGTGCCCGGGGGTAGCGGCGAGTGCGATCGCGAGCTCAGCGATGAGGTCGCTTGGCTCTCGGGTGCCGCTGTCGAGTACTCCACGTAGGTCAGACGCGAAGCAGTCCAGGTAGCCATCGCCCTGGCGGTCGAGCTGCCGATTCTTCTGGCTCCTTGCCAGAGCATGGGCGAGTGTCTCCGTGGCGCGTTCGGCGAATGCACCGTCTTGAACGAGCCTGCACCCCTCGGGGGCCAGGCGGTGTCGCATTATCGAGTCGATCACCTGATCGCTTTGTTGCCAAATCAATGCCTTCATGCCGGGAACTTCTCCTTCTGGCGCTATGCCATCATTAAAACTACAAAATTAACGAAAAATGTCAAATAACCGTATATTAGCGATCGCGGATATACGGTAGATCTGGTTAGGTACTAGTACGATTTTGTTCTGTTGATCGGCTTTGTGCGATAGTGTCGGTGATAATTTTGCGTACGGCCTCGGGGTTGGCAACAGAGTTTAGGCGAAGCTCGCGTGCTTCACCAGCAGTTTGGATGTGGATGTCGCCAAAGTTTAGGGTTGTGGCGAGTAAGCCGTCAATCTCTACAGTAATATCTTGTATCTTTTCGTGGCCGAAACTTGAGGTTGTGCGATAGAAAAGGCTAACCTGCTCGACGTCGATAACTCGTTTGGTGGTTACTATCAACATGTCCAGATAGTTATCTGTCCAGGCGACGAAAAACACAATCCAGCAGGCAAGAAGCCAAAGTGACGAGAAAAAGATAAAGAGGAGAAAGTTTGGCCCGGAGAGGTTAAACCCGAAGTAGGGTAGGAACCCGTACACCAAAAACGGCGCCACGATCCCCACTAAAAGGATGATCCCTTGAGACATAAAAACATACCAGTGTTTGCGTATGACGGTAACTATTTTTTCGTCGGGGGAGAGGTCTATCATGGCTTTATGCAACTATCTGGTAATAACCCGCCGCGGCCGCCGCTGTCGCAAGGAGAAGGCCACCGACAATAAAGTATGCAAACATTACAAAAACCATTTTGTGGGCCGAGAGACTGTAGCGTATCCAGTGATAAACCAAAACAATACTAGCGAAGGCAAACGTGATAACGGCCACTGCAAGAATAATCCAAACGATAGCGCTTAAATTGGTCGTTATGTTCGGCAAACTATCAGATATTTGAGGAAAGTAGTTCATTATAAATCGTTGGGTAAGTTTGGTACGGAGTTTAGTTTAAGCTTTAGGTCGAAGTCACTGTCACTCCCGTAGTTGATTAGTATTTTATCACCCGGACGTAGTTCATAGCCAACGATTTTTGAGTTAAATGGTACTTGGTTTACAAATATTTTCAACGCTTCATTACCCTGGGTACAGTAAGAGCGACCCGGCATCTCTAGGCAGTCAAGGGTCAACTTCATGCCCAAAGTTTCGAAAAGGTATGGAAGAGTTATCCCTGTGGCATGCTTGTGAACAGTAGTGCCATCATCATCCTCGAAGTGAACGAGTGGGCTTTTTAGTTGGTACTCTGGCTTTGAGAAATCAAAAAGCTCTCCTCTTATAAATACAAGCATACTTGAGTGAGAATGCTCTGAGCCAGCTTTACCGATAGAGCTTTGGGGTGCATCTCCCGCGTTTTCTTGTGTGAAGGGCCACTTTAGTCCCAACGCAGCTACTACAAGTAAGACGGCCACTAGAACGCAAATTAGTACTATGTGGGACTTCATTGTAGGGCAGATTCTAGGGCCTGGTTTATAAGGATTTTTAGGGTTAAGTAAGTTTGCCCTCCTGCTACGCTTACCTTGCTTGCGGGGCCGATAATGTGCATAAATGGTGTACCATTGGCGCCGGAATCAATGGCGTCTTTGGAATCCGCTTCTACTCTTGGTTTCATCTCACCACTTGATAGGCATTTGTTAAATGCTCCTACGTCTAACCCAATCTCCCCGGCCACTTCGGGTAGTTTTCCTAAATCTAAAGTGTTTCCGGAAGTTGTGATCTGGAATATGCGATCGATATATTTCCAGAATGCGACATTACCTCCTAATTTTGCGGCACACTCGGAGGCTTCAGACTCTGTCGGAGCTTGTGAGTGAAGCTGGGCGATAGGGAACTGCCGATAGACCCAAGCGACTTGCCCAGTTTTGCCGTATTCATCCATGATGTCGTGCATGGTTTGGTGCATGGTTTTGCAATACTCACACTCAAGGTCGGAGTACTCTATTATTTTTACTTTGGCGCTTGGGTTACCAAGTATGTGGTCGTCGTTCGACACGAGCCTTGGATCAGCGAAATTATTCTCTGCTTTTTCAAGTACGGGAGGTTTTGCTTCAAGTTGTGGGTCTGTTTTTTTGCCTAAAAATAAAACACTACTGGCTACTATTATTCCGGCCAATATAATCGCAATAGGAACAATCGGTGATACCTTGCTCGCGCTGTCGGGGGCCTGAGAGGGTAGCGTTGGTTCTTTTCCAACGACTCGAATCGGCACTTTTTCAGCCAGTTTTGCTTCTTGGTTTTTTTTGGGTTTCACTATATCGTGCATTGGATGAATTATAGCACCGAGCCAAGCAATTGCGCGGTGGATTGCTCGGCGTCACAACCTCAATTGTCATTCGTTTCGCCTGTGTATAGGCAACAAAATTGCCTATTGACAGTCTGTAGCTATTTTCGTAGTATTATTAATACTTGAAATAGAAATTAGGGCGAATATTAGAATTTTAATAACACGTTAATTTAAGCCAATATTATGAGCATTATGTCAGTTATCCGCGAGCGAGGCTTCGGCGTTAAGGCTGTTTATGCCTTCGTCGCCCTCATGCTTGCCGTCTGGTCAGTCGGTTCAACCAGTGCCTCATTGGTTTATGGGGAACATATGCCTACCAGTGGTTCTGCGGTTCGGGATGCAAGCTATAGCGTTGACCCCACATCAACTACTGTAGGGGAAGAAACTACTTATACTGTCACGATAGAAAACCTAGACTCTAGCACTCGTGCGATGAAGTCTGCAAAGATTGCGTTGCCAGTGGGCTTTGAAGTAGACGAGAGCTCGATCTCTTTTGAAAGCGACAACGTCGACGACATCGACACAGGCTGGGGGGGACAGTATGTATCTGACGAAAGGGAAATTCAAGTTAGCCAGAATCCTGGTTCCGGAGTAGAGGTTGGCCCGGACCATTCATTTACCATCACTTTCACCGCTACTGCTGACGAGACATTTGAAGGTGGTGAAATTGTTCTAGTAACGTCTTCTTATTCTAACAACAGCTTCTCGCCTGCAGGTGGAGCTATCTTTAATAATACCTCTGGTGATCCATCTATAGATGTTCCTTCCGATGATTCTGAATCTGATCTTTCTATTGAGAAGACAAGTGACGTATCTGGTGACGTCGAAGAAGGCTCAACCGTTGTGTACACTATTACAGTAACGAACGCCGGTCCGGACATCGCTTCGAGCGTCACGGTAGTAGACACACTACCCGAGGGCGTAACTGTTGACGCTGGCTCCATCTCTAATGGCGGAATTTATGATTCCGAAACCCACACAATTACATGGGATCTTACTGACGTTGCTTTGGGTGATATCGAACTTACGTATGAAGTCACAGTAGATGACGGAGCTGCTGATTTGATTCAACCGCTTGAAAACACCGCAGAAATTACGTCTGGAGATACGGATGATGCTGATGATAATGACGAATCGGCATCAAGTATTACTGCGGTAGAGCCGACCCCACAAGAGGCGGATTTAGAAATTGCAAAGACAGTCAACAAAACCGATGTAGAGACAGGAGAGGAGTTCACTTACACGATAACCGTAACAAACAATGGTCCGGACGACGCGACAGGCGTGGAAGTATCGGATACTTTACCGTCAGAATTGACGTACGTTTCTGACGATGGCGGGGGAGCTACGGTTGGCCCCGATGGAGGCAACACAATAGTTTGGACAATTGCCTCATTGGCAAATGGTGCATCAACAGCACTTGAAATTACTGTAAAAGCAGAAGATGAAGCAAGCGACATTGAGAATGGAGCGGAGATTACAGACTCAGATCAGACAGACCCTATTCCCGACGATAATGATACTACTGCTCCGGCCGTAAGCGCCACAGATCCTGCTCCACCTTTACCTACTGATGCTGACGTGGAAGTCGAAAAAACAAGCGACGTAGATGAGGCGGATGAGGGAGATACAGTTACGTTTACTATTACTGTTACAAACAACGGTCCGGCTGAAGCAACGAACGTAGTGGTTACGGATACTCTTCCTGTCGGATTCATACTCGATGAAGCGTCACTTACAAATGGAGGTACATATGATGATGATTCAAGAACGATAACTTGGAATATCGCATCGATGGCTGATGATGAAGAGGCTGTGTTTACCTACAATGTCGAGATTGACGAAGGCATTACCGATGCAACACTCTCAAACTCGGTAGATGTTTCCGCTGATGAAAATGATAACGCCGAGGGCAACAACACTGTCTCCATGACAGTTACGATAAATGACCCGGCGGCACCAGTAATGTACACCCTAACTGTCACGACCGATGGTGATGGCGAAGGTATTGTTAATGATGACGACGAGAAGATAAGTTGTGATAGCAATCTTGCTAGCGAAGAGGTTGTTAACGACTGTGAGGAAACATATCCTGCCGGTACAGAAGTAACCATTACAGCTACTCCAGACGAAGGTTCAAACTTCGACAGTTCATGGAGCGGAGCTTGTACTGGTAACAATCCAGTTTGTACAATCACAATTACTGGCCCAACTTCAGTAAACGCACACTTCGCGCTTAATACAGCCCCAAGTAGCGGTGGTGGCGGGGGCGGTGGAGGTGGTGGTGGAGGAGGCAGCTCCTCATCTGGCGGCTCGGTGGCATCTGCTTCGACTGGCCAAGTGCTTGGTGCATCCACTGGTCCTATGTGCGTGCCTCTACTTAATGAGTTCATCATGGACCGCGGGCTTAAGGTAAACAATCCTGCCGAGATCACAAAGCTCCAGGGATTCCTTAACGCTTACCAGAGGTCAAACCTATCTGTAAACGGACTCTACGATCCTGCCACGGTTGCGGCAGTTAAGGTCTTCCAGGGGAACCACCCAAGCGAAGTTCTTAGCCCATGGCCAACTCCAATAACAGGCCACGTATATCTTACGACCCAACGCTGGGTAAACATCGAGAACTGTGTCATGCAGGGAGTGTTCCTAAACATCCCTATGCCATTCCCACTCATACCTTTCGTTCGATAAACTGAACAAACTCTAAAAACAGAAGCCACTCGCGCACACGCTCGGGTGGTTTTTGTTTTAGGGGAGTAGTAAAATAGGGTATACGGTATACCCTTGCAATTTTAGCCAATTTGTGATATAATACAGCCAATGAGAAAAACCCTCAAAAAGTACTTTATTCCTCATCAAAATAACGATTATAAACCGCACATTTTAAGGGAGCGAAGTGTTTTTGTGCTCTCTATAATTTCAATACTTCTCTTCGTAGTTTTCACCTTCAACGGCTTTTTAATCTCTTCAATACAAAATCTCGCAAGCCTCTTGCCATCAGTCCTAACCGACTACGCAAACGACACCCGCACATCTCTTACGCTTTCGCCACTTAAAGCTAATCAAACTCTAACGGAAGCGGCCCAAATGAAAGCAAACGACATGGCTGCCAAGTCTTACTTTGCCCACACAAGTCCCGAGGGTATTAGCCCTTGGTTTTGGATATCTAAAGCCGGCTACAACTTTACCTATGCCGGCGAAAACTTAGCCGTAAACTTTTCTGACTCCTACGATGTGCACAAAGCATGGCTAAACTCTCCTGGTCACCGTGCCAATATTGTAAACACCAACTTTACCGAAATCGGTATTGCTACAGCCGAGGGTACCTACGAAGGCAAACGCACCACTTTCGTTGTGCAAATGTTTGGCCGTCCTGCGCCAACTTTTGATCTCGTAAAGCCAGCTGTAGCAGCGGAGGAAGCAACTTTACCAGTCGTTAAAAGTGAAGAGAAATTTGATCTCATCCCAATTGAGCCAATTATTGAAAACGACCTTTTTATAGCTGTCAGGAACCCCGAAGCAGAAGTTGCCGAGGAGGTCGCGCCTATTAACACTAATATTCAAGGCGAACAGTCTTACTCTTCTTGGTTCGTAAAAGCCCTCTCAACGCCTAAAAGGACGCTTACATTTGCCTATGTAATACTTGCGGCCATTATACTTGTAGCGTTGACCCTCGCAGTGTTAATCGAAGTAAGGCGCCAGCACCCTAAGCACATTATCTATGCTATCGGCCTGCTTCTGCTTATCGGGGTTCTTCTTTACCTTGCTCGCGATGTAGTCTTGCCGGTAGTTTTAATCACTTAAGTCAAAATTGACTGGGTCCCCAACCTTAAGGCCCAAATCATATACCGTTCCGTTGGGTACTTCTATTATGTATTTAGCATCGCTAGGCGGATAGTACGACTTGGGGTAACTTCTTGGTTGCATGTTCTCAACGATGTGGATTATATATTTATTTTCGTTAAGCCAGAGGACGTCTATAGATAGGAGCATGTCCTTCATCCAAATTCCGTATTTACTTGGTTTTTCAAAAACAAAAATCATTCCGCAAATTTCACAAAGTGAACCTCGGCCCGATAGACCCTTTTGTTGAGTTTCTTGAGTGTCGGAAACTTCCATAGCAAACTCTCGTTCGTCCAAAACTACCGGTATTATTATCTTTTCGTCATTTGCGGTAAGGTTGTTGGTCACGACAATCGGGCCATTTACCTCTTCAGTGAATAGTCTTACAGAAGCGTATGCGACAAGTGTTATAAACACCAGTACAAAAAGTAGTAGCACCTTCACTTCTATTCTTTGCATCATAATTAGGTCATTATACAACGTATTTCCACTTATAAACACCCCGATCTATTGTTGGTAGCAATTATGGTAAAATATCCATAACCCTAGCGTAAGGCTACAGGGCGGGGGCACAAGGTCGATATTTTGTACCTCTATAGCTTTGTAAGTTAAAAAACATAAAAATATGGTTAAGAAAATCAATCTTATATTAGGCATTGTCCTTATCATCATCGCTATTTGGGGCTTTGCTTCAAATATGGTGCTCGGCGTTTTCGAGGTTGGGATGTGGCATAACCTAGTTCATCTCATAACTGGTATCTTGGCACTAATCTTCGCCTTCCGCGGAGAGGCATCAGGCCGAGCGTTCCTAAAGGTTATTGGTATCATCTATCTTCTCGTTGCTATCATCGGGTTCTTTACCCCAGATGGCTCGAGCATTCTAGGCTTCATTGAGGCTAACAATGCAGGTGACTGGCTACACCTAGTTCTCGCAATCATTTTCCTCTGGGGCGGCTTCGGCGGCTCAAAGAAGATGGGTGCACCTATGGGTGGCTCCGGAATGGGAGGTGGTCAGACGATGTAACTATAAGGAAATTAGTTTCCCAATCAAAAAGCCCCTTAATGGGGGCTTTTTGATTACTGCCGTGAAGTCTTCTAGTTACGGAGTGACTACTCCGGTTGCGGTGAAGTAGTACGGCCCGTCAAGCGTCCCGGCCATTGTGCTACCAGAAAGCGTTAATGCCCCGCTAAATGCGTACGTATTTGGATCAGTTCGAGTGAAGTCCACCGCAAATATACTACCAGAAACTGTTCCCCCAGCTACTATGTTGTAGTAAATAGTACCTACGTATGCAGGTGACTGTTCTGTATAGTATCCACCCGTGACTAGATTTGTAGCCGTATCCCAAGTGATACTAAATGGTCCACTTGCATAAATTGGATAAGTGTCATTTGGTCCATTGTAGTAAGCCGAGTCTGTAGCTGTGAAAGTTACAAGGGTACTTTCTGGTTCATTAACCTGGAAGTTTCCGCCGTCAATTGTTCTTGGCCCGAAAGCTACGTCACCGGTAATTGTAATTCTGTCTATACCAGCGCCTGGTTCGCCGTTATCTTCGATTACAACATGCACGGTTTTTGTTGTTCCGTCTGAACATGTGCCCGTCGCGTCGTATTCACCTACATTTCCGGTAACAACGAGATTAGTTATGGTGGTGAAGTGACAGGTCAACTTGCCTCCAATGTGTCGCTGTAGGGTAAATTGGCCAGCTTCATCACCACTAACTGCCATGAATCCAACGTCACTTCCGAAGGTCCAAACCTTCTTACCCTTTGAGTCGTAAATGTTCCCACCACCACTTACTACCGAGGTGTACATCTCGAGTGCCTCACCAGAGGTAGTTGTCCAAGTGCCCCCGCGTGAGCCTCCCTGGTAGTTGTCGCTCCAAGTACCGCTCATTGTGCCGTCATCGGCAATTGTGCCAACGACATGCATGGTAGTTTGAGGTGTTACTGCATCTGCCGATGCCGTGTAGTCTGCGTAAAAGTCTATGGTGCTTCCATCAACCGAACCCGAGGTCAAAACCCAGGTATAAACATGTGTACCGCCTGCTGGGTAACCGCCACTGCCGGTTAAGTCGCCCGCGCTATCTTGGGTAAGCACCATGTCATGGGAGTAGGGGGTACCGAGGTAGTCGAATGCGACTACCCACGAACCCGTCACGTCCCACGAGGCCGCCGCTCCTGCTGAAAGTGGCGCAACAAAGGCCACCGCAAGCAAAAACACAAAGAATCTCTTCATATAATATTATGAGATTAAATTAATAACTGCTGACAATATTATACCAAACGTCCCAAGGGTCAAAATGTGACATAGTCTTTACTCCTCCCCGGGGCGATATTTTCATGGTGCTAATATCTCAAAAATGGGTTAGTATTTCAAAGTGCCGTTCCCGTAGTTCAATGGATAGAACGAGGGTTTCCTAAACCCTAAATCCATGTTCGACTCATGGCGGGGACACTAAAAATTTGGTAATCTAACCTTATGTTAGAGCAAGATCTCGAAAAGCGACTCGATAGGATCGAAAAGCTTACCGAAGAGAATAATCACATGCTTCACAAACTGCGTCGTGGGCAGATGTGGGCAAGTTTGATGCGAGCCCTTTACTGGCTCGTTGCTCTGGGAGTAGCCGCCGCAACTTATGTATGGCTTGAGCCTTATTTAAAGACACTGATCGACACCTACGCGAATTTAAGCGGCTTGTTTAAGTAATCTGTGCCGAGGCCCAGGATCGAACTGGGGACCTACCGCTCTTCAGGCGGGCGCTCTACCAACTGAGCTACCTCGGCTCTTAGTTTTGGTATTCTATCAAATTTTAGGATACTCGCAATCAGGCTCTAATTCGACTTAACGCGGAGTTTGGCAATCTTTTCTTTGTTGATTTTTGGTAGGGTGATGCACCCTCTAGATTATTGGAAAATCATAATATAATTTGAGAGAATAAGAGCATGCGGAAGGATTTTGACAAGTGGAATACAGAAAAGAAAAGGGTTCATTTTGAGGCGCGAAAAGTTTACGCATACCCACGAGAGATATGGTGGTGCGCGCTTGGTGTGAATATTGGTGCGGAAACTGATGGTAAAAATGATAATTTTGAGAGGCCAGTATTAGTTCTTCATGTTTACAATACGGAAACACTTCTTGTTTTGCCAATAACAAGCAAAAAGAAGGATGACAAATTTCACTATTCAGTAAATGTGCGCGTTGGAACAGTCTGGATTAAATTGACCCAGGTCAGAGTTATAAGTAACCACAGATTATTACGGAAATTGGATGTTCTGCCAGAAAACGAATTTGGGAAAATAAAAGAGAAAATAACCGATTTTATATAAACATCGATCCCGCCTTGCGGCGGGATCTCGGAGGCCGAAGCCCTAATATGATAAGCATATCATTGCTGGTGTAAATAAGTCAAGGAAACGTTAAGCCTTAGGTTGATTTGACGCGGAGTTTGGCGATCTTTTCTTTGTTGATCTTTGGCAGGGTGATGCGCAAAAGACCGTGGCTTTCTTCGGCAGCAGCCTCCTCCGGCTCTATTTCTTGAGGGAGAACAATCGTGCGTGAGAACGTTCCCCAGTAAAGCTCTCGATAAAAGAAGTCGTCCCCCGCTGTAGTGCGGGAGTCCTTTCGATGTCCGCGAATAGTTACCATCTCTCGAGTAATAGAGACGTCGATGTCATCTGGGTTTACGCCTGCAACCATAGCCTCAATAATAATAGCGTCGGGAGTTTGGTAAACATCTACTGTAAGCTGGCCCTCCTCTTCCTCCACTGCTGGTATGGGTGTAGGTATAGAAACCTTGGGCCCTCTTATACCTTGCTGTTTGGTAATTACCACAGGGACCTCCTCCTCTTCGTCCATTGGGTAGCTTCCAGTAAGTTTTTGGAAAAATGATCTTTTTTGCATATTGTTATATTCTATTTATTTGTCAGGCGATTACTTTTTTATTTCGTCTTAGTTTGTAAGGCAGAACACAAACCAGGTGTTTTACTCTCTCGAAGAACAGTAGCAAAGCTACAACGGCGATCCACAAAATTATAAATACAACCAGTGTGTTTGTCGCATTAATTATATAGAAGTTAAATATGGCGTGCAATGCGGTTGCTACTGCCAAGCCTAAGATAGTGTGCAGAACCTTCCACGTTCGGCCTTTGCAAAAAGCCATTGCGTAGATTCCACTAAGTACAGATGACGCAAGAACATGTAGTAACATTGCACCCACGAACCTCATAGCCAATGTTACTAAGCTTGCCCCAACTCCGTTCTCGCCGTAACTTTTTAGGATAAAGAGCGCGTTTTCAAAAGCGGCAAAGCCAAGCGCCGTTGAAATCATGTACATCATGTAATCTATTGGCTCGTTGAGCGCTTTGCGGTGTAGGGTGGCAACGTAGGCGGCGACGAGCTTCATGAACTCTTCGATGCCTGCCCATACGAAGAGTAGTAGGAACCCTCCAGTAAAAATTCCCATCGCTATGCTCTGAAGAGGGAAGACGAAGAGTACCGAAAGTGCCCCAGCTAAAAAGGTGAGAGTTATAATACCGGACGGCTCTGGGTTTGGGTCCTCTTTAAGCCAAAACCAAAGCCAAAAAACGGCTGGTAAAATCCCGCCAGCTAAAACAAAAAATATAACAGGTGCGTTTATTCCGGCCACGACTCAATTATAAGCATTTTTTCTTTCTCGTAGTTTTGATTATGCACAATACTCCAGATCTCCTCTGTCACAAATGGCATAAATGGATGGAGAAGTTTTAGTGAGTTCTCTAATATATGACGTAGGAGTCTCGCTCGAGAATTGTTGGCGACCTGGTCGCCAACAGAGAATATTTGCTTGGACTCCTCGATAATCTTATCGGCGAATGTGTGCCAAACATAGTGGTAAAGCTTTTCGCCCACTAGGTAGAACTTGTACTCATCCATTTCTGTAGTCACTTCTTTAACCAAAGAATTAAATTCGTCCAGCAGTTTTTGGTCTTCCGAATTTAAGGTTCGACCTGCTTTTAAGGCCAGACCTTCAGAACCCGCCAAGGTCTGGCCTTTGGAGTTTTCGGTTACAAATCTGGCGATGTTCCAGAGTTTGTTTGCAAACAACTTGTAGGCTTTAACTTTTTGAAGGTCAAAGTTTATATCATTACCGGGTCCTACTCCTACTATGAGAGACATACGCAAGGCGTCTGCACCGTACTCATTGATTACATCAACTGGATCGATACCGTTATTGAGAGATTTACTAAACTTCTGTCCGCTTTTATCTCTAACCATGCCATGGAGGTACAGTGTTTTAAATGGTATCTCTTTCATCAGAAAAGTTGACATTAGAATCATGCGTGCGGCCCAGGGAAAGAGTATTTCATAGCCTGGAACCAGGAGGCTTGTCGGGTGGTATGTTTTTAGGTCTAGGTTTTCATTTGGCCACCCAAGTGTTGTAAAGGACCAAAGCCCCGCAGAAAACCAAGTATCGAGAGTGTCTTCATCTTGGGTCCAGTCGTCTCTCTTTGGTTTTTCACCGACAGTAACTTCTTCGCCTTTGTACCATACAGGGATTTGATGCCCATACCAGAGTTGCCGAGAGATACACCAGTCACGTAAGTTATCTATCCAATGAAAATAAATTTTTTCGAAGCGGTCGGGTATTATAGAAATATCCCCACTTGAAACGGCTTCTCGCATTAGGTCTTTGAGAGTCTTTCCTTCTCTGTTTTTAATGGGTGTATTTACTGTCACGAACCACTGAAGTTTGGGTAGTGGTTCAATTACTCCTCCAGAGCGTTCAGCTACCGAGATGTTTTGTGTAATAACCTCCTCTTTTTCTAGTAGTTCGTTTTCTCTTAACCATTCCACCACTATTTCTCGTGCCTCCTTTGTTTTTTTACCAGCAACCAGTGGTCCTGCTTCGTCAGTCATCTTTGCAAACTCATTGATAACTTGTATCAGTGGTAGTTCGTGGCGCTCTGACATTTCAAAGTCTATCTGGCTATGGGCAGGGGTTACTCCCAAGGCTCCGGTCCCGAACTCTGGGTCTACTGCTTCGTCGGCAATAATGCGTATCGATAGTTTTTTACCAGCGAAATCTATTTCAAATGTTTTGCCAACGTATTTACTGTACCGAGTATCTTCTGGATGAACAGCAACGGCAGTATCACCAACTTTGGTTTCGGGTCGAGTGGTAGAAATTGATATAGGGAACTCTTTACTATAACGGAAGGTGTAAAGAATCCCTTTTTCTTCTTTATGCTCTACCTCGCTATCGGCAATAGTTGTTTGACCTTTCGGGTCCCAATTCACCACTCGATATCCACGATAAATAAGCCCTGCTTCATATAGTTGTCGGAACGCCTCATTTACTGCAAGATTTCGCTTTTCGTCAAAGGTAAAGGCTTCGCGTGACCAGTCCACTGAGACACCGAGTGTGCGTAATTGTTTTTGTATTATTCCACGACTTCCGGCGACGAACTCTTCAACTCTGGTTATAAATGCCTCACGGCCGATGTCATGTCTATTCTTCCCCTCATTTTTAATTAAATCTTTTTCAACCTTTGTATTTGTGGCTATGGCCGCATGGTCTGTTCCTGGTATCCACAATGTGCGCTTTCCGCGCATGCGTTCGAAGCGAACTATGGCGTCTTGCAGTGAATCCTCGAAGGCATGGCCAATATGTAGAATCCCCGTGGCATTAGGAGGGGGGAGAACCATCGAAAAAGGTTCTTTGCGGTCGCCGGGGAGGTTGTCAGGGTTAAAATAGCCGCTATCTTCCCAAAGCTTATAAATATTAGACTCGGTCTCTTTTGGGCTATATGGCTTTAACAGCTTTTCATGCATGTGAGAAATATAGCAAAAATAAGGCTTTTATGGTACTGTTTCTTGTAATTACTAAGTAATTTTTAGTTATGGAAAATCCAACCTTCAATAATCAAGAACTGGTACAGGTCATAAAAACAGAGCGTAACTTGAGGAACTCTGTTGCGGTTTACATAATTTTAGGTTTTATTTTCGGCTGGCGATCTAGCTTTGGGGCTGTCATTAACATCCTAGCAACAGTATTGGTTTTTGTTGCTGTATACAAAGCTGCTAAAGCACAGAAGAAAAACGCTATCCTTTATACCATTCTCCAGATAATTCCGATCGTTAACATAGTGCTCATAATCCGTCTCGTATATCACGCCATCAAAATAATAAAAAAGGCGGGGATTAAGTACGGCTTCTGGGGAGTTAAGTCAGCTGATCTAAAAAATCTCGAATCTACCCCAGTCGTTTAAGAGGAGTGCAGGCGCAGGGTTCCCCGTGCTCTTATATCATGTAGCTTTTGCGATCCAGGTAGCATCATGCGCCCGCCAGAGGCGGGTCCGCCTTTGGCGGAGAAGTAGGCGGCAATTGCGATCATACTTGCGTTGTCCCCCGTGAGCCACGGCTCTGGTAGATAAAGTTTAACTTCTAACTCCGACGTCAAAAGTTGGAGTGATTCGCGGATTCGCTTATTTGCAATAACACCGCCGCCGACAAGCAAACTCTGCGCACCTGTCTGATTGAGGGCTTTTTTTGTTTTTGCAACGATAACGTCAGTAACTGCAACTTCAAACTCATGAGATATTTCTATAGTTTGTTTTTCTGATACTGGTTTAGGTAACTTGTCGATCATATAACGCACCGCAGTCTTAATACCAGAAAAAGAAAAGTCTAAATCGTCACTTTTTATCATGGGTCGGGGTAACTTAAAGGCCAGGCCTTTAGAATTACCCAAGGCCTGGCCTTGTGAGTTCTCGGTCGAACCTTGGAATTTTTCCGCTAGTGCAGAAATTTGTGGTCCTCCGGGGTAGGGAAGACCGAGTAGTCGGGCCACTTTGTCGAAAGCTTCTCCTACGGCATCGTCGCGAGTTTGGCCAAGAAGTTCATACGAAAGAAGTCCATCCATTTTGATAAGTTCTGTATGGCCACCTGAAATCAAAAGTGCTACAGCAGGAAACTCCACATTAGAAATTAGAAATTGATCATTAGAAATTTCTCGACGCAAGAGCGACGAGAAGATGTGCCCTTCCATGTGGCTTACTGGTATAAGCGGCTTTTGCCACACCATTGCTAGTGCTTTAGCAAAATTTAGGCCAACCCACAGTGCTGGCTCTAGCCCTGGCCCGTAAGTTACAGCTACCGCATCAATCTCTGGGTTAGCGATTGTTGGCAAAAACTCTTTTGCCTGCTCAAGTAGTGCGGCTTCTCTCTCAAGAATTGTACTCAACATACCAACAAACTTGAGAATGTTGGTATGTTGAGTTTGTGGTGAAAGTAAGCCTGACTCTTGTAGGGCTTGCTTAAGTATGGGGACAAGATTATTTTGGTGGGCGCGCTTTGCGATGTTGGGGACCACTCCGCCGTATGGAGCGTGTAAGGCAACTTGAGACGAAACTATATGCGAAAGCACACGGCCTTCGGTTGATAAGACACCGGGTGTCTTATCAAATTCGAGGATGGAGATGGCTGTTTCGTCGCAGGAAGTTTCGATCGCTAAAATTCGCATAGTAATTGTCTTGATATCACATTTAAGTGATAATTGCCATATGCAAATTGGAGTGGTGGCTGCGTTTGTTGCCGGGCTACTCACGTTCTTGGCGCCCTGCACCTTGCCTATTGTGCCTGGTTACATTGGGTTTATTAGTGGTGTATCTGCTAAAGATTCGAGTGGTTCAGGGAAAAGGCGAATTGCCCTAAATGGCCTCACATTTGTCCTGGGGTTCAGTTTTGTTTTTATTTTAGTTGGCTCGCTTGCTGGGCTTATAGGAACCACACTTGTTGAGTATCGCCTGTGGCTTACAAGGATTGGGGGGATACTCGTGATTCTCTTTGGGTTTTTTATGTTAGGGGTTTTTTCTGCCCTAGGCAGATCCGCCTTTGGCGGAAAAATTTCCGTATTATTTATCGACAAGCGAATGTCGATTCCTAAGTTTTTGAAAGTTGGTCACCCATCAAGTTCAGTTGTAATTGGCGCGGCCTTCGCATTTGGGTGGACGCCCTGCATCGGGCCGATCCTTGGTTCTGTTTTGCTTTTAGCGGGAGCTAGCTCAACGGTACTTCAGGGTATATGGCTGTTAGCCGTCTTTTCCTTGGGCTTGGGGTTGCCGTTTCTTCTCGTGGCTTTTGCCTTTAGCGCCGCCACTAAATACATCTCTGCCATCACCCCTTACCTAAAATACGTTTCGATAGTTGGCGGGATCTTTCTTATTCTTCTTGGGGTACTTCTCATCACTGATAACTTTGGAGTAGTTATCCAGTATGGCTACGGCCTCTTCGATTTCCTCAACTACGACCGCCTTCTCGACTACTTGTAGGTGTGAAGCACCTTGCCACAAAAAAATTCCTCATATGCATAAGGCCACATACATATTGCAAAAGTGTCAGGGGTTGGTAAACTATAAGTAAGGTTAAAAAATAATTATTAATTTAACTTTTATTTTCTCGAAATTGGCTCACGCTACATAAGAGAAAGAAAAAAATATGTCAGAAAATTTTACTGTCGGTGATGCATCAAAAAATGGTAAGGCAACCACTGGATTAGTCTTGGGTATTATTGGATTAGTCGCTTGGTTTATTCCGATCATTGGCGCGCCAATTACAATTATTGGCCTCGTTTTCAGTATCAAGGGCCTAAAATCTTTGAAACGCGGTGTAGCAATAGCAGGAATTGTTTTGAGCTTAATCGGTCTATTGGCAACTATTGTTAACGCCTCTATTGGAGCATATACGGGAGCTACGGGTCAGAACCCTGTTGTTAATGAAATTCTGAACAAGTAAAACCAAACGCAATCAAGTAATAATACCAGTGCTTCAAAGTAGAACTTATAAATCAAGTGGTGCAAGAAGTAAAAGCTTAACTACCCTTAACTTATAAATTGAATCAGGAAACAACAATGGTTGATGTAACGGCAGAGCCTTGGATAGTATCCATCGCGACAATAAGCAAATATTGAGCACTTCGCGCGCATTATTCTGTGATCACAAGTTACTAAGTATTTTGTAGCTAACCGCACAAAATACGTAAGTACTTGCCGACCCCGCCTCGTGGGTTCGACTGCTGTCGAACCATCACTGCGGCTTCACAAAAATTTATGGAAGTGAAGCAGTTCACTTCCTTCAGATTTTTATGACCCTACCGGGAGTCGAACCCGGCTTCCAAGCTTGAAAAGCTTGTGTCCTAACCGATAGACGATAGGGCCAAAAACAAGAGGATTCTAGCAGTTTTAATTTATTTTTGCTAGGATTCGTCTGCTTGGAGGGGTCGCATAATGGTATTGCACTGGTTTCGAAAACCAGCGCCCGCAAGGGCTTGCGAGTTCGACTCTCGCCCCCTCCGCATTGAAATATTCAATATCCACTTTGGATTTATCGTGTATAGGTTATAATAGATTCTTAAAACAATATCTATGAAACAGAAGAGTTCTAAAACGTCTACTTGGAAAAAGTTTTTGATACCACTAGCTGTAGTTGTTGTTGTAGTTGTTGTTGGTAATATCTACGTTTATGCTTCAAACAAGATGGACGAGTCTGCTTTTTTGAAAAAAATTGACAAAATGGCAGCCGTTGGTAGTTTGGGCAACAGCCAGAACCGTCCCACTACCACAACGTCGACCGGTTACGGCACTTGGCGCCGCGACAACTCCGCTCGTGAGAGACTTATCACGGGAGAAGTAATCGAGAAATCAAACAGCATATTTAAAATTAAGGTTGGATTTTTTAGAAGTTATATAGTTGGCTTTAATCCAAATACTAGGTACTTTGATCGTAACTGGCAGTCTGTGACATTAAATGATGTTGTGATGGGTCACAAAGTCTCGGCTTTTGGTATGGTGGCCGAGAACGGCACTATTGGTGGCCTTATAATCAGAGACATATCACTACCACTTCAAACTAACCACGCAACTTCGAGTCAGGACCGCTGATTTGTATGGTTAGTAAAAGAAAAGCAGATATCGTTTCTGGCGTACACTTCATTTGGGTTTTCCTCGGAGTAGCAAGTTTACCGTTGATGTTTTTTATTCATTGGTGGAAGTGGTTTCTCTTAGCTTTTGCCTTTTTGAATGTTTTCTCCTGGGTAGTATTTGGTGGTTGTTTTCTATCTAAATTTGAAAATAAGTGGCGAAAAGAAAATAATCCCGAAGGAGCATTGAAGGAAGGGTCTTTCATCCAGCACTATTTGAAAAGGTTTTTTAATATCTCTTGCTCGAGGCGAGTTGTTAGAATTATCAGCTACTCCTATATAATTTTACTAGTTTTGTTAGTTATTGCCATTAAGTAGATGTTTAGATGTTAGCTTCTTAAGTATTGGGCGGTCAATAAGCATGAACCTAAAATACGAGAGAACAAGTCCTGTGGACAATTTAACGCGATTAACAGTACCCAAAAGCAACCCGCGCTTTTTTTCTTGGGCAGGCGTGCGGTAAGGAAAGACCCTATAGCCCATTTTACGGCCTGTTAGGGATACAAAGTTGTTAAGGCCGGGCTCAATTCGCCATCCAACTTTATACCAAGAAGGCAACTGTTCCCAAATTTCTCGACGCAATGCCCTCTCCCCAGAATTAAGGGCAACAAAACGCCACGAACGTTGTGCAAAGTTACCGCGTACACCTACAAACATATCAAACTCTTGCCGGATAACTGGACCGATAATTGATAAAACTATATCTTGGGTTAAGTTCTCTAGATCTGCATCACAAAAGAAGACGATTGGCGCAGAAGTGAGAGCCACGCCACGATCTACAGAAAATCCCTTGCCTCGGTTTGTATCATTTTTTATGTACTTTACACTAGGGAATTTACGCACAACTGTCTCGGTATTGTCGGTTGAGCCATCATCAACCACAACTATTTCTGAGAGTAAGAGTGATTGGGTTAAAACCTGGAGAATGGCACTGATCCTCAACCCTTCATTGAATGCAGGAACAATAGCCGCAACGCGTTCTGTAACGTTTGGGTAACTTGGGTTGATTTGATGTTTTGCAGTTCTCACAAGTGGGCGGTATAGGACTCGAACCTATAACATTCACAACGTCAATGTGACGCTCTACCAATTGAGCTAACCGCCCGTGGCTTATTTCTTATTCCTGCGGAGGAATGCTGGCATTGACCAGTCATCCTCGTCTTCTTTGTCGGCTTCTTTTTCTTTTGATTTGTCTACAATTAGGCCCATGTCTTCGGCTGGTTTTGCGGGGCGTCGTTCTTCAAGTACTTCTCTTTCTTTTGCCGCAGCCTTTTCTCTGGTAGGAGCAGTCCCGAATAAGATCTTTTTGTTGTTGGCTCCAAAGCCGGACGCAATCACAGTTACTTTAAGTTCACCCTTCTTTAGTTTCTCATCTCTGATTGCTCCGAAGATAACGCGTGCTTCAGGGTCTATGGCCTCGGTAATGACGCCAGCCGCTTCCTGGATCTCCATCATGGTCATGTCATCACCGCCAGCAATTGCAAAGAGTACCCCCTTAGCGCCTTCGATCGAGAGATCAAGGAGGGGAGAGTTGATAGCCATTCGTGCGGCGTCCGATGCTCTATTTTCGCCAGTGGCCTTCCCAATACCCATCAAGGCGGAGCCAGCGTTTTCCATAACCGCTCTGATGTCGGCGAAGTCTACGTTGACGATACCTGGGGTGGTGATAAGGTCTGAAATGCCCTCAACCGCTTGGCGCAAAATCTCGTCGCACATTGCAAAAGCGCTAGTGCAGGTGGTGTTTTTGTCGACTAACTGCATGAGTCGGTCGTTCGGAATTATGATAAGTGCGTCTACCTCCTGGGCCAGAGTCTCAAGGCCTTCGTCGGCCACACGAGCTCGTTGGGTCCCCTCAAATGAGAAAGGCCTGGTGGTTACAGCAACCGTAAGCGCGCCTTGGTCTTTGGCCGTTTTGGCAACGACTGGTGCAGCGCCTGTGCCCGTCCCTCCTCCCATGCCACAGGCGACGAAAACCATGTCTGCTCCCTTCAGCATCTCTTGGATGTCTTCCAACGTTTCTTCAGCCGCGCGCCTGCCCAGGTCGGCGTTCATGCCTGTACCTAATCCGCGCGTTAAGTTTTTGCCGATGTGAATCTTTTTTGGAGCGACGCTGTGGTGTAAGTCTTGTGCGTCGGTATTTATTGCGATGAACTCCACGCCCCTTACTTTCGAGTTGACCATGTGATTTATGGCGTTGGTACCAGAACCACCAACTCCGATGACTTTTATTCGCGCGAACGCTTCAACTTCCGGATTAACTTTAGGCATAGATGACGCAATAATAAACCTATTAATAGCGTTTGGCAAACTGGGATAAATGGGGTTCCAAAAGTGTATATAAAAGAGCGAACCCGGCTCGCGCTCTAGGCGCAAACCGGGTCGTGAATGTAGCCGTCCGACGGCTACACGGGTGGGGGAGGCTCGCCTTCCATGGGTGCCGGGGCGGGCTTGGGGAACACGACGTGGAACTCGAGCGTGTCGCCGCCGAAGCGCTCACATTCGATCTCGACTGGCACGCCACAGATCCCGAGGACCCTCGCGATGGTCTCGAGCATCTCTCTCACCTGTTGGCCAAGAGAAGAGTGCTCGGTCACGAGGTAGGTCGCTCCTCGCAAGCGGGCCTGCTCGATTGCCCTCACGATCTTGGGATTCACTCGCTGACCCTCGATGTCACGCTCATCGATGTAGACGATGAACGTGAGCGTGTTGCTCACTTCTTTCATTTCCAGCCCCTTCCTGTGGTGACCTGGTTTGGCTAAAAGCTAATATAAAAAAGTAGTTATGTCAAGGTCTATGGTAGAAATTGCTGGATCCAGCGCGAAAGATGGCCTCTTGTGGTGCGTGCAAGCCTAGACCCCATGGACTCATCTTCTTCCATCATTTCGCTTCCGAGGACCAGTAGGCCGTAAGCTACAGACCATTCCGGGCCTGTTATTGCTTCAAGTAGTTCTCGTTCGGTCAGGGCTTGGCGGTGTTCTTCTTTGGAGAGTCCGCTTAGAGATCTCGCTTTTGTCAGATAGACGGAGGTGTTCTTGGCAACTATTGCCGGCAAGCGAAGGTGCTTGCGCGCAAGCTCGTCTATGTCTGCCACAAGGGCTCCCCCGCCGGTTAAAATAATTCCAGCCGGTAGTAAACCACTCCGGCCAATTTTCTTCAGATGGTTGTCTATAACTTCAAAAATATCTGAAAGACGAGCTTCAACTATCTCTTTTATTTTCTTCTGGTTAGTTTTTTGTTGGCCCACCGATTTTGCACCAACCTTGATCTCCTCTGCCTCTTCGATGGGGATGCGTAGCCCAAGCGCGATGTCGTGAGTGAGGTCTACGCTACCGATCTTAAAGACTTCCACTTGTTTGGGTATTCCATCCTCAAAAACGGAGATTGTTACGGTTTCGGCGCCTATGTTGGCGATTATACAACCGGCATTTTTTTGTAAATTGGAAGCGGCAACGACACTTTCGGCCATGGGTTCGGCAAACACATCTTCAACTTCTACCCGAGCCCCCTCAACGGCCTTTAGTAGTTTTTTAAAGTGAGTGCTAGATTGCGTAATGAAAAAAGTTTTAGCCTCAAGTTTACCTCCCCTTACTCCGCCTGGCCTGCCTATGATCTTTTTGCCGTCTATTTTGTACTCTAAGGGGATGGTATGAATTATTTTTGTGTTGCCTGCCTCGAGCACACGTGATTCAGATTCAGTTTGGATTCTTTCAAGGTCAACGTCGGTCACTTCGCTATCAGCCCGAGAGATCGCAACAGTGGCGCTGACAAGTGTTGTACCTAGGGCTACTCCGCCCGCTCCCACCACCACTCGTTTGATTCGTGTGCCGCTTATCTTTTCAGCTTCTCGTATCGCTGTGGCAATCGAGCGCGAGACGGCTTCTTCAGAAACTATATGACCATAACGTAAACCTGCTGACGGCTCTACTACAAGTGCCCGGGGGCGCAACAAGCCCTGCTCGGTAACGTCGGCAAGTAAAAGACGGATGTTTGAAGACCCCACATCTATCGAGGCAAGAGTAAGCTCTGGCATAAGAGTAGTTTACCAGAAAAAATCCTATTTATTTCTGTGGATTACACTCTCGAACTTATCCATGCGGCTTCCGTGCCTAAAACCTGCCAAATGAGCGAGGCCGTGAACGTATAAAAATGTAAGTTGTTCCTTGAGGTTGACGCCCCTTTCCTTGGCTTCTTTTGTGGCCACGTTAATATCAATAAAAATTTCTCCAGATGTTTTATTAAGCGGGAAGCTTAAGATGTTAGCCGGTTTGTTTTTGGCGCGATACTTTTTGTTTAAACTTTTTGAAAGACTGCTCGTGCAGATAACGACTGAAAGGTCGTACTTTTTGCCAAGAGCTTTATTTTTAAAAACATCCCACTTAATTAGCGGGAGTTTACTCTTGGTTATGTTTATCACCGCAGGCACTTTAGCGTCTACCCCTTGGTTTGAGAACGAGCTTGCCGAGTTTGACGAGGTGCATTCGTACTTTGTATTTGGCGATGCGCTTTAGGGCTCTTTTCTTTTTCTGAAGTAGGGAAGTAGGGCGCAAACGGTAACGTCCTGCCCGCGCGGTTTTTAGGATACTTGAGCTGGTTACTTTTTTGTTGAAACGCTTAAGCAGGCCAATAGAGCTTTCGTTGCCTTGCTTCTCGACACTTATTCGTGGCCTCTTTACTGCTTGTGAATCACTCATGTGCATTAGAGACTAGCACAACAGTTTAAAAATGACAAGACAATTCAATAAAATATCGCCAGAATAAGCATTTTTTGAGATAATGGAAAAATGTATAAGAAAGAAAATAATTATGCTTTTGTAGATAGCCAGAATGTTAATTTGGCTATTCGTGATCTAGGATGGACTCTTGATTTCAAACGTTTTCGAGTATATCTGAAAGAAAAATACGGCGTTTCAAAGGCGTTTATTTTTATTGGCTATGTTGAACAAAATAAAAAATTGTATGAGTTTCTCAAGCAAGTTGGTTATACTTGTGTCTTTAAACCGACGCTTGAATATAAAAATGGTGAGGTCAAGGGTAATTGTGATGCCGAATTGGTATTACAGGCAATGATTGAGTACGGTAATTACGATAAAGCGGTAATTGTAACTGGGGACGGTGATTTTTATTGTTTAGTCAAATACTTTATAGAAAAAAGTAAACTAAAGACGGTTTTAATTCCAAACAAGTTTAAATTCTCGGCCCTGCTAAAATTTAAAATATGTCGTCCATTTTTACGCTACATGAATGATTTAAGAGAAAAATTGGATTATAATATATACAAAAAAAGAAAGGCCCCATGAGGACGAAACCTCATGGGGTGATCTTTCTCGTTGGTGATACGCCCCCATACTAGCGCGATCCGCATGCCATTGTCAATAGCTCGCATCCTTATAATTTAAATTGCGAAAGGCCCCGCCGAATGAACGACGGGGCCCCGAAATGGACAAGTGCTGGATGCACCCGTCCTAGATGAACGAACTGAACCTGACCTCGAGCATGAACCTGGACTCGTCTTCCGGCTTGTCCTGGTAGGTTTAAAGAAACAATCTAGT
>Ga0209542_10000930_pt1 | contig 69787 bp, 88 predicted proteins | sample RifCSPhighO2_01_FD_184028 | JGI IMG/M metagenome (GOLD analysis project Ga0209542, IMG submission 184028) | Soil microbial communities from Rifle, Colorado - Rifle CSP2_plank highO2_0.1 (SPAdes) (version 2) | ecosystem: Environmental > Terrestrial > Deep subsurface > Rock core/Sediment ...
ATTCACAGGAGGGTTTGGATTTGGATCTAGTAATCCTGCACCAACAGGAAATGTTGTAGCTAACAATCCTGCACCAACACCTACACCATTACCTTCAGACAATGCGGCGCCTGTAAATGCACAGGCATTAATTGATGATGATGCGGTAAAAGGAGATAAAAATGCTCCTGTTACAATTGTAGAATTCAGTGATTATGAATGTCCTTTCTGTGGAAGATTCTATAGTGATACATATAAACAGATAGATACAGAATACATAAAAACTGGAAAAGTGAAATTTGTATATAGAGATTTCCCGCTAAGTTTCCATGCACAAGCACAAAAAGCTGCAGAAGCTGCTGAATGTGCAGGTGAACAAAATAAATATTATGAGATGCATAACAAATTATTTGAAAGCGGAGTTGCTGGAGGAGTAGCTTCTTTCAAGCAATATGCTAAAGACATTGGTCTTAACAGCGGCAAATTTGACGATTGTCTTGACACTGGAAAAATGGCATCAGAAATTCAAAAAGATTTCAATGATGGTCAGAATGCAGGTATTCAGGGAACACCAGGATTCATAGTAAACGGGCAAATGATTTCAGGAGCTCAGCCTTTCTCTGCATTTAAGCAGGTAATTGACGCAGAATTAAGCAAATAATTATTTTTTTATTTTTTTATTTTTTTTAGAATCTAAATAAACAAAAAAGAGGGATCAAATAAAGTTTTAAATAGTTTATTTTACAATTGATATAAATGATATCAATATTCTTGTATGCAATAATAAGTGTTTTAATTGTAAGTATTATATCTTTTATAGGTTTATTCACTCTTTCGATAAAAACAGACAGGTTAAAAAGATTTCTTATTTATATGGTAAGTTTTTCTGCGGGTGCATTATTTGGGGATGCATTTATACATTTATTGCCTGAATTAATAGAAGAGTATGGTCTAACAACATGGTTGTCTCTTACAATATTAGGAGGAGTAATAATATTTTTTATTCTGGAAAAGATAATTCTATGGAATCACTGTCATATCCCTATAACAAAAGATCATGTTCATCCTTTTGCAATTATGAATTTAGTAGGTGATGGATTGCATAATTTTATAGATGGAATGATAATAGGGGTAAGTTATTTGATTAGCATACCTGCAGGTATAGCAACAACAATCGCAGTAGGACTACATGAAATACCCCAGGAAATAGGAGATTATGGGGTATTAATTCATGGAGGATTTTCAAGAATGAAAGCTTTGACATTAAACTTTTTAATTGCATTAGTAGCAGTTCTTGGAACAGTTAGTGCATTTATACTGAATAATTATCTTGAAAATATACAACCATTTTTGATTGCAATAGCAATTGGAGGATTTATTTATATAGCAGGTTCAGACCTTATTCCTGAGTTGCATAAGGAATCAAAAATCAAAAAATCCATATTACAATTAATTTGTTTTATAATAGGCATAATAGTTATGTTATTATTAATTTTTCTGGAATCGTAAAAACCTTATTAGGTTTTTGGGATGCAAGAAAATTCAATGAATTTTCTGCACGGAAAATCATATAGATTTTCCTGTGATCCAAAATCCAGAAGATTTTAGACATAAAAAAGGATTTAAAGTATAAAATTAGTAGTTATATGGTATGTATATAAAAAAAGAGTGTAAAAAAATATTAATAGTCTTCTTATTTATATTTATAATTCTATCTTCTTACCAAATAATTCTATCTCAAACTGGTGAAACAGGAAGCACTGGAACTCAACCAGCAACCACTTCTGGAACAACTCCTGAATCCCAAACAAAATCAGGTGCTGAAAATCCTCCTGAAAAAGGAACTGTTGGAAATGAAAAGCAGGATTTAGGTGGATTAGTAGGTCTTGAGAATAAAGATAGTGGAAGTTCCGGGACTGATACAGGTACCGAGGGTTTAGTTCCTATTAAACCAATTCCTGGAACAGAACCAGAGACATCTTCAAGTACAACTGATTCTACTCCTTCACTTAAAGGACAGAATTTAGATTTCGAAAGAGATCTTAATGCAAAAGAAGGAGAACAAAAAGTAAAAGTTACACCAAATGAAAAATTAGGGGAACCTAAACTTGAACTGAATGGAAATGAGTTTAGTGCAAAAGAGTCAAATGGTGAATTAGGAAAGGCAACGTTTTCTATTGAAAAGAAAGAGGGTGAACAGTTCCCTGAAACTGGAGGAAAAGAGGAAGGGACAAAGTATACAGTAAAAGGTGGAGAAAAAGCTAACGGAAATGCAGTTGACGAATTAGCAGGAAGGGAAGTTGAATTATCAAAAGATACTCAAGTTAAAATAACTGAAGATGAATCTGGGAAAAGACAAGTTGATTTAACTGTCCCAGAAGGAGGAGAGATACACCAGCCAGGTGAAAGAAAGAATGGTAAGGAAGAAGAGAAAAAAGAAACTGATTTCAGGTGGTTTGGAAATAACCTAAACTGGTTTGATTCTCAGGGAAATTCACATACAATTAACGGAGAATTAGCATGGAATCAAAATTTAGGATTCTATGTTCCAGGAGGAAAAACAAGTTCAATTGATGGGGTAAATTTATTCTCAGGAGACAACAAAGGAAATAAATTTAACACACAAATATTCTCGGATGGAAAAGCTCATTCAGAAGCATTAGGAAGTTATGCAAGTTTTGGAGAGAATAAGTTAGTTACTGGTTCTAATAATAAAGTAGTATTGGATAATAAAGGGAATAATATTGGCATACCTGGCCCATCAATACAATTTACACAAGGAAACAAATATGGAGTAAATATTGATTCTCCAAAAACTGATTTAGTTTCAATGCAGGCAAATGCAGGAGGACAAATATCCTTAACAAACAGGGCTTCTCAAAGTTTATCTCCAAATGTACAATTAAGTGGAAATGGGGGAATAATAAATAATGGAGCTAAATCTTATATTTCAGATGGACAAAGATTTGATTTCGATAGAAAATTAGCAGGTTTAAGCGGATATACTTCTTCTCCACTTGAAATAACACCAAAAGGAACTAATGGAAACTCTTTAATAGGAAATAATAGATACATTACAAATAATTTTAATCAGGGAGCGGTTGTTCCAAACAATTATAACTTTAACACACAGGGACCTTATTCATATCAAGGAAATAGTTTTGATCCAAGAATAGGGAATAATCTAATAAATTCTCCTTCTTCAATTAATAATAATCCCCCACTAAATTCTCCTCCTCTGACTAATCCAGGACAACCTTCAACAAATATACCCAACCAGCCTACACAACCAGAAACTGGAGAAACTAGCCAAGCTGCTGTTAGAAATCAACAAGAATTAACAAGCTCTTTAAATCCAACACAAAAAAACAATTTTAACCATTTACAACCTCATGAAAAAAACTGGGTTACAAATAATCTTGAAACACTGGAGAAGCAACAAAAATTCTTAGATTTAAATCCAAATGAAAGATCATTATTTATAACACAAAACCTAGAGAATCAAAAAAGAATATTAGAATCTCAAAATAATATTCATGATGAATTAGGAAATTTACCAGATTCTCATAAATATATAGGACCTCCAAATTTACAATTTGGACAATTTCCAGAAGTTCAAGGAATGAATGGTGTTACAAACAATTTTCAGGCTCAAGGTGGAACTATTCAAGAAAATCATCAATTTGCAAATGCTGCAGAATATTATAGAGACAGACTTTCAACAGAATTTACAGGAAAACCTCTTCCTGGACCTTGGAGCAATAAAGTTCTATTAAGGGCTAACTCACAACCAAATATAGGGCCAGGTGGAGCAACTAGTTTTCAATTTAACAATGGAGAGGTCTTTGGATGGAATATGCAGGTTCAGGGTTCTAAAGAAAGATTAATGGATTCTGTAATCCCACATGAAGTCATGCACACAATCGCTGCAACTCAATTTAGAAAACCACTTCCAAGATGGATAGATGAGGGAGTTGCACAAACTGTAGAACATCCTTCAGAAAGATTAAGGATGGATAGGGTATTAGCTGAAACATTACAAACAGGGAGAGGAATAGAGTTTAACCAAATGATGGGTATGCAAAACTATCCTCGAGATATTCTTCCTTTATATGCCCAGGGACATAGTGCAGCACAATATTTAATACATCTTGGTGGCGGAGGAACACAAGGCAGAAGAGAAATCTATAGATTTATGGATGATGCAATGAAAAATGATGATTGGGCAGGGGCATTAAAAAATAATTATGGATTAACACCGAGTCAATTTCAACAGGATTGGTTAAAAGATTTTGTAAAAAACGGATACAGAAGTAGAGGATATTAAAGTATAAATTGCAAAAAAATAAATATAATAAAGAGTTGATAAAAAAGAGAAAAATGGAAAAGAAATCTATAATAATAACAGTTATCTTATTATTAATACTAGGGGTATTAATATTTATGTTATTTAAAGAATTTGGTAAAGGATTTAATGATACAGAAAAAAATAATATCAAACAAGATAATAATCTCAATAATACAATTGATAATAATGAAAATTTAAACTTAGCCCCATCAATTCCTTCTAATCAAGGACCAAAGATTAATAATGAAGAGATAATAAATCCAAAAATAGATTACACAAACTCTCTAACAGAGGAAGAAATAATTGGAAAATGGATCGCTACCTCAGAAAATACTAGAGGAGAAATAATAACCAATTTAGAAAATTATTCAATTGAATTCAAAACTGATAAAAAATACATTTCAATTGTTGTAGGTTATCTAGAAGAGGGAACTTATGAAATAAAAGAGAATAATATAACTTTCTATGATAAAGAGAATAATTTACCAACACCTGCATTTGGTTCTATTGAAAATGATAATCTTATTATTACTTACCCTCAATATCCAAAAATAGTTGCATATAAAAAAGAAAACTAAAATTTTTATTTTTATTAGTTGTTTTTTAAGATTTAAAACTAAAGCTCTTTAAACTGCTTCTAATAATAGCATCATAAAATTCAAGTATTCGCAGATACATTGCATCTTCTTGACCAGAACCAGATTTCTCATATGTCTTCTTTATCTTATAGTAAACATCTCTGGCATTTTTTATATCCTCATTTTCAAGATATTTATAACCTTCTTTTAGCAATTCATTAATATCCTTTTTCTTGGATAAAGATTTAGATAATAAAACAAAAAGAATGACCAAAGCCATCAATACTGTAATAGAGATTAATGCATAAATAAATGTCTTATTATTTAAAAAACCAAAAAATTGAAGAAAACTTAAAGAAGATTCCTTTTGTTCCTCATTATTTTTATTTTCAACCGGTGTTGGAATATCTTCAATATTATTACATCTTATTGTTCTATATTCATAAGAAGTTTTATTATCAACACTTCCACAGTCATTTGCATCATATTCTACATTGAATCTTCTTTGATTTATTTCATTATAACTATTACAAGTTGTTGTATTTTCCCATTCAACCCACTCTGTTCTTATAACATTTGGAGAACATTGAGCATACACCAAGTTTAAATTTAAATTAATAAGTAATATTAATAAAATCAGCTTTAACATCCCTGCTTTTTCTATTTTTTTCATATTATAATATAAGAAAAAATACTTATAAATCTTACTTAAAAATTAATGATGACAGCTGCAATTTCCACCGCAACAACTACCTTCTTTTTCAGAGGTTGCATCAGAATTGCATGCACATTCTCCACCTTCACAATTGCATTCTCCTTTTCCACAGGCATATTCATGCTTATGATGATCATGGTAATGATGACTATTCTCTACCATTAAGTCACTCTCTTTCCCTTTCTTAACATCTAATATTTTTATATTAAAATTAAGTTTCTTTCCGGCTAGTGGATGATTCAAATCTATTGTAATGTCAGAGTCATCAACATCAGTTATAACTGCTGGTATATGACGTCCATGATTATCCATCAATCCAATCATCATTCCAGGTAAAACTTCTTGCTCTGGAGGAATATTATCTCTTGAAATTTTCTTCTTTAATTTTGGGTCATACTCTCCATAAGCATTTTCTGGATTGATTGAAAATTCTTTTTCCTCTCCATTTTCCATTCCAATAACAGCATCATCAAATCCTTTTATAACCATACTTGTTCCAGCTACAAACTCTAGAGGATGAGAGTGATCTCCCTGCTTTGATGAATCAAAAACAGTTCCATCATCAAACTTCCCTTCATAATCAAGCTTTACCTTATAATATCTTCCGATTTTCATATAAAAATATAGAAAAAAGGTTTTTAAGCGTTTGTATTTTATATAAGTGAAGGAAGGTGACTTGTTAGGAAACCTTGGTTTCATACGAAGATGAAAAATCAAAAAATAATAATAGCAGTAACATTAATAATAATAGCAATTTTTATATTTGCATATTTTATATATAATAATATAGGGAATAATAAAGAAAATATGAAAAAAAGGATATTACTAGAAACAAGCCAAGGAGAAATTGAAATAGAATTATATGAAACAACTCCAATTACATCATCTAATTTTGAAAATTTAACAAGGGATGGGTTATATGATAATACTATATTTCATAGAGTTATAGATGGATTTATGATTCAGGGAGGAGACCCAACTGGAACTGGTATTGGAGATCCAAACATACCTGAAATCAAAGACGAATTTCCAGCAGGAAATACAAATGTAAGAGGAACAATAGCAATGGCAAATAGAGGACCTAATACCGGCTCAAGTCAATTTTTTATTAATCTTGCAGATAACACTTTTTTGGATGGCAAACATCCGATTTTTGGAAAAGTTGTAAAAGGAATGGATGTTGTTGATAAAATTGCAAAGGTAAATACAGATGGAAATGACAAACCAATTCAAGAAATTAGGATAATAAGAGCGAGGGTTTTAAATTAAAAATCTTAAATTAGCTCTAATTTTTCATTTGTAAATCAACACTTTTATATCCTTTATTCTGATTTCCATATTTAAACACAAGTTTGTCTAGATTTTTTTCCCTGAACCAAACTTCAAATATAGGGAAATATTTATATAATTATGATGATTGAAAGTATTTATGGTAGAAATCTTAATAAAAATTGATATTCCAGAAGAATCAAAAGCAGAATTTAAATTAGCTTTAAATAAGTTAATCAAAGAACTTTCAGAAGATGCAGAAATACAAGAGCTAAATGATGATGAAGATAAAATAAAAGAGCTATCAATAATATTAGGAAGGAAAGTCAATAAATCATTGCATGATAGATATAAGAAATTGTATTCCAGATTGAAATAATATATGAAACTAAAAGTAATAGTTGATGCTTCTATAATCTTTTCTTCATTGCTTGGGTCAAAGAAAACAAGAAAGATATTAAATTCTGAACTTATTGAATTGTATGTTCCAGATATCTTTTTGAGGAATTGGAAGAACATAAAAGAGAAATAAAAGAATTATCAAGATTATCTAAAGAAGAATCTGATAGATTATTTAAGGAATTAAAATCAAAAATTGAAATAATTCCTAAAGAAAAATTTGGGATATTCCTATCTAAAGCCAATGAGTTAATTTCCGATCCTAATGACACAGAATATATAGCATTATCATTATATATGAAGGACATTCCTATTTGGTCAGAAGACAAACATTTCAAACAACAGTTATTAATAAGAGTTTTTGCAACTGATGAATTAATAAAATATTTAAAATTGTCAAAATAAATTTTTTATATTTTAACCAAACTTCAACTCTTTAATCTTTGATGTAGCTTGATTTCCAGCAGCATCAGTCAATTCAAACCATGTATAAACTATTTTTACTGATCAATTAGATTCAATAAGCCATTTCCAAACAGGTTTAACAATTACCTTCTTTTTCCCATAAGATATTTCCTCTTCTTGATCGTATGTTAAAATAAATCCAATATTTAACTTAAATTTACCCATAGCCTCAATTAAACCTTCAATTTCTCTTTCCTTGTTCTCTTTTGTTAACTCAAAGCAAACTTGGATTGCCTCATCTATATCAGCAAACTCCCTCAAAACAAAATCACATTCCCTCTTTCCTGAATAATAATAAATTTCCTTTTTCTTTCTTTTCAAAGCTAAAAATACCAAGTTTTCTAATAATTTTCCGCTATCAGAAGTTATTCTAAACCCAAGATATTTTGCTAGACCATTATCAATACAATAAACTTTTTTATTATAATACATTTGTTTTCTTAATGAATAATCAAACATGGGGACAAGAAAAATAAGAAAACTGTTCTCTAAATGATCAAAATATTCCTTTACAGTAGTTGAACTTCCTAATCCCAATATTTTTTTTGTAGAATTAAAACTTATCTGTTTTGAGATATTATTTACAGCTAGATAAACCAGTTCCCTAAAAGTTTTTTCGTTTGCTATTTTATACCTAACAATAATATCCCTATATAAAATATTTTCATATAATGTTTTCAAATAATCTGTATTAAATTCTTTTAGATATTCTGGGAATCCTCCATTAATCAGGTATTCTTCAAAATATCTTTTAATTTTAGCTTTAGTTGCAGTGAGATGTATAGAATTCTTATTTAGTTGAACTTCTCTTAAATCTAAAAATTCTTTAAACGAAAATGGAAAGACTTGTAAATTTAAATGTCTGCCAGTCAAATGAGTTCCAAGTTCTTTGCTTAAAGTAGAGGCATTTGAGCCAGTTACAAATACTTTTTTTCTCTCATCATGAAGCCTTCTAACAAATCTCTCCCAGGAAGATATATTCTGCACTTCATCAAAATAAAAAATATCCTTTTCTCCATATAACTCTATAAAAGTCTCATAAAGAATTTGAAAATCTTCGACTTTAAAATTTATCAATCTATCATCATCAAAATTAAGATAATAACCAGGATATTTCTTTCTTGTTTGATTTAAAAGAGTTGATTTTCCAGATCTCCTTATACCAGAAATAATTATTATAAATTTATTTTTAATGTATGACTCTATTTTAGTGAAAATTTCTCTATCGACAAGCTTATCTTGATGTCTTATTTTATTCTGATCAATAATTATTTCTTTTAATTCGGTTTTATTCATAATAAATTGATGTAATTAGTCTTTATAAATATTTCCACTGTTAGTGGAAATATAAAGCTTCATATTACTTTTATAAATGGAAATATAAAATTTATTATGATATAAATTTTAACCAAATCTCAATTCTTTGATCTTGGAAACTGCACTGTTTCCAGCAGCATCAGTTAATTCAAACCAGGTATAAATTTTTTCTTTATTGCTATAACCCTCACCTGTTAAATCAATATTAAAAACACAATCTCTCCTGCCTAAATTCCCACGTCTTCTACATTCATTAATATTCAATTCAACACTTTTATATCCTTTATTTTGATTTCCATATTTAAGCACAAATTTATCTGGATTTTTCTCTTTGAACCAAACTTCAAATCTTCCTATTCCACTTTTTATAGAGGGATTATTTTTAATTATTGTTGGTTGGTCATTGTCCTCAACAACCACTGGAGGAATAATAGTCGTAGTATTAGTATCATTTGATGAATTTACAGTTGTATTTTCATTTCCACCACCAGTTCCAATAGATCCTACACATCCTGTCTTCCCAAAATTAGCCTTCCATAAATCATAATCTGCCTGATTTACAGTGCCATCTCTATTAGCATCGGCATTACTACACAAACTACTAGAAGAAACAACACAATTTTGTAATTTCCTCCAGATAATATAATCAGCGGTATCTACTTTCCCATCTCTGTTCATATCAGCACCAGCACACCAAACATTTGAGATAGGAATAGTAATTGTAATATTTAATTTATTTTTTTCTAAAGTTGTATTGAAAGAAACACTACCTGAATAATTATTTTTATAAGCATAAACAGTATAATTAGAATAATATGTTTTCGTTCCACCTAAATTAATATAATCAGTTAGATTAATTATATCTGTCCAACCACTTGCATTAGTTGTTACATTTAGAATTAGAATATTATTTTTATCATAAAAAACAACACTTGCATTACCAACCAGATTGCCTGATGAATCATTTACATAAACCTGATAGTACCATTGTCTTATCAATTCACTTTTACTATCAACAGATTCATTATTATAGCTTACATTAAGAAAAGTATTATTCAAATTTTCACTATTAGTTCCATCATCATCTAAAAATACACTTGTGTTAATGATATTTGTTATATTAATATTCCTAAAAATATTATGATCTGCATTATCATTTGATAAACTACCAGAAGAGAACATCTGAATACCATATTTATCACTTTTATTTATAAAACCACCATCAAATATATTATAATCTGATTCGGCAACATAAATACACGAAAATGCCCCCATAGTAGAACAATTCCAAACATTAGTATTACTAAAAATATTATTATTTGAGCTTGAGAAAAGACGGATTCCAGAAAAACCGTTTGAATTTGAGGTTATGTTTATCAGAGTGTTGTTGTTTGAGATTGCGGAAAGATAAGTACCATACCAGCTATTTGAATTAGTAGTTACATTAATCAATGTATTGTTTGAGCTTAAGAAAAGACGGATTCCACTTTGAATGTTTGAATTTGAGGTTATGTTTATCAGAGTGTTGTTGTTTGAGATTGCGGAAAGATAGATTCCAACACTATTTGAATTTGAGGTTATGTTTGTTAAAGTGTTATTTGAGCTTGAGTACAAATCGATTCCTCTATATTGATTATTCAGAGTTGTATTAATAATATTACTATTATTTACAGAAACAAACTCAATTCCATAATTCCACAAGCCAGGACCCATATCCACATAACAATTCTTAACTGTTGTATTTGTCTGATTTGAAAATACACCAGAGACAGCAAGGTTACTCGTGATATTATACCCATTACAATCTAATGTTACATTCGCCGCAATTATCTTTATACAATCAAAGTTTTCTGATTGATTTATAGACTGATTCATAGTATATGTTCCGGATTCATTTATCTCAACACAATTTGAAATAGTAGTCAATGCACTAACAAAAAATATAGAACTAACCACAAATAAAATTCCAATAAAAAATAAAATATTTCCTTTATTAAAACTAATCATATAAAATAAAATGAAATTTGTTTTATAAATATTGCTGTGATTTTTTAGTCACTGAAAGAAACTAAAATTCTACAAATCAATTTTACATTTCGTTTAGCATAACTTCTACTTTTTCAACAATATCTTTAGATTTTTGTAAAAGTTCAGTAAGTAATACTTTGTTAACATCTGTTTTTGTTCCATATTGAAATTCTTCTCTTAATGATTTAGCATCTTTGGTAGTCATTTGTTCAGTTGTCCTAATAAAAGATAGATTTTCCATACTCAAACTAATTTCTTTAGCTTCAATTAAAAATTCTACTGTGCTTATTGTACATTCATGATTTTTTGATTCAAACTCTTTCTTAAATAGGATAGCTAAAAGTGAGTGATACATAGCATAGTAAGATTGAGACACTGCCCAATCACTAAAATGTCCTTGAACATTATAATCTGCTGCCATTAAATTATGTTTTGCTTTATCTATATGTTCTTTAGAAAGTTTGTCATTTGGACGAATCTTTTTCATTCTCTTTTCACTTTCAAGACACCAATTTAATCTATCTTTGCTGTTTGACATTTTTTAACACCTCTAAAAATACTGATTCTCCTCTCAATATAATTCCTGTTTTTAGTATGTTTAAAACTACTTCTTTTTTGTTTTTAATTTCTCTAATAAAATCTTCTCTTTTTAATATTAAGGGGACAGTTGGTTTTGTTCTAATCTTCAATAAATTTAAACAAAACTTTGTAACTTCTTTAGGTCTGTTTGTTATAAATAAAACATCTACGTCATTAAAATCCTTATTGTTTAAAACCGAACCAAATAAAATAATCAGTTCGGAATGTTCAAATTTCTGTATCTCCTCTGCATAAATTTTAGAGTATCCCTTTAAGTTTCTCCTTTCTCCTGATAGAAGAATTTCACACCACTTTATTGTTTCTTCATTGTTCAAATTGATTTGATAAAACTTAGCATTTCCTAAATTCGAAGATAATACGATATCATTCCTTTCTAATTCCTTTAAAATTTTAAAAGCACTGCCCACACTTATACTGAGTTTCTTAGAAATCTGATTGATATTAACTAATTCTAAATTTCTCAGTAAGTAAATTATTATTTTCTTTGTATTTTTAGGTATCATGTTACATCTTTCACTTAAAATGAATAATTATTCATTATTAATGAATGTTTATAAATCTTCCGATACTTTTGGTATCTCCAACATTTAAAGGTACTAGTTTAGGATGATCCAAAATCTAAAACTCTAAAGTTACTACCGTATTCTAAAGAATATGATTTTAGATTTATGGACATAAAAGAATTGATTAAATCATAACTTAATATTTACATATTAAATAATAATAATAAATAGAGACTGGTAGGATAAAAATAAAAGATAAAAATCAATAACAATTGTTTTTATTTAAAAACAAAATATTTATAAAGATAAAAATCAATAACAATAATATGCAAGAATCAAAGTTAATTAAATTTGTAGAATTTTTCATTGATAATCCTTACATTGAAGTTTATCTTAGAGAACTCGCAAAAAAATTGAAAATAAGTCCATTCGCAGCTAAAAAATATGCAGACATTTTAATTAAAGAGGGAATTATAATAGACAAAAGAAAAGCAAATTTAAGATATTTTAAAGCAAATAAAGATAATTTATTTTATAAATATTTGAAAATATCATATAATATAAAAAAATTAGTAAATTCAGGATTATTAGAATTTATCAAAAATAATGTCCCAAATCTTTCTTCAGTTGTTTTATTTGGTTCTATTGCTAAAGGGGAAGATGATAACAAAAGTGATATTGATATAGTAATAATTGGAAAAGAAAAAAATCTTGAAATTTATGATTTTAAAAAGAAATTAAATAGAGAAATTAATATTCATTTCTTTAGCTGGAGTGAATGGAATAAAAAGGCAAAAGAAGATAATCCATTTTATTATGAAGTAATAAATAAAGGAATAGCATTATATGGAGAATTACCTATAGTAAGATGGAAATAAGGAACGTAGAAGATTGTTTTAAAGTAAGAATATTAAGAAGAATAAAGCCTGATAAAGAAAAATCAATAAAATCTTTAGAAATATCTAATAGTAGATTGGAAAGGGCAAAACAATCTTTTAAAATTAAAATATATTATTTTGTTGTATTAGAATCTTATATGGCAATGTTTCATGCTGCAAGAGCATTATTATATAAAGATGGGGTACAAGAAAAAAGTCATTATGCTCTATCTATTTATCTAAAGGAAAAATACTCTAATAGAATTCCAATTCCTATATTAAATTACTTGGATATACATAGAACAGAAAGACATGAAGCTATGTATGGTCTAGAATATGTGCCTACAGATAAAGATGCTGAAATTGCAATAAATGACGCTGAAATTTTTATAAGAGAAGTTAAGAAAATATTAAAATAGATTATTTTTATAAAAAAGTTATATATAAATTAAAGTTCACATATGTAAACTAGAGTTAATATAAATTTTTCCAATCATCTTCTCTTCTTTGACCTAACTATATAATCCCTAAAATCTATCTTTTTTAATAATAATTTCTCTTTATTTAAAAACAAACGGAATATTTATATAATTACAATCATTAACATTACCAATATGAGAATAGAAATTAATGGATATATTGTTGCGGACACAGAAATTTGTCATGGTAAGCCTACCTTTAAAGGTACCAGAATAATGGTTTGGCAAGTCCTAGAGATGTTAAAAGATGGAGCTGATTCTAAAGAAATTTTTGAAGCTTTCCCTTCTTTGACAGAAAAACATGTTAAATCAGCACTTGAATATGCGGCTGACTTAACAAGAGGTAGAGATAATGTTCAATTCAGCGTCCCTCTCAAAGATTAAATTTCTATTTGATGAAAATGTTGATAAAAGATTAGAAAAATTTCTTAAAGAGAAAGATAAAATAGATATTATATACAAATCAAAAGGATTATCAAACGGTAAATTGGTAGAATTTTCAAAATCAGAACAAAGGATATTTGTTACAAATGATAGAGATTTTATTAAATTAAAAAAGAGTGATATATTCTCAGTTTTATTATTAAAAATCCCACAACGTAAAATAGATTTATTGATTAAATCTTTTTCAAAATTGCTTAGAGATATGAATAAAGAAGATTTTAAAGGTAAGTTGATAGTATTATATAAAGATAAATTCGAAATTTCTGAGCTTGAATAAAATATTATATTTTGTATCAATACCTAATATCGAAATATTTCTTTCATATAATTATATTTTTCTATTTTTAATTATCTCCTCTTCTTTGACCTAACTATATAATCCCTAAAATCTATCTTTTTTAATAATAATTTCTCTTTATTTAAAAACAAACGGAATATTTATATAATTACAATAATTAATTAACTTATGGCAGAAATTAATATTAAAGTTGATATACCAGAAACCTTCAAAGAAGAATTTAAGGTAGCATTAGACAAAATCTTAAAAGAAATGATAAATAAAATAGAACTCTCAATAGCTAAAGAAATAATTTCAAAAAGCAAATTTACAGAGAAAGATGCAGATGAATTATCTGAAAAGGTAAAAAAGTCTATGCATGAGGATTTAGTTAAAAAAGGACTGTTATAGATGAAAGTAGTTATAGATTCTAATATTCTATTTAGAATTCTCATTTCAAGAGGAGATATACTATATATCATTTTTAATTCAAACATAAACTTAATGAAGAATTTATTAAACATAAGCAAGATATATTAAAGAAATCAAAACTTTCAAAAGATAAATTTGAAAGATTTTCCTTTTTAATATTAAAAAGGATTACCTTTTCACCATTAGAAGAATATAAATCATTTATTCCTAAAGCAAGAGAATTATTAGATAAGCATACAAAAGATGAAGATTTTGTTGCCTTAGCATTATCTAAAGATATTAAAATTTGGACATATGAAGATTTATTATTCAAGATAGGTATAGGAATATCCACAAAACAAATATCAGAAAATCTTAAATAATTTTAATCACTTCCTCTTCCTCGACCTAACTATATAATCCCTAAAATCCAGCTTTTTCAATAGCAATTTCTCTTTATGCAGATTCAAATCCAGGAGAAACATTTCTCTTCTCATTGTCAATATTATATAAAATATTATTAAAAATGAAAGTAAAACTGTTAATATAATAATCACTATGTTAATATTAAATCCAGGTCTAGAATTTGCTATTGTATCCTGGCATATTCTGCAACTATCCCCTGAGTACACACAATCTAATTCATCCTCATCAAAATTCTTTTTTCCATCATAACAATAAGGACAATAACCAAATTCATCGAATAACATCTGAACATTCAATTCTCTATATTCACCATTAACTAATTCAAGTCTTGAAATTAAAACATCTTCAAGATTGTAGATTTCAATGTACTCTTTAAAGCATCTATAAACCTTTTTTACTTTAACTGTAACTTTGCTATCACAACTTTGTCTTTCAATTTTATTAAACAAACACTGGTTATTATCCACACAAGTTCTCTTTATCTCACCAGGAAGTAATATATTCCCTTCTGCCAGCTCATCAAAATTATAGACTGCTCTGCATCCACTCCATTCTCCACATTTTAAATCAGCAATGCAATTTGCTCCACCTTCAAAACCTAAAGGAAATTCTATCAAGAAACTGCCATCACTAGAAACACTTGAACTTAAAGGATTAGGAACAATACATGATTCAGTATATGTTTGAGAACCAGGACAGTTATTATCATCTTCGCAAGTCCTAGTTCCCTCTTTACCTACAGGTGCACCAGAACATATATCACATTTTATATTAGACAAACAATAATATCCCCCACCATTAGTTCCACTTGTAGCCTGGTTTGGTTCTGCCGTTCTAAAAGTAAAATTATCAGAACTAACACAATTTCCTGCAAAATCACAGCTTGTATAATAATAATTATATGTTGTATTTGAAGAAAGTCCTGTTAAACCAACAGTATGAGAAATAACAAACTTATTATTTCCAACAGTTGTTTCTGGACTTGCCCAATATGTAACGCTGGAATTGCTTCCTTCATTAGTTGTCCAGTTTACCACAACATCTGAAGATGTTGCACTCCATACACTTCCAGAAAGAGTAGGAGGTGTAACATCAATATTAACAATAAAACTATCATTCAGATTATTTTGACTTGATGTTACATTATAATTATGACTATCCCAAAGAGATTGGTTTGCATTTGTAGCCAAAATATAATTACTCTGATAAACTCTTGTCCCACCAGAGTTTATGTAATCAATTATATTACCAACAGGCGTCCAACCTGTTGCATTTGTTGTTAGATTCATAGTCAAATCCCCAGAAACATTATATGCAAGAACACTTGCATTTGCAACATTTGTTGAAGAATTATCAGTAACATGTGCTTGATAATACCATTTTCTGATGAGTTGGCTGGTAGAATCGACAGATTCATTAGGGTAAGTTGCATTTAATAAAATATTATTTTTTGCTCCAACATCAAGATTGATTCCATAAATAGTATTTAAAGTTGAGATAATATTAGTTAGAATGTTGTTTGAGCTAGAAGCAAAAGCAATTCCATATACATTTAAATTTGAGGTTATATTTGTTAGAGTGTTGTTGTTTGAGCCTGAAGTGAGATAGATTCCAAATCGATTTGAATTTGAAGTTATATTTGTTAGAGTGTTGTTTGAGCTTGAAAGCAAATAGATTCCATAATAACTATTTGAGTTTGAGGTTATGTTTGTTAAAATGTTATTTGAACTAGAGGAAAGAAGGATTCCAGAAAAACCGTTTGAATTTGAGGTTATGTTTATCAGAGTGTTGTTGTTTGAGCCTGAAGTGAGATAGATTCCAAATCGATTTGAATTTGAGGTTATGTTTGTTAATGTGTTATTTGAACTAAGGGAAAGATAGGTACCATAATGATTTGAATTTGAGGTTATGTTTGTTAATGTGTTATTTGAACTAGAGAAAAGAGAGATTCCATGATAACTATTTGAGTTTGAGGTTATGTTTGTTAATGTGTTATTTGAACTAGAGGAAAGAAGGATTCCATAATAATTTGAATTTGAGGTTATGTTTGTTAGAGTGTTGTTGTTTGAGCCTGAAGTGAGATAGATTCCCATTTGACTATTTGAGCTTGAAGTTATATTTGTTAGAGTGTTGTTGTTTGAGCCTGAAGTGAGATAGATTCCCATTTGACTATTTGAGCTTGAAGTTATATCTGTTAGAGTGTTATTTGAACTAGAGGAAAGAAAGGTACCATAATAACTTGTATTTATTGTTACATTTTCAATAATAGAATTATTTACATTTAAAAACTCTATACCATATCCACCACTATTATCTCCAACATTAATATTACAGTTTTTAATAGTACTATTTTGCTGATCTGAATAAATTCCTGAAACAGAATAATCACTTGTAATATTATAACCCTGACAATCTAAAATTACATTGGATGAAGAGATAATAATACAATCTTCTCCAAATAAAGTTTGATTAATGGATTGATTCATCGTATAAGTTCCCTGAGAATTGATATTTCCACATTTATAAACAGTAGTATTAGTATATGCTAATTGTATCGGAGCACTAAAGTTTCCTTCTAAAATAGTAATTGAATTATTTAATTTATTTTTTTCTAAAGTTACATTGAAAGAAACATTTCCTACATGTGTATTATTATAAGCAAAAATACTATAATTACTGTAATATCCAGTACTACCGGAAATTTTAACATAATCAGTTAAGTTGGCCACATCTGTCCACCCACTACTATTAGTTGTTAAATTTACTCTTAAATTTAAAGAGTAATTATCATAAAATACAACACTTACATTATTAGCAGGATTTCCACTACTATCATTTACATATACTTGATGATACCATTGCCTTATTAGTTCACTTCTACTATCAACAGTCTCATTGTTATAACTAACATTAATAAAGGTATTATTAGTATTTTCACTATTTGTTCCATCATCATTTAAAAATACATTTGTATTAGCAATATTTGTTATATTAATATTACTAAAGATATTATGATCTGCATTATTAGTTAAGGAACTACCAGAAGAGGATAAATAAACACCATATTTACTACTCTTATTTATAAAACCACCATCAAATATATTATAATCAGTTTCCAAAATATATATGCATGAGAAAGTTCCTGCAGATGAACAATTCCAAAGATTAATATCATAGAATGTATTACGATTCGAGTTTGAATTAAGAGCAATTCCATATTGACCGTTTGAATTTGAGGTGATGTTTGTTAGAATGTTATTATTTGAACTAAAAGAAAGAAAGATTCCATAATAACTATTTGAGTTTGAGGTTATGTTTGTTAAAGTGTTATTTGAACTAATGGAAAGAACAATTCCATATACATTTGAATTTGAAGTTATATTTGTTAGAGTGTTGTTTGAGCTTGAAAGCAAATAGATTCCATAATAATTTGCATTTGTGGTTACATTTTGGATTAATAAATTATTTGAACTTACAAACTTAACCCCATATCCTCCACTTCCACTTCCCATATCCACATAACAATTCTTAACTGTTGTATTTGTCTGATTTGAAAATACACCAGAGACAGCAAGGTTACTCGTAACATTAAACCCACCACAATCCAATATTACATCTGAAGCTATTATCTTTATGCAATCTGCATTTTCTGATTGATTTATACTCTGATTCATTGTATAAGTCCCTGATTCATTTATTTCTCCGCATCTGTAAACTGTTGTTCCATTTGTTGCATTCCCTCCGAATATCACCAATTCAGGATCAAGAGTTATCAAATCTCCAAGAGAGTAATTAGTATTATTGAAATCTCTCTGAACATAAACTGAAACAATATTGTTAACATCTGGCTCTATAATTATAAGACCAGTAAGACCGGAGAATCCATAAACAAAGAAATTGATGAAACTTCCAATTGGTGATACTCTTCTAATGACCGAACCAGTTAATCCATATTCTGGACTTCCTCCAGGACTTCCACCTCCTCTCGAACTCGGACCCTCTCCTACTATTCTACGATCTGTTGTCCTTCTTCTTCCTGAAACAAATCTATCACTAACTTCTTCACTTCTACTATCTATCCTGCTATCTGCTCTTTCCTCTGAAGTCTCATCATCAACTTCCTCAACCTCTTCTATCATCTCTCCAAGAATAACAGGTTCATTCATGCTGACACTATAACCTGATTTAACCAAATCAGAAAAGCTGATGTAATTATTCCCTATTTTCAAAGTTGAATCATCTATTATGGTTATGTTTGAATCTGATAGAACATCAATTCTAGACATGAAATTCAAGTCTTTTAATAAAACATCATATCCCCATTTATATTTTTCAGGATTTTTTTTTATTTCTATATCAAAATCTTCTGCAGTTATTATAGAATTATCATAATTTTTTTTGGCAAATTCGTTATAATCCAGCAGGTCAAAATATAAATTAATCACTCCATCCGGTGTATCAAATTTGATTATTGGATTTTCAGCTGCAATTCCTACATCTTCGGGATTGATAATCTCAACTCTAACTTTTTCTTTTAAATCCACATCACTTTGTATAGAACCATCCTTGAAAGAAGAGGAAACCTCTTTGTCACTCGAACTCACCAGCTCTGAATCATAATCAATTTCACGTATTTCAGTTATTCCACTTTCGCTAACAACTCTTCCAGAAACTTTATTCAGATAATCAAACCTTGCATTTCCAATATATAAAAGAAAAATCAATAGAAAGATAAAAATAAACACATAAAAAAATATATTTTTGATTTTTGTATTAGATTTATGTTCTTTTAGATATCGGGTTGCAACCTTCCCGTTTTTATCCCTGTAACTCTCATAATAATAAGGTCCATGCAGTTTTCCACCTCTTTTTATATACCTTTTATATACCATCTTTTTGTACTGTAACAGATATTTCCAAATTATATAAAAATACCTAAAATACTAATAGAGATTATGCTTAAATATATTTCTAAAAGGTGTTACCTTACAAGAATTAATTGCTGTAGGTATTATAAAAATAATTAATCACTTTCAAATAATTTCTTAATTCCAGTAGCTGTTAATATCAATCCGCCAACACTAATTAAATACCCTGATTTTGGATTAATATTACCTAAATAATTGTCAGCTTGATCATTTAGTATTGGATTAACTAATCTATACATCTCTCTAGCTTCTGATTGAGAATTTTTATCATTAGAATAAGCCATTTCAGTCATTAAACCACCAATTACAATTGCTGATCCTAATGCAATTTCCACAACTGACTTCTCTAATTTATCCATATTATTTTTAGAATAAGTTAATTTTTAAACCTTTCTATTGTGTTATCACTTTATAGTTAATATTAATACCGGAGTTGCACTTTTAGTCTTTATTCTTTTTTTCCTTTACTGAATAGTCGCTTGGAAGTTTAATTTTACCTGGCATGTGACTGCTCTTTTTCTTTGGTTTTTAAAGATATAATATTTATACTAAATAAATGGGGTTTTAGGACTTTTATCTTTGGATTAATCATATTTATGCTAAATGTTTATTTAGCCTATTTTAGAACTCCAATTTAGATTTGAGAAGTAGAGTACAGATTGTTAATCTTGCGTTAAGAATGTTGTTTATAAAAAATACCAAATAGGTTTATATATAAGGGTCACTTCAATATAGATGTCGGAAAAAGGAGGAGAATTTATTTTTCGTTATTTTGAACTATAGAAAAACTTTTAAACATGAATATTGCTTCTGATTATATGGATAATGAAGAAAAGGTTTTTGAAAATGCACAGAAGAATTTAAAATTTTTTGATGATAATTTTAAAAGTTTTGAATCAAAATTTCCGAATAGATTCGTTGCGGTTTCTGGAGCAAATCTAGTAGCCACTTCTGAAACAGTTGATGATATATTAGAAAAAGTTAAAGAAAGAAAAATAGATGAATCCGATCTTTTAATAGAATTTATACCTCTACCTGGTTCAATCCTAGTTCTTTAATATGAAATTTCCTCTAAGGATTAATTATAAGGAGAGGTTTATACCAAATGTACTTATAACTGTCTTAGGTTTAAGGTCAATTCGTCCGATATTAGTTGCAATAGACACTGGTTCTGATACAACAATATTAAGTTATAAAGATGCAAACACATTGCAAATTCCAGTTAAAGATATGTCTACTGTAAAAAAGATTTATGGTATAGGTAAAGATGAAGTTGAATTATGTGAATATAAAAAAGGATTAGTTTTCTCATTAAAAGATGAGTCTAATAAAACTTCAAGAATAAAATTGGATAGAATCTATATTTCAAAAGATAAAGAAGGAGCTAATATAACTATAATAGGAATTGACTTCTTAAAAGATAATAATTTTAGTTTGTACTATAATCCTAATGGACAAGCTTATTTGGAAAAAGATGATTTAGATAAAAATATCGATCAAGTCAAAGAAAAAGAGAAGTAATTAGACTTTTCGTGATAACATTTCCTTAATTTCTATTAAAAACTGATTTTCCGTAGAGAGATAATATAAAACTAATAAAAAATTACTATTCGTACAAGGCTATTAACTAACATATTAATTACATTCTTAACTTTCCGTTCTGCCAGTCTTTTACTATCATCATGGCAGTTCTATTAATATCAGGCATTCCGCCTTTTATTACATGTGATCTTTTGATAGAAATAGCTTCCAATATTTGTTCGGTATCTATATTAATTGTTGATTCTATTTCTATGGAATAAAATTTTTCCAAAGCTTTTTTATTTTGTTTTAGGAATAATCTTATTATTGCATCTGCCACTATTTCAGGGTTCTTTAATCTCTCAACTGATTTTGCAGCTATTAAACCATGTCTTATCTCATCTCCTTCACTTAAAGGTATAACTCCTGGACTATCTATGAGTTTTATTCCTTCAGCACCCTTTATCCAATGGATACCATGTGTTGTTCCAGATCTTTTTGAAACCTTGACTTTCTTTTTATTAGAGAGTATATTGATTATTGAAGATTTTCCTACATTAGGATAACCGACAACTCCAACAACAATTCTTCCTTTAGCTTCTCTATGTTGTGGTTTCTCCCCTTCTGGTAAATAATCTTCCCTTTTACCATGTTTCTTAAAGGATTTTTTTATTGCATTGAATAATATTCTGGAGGAAGCTCTTTTTTTAGCATTTATAAAAACGACTTCTCCTTCTTCTTTTAGTTTTGATACTTGCTTTTTTATTTTATCTTTAGAAGTAAGGTCGCTTTTGTTTACAACAAAAATAACAGGTCTTCCTATTTCTTTTATCATATTCTCTACATCAGAATTTCTGGATAGCTCTATCAATCTTGCATCAACAACTTCCAGAACAATATCAGATTCTTTAATTATTCTTTCTATTAAATCTATATAGGGTTCCATAAATAATATAATGACCTAAAATGTTTATAAACATTCTTTATTTGATAATTTTATGAAAAACAGAAAAACAGAAAAATTTGAATTATTAGCTCCTGCAGGAAATTTTAAATCTCTTATAACTGCAATAAATGCTGGTGCAGATGCAGTTTATTTTGGGATAAGGGGATTTAATATGCGTTCCAGAGCAAAAAATTTCACATTATCCGACCTGCCAAGAATAAAGAGAATATGCGATAAAAAGAATGTAAAAAAATACCTTACATTAAATATAATAATCTATGATAATGAGCTAAAAAAAGTAGAAGATATAATAAAAAAATCAAAAAAATATATAGATGCAATAATATGCTCTGATCTTTCAGTTATTATGTTCTGCAAAAAACATAAGGTTCCGTTTCATATATCAACACAAATGTCTATATCCAACTCAAAGGCCGCATTGTTTTTTAAAAATTTAGGTGCAGAAAGAATCGTGCTTGCAAGAGAACTAAACTTAAAACAAATAAAAAAGATATCAAAAATAATTCCTGTAGAGATATTTATTCATGGAGCAATGTGCATTTCTGTTTCAGGAAGGTGTTTAATGTCTCAATTTTTACACAATTATTCTGCAAACAGAGGGGAGTGTATACAGCCGTGCAGAAGACCATACACTATAAAAGACAGCAGGGGAAATGAAATGAAAATTGATAATAATTATATTTTATCTTCCAAAGATTTATGTGCCTTACCATTTTTTGAAAAGATAAAAAAATCTGGGGCAATATCTTTTAAAATTGAGGGTAGAAACAAAGAGCCTGAATATATAGACACAGTTGTTAGAGTTTACAGAAAAGCCCTTGATAAAAAATTAGATGAAAAAGATATAGAAGACAGCATAAATGAATTAAAAAAAGTATACAACAAAGGGTTTTCAGATGGATTTTTTATTAAAAGCCCCACAAATGATGATTTATCAAATGTAGAAAACAGCAAAGCAGAACAATCAAAAATCTTTATTGGAAAAATAAATAAATTCTATCCTAAAATAAACGTTGGGGAATTAAAAATAAATTCAGGGGAATTAAAAGAAAATGATGAGATATTAATAATAGGAGAAAAAACAGGTCTTATAAAACACAGGATAACCAGCATGGAAATAAACAAAAAAAGAGTAGATAAAGCAACAAAAGGAGAAAATGTTGGGATAATCCTGCCAAAATGCAGGAAGAATGACGAGATTTATAAAGTAATTAAAAATCAAATTAACTGAAGATATTTTTAAACCATTGTATAAATCTATCAAATAATGAAGAGGAAGAAAGCGACCCTTCACCAGCACAAACTTCATCATTTCCATCACAATTTTCATCAATACTGTTGCCGCAGATATCTGTTGCATTTGGATTGATGTTTATATCATTATCATTGCAATCACCTATATTCCCGCATAAATCTAAACTCATATCAGGATAAGTAACATTATACCCATCAGAATCTGAATCAATACATTCAAAGCAACTTCCATTATAACATCCATCCTGTTCATCGCATGTTATATCAACGCTTTTTGCCTCAAAATCATTGATAATTTGGTTATAAAAACAATAAAACTCTGTTAAATTTTTATTATCTATACAAGAATCATTAAATTGATTATTAACAATACCTGAAACTGTATAATTTAAACCAAAATCACTATCCACACAAGTTAGATTACTATCTATACATAAATCACTGGGGTAGCCTAAACCTGAATAGCAAGCTTTCCCAGCATCACAATTGTATTCTATCCAGGTTTCGTTGGTCCCGCTTGGACAAAGGTCTTTAACTTGTTTCATTTCCCTAATGATAGTATTATTTATAGTATTACACCTATACATGGAGGTATTTGTCCAATTTCCCTCAATGCAATCAGGAACACATTGATTTTGACTGCATCTCTCGTCACTATCACAACTACCACAACTTCCCCCGCATCCATTATTTCCGCATTGTTTCCCAGAACAATTAGGAACACAGGGAGATTCTTCTTCTATTGAAGGAGGAGAAGGAGTATTCTGTTTAGGAGGACTAACTGAAGAGGGTTTTGGTGCTGGAGGATTGCTATTTATAATATTTGGGAATGAATCATCTGAAAAGATAAATTCTACACTTACATTCAATAAATCATCAAAATTTCTTATATTAGAAAAATTATTTGAATATATAACATAATCATAAACCAATTTGGTTTCTTCCTTTTTTAACAATCTTTCAAAAAAATTATCTTTATTGATAATTGTATAATTATCTTCTACAAAAGAAGTATAATAAGAATAAAAACTTCCATTTTTTGTATAAATACTAAAATTAAGAGAAGATAAATTTGAAAGTTTACTTTCTTCCAAGTCAAACTTTACATAAAGGGCTTCTTTATTTTCTGATAAAACTGCCAAAACAATATTTTTTGAAGAATTCAACTCATTCAAAGGATTAACAAGTTTTTGTGCGAATAAAAAAGAAAATGCTAATACCACTGCAACAGCAGCCAAGGATAGTATGATAAGGATAAACAACTTTTGAGAACTTTTATTAGTCGTTGATTTTATAGATTTTTTAGGTTTACTAGAAAGATGTTTATTAAAGATTTCCCTGATATTTTTTATATTAGGCTTTTTTATATCCCTTCTTACACCGCTCTTTTTTCCTTTTTTCATTTATAATAAAAAAATGATGAATTAATAAACATTTTGTTAAAAATCATCTTATTATATCATGCATAAATTCTTTTAAATAGGATTAACTTATAAAATTGATATGAATATAAAAAGAGTAAAACAAGGTGCAAAAATAACCCTCTATAATGGAATCTATTCAGTTTTACTGGGTATATTTTACATATTTTTTGTGAATTTGATTATGATAATGAATTTTAATTCTATTTCAAGACTCTGGGGGTTTTTTATCAAGTACGAGCCGGAAATATCAAGATTATTTTATCTTCTTAATATAAATATAGGAATTTTTCTTATAGTAATAGGAATAATAATAATTTATCTTTCTTATTTCATTTACAAAAGAAAAGAGAAAATGGTCTGGGTTATACTTTTTATATCAGGTATAATATCCTGGGCAGGATTATTAACAATAACAATATTAATGAAGAACATAGTCTTGATAATATTAAGTTCAATTGGATGGATAACCTTTGTATTTGGAATGATTTTACCAATAAGATATTATCTGGAGAAAGAGTATAGGGAGTATTAAATAATAGATCTAGATAAGTTTATTTCTTTTTAGGAATTAATGCTGTTCCATATAAAATAAGATAATGATGGACACGAGAATTCATATCATAATCCACCACCACTTCAGTGTTAGTAGGACAATCTTCAATAAATTTATTTAAACCAAGTTTACCAGTAATATCAGAATCCCTAATAATTGTATGAACTCCATATAAATGATAATTATTTAATTTTTTTTCCACGCTCTGTGCATATGCTTCAGCAGATACGCTTAAAATTTTACTTAAATCCAACGCCATTTAGAAAATTAATAATCTTAATTTAAAAATTTATATTTATATTATAATATATATTAGTATTCATAAAATACAACCAACTTTCCTTTATCGTCTCTCAAAAAAAACCTGTCACCATCATTATTCCATACATTTTTCTTTGATTCTATCTTTATTTTCTTGCCAGCCGGTATGTCATTTTCAAGATTGAAAAAATGTGTTCCTGCATCTTTCACATCCCATCCATCAACCCTGCATTCAAAATCACATTGATTCTCAAGGATAAAATATTCCTCCTCTTTATTCAATTCGTATAAAATTATACATGAAGAGCATTTATCATTGCTCCTTTCCCACAATCCAATTTCATTTTCCATTGCATACTTTTCAGCTTTCAGCATTTTATCTTCATAATATAGTCCTTCTGTTATGAAACTCGTAGCAAGCCCCTGCTCCAGAATCTCAAGATTAATAAACCTATCTTCATAAAAAAGGTATCTTAATTTTCTATCGTAAAGATCCATATCCTCAAAATCTCTCATTATATATACTGAATTATTCTCGAATCTCTTTAAAAAGCCAGTAGCCAGATTAGAATATTCTTTTTTCTTCTCAGGAGTATTAATACCAAGCAATCTAACTTTATACTTTTCTCTATTAGAATTTATTACTTCAATTGTATCCCCATCAATTGCTCTTTCAAAAAAAACTTTTTCTTTTTCATATATGTTTTTTTCATCAAGGATAAAATAACCTTGTATTAAAGGGTAATAATATCCAATTAAAAACAATGAAGATACAATAATAACAAAGATAGTTAATCTCTTAATCATATAAAACTAATTTTATTTATTTTTATTCATCAAATTAAGAATATTGTAATAAAAACTTATTATTCTTCTATGCAAAGACTTATCAGGATCATATTCAGACCTGTATATTCTTTTTATTTTTTCATAAATTTCTCGTGCTTCTTCTAAATTATTATCTAAAACAAAATTCTCTCCGTTTGATAATAAATTATTTATATTATTATAAAATTCATTTTTTATATTATCCGGCTTATTTATCATTCTATTCATCCCAAGATTAATGTCTAAATTTGGTTTAATATCTTCATAAATTTTTTTATCTTTTAATTCTGGTTTTATTAAATTAATTTCTTCATTTTCCTTTTTCTTCACTTCATTTTTTGGTTTTGAAGCAGTAGGAGTATAAACTTCAGTTATAACTCTTGGTTTAATAATATTTTTCTTGAAATTATAAGGGGTTTTCTCTTTTTTCTTGTTGCCTATCTCTTTCTTTTTGGTTTCTATAATCTCTTTTATCACTTTATTTTGCTGTTCTTTTATTTTTCTTTCAAGCAAATAATTTTTACGTTCTCTTTGAATATCTGATATTTTTCTTGTTATACTTCTTGAAGGATGAAACTCATCAGATAATAATTCATCCTTATTCTTAACATCAATTTTCTGTTCAGGCAAAGGTTCTTGTTCTTCTCCTGCTTTTTTAAGTAATGCCCGCCTTTCAGGAGGATAATATTTTTCCTCAAAAGACATGCTCTTCATTTCTTTCTCTTTTTCCTGCATTAGCTTTCTTTCTTGCTCCTCTCTTTTTATTTCTTCTTCCCTTAATATTCTCTCTTGCTGTTCCCTTCTTTTCTCTTCTTCTTTTCTCAACTGTTCATTTCTTCTTGCTTCTTCTTCCTCTTTTCTTTCCCTTAACTCTAATTCATGTTGTCTCCTTATTATTTCTTGCTCTTCTATTTTTCTCCTTTCTTCCCTTATCTTCCTTCTCTCTGTAAAATAATTGTTGATACTCTGTACAAATCCAGAGAATACGCCTTTGAATCTTTTAACTTTCTGTTCTCTAATCCTTGATTTTTCAAGCTCTAATCTTCTTCTTTCTCTAATTAAATCTAATTCCATAGCCTCTTCTCTTTCTTTTCTTTGTAATTCTGCTCTTCTCTCTCTTCCTAATTCCTGTTGTCTTCTTTTTCTTTCTTCTTCCTCTCTTCTCTTTTTTAATTCTATTTCCCTTAATCTTCTTGCTTCTCTTTCTGCCTTTAACTTTCTTTTCTCTTCTTTCATCCTCCTTCTTTTTTCAAAATAATTATTTATACTCTGGCTAAATCCAGAGAATATGCCTCTAAACTTTCTTGCCCTTTCTTTTCTTGTTTTTGCTTTTTCAAATTCTAATTTTATATTTTCTTGCTCTTTTCTCCTCTTCTCCCTCATTAATTCTAATTCAATGGCTCTTTCTCTTTCTTTCCTTTCTTGCATTAAATTAAATATTTCGCTCTCTCTTCTTCTAACTTCACTAATTTTTTTTCTTTCTATCTCTTTCTTTTCTTCCTCTTCTCTTCTTTTTCTGAAATCTATTTCCATTAATTTTCTCTTTCTTCTTTCCTCTTTTAACTTTCTTCTTTTTTCAAAATAATTGTTTATCATTTTCCCAAAACTAGAAAATATACCTGGTCCTTTTCTTATCCTTGCTTTTTCAAGTTCTAATCTTCTTTTCTCTCTTATTAGCTCTAACCCTCTAGATTTTTCTCTTTCTTTTCTCTGAAGTTCTGATCTTCTTTCTCTCTCTAATTCAACTTGTTTCCTGATTCTTTCTTGTTCTTTTAATATTCTTCTTTTAGCACTATAAGAACGCCAATTCTTTATTATCCTGCTAAAAAATGATTCCTTAGGAACCTGAGTAAAAGTTACTTTCTCTTCTCTTACCTTTTCCTGAACCTTAATCTTGGTTATATTATTCTTATTCTTTTTATTAGATTTAAATATAATAATGAAAATTGTTATTAACACAACAATAAGAACCAACACAAAAAAAATCAATATGATAAAAAGAAGTAAGTTATTTTCTAACTCTTCTATTAGTCCTGTTTCTACATATTCACATCTAGCTATTCTTTGCTGCTCAATTATATTATCCTCAAAAACACCACAATCATTTGCATCATATTGTACAAACTCTCTTCTCTGGTTTAATTGATTATTATCACATTCACTAATATCTTCCCAATCACTCCAGGAACTATTAACAATATTAGGAACACATTGTGATTGTGCTTCTGCTGATTTTGCATTTATAAAAATTAAGAAAGAAAATAATATTATAATGCCTATAATAATATAATTCAGATTATCATCTCTTTTTTTCATTATATAATATGGTAATTGCTATTTATATATTATAGAATATAATAATAATTTATAAATATTGCTTAAACTAAATAAACCTTTAGTGACAGTGCATTGTTGCGTTAAAGGGAGTTTCAATTGAAGAAAATAAAAGTTAAAGTGTAATAAATCTAAGAGAACAGGCTATTAATTAAATCTGATTTAGTAATTAAGCCAATTAACTTACCTTTATCTTCAATTAAGATTAAAGAGTAAAACCTTAGCAATTGTTTAATAACCTCTAATTTAGCATTTTTATTTATTATTGGGGGTGCTTCTTCCATAACATCTTTAGCCTTTAAATTTTTTATATCTTCTAAACCTTTGTTTAATATAGAGGATTCTAAAATTAATCCAATTACTTTATCCTTCTCTAATACTGGCAGCTGAGATATTGTATATTTATTCATTAATTTTATTATATTACTAATTTTTTCATCTTTATTAACCGAGATAATATTCTTAATCATAATGTCTTTAGCTTCTTTTTCATAATTCTTTGTTAGTAATTCTAAAGCTTGTTCTATCTTCTTTACATTAGAATAAGTTGGATCTAATTTTCCTGATTCTACTTTAGCCACCATACTCTGGCTAATGCCTGCTTTTTGCGCGAATTCGTACTGTGTTAAATTTAATTGTCTTCTTATTTTCTTTAATTGGGTTATGTCAAATACCATAAATTTAGTTTCATTTTAATATTTATAAATATTCCTATAGGAATATTTTTATCAAAAAAATATTTATATAGATATGATTTATTATTTTCTAAGATATGGAAGGTTAAAATGGGAGTTTTTGGAAATGGATACAAACATTCAAGAGAAGTTTTAGTTGAACTAGAGTTGAATAGAGATGGTTATCACGATATATCAAGGAAAGTAGTTGAAGCAGTAGTTGAAGCAGTGCCTGATTATTACAGTTCAGAAACTATCGCCAAGATTATAGAGAAAGAAATTATTCACAAATATCGCGGAAGAGGACAAGGGGGCGGTTGAAATGGCAAAAATAAAAATAACAAAAGAAATTAAGGAATTAGATGGTAAAGTCCATGAGAAATATGTTGCACCTTTTGGAACATCTGCTCATATTACTTTTCCAAGACAACATATAGGAAAGGTTGTAGATGTTTTAGTTCCAACTGATGTGAGATATAAATGGGTTTTATCAGATGATGAATTGAATACTACTGTAAAAGCATCCGAAAATGTCTTGAAAATAAACCCTAACAGCAAGATGACTTTCCATTTGGAAGAAAGCATCAAAAATATTCAAGATAAGACATTCTTATTTGAAGATTTGATAAATGTTTTATCCCTTTTAAGAAAAGACAAAAAGAATATTAAGATAATAGAAAAGATTAAATATTATTATTACCTATAAAAAAGGGAATGAAAATCAAGAACAAAACACACAAAAAATAATTTCTGCATGGGATTTTCTTGAAAGAGGAAATGAAACAGTACATACAAGATTTGGATTACTGCATTCATTTCATTACAAGTTTCAATTACTATTTTTCTCCCCTTAAGCTCTGGTTCACTTCCATCTTTATACTTATTATAAATTCTATAAGCATATTGTTTACTGATATTCTATATTTGTGCTATTGTCCAAACACCCCTTTCTCTCCTATCTACCTTCTTTACAATACATAGTGACAGCAAGATTTTTAAACGCAATTTATTACTATTTTCATAAGTCACAATGTCAAAGGTAAGAATAAAACTTAAAAGTATGGATATTGAGAAGCTAAATAAAATCTGCTCTCAAATCAAAGAAATATCAGCTAGAGCTGGCATAAATATAAGCGGTCCTATTCCTCTTCCAACAAAAAAGCTTAAAATAACCACAAGAAAATCCCCATGCGGCAACGGAACCGCAACTTTTGATAATTTTGAGATGAGAATTCACTCAAGAGTTATTGACATACCATCAGATGATAGAGTTCTTCATGCAATCATGAGATTATATGTCCCAAGAGATATTACAATAAAAATAGAGATGAAGGAATAATTTCACTTCTTATCTTCCTTTACACCATAAATATTCCCTGTCTCCTGCAGATTTTTTATCATTTGTGTATTTTCAGGAATCTCTTTGCCTTCAAGAACAAGCACTTTTCTAGCCAGCATTATTGCTTCATGCATTTTTATTCCAACAGGACATTGCATCTCACACGCTCTTGACAAGTTATCATCATAAACAAATCTTCCAATAAAATCCTCCCTTAAAATAAGGACCTTTCCACGCGGGGAAGTACTTTCTTCTCTTGTAACTCTTGATATAGAATCAGAAGGTTTGCATAAACCGCAATGAATACATTTACCAACAATTTCCTTTATTTCCTCTCTTGCATTCTCGGCTTCTACTGACATTGTATTATATTATCAATCACTCCCTCCTTTATCTTCTTTTTTCTCGTCTTCTTTTTTATCATCATTTTTATCCTTCTCTTTCTTTTCATCAATTTTATTTGTCATTATTCTGTTTATCAGATCTTTTTCAGCATCACTCATTTTTGAACTTCTATCCAGATCATCAGTTATACGAACCTGCCCTATATCTCCTTTATATTCCTCTTTTTCCTCAATTTCTATATCTTTTTCATCACTTTCTACATTCTTTTTTATTTCCTCAATTTCTTTCGCTTCTTTTTCCAGCTCTTCCAAAAATTCTTCGGCGCTTTTTTCCTCTCCTAAATTAGGCTTTACCTGTGAAACTTTATCCAAAATTTTTATTTCAATATATTCACCAACTTCGCTATCCTTTTCCTTTGTTGATTCAGGAATAAAATCAATAACTTTACCTTTATTGAATTTGGCAATTGGATCATGCCTTATTTTTATTCTGCCTATTATCTTTTTCTCAAAACTATCCAAAAAATCCTTTCTGAGAAGCCCAAATTTAAAAACAGATAGTTTAGAATTTGATTTTTTTATTATATTAATTACTTCCTCTTTTTTTAAATCTTCATTTTTTTTAAAGAAAGGATAAACAACACCATAACCTATATCACTAAAATAGGGAATATCATTTGAATCTAAAAAACTGATAAATTCTTTTAATTTATCAAAGAAAAATTTTGGGTCTAGCGGCGGTTCATAACCTTCAGAGAAAAGCTTAAAATAAGCCGCTTCCTTGATTTTAGAAAAGAACTCATAATCTTTATCTTCTTTTATCTTTCCTCTTTCAGAATTAAACTCTATTACAAGATTATAACTACTACTTAAACCAAGAAGTAGAGATAAAGAAGGAGAAAAAAGTTCTATACTTAACACTTCTCTTTCAGTTTTCAATCTCCTTGATACATTAAGTATCTCATCAATAGAATCAGACTGAAAAAGAGAAATTGATTTTTTAACTTTAGGTATGATCCTCAAAGTTGCAGAAACAATCACTCCAGTAATTCCTTCCATCCCACACACATCTCCGATATCTGCTTTTCCCAATCTTATTAATTCTCCTTTTGCATTTACAAATTCTAATTCATCCACCCAATCCTTCATTGGCCCGTATTTCATGCCATTTTTCCCTACTGCATTTGTTGCAATCATACCTCCTATACTTGCAGCCCCATAATTTGAGGTTGCAATAGGAAATTCCAAATCAGCTTTTTGTAATCTTTCATTCAGTTCTTTTACAGTCATGCCACTCTCTACCTTTACTCTTAGATTTTTCATGTCAAAACTAATTATTTTATTCATTTTGCTTACATCAATGACTATTGAATTATTTGGAACAGCTCCTCCTGCAAAACCTGTTCCAGCTCCCCTTAGTACAATATCCAGATTAAAAGAAGTTTTAACAATCTTCTGAATATCTTCTATATTCTCTGGAAGCATTACTCTTTCTGCTCTTCCCATAACACCAGATGCGTCTGTTGAATAAGCAGCTAATTCTTTTCTTGTCATGTTATTTCCTGATTTTCATCAACATCTTCTTTCATATTTTCTTCTTGAGTATTTACAGCAATTTCTTTATTTTTATTTTCTTCTGCTTCCTTACCTTGTAATAAATCCTTAAAATCTATACTTATTCCTAATCCTCTAGCTATAATCTCTGACAATTCAACAACTTCTATCCCTAAACCTTTTGAATTTTTATTCAGCAGGTAATAATTATCAAGAGAACATACAACTAGTTTTTTTGCTCCAGTTCTTTTTGCCTGCAATAATCTCTCTTTGGCAATTTTATCAGAAAGTTCTGGATTAGTTCTTGGAAGACCGCCGCAGCTTCCGCAGCATATGCTTCTTTCTCTATTGTCATTCATTTCTTTTATTTCATAACCAAATAATTTTATTATTTCGCGAGGAGCATCATAAATACCGCAATATCTGCCCAAATAACAAGAATCATGGAAAGTAACCTGCTCATTTGATTTATCCTTTATATAATTGCTATTTGAAGAAAGCTTTGATGATATTATTTCCCACATATTCAAAGTTTCTATATTCCAATCAGGAAGAAGTCCACTATAATTTTGTGTGAACATTTTGTAGCATGATGGAGAATTAGTTATTATTCTGCTTATTTTTGCTTCTTTTAACATATCAAAATTCATTCTTGCAAGTTTTCTTGCTTCATTTTCATAGCCTGCTTCCAAAGGATCAAGCCCGCAGTCAATATGTTTGTCAATTAATACAAAATCTATTTTCAGTCTATTAAAGATTTTTTTATATAATTCAAAATATTCTGGAAATTTAAAATAGGTGATGCTATCTGGAAAATAGATTGCATTACTTCTCTTAAACAACGACATTATTCCCATCTTTTTCTAAAAATCAAAATTTGTTTTTACTTTTAAGCATATATATAATTTAAAGGATATGATTTAAATCTCATTAACAGTAGATTTTATAAATCTAAAATTCCTTATAAAAGCATTATGGAAAAAGAGATGAAAGAAAATTCTAGTTTGATGAATTCAAAAACATGTTTTTTGAGTCATTACCCGCCAATAGAGTGTGGTATTGCAACCTTCACAAAAGATTTGTCTTCAGCCATGGATAAAAGATTCAATCCAAAATTGAAATCAAAAGTTATATCTATGAATAAGGATGGGAATGAACATAATTTTGACAACAAAGTTATAATGCAGATAAGAACACCAGATATTAGTGAATATATAAAAACAGCAGAAAGGATTAACAATTCAGAGGATATAAAAATTGTTTCAATACAGCATGAATTTGGCATATTCGGAGGGGAGTATGGAAGTTATCTTATAGCCTTCTTAGAATCATTAAAAAAACCAGTCGTTGTGACTTTTCATAGTGTTCTGCCTAATCCGAATGATTTAAGAAAAAGTGTTGTGAGAGCTATTTCAGAAAGAGTATCAAAGATAATTGTTATGGCAAATAGTGCGGTTGATCTATTGGAAAAAGATTATGGTGTAGAAAGAGAAAAAATCCATGTTATACATCATGGGATACCAAATGTATCATTTCAAAGGAACATACAATACAAAAGAAAATTAAATCTTGACGATAAGATAGTTCTTGCAACATTTGGATTATTAAGCAGGGGAAAAGGCATAGAATATATGATTGAATCTCTTCCAGAGTTAATAAAGAAGTATCCTAATATTGTTTATATGATAATTGGTGAAACACATCCAAATGTAAAAGAAGAGGAAGGCGAGAATTATAGAAATAATTTAAAGATTTTAGTGAAAAATTTAGGTTTAGAGCAATATGTAATGTTTTATAACAAGTATTTAGAAACGAGTGAAATATTGGACTATCTTCTTGCATCAGATGTTTATATATGCACAAATCTTGACCCTAACCAAATAACAAGTGGAACCCTCGCATATGCCTTAGGTTGCGGTAGAGCGGTTGTCTCAACACCAAGTATATATGCAAAAGAAATGCTTGAAGAAAAAAGAGGAATTTTAGCAGAGTTCAGGGATCCAGTTTCATATACAAGGGCAATAGATAGTATATTATCAAATCAAGAATTAAAAGATGAAATAGAAAAAAATGCATATAAATTTACAAGAATAATGACTTGGTCAAATGTTGCATTTAGCTATTTGAGTATATTCAACAAAGTTGTCAAATTAAGAGAGGAAAAAACTGAAAAGCTGCCGGAAATAAACCTTAATCATATAAAAAATATGACTGATAATTTTGGCATAATAGAATTTTCTAAACATTCAACTCCTGATAAAAGTTCAGGTTATACTTTAGATGATAATTCAAGAGCTCTGATTGCTTCTGTTCTTTACAATAAACTTTTTAAAACAAAAGAATCATTAGACTTGGCAAATATTTATCTTGATTTTATACATAATGCCAAAGATAAAAATAGGGGTTTCAAAAACAATCATAAAAATCAAAATGAAGTATTAAACCCTTATAGTGAAGACTCGATTGGTAGGACAATATCTGCTTTAGGATTTACTATAAACAAATCAAAAAATTATAGAATTTCAGAGATTTCAAAGGATATACTTGATGATTCAATAGAATTTACAGCAAGTTTAACCTCACCTCGTGCAATTGCCTTTTCAATAACAGGGTTGTCTTATTATTATATGTCTGTTCCTTCAAAAGAATTAAGATTAATAATAAGAAATTTATCGGACAAGCTATTGAATTTATATGATAAAACAAAATCAGATGATTGGAAATGGTTTGAAGATTATTTAACTTATGATAATGCAAAACTTCCTATGGCTCTTTTCTTGTCTTATTATGTTACAAGGGATAAAAGATATTTTGCTGTTGCAAAAAAATCACTTGATTTTCTTTCAGATATATGTTTTATAGATGGAAAATTAAACCCTATAGGACAGAGGGGGTGGTATGAAAAGGGAAAAGAAAGGGCATTATTTGACCAGCAGCCAATTGATGTATCATCTATGGTCCAATGTTTATTAATTGCATATAACCTAACTAAAAAGAAAGATTATTACAATAAAGCAATATCAAGTTTCAATTGGTTCTTAGGAATAAACCACTTAAATCAAATGGTTTATGATGAATCAACCGGAGGATGCTTTGATGGGCTCGGAGAGCATTCCCTAAATTTCAATCAAGGAGCAGAATCAACAATAACTTATCTTATTTCAAGATTATTCTTTGAAGAGCTTAAAACAGAAGGAAGAAATATATAAATTATTAAATGAAAATATCAAAGCTCATTATATTATTCATATTTATCCTTTCTCTTAATATTATATGGGAATTTTCACATTATAGATTATATATAGACTTAACAGGTATCCCTCCAACACTTCATTTAATAATCGCAAGTTTTACAGATTTATTGTTGATATCTTTAATATTTTTAATCAATTCTTTTTACAAAAAGGATATAAACTGGATTGAAAAACCAAAAAAATCTGATTATACCTTAATTGTAATATCAGGAATAATAATTGCAATTATAATAGAAATTTACTCAACAACAAATAAAAGATGGGCTTACACAGAGGCAATGCCAGTTATATTTGGAGTGGGATTAAGTCCATTAATACAACTTTTTACTACAGCAATAATAAGCCTGTTATTGATTAAGATTATCAAGTAATTTCCAAAAACAGCCAAAAGTTTATATATTAGAATATTCTAATATCTATATGAAAGAAATATATATGTTGCATGCTGAAATATGTAAAGTATTTTCTAATCCAACAAGATTAGAAATCCTTAATTTACTTAGAAATAAAAAGATGTCTGTTACAGAATTAATACACAAAACTAAATTAAGCCAAGCTAATATCTCTCAGCATTTATCAATTATGAAATCAAAAGGAATCGTAACTTCTGAAAGAAACGGGAAAAATATTTATTATAAGTTACAAAATTCTAAAATTATCAAAGCATTCGATATTATAAAAGAAGTTCTAACTGAAAGACTGGAAAAAAATAGAAAAATATTAGTGGAGGGTAAAGGATGAAAGTTTACTTAGATAATAACGCAAGCACACCACTTGATCCCGATGTAATTAAGGAAATGGAGCCTTATATAAAAGAATATTATGGGAACCCTTCAAGCGGACATTGGCTTGGAAAAAAAGGGAGAGAGGCGATTGAAAATTCAAGAAATCAAGTTGCTAAACTCATTGGAGCCAAACCTAAAGAAATTATTTTTACAAGTGGTGGAAGCGAATCAAATAATCATGCATTAAAAGGCATCACTTTTTCTCATAGAGAAAAGGGGAATCATATTATAACTTCTATTATTGAACATCCAGCAGTTATAAATCCTTGTAAGTATCTTGTGGAAAGGGGTTTTGAAGTGACATACATTGGTGTTGATGAGTATGGCAGAGTTAACCCTAAAGATATAGAGAAAGAAATAACTAATAAGACAATCTTGGTTTCAATTATGCATGCCAATAATGAAACTGGAACAATTCAACCTATAAAAGAAATTAGCAAAATATGTAAAGAAAAAGGAATTTATCTTCATACAGATGCAGCGCAGTCTATTGGAAAAGTGCCTGTTGATGTAAGTGAACTGGGTGTTGATTTATTATCTATTGCAGGGCATAAGTTTCATGCGCCTAAGGGGGTGGGTGCACTGTATATCCGAGAAGGAGTTGAAGTAGAACCCTTAATTCATGGAGCAAATCATGAATTTGGACAAAGAGCCGGAACCGAAAATGTTGCAGGAATCGTTGCCTTAGGGAAAGCAAGCCAAATAGCCCATGAAAATATGAATAAATACAATAAAGAGATTCTAAGATTAAGAGATTTATTGCATGAAAAACTAGAATCAATCGCCAATGTGAAATTAAATGGGCATTCAACCGAGAGGCTTCCTAATACATTAAATATTAGTTTTGTAGGAATTGATAGTGTAAACTTATTATCAAAATTAAAGGATATTGCCCTATCCACTGGTTCAGCCTGTCATGATAATGTAAAAGAACCTTCTTCTGTTCTGACAGAAATGAATGTTCCAAAAGAGTTAGCTCTTGGAGCAGTTAGATTTAGTCTTGGGAAATTTAACACAGAGAATGAAATTAATTATGTTTTAAAAGAATTAGAAAAAGTTATTGGAGGCAGAAAATGAAAAAAATAATACTAATAAGTTTGATTATAATCCTGCTTAGTTTTTTAGTTATAGCTCAAGAAGAGCATGATTTTACTGAAGCTAAAAAACTAATAGATTCTAAAATTAGTTGTGATAAACTAACTAACGAACAACTTGAGGCAATTGGAGATTATTACATGGAACAAATGCATCCTGGAGAAGCACACGAATACATGGATAGGATGATGGGTGGAGAGGGTTCTGAATCTTTAAAACAAATTCATATTAATATTGCTAGAAGAATTTATTGCAATGAAAATGTTGGCGGGATGATGGGTGGCGGTTATGGCATGATGGGAAACTATTATTATCAAAACTCTCAGAATAATAATTCTTATCAAAACAACTTTGTAGGATTTCAAATATTCTTTTATGTTCTATTTATTCTTGCTGTAATTATATTAATTTTGATAATAATATTGTTAATAAATAAATCAAAAAAACAAAGGGAGGGCAATAAACATGGAAGATAATAATAATTTGTTAATTGGTATAGTAATTGCTGTAGCAATATTCTCAGTTTTTGGAATGTTTGGTTTTGGTGGAATGATGGGAGGATACGGCGGTATGATGGGAAATTGGGGATATGGTTTTGGAGGTATGTGGATTTTTGGATTTCTATTTATGACTTTGATACTTGTAGCATTAGTCTTATTTATTTTATGGTTAGTTAAACAATTACGAAAAGACGATAGAAGAAGATGAAACAAATATTAATATTAGGTGGAGGAATAGGAGGTTTGGTGGTAGCTAATAAACTACGCAAAAAAATAGGTAAAGAGCATAAGATTATCTTAATTGATAAAAATGACAAACATATTTATGCCCCGTCTTTTTTATGGGTAATGGAAGGAAAAAGAAATGCTGAAAAAATACAAAAACCGCTTGAGCGTCTTAAAAGAAGAGGAATTGGTTTTGTTAATGAAAAAGTTGTAAAAATAGAACCTGAAAAAAATATTGTTAAGACAAATAAAAATGACTTTAATTATGACTATTTGATCATTTCTCTTGGAGCTGAACTTGTTCCTGAAACAATTAAAGGGATGACTAACGCAGGGCATAATCTTTATCAACTTGACGGTGTTGAAAGATTAAGAGAGGATTTAAAAAAATTTAAGGGAGGAAAAGTTGTTATTGTAATTTCTTCTTTGCCATTTAAATGTCCTGCAGCACCGTATGAGGCTGCTTTTCTTCTTGATGAATATTTCTCCAAGAAAAGAATAAGGGGGGAAACAGAAATTAATATTTTTACTCCAGAGACATTACCAATGCCTGCAGCTGGTTTGGAAAACGGCAAGATAATTAAATCAATGTTAGAGTCAAGAAATATTAATTTTACTCCAGAAGTTCAATTAGTTTCTGTTGATCCAGATAAAAAAGAACTAAAATTTAAAGAAGGGAAAATAGTTAATTATGACATGCTGATTTTTGTTCCTCCTCATCAAGGTCCAAAGGTTATAAAAGATTCTAAATTAGGCAATGAATCGGGGTGGATACCTGTTGATAAAAATACACTCAAAACAAAATATGATAATGTTTTTGCGATTGGTGATGTCGCCTCTATAATATTGGATTCTGGAAAACCTTTGTCTAAAGCAGGGGTTTTTGCTCATCTTGAAGCAGAAGTTGTAGCAGAGAATATTGCTGCAGAGATTAATGGTTTAAATCCTAATAAAAAGTATGACGGGCAAGCTTATTGTTTTTTAGAGTTGGGTTATGGCAAATCTGGTTTTGCTGGAGGTAATTTTTATTCAAAACCTGCTCCTATGATAAAAATGAAAAAACCTAGGAGATTATGGCACTGGGGAAAAATTTTACTTGAAAAATATTGGTTTTGGAGGTATTTTTAACAGAATATAAAAAGCTGAAAAAAAGTAAAATGTATAAAAAGATAATAAGGCCAATACTCTTCAAAATTGATCCAGAGAAAGTTCATAGTATAACTCTTTTTTGGGGCAGATTTTTAGGAGCAACGAGACTATCAAGATTATTAAGAAAAAAGTTTGTATTTAAAAACAAGAGACTTGAAAATAAGATTTGGGGTATTAAATTTGAAAATCCTGTTGGTTTATCTGCTGGCTTTGATAAAAATGCTCAATTAATCAATATTATTCCCGACGTAGGCTTTGGATTTATGGAAGTTGGAAGTATAACAGCCGAGCCGTGTTTAGGAAATCCTAAGCCAAGACTTCATAGACTTGTAAAAGATAAGGGAATAATTGTTAATTATGGTTTAGCAAATAAAGGATCAGCAAGAATATACAAAAAATTGAAAAATAAAAAGTTCAGAATTCCTCTTGCAATAAGTATAGCTAAAACAAATAATCCCTTAATAAAAGAAGATTCAAGTGTAGATGACTATTTTAAAACATTTAAGCTTATGAGGGGGATTGGAAATTTTACTGTGATTAACATAAGTTGCCCCAATGTAGGGGACGGAAGAAGTTTTGAAGACCCGAATCTCCTTAAAAAGTTATTAAAAAAGATTGATAAAATTAGAAAAAATGAAATAATTTTATTAAAACTTTCTCCAGATATTAGTGATAAAAATCTTAATGAGATAATAAAACTTGCTCAAACATATAAAATAAATGGTTTTGTTATTAGTAATTTAACAAAAAAAAGAGATAAAAAGTTAAGCAAAGATAAAAATTTAAAATATTCCGGAGGAATTAGTGGAAAGCCAGTAAAAAACAAATCAGATAATCTGATTAAAAAAGTTTATAAAAAAACAAAAGGTAGATTTGTGATTATTGGTTCTGGAGGAATATTTAGTGGAAAGGATGCTTATGAAAAAATAAAAAACGGCGCGAGCCTAGTTCAGTTGATTACAGGCATGGTCTATGAAGGTCCAGGCATTATTAAAAAAATTAATAAAGAACTTGTAGAACTAATGAAAAGAGATAGCTATAAAAATATAAAAGAAGCTATTGGGAAGAATGTAAAATGATGAAGCAAGAGAATTTAAAAAAAGTTGAATGGATACTGAGGATTGGCGTATTTGGAACTTTTCTAGGACATGGGGTTTTTGCTTTGTTAGGTAAACAAAGTTGGATTCCTTATTTTACTTCAATTGGTATTTCAGAATCTACTGCTATAATTTTACTTCCTTTAATAGGTGTTATGGATATTTTAGTAGCAATTTTTGCTTTGGTAAAACCAATTAGAGTAGTCCTCATCTGGGCAACTTTGTGGGCATTTGCTACTGCACTTATCAGGCCGATTTCAGGAGAGCTAATATGGGATTTTGTTGAAAGGACTGCAAATTGGGCAGCTCCATTGGCGTTGTTATATTCAAGAGGTTTACCTAAAAGATTAAAGGAGTTTTTTAGTTAGAATTTATAATAAAAGATAAAACATAAGATGGACTCACAAAATTTAATTAATAAACTTGCAGATGATTATACTCGGGGTAAATATGATAAAGGATATTTAAAAGAAAAAATAAATAAAATTTTAGAGCTTATGCTTCCAATAATCAAAAATATTATTAAAAATAAAGAAGAAAAAGAGATATTTAGATTATGGGATACTATAAAAGAAGATGAAGAAATTGAAAAGTTATTAAGAAAGCTGATTGAGAAAATAGACAGACCAATCGTGATCTATGTTGCAAGTAAGTTTAAGAATAATAGGTATTTCGGCACGAGAATAATTGAGGAGGCTCAGAAATCAGAGGATTTTTAATATGGAGATAAAAGTCTTGGATTTTACAGGAAAATGGTGTTCAAGTTGCATTGTCTTAGATAAGATGATGGAATCTGAGATTATCCCCGCATATAAAAATAAAGTGAAATTTGTTAAAATTGACATTGAGGAAAATGAAAAATTAACAAATCAATATGAAATTCTTTCTGTGCCAACTTTAATTCTCCTGAAAGATAGTAAGGAAATTTGGAGAAAAAGTGGTTCGATAACCAAAGACGAAATAATAAAAGAACTTAACGAAGTGTTTAAATGAGCACAGATGTAGAAAAATTTATAAAATTTTGTGAAAGCGATTTTGGAAAGAGCATCTTAGAAAGAGAGGCAGAATATATTTATAGAGAACTCACAGGTTGTCAGAAAATTCTTGATATTGGGTGTGGCATAGGTTATTTTGAGCAAAAACTATCTAAGTTAGATATCATAGGATTAGATAGTTCTAAAGAAATGTTAAGGCAAGCTCAAAGAAGAAGCAATAAAAAATTTGTTATTGGAAACGCTGAAAATTTGGGATTTAACAGTTCTTCTTTTGATGCTGTTTTTTATGTAGCAACGTTGGAATTTGTAACAGATTATCAAAGGGCAATTCAAGAAGCATGGAGAGTAACAAAACCTAATGGTAAACTTTTAGTGATGATGTTAAACCCTGAATCAGAGTATTTTCATGAGCACATGCAAAGAGAAGACTCATATTTCAAAAGAATTAAACATGTTGACATAAGAGAAATGAGAGATTATATTTCACGATATTATCAAGTTACAAAGGCGGAATATTTTTTAGGAATTAGAGAACAGCAAACTTTTGACACTCATGACAAAAGATTCGCAAGTTTATATGTAGTTGTTGGAAGAAAATGAGACAGATGTGGTGGGATATATGCTTGTGGAACTTGTATGAAATCAAGACAAATTGATAGTAGAAATACTTGTCCCCTTTCATCAATGAAAGATTTATATCAGATAGTCAAAGATTCTGATAAGATTTTAACTTTTGGATAGATAGTTATTACATATAGTTACAAATACTTCAATCCCTCAAAATCAAATTTAAAATCAATAACTTTATCTTTAAACTTATTAACTAACCTTTTTCTGTCGTAAGTAAAAAATAAAACACTTCCTCCTCCTCCACTACCGCAAATTTTAGCTCCAATTGCTCCATTTTCAAATCCTTTCCTTATTATATCTTTCATAGATTTGCCGGCAATTGAAGAATGAAGCTGAGTTCTCTGTTCAGTCTCTTTATTCATAAGTTCAACAAAAGAATCAAGATCTTTTCTTAGCAAACTATCTTTCATTTTTCTTGCAATATTTTTTATTTCAATGAAATTTTTTATTGTTTTTCCTTTTTTCAAATTATCTATCATTGCTTTATTGAAATTCCCAGAAAAGTGCGGTTTTCCTGTATAAACAAGAACAAGATTGTTTTCAAGTTTTCTTATAAAATCATTTGATAATTTTAATCTCTGGATTTTTACCTTATTATTTTTGCTAAATTCTATAAAATTAATCCCGCCAAATGCTGCAGCATATTGATCCTGTTTCCCTCCAACAAGGCCCATAGATTGCTCTAATTTGTAAACTCCTTCAGCCAATTGTTTTTTATCCTTATTATTAGATATTAAAGAAAGCCAAACAAGATTCATAACACTGCTTGTTCCAAGCCCGCTGCTTGTAGGAACATTTGAAGAATATTTTAATTCAACCTTTTTTGTCCCTTTTATCAGTTTACCGATAACATATCTATCAATACCTGCATTAAGAACACAACCCCCATATTCACTTGCAAAAGGCTCAATATCTGTTGTACCTCCTGCAAAATCTATTCTTACAGGAGCTTTCACTCTTTTAACAACAACCTCTTTTACCATGTAAATATTAAAATATCATTATTATACTATGTTTAATTATTAATATATAAAATCAAGAAACATCATTATTTAAATCTTCTAGATAATATTTTTCTATTATCATATATTGTTTTCTTTATCCTTTTTCCTTCTTTATTAGTAATAACTCCTGTAAATCTCATTAATTTATCTTCATTTACATCATTATAATTTTCAAAAAGCAATGCGGCACCTAATGTTCCAGGATGATCCAATTTTGTCCATACAACAGGAACTTTTCTTGGGATTATAATATGCGGAGAAGAATATTTTATTACCTTTTTCAAAAATTTATCTCCTGAACCTTTCACACCTCCTGCCAAAACCACTATTTCTGGATCAAATATATTAATAAGACTTGAAATTCCAATTCCTAGATAAAAGCTTGTATCTTCAACTACATTTTTAGAAAATTTATCCTTTCTCTTTAATAATTCCCCAAGATAAGCATTGTTGCATTTTCTTCTTAAAAATTGCCATATTTCTTCAAAACTCTTGCCATCATCAAGAATCATATGCCCAACTTCCCCAGCATATCCATCAAACCCTTTATACAGTTTTCCATCAATTATTATTCCTCCTCCAATACCAGTTCCCAAGGTTAAAACAATAAAATTTTTCTTTTTATACCCAAACTTTGATTCAGCCAATGCAACACATTTGGCATCATTTTCAACTTCAACCTTTACCTTATATTTTTTCTTTAGATAATTCTTCAAATCAAAATATTTTAGATTAATATTTGGTGTATTCTTTATAACTCCATCTTTTAATGGACCAGGACTCGCAACAGCTATTCCGTAAACATCTTTATCCATTAAATCTGCAATCAGAAAATTCAATTTTTCAAGAATATCTTTTTTATTTTTTGGAGTTTTCTCTTTTATATAATTTAAAATTTTAAAATTTTTGACAAGAGAAACACGAATATTGGTTCCGCCCAAATCAACAGCTATAACTTTTTTTTTCATATAACACCTCAAATATGTAATTATAAATGGCTTGATTTAAATATCTTTTTAAAGTATACTGGGTATTTATAATATAGATCAGCTTTTTAAAAAAGGTAATAATACAAATAAAGGAAGAGAACTGTTAGATAAAATGGTATCAACATTAAACTATCTGGTATTAAACAGATTAAATGAAATAAAGGAAGGTGACTTGTTAGGTAACATGGTATCAACCTTAAACTATCTGGTATTAAATAAATCAAATGAAATAAAGGAAGGGTGACTTGTTAGGGAAACCTTGGTTTCCATACGAGTTTCATACGAAAATGAAAAAAAGAAAAAATAATCCAAATAATAATACTCCTTTAAAGATATTAATATTCTTAATGTTGATATTTATCATATTCAATGCCTCTTTTGTTATATTTTTTGCGTCTAAATTTTCAGAAATAAATAGTTCTATGGAAAATCTAAATAAAAATCTTTCAGAGAACATTGAAAGAAATTATCTGGAAACAAATAGTAGAATAGATGATATAAGTACAAATTTAATAGACTTAGAAAAGGAATTACAATTAGAAATAGGAACAATAAAAGCAAATACAAGTGATGATTTTTCATTGATTATAGATAATACCATCGATTCTATCGTAACAATAAAAACAAACAGAGCACAAGGAACCGGATTTATAATAACTGAGGATGGTTATGTCATAACAAATGCTCATGTGCTTTCAGGAGCTAGTTCTGCTAATGCTATAACTATTGATAAAGAATCAAGAAGAATATCTTTAGTCGGTTATAATTTAACTCTAGATATTGCTTTATTGAAGATAGAAGGAGATTATGACGCCCTTGAATTTGAAAGTACAAAAAATACAAGGATAGGAGATAAAGTTATAGCTATAGGAAATCCTCTAGGATTATCTTTCTCTGTAACAGAAGGGATTATATCTGCCAAAGATAGAATAGGAGGTAATAATCTTCCTGCTTATTTACAAACTGATGCGGCGCTTAATCCTGGCAATTCTGGCGGACCTCTCATAAACAAGAATGGCAGGGTTATAGGTATAAATAACTTTAAAATTGAGGGAGAAAATTTGGGATTTGCACTAGAAAGTGATTATATAGTAGAAGGTATAAATGAAATATCAGAAGAAAAATTAAATCAGACAATTGTTGATTTAGATTAAAGTTATACTTGTTTACACCGAGCATTTACACTTTGACAAATTAATTATAAAATAGCAAAGTAGAAGTGCGAGAAGAGATCTCACCAATTCGATTCCTTCAAAATGCAAATTTTGGAGGGACCAAAATTAGAATAATTTTGTGGACTAGTATCACCCATATTAAATTCTTAAGAATATTTTTATAATTAACTTTTAATCATCCTTATAATATCTTTTATATTTTTCTTCGCGGCAGCCCGGCCTATTTCTATTAATTTATCTGCTTCATAAAAATCAAAGGGGGAGGAAATTCCTGTATTTAATTGCATAAAAACCAGATTATTTTTATTATATTCCTTAAAACTAATTACATTTTCTAAATTGAGTATATTATTTGTCATAATACTTGCGACTCTTGATAGAACTTCAAAAACATCATCACCTTCTTTTTTATACACATAATCTTTTGGCATTGCATTAACTGCTATGACTTTTTCTGCCAGTAAGTGTGCATGTTGTTGAGGCAAAGGATCGACAACTCCTCCATCAACTAATAATTTGTTTCCAAATTCAATGGGCTTGAATAAACCAGGGAGAGCAATACTTGCAAGGATTGCTTTCAATAAATCTCCTTTTTCAATGAATATTTCTTCACCTGTTTTTAAATCAGTAGCAATTGCACTGAATGAAATACTTAAATCTTCTATCTTCTTTCCTTTTATAAATTTTTTCAGTAATTTTTCAATAGGTACATTATTATCTGCATTCATTCTTTTAAATCTCCTTGAAAAGAATAAAGAGGTTATCCTATGGTGTGTTAATCTAACAACTTCCTCCTTAAATTCTTTTAAGCTTCCTGCTGCATATATTCCGCCTATTAATGCTCCTATACTTGTCCCAACAATTACATCAATTGGTACATGATTTTCTTCTAATACCTCTAAAACTCCTATATGTGCAAGACCTCTTGCACTTCCACCACTTAGCACAAGAGCAAGTTTCTTTTTTTTATTTAACATTTTATGAGAAGATTTCTTTTAAAGTCTTTAATGGGTCAACAGAATTTGCGATTGCACTTGAAAGAGCAACTCCACTTGCACCTAATTTCATTGCTACTTCAACATCTTTCTTGTTTTTTATCCCCGCACCAACTAAAAAATCCATTTTTAGATTATTAGAAATTCTTTTTATAAGTTCAGGTTTGGCTGAAGAAACAGAAATTTTCCCCCCAACTAATTCTGGGGGTTCTATAACAAGATAAGAAGGTTTTAACTTTTCAATTTTTCTAGCTTCATTTAAATCTTTAGCAAACACAACAGTTTTTAGTTTGATTTTTTTGCATATGTTAATAGTATCTTCTAATGTATTAAAATTAGTTCTATGTTCAGAATGATTCAGAAAAACCCCGATTGCCCCATTTTCTTTTACAGCTTCAGGAATTATAAATCCAGTATTCCTGCCTTTTTGAAATGGATCTGCATGTTCTGAATAAACTTTCAATTTTGTTTCTTTGCTAATTCTATAGATATCAGTTGGTTGCACTCCTATTATTATCTTTTTATCAAAATTTTTAATAATCTTCGCTAATTTTACAGCTTTATCTCCTTGTAGATAAGTTTTAAAATTTATTATAATAATTGGTTTCTTCATTTTTTATCTCCTAATTTTATTATATATTAGTAATATAAAACAGGCTAATAAATAGCTTGATATCAATTCTATTAATAGGAATAAATAATTTATTGAAACAAGATTATAATAATTAGATATATCTTTAATTTTTATAAAGTCAGTATAAGAGGCAGGACATTTACCGCCTAGTTCACAAAGAGGATTTAACTTAACTGGAAATAAAAATATCATCATTAATATAAAAATAATTAAAAATAACAACAATTTCCCTATCGAGGGTTTAATAAAATATTTAAATTCCATATTATATTTATTTTACAATATTTAGACTCTTTTCTTTATTTATTATATCATTTATATTATTAACAGTTACATCCATTATTTTTTCTAATGCTTCAATACTATTAAATGCATTATGAGGAGTTATAAGGACATTATCAAATGTTAGGAGTATATGATTCTCAATTAGTTTCTTAAGATCTTCTTTTTGAAAATGTGTAGATAATAACTGTCTTTCTTCTCTTATCATAGACTCTTCTTCTAAAACATCCAAGCCAACGCCAGCAATTTTTCTATCTGTCAGAGCTTTAACAATTGCTTCAGTATCAATTATCCCGCCTCTTGCAGTATTTATTATAATAGAATTTTTCTTTAACATACCTATATTTTTTTTGTTTAATATATGATGGGTTTTTTTATTGTATAGGCAATGAAAGGTTACAATATCAGAATTTTTTAGTAGATAATTCAAAGAAACGAATTTTAATCCTATCTCTTCTTCTATTCTTTTATCAATAATTGGATCATAAGCAAGTATATTCATTTGAAATCCTTTTGCAATTCTTGCAACATTCTTGCCTATTTTCCCAACACCAACTATCCCGATAGTTTTTCCCTTCAAATCAAACCCTCTCAAACCTTCAAGAGAGAAATTTCCCCTAATAGTTCTCTCATAAGATTTATGTATTTTGCGTGTTAAAGCCAGTATCAATGCAAATGTATGTTCAGAAACTGTATTCTCTCCATATGAAGGAACATTAAAAACAGATATCTTATTTTTCCTGCAATAATCCATGTCAATATGATCAAAACCAGTCGACCTAGTAACAATTGCTTTAAGTTTAGTAAATTTATTTAATAGATTTTTATCTAACTTTGAATAAACAAAAACAGAAATAATATCATAATCTGATACCAGTTTTACATTTTCGCTATTTAATTTATCGTTTATGAAAATAAACTTATGTTTCTTTAACTTTTTTTTAAGATAATCCTTTTCCCAATCCTCAATTTCAAAAAAAGCAATTTTCATATTATCTTTTCCATATTATTTTTTTAATTTTATTTGTTAAAGAAATAGGATCCTTACTTTGCCACACATTTCTTCCAACTGCCAGGCCAACGCAGCCAGAATCAATAATCTCTTTTACTTGTTTTAAGAAAACATTTTCTTTTATTTTTACTCCACCAGCGATTACAACTCTAGTTCTTCCTGCAGATTCAACTGCCCATTTAAGATCTTCCATATTTTCATTATAAAAAATTTTGACTATATCGGCGCCTATTTCAAGGCCAATTCTTGCAGCATATGCCATTAGTTCATTTTTATGTTTATTTTTTATACTTTTACCCCTCGGATATACCCATACAATAACAGGCAAACCTTTTGAATGAGCTTCCTTCTCAATCTTTTCAAATTCAGTTAACATAACTGATTCATATTCACTTCCTAAATAAACTGTATAGCCAACTGCAGAAGCTCCAAGTTTTATTGCTTCATCAACGCTGCATAATTGTCTTGATAAAGGTTCTCCTTTGAAAAGATTTGTTTTTCCGTTTAATTTTAAAATAAGCGGAACTTTGCTTTTTTTTATTTCTTTATTATATTTTTCAGCTATCCCTCTATGGAATACAACTCCTGTATATTTTCCTTTTTTTGCTATATTAATTATATATAAAGGATCTATGTTTTTATCATCAAAGTCACTAGGTCCATGTTCAAAACCCTGATCATAAGCGAGAAAAAGTGCTTTTCCTTTTTTTAATATCTTATTTATTCTAATCTTCATTCTTGCCTCTTTATTGAATATAGAAGAATTTAATTAGTTAAAAATCTTTTGGCATAAGATGAAGAAAGTTTTGATAATTGTAGCTCATCCTGATGATGAAACTATTTGGATGGGAGGAACTATCCTAAAAAATTCAAAAGATTGGGGCTTAACAATAATAAGTCTTTGCAGAGGAGATGACGAAGACAGAAGTCCAAAATTCAAAAAAGTTTGCAAGATATACAAAGCAAAATCCTTTATATCTGATTTAGAAGATGAAGTACTAGAACCTATAAATATAGATAAGGTTATAACAAGAATAAAAAAATTTGCAGATAAAGAATATGATTATATATTTACACATAACAAAAACGGGGAGTATGGTCATATAAGGCATGTTGATACACACAATGCAGTATTAAAGATGTTAGATGATGGAGATTTATCGACGGAAAAGATATTCTTTTTTTATTATGAAAATAAAGGAGATATATGTTGTGCAAAAAAAAATCAGGATAAATTTATAAAGTTGGATAATTTGACTTTAAAAAGAAAAAAAGAGATAATAAATAAAGTTTATGGATTTTCAAAAGAAAGTTTTGAGTATAAATGTTCAAGAGATGAAGAAGCATTTATTGTAAAAAATTTAAAATGAAATCTTTAGTTTTATATGCTCATCCTCCTGAATCAGACGGACAAAGTATCCAGGGAAATTTATTGTACAAAGGAATATTAAATTCAAAAAATCCTGTTATACCCTGCCATTTCAAAGACAGCTTAGAAAAAGAATTTTATCTTAAATATGGAAAAATAGATGTCTCGTTTGGAATTGGATTCTGGGGAAATGTTCCTGATATTATTAAAGCTCCTTTAAAATATAATGTGACGCCTGTTCCATGGTTTAATGCTGATGGTTGGGTTGCGAATTATCATGAAGATTTTAATAAACTAAAATTAATGTTCACAACTAGTGAATGGGTCAGGCAAATTTATAAAAGAGATGGGATGGATGTAAAAAATATAATCCCGATGCATATAGGTATAGACACCTCAATGTTCAAGCCGGATGAAAACAACGAATACAAAAAAGCACTAAGAAAAATGTTAGGAATAAAAGAAAATGAGATGATGATTTTAACAATGGGGGGGGATGTTACATCAAAAGGAGCTCAAGAGATGTTTAAAGCTTTAACACAAATTGACAAAGAATTCAAAAACTGGAAATATGTATGCAAAACTTGGCCAAGTCAGTGTGCACAAGAATGGAGAGAAATAGAAGTAAAACTGATAAATGAATTAGGAATTCAGGATAAAGTTATATTTATTGAGGATGAATTTGACCAGGAATTTATGGTTAACATGATAAACGCAGCAGATATATATGCTGCTCCATCAAGAATAGAAGGTTTTGGGATGATTCAAGTTGAAGCTATGTCATGTGAAAAGCCAGTTATCTCAATAAATAAGATGGGACCAAGCGAGACAATCTTACATAACAAAACAGGATTCTTGGCAAAAGTTTCAGAAGAAATAAAATTAACTTCAGAGGTTGCAACAGAAGACATGGGATTCAAAAAGAGAAGTGTAGTAAAATTCAAAGAACCAAAAACATTTGGATACAGAGCAGATATTGATGATCTGGCTAAATATACATTAAAGCTCCTAACAGAAGATAACTTAAGAGAAAAAATGGGAAAAGAAGGAAGAAAACACACATTAAAAAACTTTGATTATAATTATATATCGAAGAAAATCCTTGATACCACAAAAAAGAAGTTAGGTTTTGATTAGGATAGAATTAAAGCTTATTTCTAAATTGAACAAAGGGTTTTAATAATTCAGGATTAAGGATACCTTCTAATCCTTTTAATGCATTATCAAAAGATTCTAAATCTGCTGTAGTGTAAGTTGCTACTTTTGGAACACTCTCGTCGAGTACACTCTGCGCCTCTGGCGCTATACCGACGAGACGACCATCGTCACTGCCAAGGTCACCCCCGCCACCAGCGTAAGACCCGTCCACGAGCCCGTCGACAACCCACGCCCTCATTTCTGGAGAATCTTCAGCAGAACTTAAGAAAACTCCCATTGCATTATCATATCCAAATCTCTGTTTTCCTTCTGCAAAAATATAATCAGCATGCTCATTAAGTAATGATTGGTCACGAGCTAAAACTTTCCAAAATGGATGAGATTTAACATCTTTCTTTGTCATCCATTCATTTACTTGACCAACTTTCCCTTTCTTGAATTCCTCTCCTTCCATTCTTTTATAATCATCTTCTGTTAAAACTAAAGCTCCACTATTTCTTTTACTCTCTGGAGTCATTTGTCTTAAATATTGAGAATCAAGAACAACTTTTACTCTTCCATCAGGATGATAAACAACTGCATCTCCTGTATCAAAATAATTATCCATCCAGGAACTTTTTAAACTATTATTTGCTGCTCTCACATCAAATCTTCTTTGCATTAATTGAGAAACATTCATAGGAACTCTGCCTTCTGCTATTAATTCAGGCATTGTTTCAATATTCCTTCCATAAAACTCTTTATAGTTTTCTTCAGCTTGATTTAAATTTAGTGCCATAATTTTTATATAAAATTAGGGTTTATAAATTTTTATGTAAAATAAAAGTATTGTAAATATTAAAATTTTACTTCTTCCTGACATGTCTTAATATATCATTTAAACCTATTTTTCTTACTGTTGTCACTCTGTCTCCACCGCCGGAATATAATAAGATATCCCTATTATTTTCATCTATCACAAGACCTGTTGGAAAAATAACTCTTTTTCTTTCAAATGTTCCAATATCATAATCTTTTTTTGGAACAAGGATAAAATTTTTTGTTTTTCCTATTATTTTATCAGGTTTTTTCAAGTCAAACAAAACCGCTCCCACTGAATATACCGTAATTTCTTTTATATTTTCTTCTTGAATCTCTATTATTTTCTCAACTTTTTTCAATAGTTTTTTGTCTTGCTTGCTCATTTTATGACTTGTTACAGCATGATATATCAGTAACCATCCTCGTTTAGTCTTTATTGGTGGGGGGCCAGCTCCGTTTCTGGGACAAAATTTGTCTTCTTCATACAAACATTCAAGAGGATGTAAATTACCCCATGATTTTAGGTCGTTAGAATAAGATATCCAAATACGGGGAGGGCTAAATTGGAAATTACCCTCAGGCCTATCAAAGGCAACATATTTGCCATTTATCCTTTCAGGAAATATAACCACATCCTTATCCTGGTCATTAAATATAATCCCCTCTCTTTTCCATTTCTTGCAATCATAAGATGTTGCTAGTGCTGTTGAAATATTATATTTTCTTGATAGACTTACATATGTCATTACATATTTTCCATCTATTTTTGTAATTCTTGGATCTTCAACACCTAATTCACCATCTTTCCTTGTTCCAAAAAAACTAGGTTCTTTGTCAATTGATAAAACCTGCAGACCACTTTTATCCATCATCACTCTTCTGAAATGTGAGATAAAGGTTAATCTTTTTGTTCCTTTTTTGAATACAAAATCAAGATCATTCCCATCAACAATATCTTTTTTATTGAACCTGTCTATTTTAACAATAAATTTATCCTTGCCAATCATCCTTGGGGAATATCTATACTTAAAATCATCATTGTTAATTAATTTTTCAATAACTCTTATATAAAGAACAATTTTGCCATCAGGAAGCCTTACAGCAGCAGGATTTATAACACCTATTACTTTAAATTTTTTTGAAGTTGATTTTATATGTTCTGGCCTGAATAAGCATAATTCTTTTTTTATCTTTAACATTTATCACCTCATTTTAATTAAACTAAATCAATATTTTTTTGTTTTTAAATGATTCATAAGCTAATATGTACATTCCTGCTTCCCATGCCTGCGATTCACCATTAGTTTCCTTTGTCTCTGGATTTGTCCATTCAGGGAAATTTCCTTTTATGTTTATTTCTGCTAATTTTTTCAATGCATTTTCAGCATCTTTGAATTTTTTTAATTTTATCAGAGCTAGAACATAAAAACATCCTACATATCCCCAAAGGCCGGCATTTGCATAATTATAAGGGATTCCAGCTTCACAATCAGCAAAATAATCCTGCCATTCTTTATCTCCTTTTTTTATTGGAGGGAATATAGTTTTTATTGGATAAGGTTCATCAATTTTTTTGCTCTTAATATGATTTATTATCTTTTCAGCTCTATCAACAGGGGAAAGATCAAAAACAATAGCAAGTAAATTACCAAGGCTATCAAACCATTCTCCTATTTCCTTATATTTATTATGATTTTTCCATCTGTATGCAAGATAAAAATCTTTTTCCCATAATCCATCATCCTTATTGTAATTAATTTTTTCCCTTAGCTTCATCGCTTCCTTTTTTTCTCCAATTAAAGTTAGTAATTTATAGTATAAAGCCTGAGTATTTATTGTATACCCATATTTATGAGGGAATGCATCCTGCCAGTCAGTTGTTGGAAGCTGCCCCAACATTCCATTTTCACCAAAATCCTGGCATCTCAACCAAAAAAAAGTTTTGTTTACAGATTCTTCATATTTATTGAAAAGAATTTTAGACTTATACCTTTGATAATAAACATAATGACCTATCACATACCACAAACTTGAATCAATAGACTTAAAATCAACATGCGGTTTTCTTTTTGACCATTTATCAACGCAATTTGGAATCTGGCCATTCTTGCTTTGATTTTGTGCTAAAGTTATCAAACTCCTCTCAAAAGTTTCTTTAAATAAATTATCATCAACTAAACTAGCACCAAGAGAGGTTATCATACTATCTCTTGCCCAAACCGCATTATAACCATCTTTTCCTCCAGACGCAAAAAATCCATTTGGAGTGGAACATTTTTTTAAAACATCAACTGCTTTAAAATAAGCAGCATCAATTAGATTATTTTTCTCTTGCATTTTCTACTCTTTTTTATATGTAATTTTTAATTAAAAAGACAATTTAAATTTAACTGAATTATTTTAATAAACTTCCTGCTTTTTTGTCAATTATAACTGTCAAATCCTTATGTTTTCTTAAAAAACTTACAGGAAAACATGGATCCTCCCTTTCATAAAGGCATTTTATTGCGGCTGCCTTATTTTTACCAGAAGCTAAAAGTATTATTTTCTTTGCACCTATTATTGTTCCAATTCCAACTGTCAAAGCATATGTAGGAATTTTTTTAGAATTTTTAAAATATTTAGAATTAATTTTAAGTGTTTGTTTGCTTAATTTGACTTTTCTTGTTTTTGAAGCAAAAAAGGAGCCGGGTTCATTAAAACCAATATGACCATTAACTCCAACCCCTATTATCTGTATGTCTATAGAATTTCTTTTTATTTTCTTTTCATAATCCAAACATTCTCTATCTGGATTTTTACTATCTCCATTAAATATATGAATGTTAGTTTTTTTTATGTTTATATGATTAAATAAATTGTGAAACATATAATAATAGAAACTATTAGTATTTGACTTTTTTATAGGGTAATATTCATCCAAATTAAAACTTTTGACCATTGAAAAATCAACTTTCTTATTTTTGTAGGATTTTATTAATTCTTTGTATAAACCAAGAGGAGTTCCCCCTGTGCAAAATCCAATAGCCAATGAAGGATTTTTTGATATCTCATCAATAAGCAAGGAAGCAGCTTCTTTTGACATCTGATTATAATTTTCTACCTGAATTATTTTCATTTTAAAGAAGAGAAAAATGAGCTTTTTTTTAATTTTGTTTTTGTGGACTTTTTCCTTCCACAAACCTGTCTTATAACATCCTCACTTTCTTTCAAACCTAATTTAAGGCTGTCATTTATTGATTTGCCAGCAATTAAACCAGAAATAAACCCTGCTGCAAAAGCATCCCCACCACCAGTTCTTTCAATAACTTTAATTTTATGGGGGGTTATTGAATATTTCTTAACACCATCATAACAAACTATTGGTTTGTTTTTATTTGTAATAACAACTATTTTTGGTCCCAATCCATGAATCCCTTTCAATAAGTCCTTGCCTTTTAATCTCTTTTTTTTAGCAAGTATCTCTGCCTCTTCTTCATTGATAATAAGGACATAACTTAATTCTAATAAAATATCCAGGTCTTTAGTTCTAATAAGTGTTGGATTAGGATTAAAACCGATTTTAACTCCTTTATCATAAAGTACTCTTGCAAGTTTCTTTTGTGTATCAAGGCTTTTTCCAAAAAGAGAAGAAAAATAAATCCATTTAGTATCAATTTTCCTTAAATTTATTTCTTCAAAAGTAATTTTATCATTCAATCCTTTGTAAGTCAATATAGTTCTGTCATTATTCTGACTATCAAGAATTACTGAATAACCGCTTATACCCTCTTTATCCACAGTTCCTAAAAATGTAATCCCTTCCTTATTTAAAACACGTAAAATTTTCCTTCCATTTATATCATCACCAACCTTTGTTATACACCCTGTCTTTAAGCCAAGTCTTGAGAATACAGAAGCTGTATTTATTGCTCCTCCTCCAATATCAAATTTTAGATCTTTAATTAAGATTTTTGTTCCAACAGGATAAGAAATAAAGTTATTTTTTTCAGGCATGTCAGTTCTTATAAATACATCTACTACAGACCCGCCAAAACTAATTACATCAAATGCCATCTTCCTCTTTTTGTAATACATTATAGTAAATCAAAGAAAATAATAAACTTAATAAATCTTTCAATTATCTCAAAGCCTCAATCCCAGGAATCCTTTCTCCTGCAACATAATTAAGCAAGGCCCCTCCAGATAAACTTATATAATCAAACTTATTTTTAGGAATTCTTGATTTTTCAATTGCATCATTTAAATGCCCTCCTCCAATTAAACTATATTCTTTACTCTTTGATATAACCTCAAGAACCTTAAAGGTTCCGAGAGCAAATTTTTTATCCTGATAAAAACCAATTGGACCCTTCATATAAACTGATTGAGCTCTCTTTATTTCTTTAATATACATATCAATAGTTTTCCTGCCTATATCAAGAATCTCATATTTGGTTGGTAAATCATTTATACTAATTTCTTTCCTTTTTCCATTGACATTTATTGCAAAATCAATAGGCATAATAATATTTTTATTCAATTTTTTTCTTAATTTAATTTTTAGATCATTATTCAAGATTTTTTCTTTTTCCAGATATTTGTTTTGTGCTCCTAAATCTTTCCCTAAGGATATTAAGCACACATGGGCAAATAATCCTCCAGTAAGAATTTTATTTTTTTTATTTAAAAGTTTTATATTATCCTCAGGTTTTGCTCCGCCTAAAATATACAAAGAATTTTTCATCTTAATCTTTTTCAAGGCTGAAATTTCTCTTTCAAAAATTCTCCCAATTCCTTTCTGTTTGATATACTTGGGAAAACCAATAATTGAAAAATGCTCTCTATGACAAACTGAAAATGCATCGTTAATGTATATATCAATAAGGTTAACTAAATTAAAGAGTTTGTTTTTCCTTCCTTTCTCAATATGAAACTCATCCTCTTCAAATCTTATATTTTCAAGCAATATAGCCTCTCCATTCTTTAGATTATTAATCTCCTTAATTGCCTTTTTACCAGTTATATCTTTTACAAATTTTATTTTAATATATTTATTAAGAAATTTTGAATGTTGTTCTAAACTAACAAAATCAGATTTTCCTATATTCCCCTGATGAGCAACAACAACAACTCCTGCTTTTTTTTTCATTAATTCCTTTATTGTCAAAGCACTTTGTTTTATTCTTTCTCCAAAGATAACTTTACCATTTATTACATCAGAATTTAAATCAACTCTCAATAAAACCTTTTTTCCAGTAAAATCAAAATTATCAAGTGTTTTCATAATGAATAAACTCTCAAAATAGCTTTTTTTGATTAATTAATTTCAATAAATCAACCATTCTTGTGCTATAACCATATTCATTATCATACCAGGAAAGTATTTTTACCATGTTTCCTATAACCTGTGTTGACAAACCATCAACAATAGAAGAATTTGGATTTCTTATCACATCACTTGAAACGATTTCATCTTCTGTATATTCTAAAATTCCTTTCATCTCACCATTAGAATATTTTTTCAAAATACTATTAATTTGTTCTTTGGTTGCTTTTTTATTTAACACACATACAAAATCAACAATACTTCCGCATGCAACAGGAACCCTCATTGCGACTCCATTTAATTTGCCCTTTAATTCTGGTATTGCTTCTATAACACTTTGTGTAGCACCTGTAGTTGTTGGTATTATATTTAATGCTGCTGCTCTTGCTCTCCTTAAATCACTATGTGGTGAATCGTGAAGTCGCTGATCATTTGTGTAACCATGCACAGTAGTCATAAATCCTTTCTCAATACCAAAATTATCATTAAGAATCATTGCAATAGGTGCCAAACAATTTGTTGTACAGCTTGCCATAGAAATTATCCTATGTTCCTTTTTCAGTTCCTTCTGATTTACACCCAAAACAACTGTTATGTCAATATTTTTTCCAGGAGCAGATAAAATAACTTTCTTTGCACCATTTTTGATATGCTGCATAGCATCTTCCTTGCCTCTAAATCTTCCAGTACTCTCAACTACAATATCCACTTTTAATTCTTTCCATGGGAGCTTAGAAGGATTAGATTCACTTAATAGTTTTATTTTTTTATTGTCTATTTTAATGAAATCTTTTCCATATTCTATTTTTTTACTATATCTTCCATAAATTGAATCATATTTTAATAAGTGGGTAATTGTCTTAGAATCACATAAATCATTAACAGCAACAACATCGATATTATTTTCAAGAGCAATTTTTAATATATTTCTGCCTATTCTCCCAAGACCATTAATAGCAACTCGCATATTTATTATTTATTATATTACACCTTTTTATGGATAAAACAAACAACACTTATTTAAAAAACCTACTATGAAACATAAAATAAATGCAATGTAAAAAAATTTATAAACTATAGTTATTCTATAGTAACATGATAACAACTATTCAATTGGATAAAAAAGTAAAAAGGGCCTTAGATAGAATGAAAGAAACCGGTAAAGAAACTTACGAAGAGGTAATTTTAAATTTAATGAAAACTGTAGAAGAATCAAAAAGAAAACAAGAAGAGCTTCTTATAGAAGGTTGTAAGGAAATGTATGAAGATATGATAAGGATAACAAAAGAATTTGAAGCTATAGAAGATCTAGATAATTGGAAATGGTAAAATGATTATTAAAAGAGGAGATATTTTTCTAGCGAATTTAGAACCAGTTATTGGAAGGGAACAAGGAGGTATAAGACCTATTTTGATAATACAAAATGAGATTTCCAATAGAAATTCTCCTGTAACAATTATATCTGCAATAACCTCTAGAATTTATAATAAAGAATTCCCAACAAACGTTTTTTTATCAACAAAAGATTCTGGATTAGACAAAGATTCTACCATTTTATTAAACCAAATAAGAACAATAGATAAATCAAGAATAATCAAAAAGACTGGATCTTTAGATTTAGAGCTAATGAGAAAGGTTGATTTAGCAATAAAAGTTAGTTTGGGATTAGATTAAATTAGATTAAGGAAATATTTATAACAAAACTTCTTGATAAATTAATAAGCCGCCATCGCATCCTGAAATTATAAATTTCAGTCTCATTCAAAATCTTTTATGGATTTTGAAGATAGTGATATTGGACATGATTAAAATTATAATAGAGGTTATATTTATAAGATAATAAATAAAAGCAGTTATATTAAGCCGCCATCGCATAGTGGTATTGCACATGATTGGAAATCATGGTCCTCTGGACTCCTGGGTTCGATTCCCAGTGGTGGCGTAGAGTTTTAAAGTGAAAAACCTTTTAAAGAACAATTTCATTATAAATAAAAGAGTGTGTAAAATGGATAAGTCTGGAAAAGTTAAATATATAGATATTATGTGGATTATTTCTATAGTTGTTATAATAATAGGTTTTTTCATTATGAGAACAACAACAAATCCTGGAACATATTGGATAGGATTTTTATTTTTTTTTGTAGGTATAATAATGTTATTAGGTAAAATTCTTAAATTATATTAAATATCTGAACTTATTTATTCACTTTCCCTAAAACAAACAAGAACCTTTTTGTTCTTGTATCAATAGAAATAGTTTATTTTATTAATTATTCAAGACTTCTTATTCTTACTTGACCTTCTTTGACAACCACAAAATTATTTTTTAATTTATCAGAAAAATTTTCAATTAAATTTATAGTGTATTTAATTCTGTTAATGGGAATATTTTTCTTTAATCTTAACAATATAACTCCTGAGGAAGGCATTTTTAATCTGAAAATTAGCTCACCAAAGTCTTTATCATTAGTTATCAAAACTCTTTTCTCTTTCTCTGCATATTTTAAAATTTCTATATCTTCTGCACCAGGCATTATTTCTGATACAAATTTAATATCGTACTTCTTTTCTAAAAGAGCTTTATACAATTTTACACCAGAACTTTCATCAATTAGAAATTTAAGCATCTTTTAAATTCAATGTGTAGGTTGTTTCACCCTTTGATAATTCAGCTAAATATTTTAAAACTGCTATGATATCTTCATTTTTTAATTGAGGGTAATCTTCTAAAATTTCTTCTTTTGTTAAACCCTCTGCTAATAATTCAACTATTAAATCTATAGGTATTCTTGTGCCTTTTATAACTGGCTTACCAGTCATTATTTTAGGGTTTACAATGATTCTATCATATACTTGCTTTTCCATATTCTTTATAATAAAATTTACCTTAAATAATTATCTGTTTTATAATCCAACCTAAATAAGTAGAATAATAGGTGACTCTAAGGAAAAATAAAAAATCAAAGTTAAATAACTCTTATGTAATTTTAACGCTTTCTTAAATAACTATTATGTAAGAGAATGGACTTTTAGAGTAAATGTTCAGTAGTGGCGATTTCCATTCCACTGGGAATGTGGATTAGAAAACATTAAAAAGAACAATTTTATTATAAATAAAAGAGTGTGTTATAATGAGTTTTATAGAGTCTGGAAAGAAAACAGGTAAATTTTTTTTAGGATTAGGAATCTCTTTTTTAATATTTCTTGTAGTATTTATTGTTTTGTCTTTAATGATTTTTTCTGCTCTATTTTGGTTTCAGGGATATTTATCAGAGTTAATGATCTCTATAATATTTTTTGTAATTACTTCTATAGTTTTTATTTCAATTAACCTTGGTCTTCAACACTTATTTAAGGATATTTATATAAAAAAGGGAATGAATGTAGGTTATATATTTGTTATTTTGATTTTTATTTTTGATTTTTACTCCTAGAAAATAAAAATAGATAATTCCAAACAGAAAACCTTATAATTACATAATTCTTTAATAATTTACAATGGAAAAGGAAACCATAAAGATATCAAAAAAAGAATATGAAGAAATGATTGAAGAGTTAAATAAACTCAGAAAAGAAAGACTCCATAAAAAAGAATCTCTACCAAGTGTAGAAGAACAATTAGAAATGGGATTAAAGGATATGAAAGAAGGGAAAATCATGCGGTTAGCTTAATTCACTATCCATAATACTTTTTACATAATCCCTATATTTATTAATATTTAACTTAATTGAATCAATTGTTTTTTGTTGAGTTTTTTTATCACTTATAACAACTATTAATACTGCTTTCAAATCTTCAAATACCACATGATAAATTCTTTTATCATCAAATCTTTTTTCTCTTATATATTTTATTTGTAATTGATCTCCAACATAAGGGTTAACTGCAAGTTGTTGAACAAGATTGTTTATCCTATCCTGATTATTTGATGATAATTTCAGTATAACTTCTTTATATACGGTAGGATGAATATAAACTGAATATTCCATAAACAATAATATTACTAATATATAAAAAGCTATTTAGACATAATAATAAATGAAACCGTAACAGTAAAGTTTAACCCCTGCCAGAAAAGTTGATTTAACAAAAACAAGTCTTAAATTTCTGAAATGTGAACTAAAATATTCATATTCCAGTGGTGGCGAGTCATATTTCATATAAACTTAGAAGGTTTTTTAAATAAGTTCTTACTAAATAATAAATGAAAAAGTTGGGAGTTATATTATTAGTTATTGCTATAATTTGGCTTTTTATTGTAGGTTGGTATAATCTTTCTAAACCACTTATTTGCCCAAGTGCATGTATTAATGGAAAATGCGGTTGCGATTTAAGACCAAATTTACACCCTATAAGAGACATCTTGATATATGCAGGAATTCCAGCTTTAATTTTAGTTGTTCTAGGTATAATTAGTTTAAAATCTAAAAAATAATGAATTAATTTTTGCTGACTGTATATATTTCTATACAAGCGCCGTGGTGGCGAGTTTAATTTTTTTATAATTTCAATATCCAAACTTTCTTTCATAATCTTTATGCCTTGTAAACCATTCTAATATTATAGCGATTATTTCCGCTTCACCTTTTGGAGTTAAAGAATAAATTAATCTCCACCCTCTTCCTTTGCTTAATTCAACCCAAAAAGCATTATCAATTCCCTGATTTTTATATTCTTTTGGAATTAATCTTTTTGCAATCGGTTGTCCAAAAGCAGGATTCTCTTTAATTCTTTCCATAACATATTTTATTTTTTTCTTTAAAAAATCATCTTCGGGCAGATTAATAAATTCATTTTCTAATTCATCATTAATAAAAACTATATTCACTTCTTTTTTCATTTAAATTTGTTTAGAAAATATAATTAATAATATTTTCTATTAAGGACTTTTTTTAATAAATCTGGGTTCCAAATGTAAGTTATTATTCCATCTTCCCCAATTATAATTTTATTAATTTCTTCTAAATAATTAAGGATAGTTAAATAGGTAGGCCACATTATTTTTCTTGGAAGTTTTTCCCAAATTTGAGTCTTTTTGAATTCCCCACTATTATCTTTTATTGTCTTTTCTACCATTTTTACAGTTTCAAGTGTCGGAGATCTAAATAGGTTCTCTATTCTTCTATTTTTTCCAGTAGATTTGGTTTCCATACATATATATCAATTGATAGGTTTATAAATATTTGGATTATTTATTTTTTTATTCTTGTTTCGGTGGCGGCAGGTTTTATACTTATACAAATATTTAAAATCGATTAATTATTGAATAAATAATGATTAATGATATATTACAAATATTCTTGCATTTAGATGAAAGTCTTCTAGCAATAACTTCAGCATATGGTTATCTAATTTATATCTTAATTTTTATTATCATTTTTGCTGAAACAGGACTCGTTATAATGCCTTTTTTACCAGGAGATTCTTTATTATTTGCTGCAGGGGCTCTAGCATCATTAGGTTCTCTTAATTTAACTGCTCTTTTGGTTATTATAACAATAGCAGCAATACTCGGGGATACAATCAATTACACTATTGGACATTTTTTTGGTCCAAAAATATTCAGAAAAGAAACAGGATTATTTTTCAACAAAAAATATCTTTTGAAAACAGAAAAATTTTATGAGAAAAACGGTCCTAAAACTATTATCCTTGCAAGATTCATACCAATAATAAGAACTTTTGCTCCTTTTGTAGCAGGAATTGGAAATATGAACTATCCTAAATTCTTAACATATAATATTATAGGGGGGATAGCTTGGGTATTTATCTTTATAATTGCAGGCTATTTATTTGGTAATATTCCTGCAGTAAAAGAAAACTTTAGTTTTGTTATTTTAGCGATAATTATTATATCAATAATCCCGATAATACTTGAGTTAATAAGAAGAAAAGAAGATAATTAACTATCTCATTTAGATTTCTTTATTATATTTCATCGAAATCAAACAAATTATAATAATAAGTGCAAAAGTAGTTACTGCCATAAAAGGTATAGTAATATAACCAAATTCTTTAAAGAAGGTAGTTGTGCAGGAAGTCCCGCTTCCTAAAATATCACAAGGCAAACTAATATCACTGTTTATTTGTCCCAAATATTGATATACTGCCAAAGGGAAACCTAAAATAGATAAAAATAAAATATAAGGAATAATCTTCTTGTCTTTCATTACAAGCGCTAATCCAGATAATAATGCTATTGGGTATATCAATATTCTTTGATACCAACAAAGAATACAAGGTTCAAAATTTAACATTTCAGAAAATATCAAACTACCTACCATTGCACCAAAAGATATTATAAAAATGAATAAAATTGCATTTTTACCAACATAAGACCATATATTTTCTAATAAGAATTTCTTTTTTATTTTATAATGAATAAAATCTAATATATAAACAAGGACTATTAGGTTACTTATCAAGGTTAGAAATGAAATTATCTTTATTATATTTTGATCCAAAAAAACCATATAATTAGGTGTTAATTATATTTAAAAATTCTTTGATTAGATTTAAATATGGTTAAAATCTATTTTAATAATGCCAAAAGTAAGATGCGAAATATGCGATAGAACCTTCAAAAATGAAGAAGCTTTGACAATGCATAATCAAGCAAAACACACTAAGCAAGAAATAAGGAAAGAAAGTACAAAAAAAGTAAAAAATTCTGTATATATTATAATTGTCCTTTTAATTTTGATAGGTGTTGGATATTTTATAGGAAGTTCCATTTTTTCACCAGGTAAATATGATACATTTGCACAATGCATAAATGATAGTGGCGCAAAATTCTATGGAGCTTATTGGTGTCCTCATTGTAATGATCAAAAGGCACTTTTTGGGAAAAGCGCAAAAAAACTTCCTTATATAGAATGTTCCTTGCCAAATAGGGGAGGACAAAATGCGCTTTGTAATGAAATTAACATAGAATCTTACCCTACTTGGATATTTCCAGATGGTTCTCGTTCAAATTTCCTAACTCTTACACAATTAAGTGAAAAAACTGGTTGTGAATTAGCAGTAGATGAATAAACATTCTAAGACATTACCAATCATCAAGAGTTCTATAATCAGTAGGTTGTAAATCCGGAAAAAAACAATAAAGTCTATCTCTTGCTTCTGTATAACTATCAGCTATTGTCTTATGTATATCAAAATCATTTAAAAAAAAAGAATCGTTTAAATTTTCTTCCGGTGTTTCGCGTGTTCTATGATAATTTATTTTCTCATCTAAATAAGAAATATATTCTCTTAACTTAGTTGTTAAATCTTCATTTGTCATAATTTATGGATTATATTATAAGTTATAAATATTTTCATAGTTTAAAATAACTTTTAAAAGGAGGGTATCTTAATCATTATCATGAAGCAAATAAGACAGCCAATAGTCACAGTAGCAGGTCATGTAGATCATGGAAAAACCACGATTTTAGATTCCATCAGAAAAACGAAAGTATATAATACAGAAGCAGGCGGAATAACCCAGAAAATCTCCTTTACTCTTGTTCCAATGGATGAATTAAGAAAAAGATCTCCATTGATTAAAGACTTAAAGCTTGAGATTCCAGGTTTTTTATTTATTGACACGCCGGGACATGCTGCATTTTCACATCTTAGAAAAAGAGGAGGAAGTTTGGCTGATTTGGCTATTTTAGTTATGGATATTAATGAAGGAATAATGCCTCAAACTCAGGAAGTAATAGAGATATTAAAAATTAACAAAACTCCTTTTATTGTTGCATTAAACAAAATAGATAATATTTCTGGATGGAGAAAACAGGCAGATAATTTAAAAGATAGCATAGAAAAACAATCAACAAATGTAAGACTGGCATTTGATGAAAAACTTTTTACAATTATGGGTGCATTGCATCACCACGGTTTCAATGCAAAACCATTTTATGAGATAACTGATTTCGCATCTGAACTTGCATTAATTCCTGTTTCTGGAAAAACAGGTGAGGGAATTCCGGAATTAATTATGATGTTTTGCGGATTATCAAATAAATTCTTAAAAGAAAATCTAAAGTTAAGTGGAACACTAAGAGGAGTTGTTTTAGAGATAAAAAAAGAAAAGACAATACAATATGCAGAAGCAATAATCTATGATGGAAAATTAAAAATAACAGACGAACTTGCAATAGCAAGTTTTGGTGATCCAATCATAACAAAAATAAGAATACTTGAGGAAATTCTTCCTATTTCTTCAAGATTTAAGACAAAAGAAGAAGTAACTGCATCTACGGGCATAAGAATGCAATTAATAAATTCTCAAGAGATTCTTCCAGGAATGCCTTTTCGTGTATTAAAAGATAATATAAAGGAAATAAAGGAGGAATTTAAAAAAGAAGTTGGTGAGAATATAAAAACAGACAAAGAAGGCATTATTGCAAAGGCAGATTCTTTGGGAAGTCTAGAAGCTCTTATAACCTTATTAAGAAAAGAAAAAATATCTATAATAAAGGCAGGAATTGGAAACATAACTAAAAAAGATGTTATTTCAGCTCAAACTAATCTAAAAAATGATCCAATGAATGCGTTAATTGTAGGTTTTAATGTGGAAGAAGATGAAGATGTAAAATCAATGGATATTGGAAAAATAAAGATAATAAAAAATGATGTTATTTATAGATTAATTGAAGATCTACTTAAATTTCAGAAAGAAAAAGAACAGGAAATTAAAAGAGATAAATTATTGGAACTTTCAAGTATTTCTCACCTCAAAATTCTTCATCAATATGTTTTCAGAAATTTAAATCCTGCAGTTTTTGGGGTAAGAGTTGAAGGAGGAAAATTAAAGGCAAATATCAAATTAATGGATGCAGACGGAGAGAAAATAACAAAAGTAAAAGCTATACAAAATAATAAAATTAAAGTTGTGGAAGCAACAAAAGGAATGAAAGTTGCAATATCACTGCCAGGAATTAACTTCGAGAGGCAATTAAAAGATAAAACAGACCTGTATTCAGATATTTCAGAAAATCAATTCAAAGAATTCAAAGATAACAAGGATATTCTGACACAAGAAGAAATCCAAATTCTCCAAAAAATATCCCAAATCAAAAGAAAACAAAAACCTACTTGGGGGGTTTAATTAACCAAAAACTCCAATTGATTTTAAAAATAAAAAAATTAATATTAAAAGTATAATCCACCAAATTATACGTGGATCTATCTGCCCTCTTTTATTTTTTTTCATATCCAATAATCTCTCTAATACTGTTAATCTAACCTTTATATCATTAGATAAATTATTAAAGTTTAAATCCTTTTTAATGTTTTCCAATTCTCTCCTAGTATATAATACATCTTTACTCATTTTATTCCATTTTGATATGATATATGTAAAAGAGGTAATAAGGATTAGTACTATTAAAATCACCCCAAAAATTATATAAGTTTGTGATTTTATTTCTTCTGAAGATGTTTGTAAAAAGAAAACTATTGGTATTATTACAGAAGTTACCGCAATAATTATCCCTATTATATCATACCAATCGCGATTTCTTTCCATTGTTAAATGTGTTATTATCTTTTTAAAACTCTTTCTAAACTTAACAAATTACTTCCAGCAAGCTTTAAAAACCCCTTTCCCAATTAATAATTATAAATTATATACTCATATTACAAAATGGTATTCAAAATTAATGTATCAGATAAGGGAAAGACCTACAAAGCTGAAACTGAAAATGAAGTTCTGATTGGAAAAAAGATAGGAGAAGAATTAAATGGAAATGATGTTTCAGAAAATCTTAAAGGATATATATTAAAAATAACAGGAACAGGCGATAATACAGGAACCCCGGGATTAGCTAATGTAGAAGGTGATAGACCAGTTAGAAAACTATTAATTCGTGGAAAAGGAATGAAAGATACAGGAAAAGGATTAAGATTAAGAAAAAGAGTTAGAGGAAATGAGATTTCAAATAAAACAATTCAGGTTAATGCAATAGTTGTAAAAGAAGGATCAAACAAATTCGCAAATTTATTAACTCCAAAAGAAGAAGCTAAAAAATAATATTTCTCTATTTTTTATAATCCAATAATCTTTTAAACTACCACAATTTTTAAGTATAAATGACAAAACAAATTCAAACTAAGAGCACTATTGTTGATATAGAAAAACTAGAAATGTTAAATGTGGGTATGGTTGGTCATATTGACCATGGAAAAACTACGCTTCTTTCAAAAATTACAGGAAAATTCACAGATACTCATTCCGAAGAATTAAAGAGAGGGATAACAATCAAACTTGGTTATGCAGATATAATCTTAGAGAATAAAGATAAAAAAAGATATGTAAGTTTTATTGATTGTCCTGGACACGAAATGCTCATGGCAACAATGCTCTCTGGAGCAGCGTTAATTGATGCAGCAATACTTCTTGTAGCAGCAAACGAAGGAATAAAGCCGCAAACAAAAGAGCATTTAATAGCATTACAGGCAAAAAAAGTCAATAAAATTTTGATTGTTCAGAATAAAATTGACCTTGTAACAAGGGAAAAAGCCATAGAAAATTTTAATGAAATAAAAAAATTCATAAAAGGAACAATCGCAGAAAATGCTCCAATAATTCCTGTTTCTGCACAGCAGGAGATTAATATAGATAAGATAAAAGAATTTTTGTTAGATGTAAAAATTCCACAAAGAGATTTAAATTCAAAACCAGAATTTTTAATTGCAAGAAGTTTTGACATAAACAGGCCTGGAACTGATATAAAAAATTTGCATGGAGGAGTATTGGGAGGGATATTAAAAAAAGGAGAATTAAAAGTAGGTGATGAAATAGAAATAAAACCTGGTATTGCAGAAACGCAGGCTCATCAACTCTCTTATCACACAATAAAAACAAAGATAGTTTCTATATTTAGAGGAAATAATCCAATAAATAAAGCAACTCCAGGCGGGAGTTTAGCAATTGAAACAGAACTTGATAATATCCTAACTAAATCAGATTCTTTATCAGGATGTGCAGCATCATTAATAGGTTCTCTTCCAGAAATAACAACTGCACTTAAACTAAAATATTATTTATTTTCCTCTTTAGTAGGAGGAGAAAAAGAAGTTAAAATAGAAGAATTAAAATTAAGTGAGATGATAATGTTATCTGTTAATACAACTACGACCGTAGGCCAGATTAAAAAAATTGATAAAAAAAATATTGACCTCTCATTAAGAATACCAGTAGTCCCAATCAAAGGAGATAGTGTAGGTATCGCAAGAAATATACGCGGTCACTGGAGATTAATAGGTTTTGGTGAGATAGTTTGAATAAAAATAGGATAATATTAAAACAAATCTAATTAAACTTCAATTCTTTAATCTTGGAATAGTATATACTCAAGCAACCTCTATAATTAGCTCTAATTACCCAAAATCGTAATCAAGAATTTTCTTAATAAATTCCTCTATTTCCCTTACTTTATCTTTATTTAAACTAATATGCAAACCATAATTTGTGATTTTCTTTAAAATGTATCCTTTTCTAATAAGTCCCTCAGCTATTTTTTTAACATCTTTACCTAAATGAGAAGGAAAACCTTTTGTAACAGTATCAAAAGGAGTATGTACTCCACCAATAACTTTTTTTCTTCTTAAATGATAAAGAATAGTTGCCTTTATTTTATCTTCATCATTAAATTCCATTTACTAATACAAATCCTATTATATTTAAATATTCCTATTTTTGTAATATAAAAATATAAATAGAAATATTTATAAGGTAAGTATTTTTATTCTAAATATGAAAAATGAATCAATTTTTTTAGAGGTGTTTGGAAATAATCCTGTTATGAAAGTTCTGGATTTTCTTATAACTTTCCAGTTATTTGATTATCCTTTAACAGAGATAGCCAAAAATTCAGGAGTTGGTTATTCAACTCTCCAAACCTTTTGGAACAATTTAGAAAGAAATAATGTAGTTGTAAAGACAAGAAGGATTGGAAAATCAGATTTGTATAAGTTAGATACAAATAACCCCGCAGTCAAGCAATTATTAAAGTTGGATTGGAATTTTATAAAGGGGTCTGAAAAAGAGATTTATTCTTAAAGATTTATTAAAAATATAAAATCAGAAAAACCTTTCGTGTACTCCACATTAAACAGGCTGTCCCATAATTAGTAAAATATAAATAGTAGTTTATCGTCGAGATATTAATTAAATTGTTATTTTCTTTTCGAGAAAATAAAGAGGTTAAAATGACATATATTAATTCTTTTAGGGGTCAA
>Ga0209542_10000931_pt1 | contig 69787 bp, 68 predicted proteins | sample RifCSPhighO2_01_FD_184028 | JGI IMG/M metagenome (GOLD analysis project Ga0209542, IMG submission 184028) | Soil microbial communities from Rifle, Colorado - Rifle CSP2_plank highO2_0.1 (SPAdes) (version 2) | ecosystem: Environmental > Terrestrial > Deep subsurface > Rock core/Sediment ...
GCGGGAAGCCAACCCCAAGATAAGGAATCATGGATCCCTCGAAGACTACGAGGTTGATAGGCTCTAGGTGTAAGCGCAGTAATGCGTTCAGCCGAGGAGTACTAATAGATTCTACAGACACCATTAAAAAACTTTATTGTGTTCATCATGGTAGAAATGTAAAAACGTTTTTATTTTGCTTTAATTATTACTATTAGAGCTTTTTGAGTTGGTGACTCGACGCTGTGGAACTACCTCTTCCCATTCCGAACAGAGTCGTAAAACGCAGTAGTGCCGATGGTACTATGGACTTCGCGTTCATGGGAGAGTAGGCAGTCGCCAACTTTGAGAGCTGTAATTGATGTGTTAGTACACTTTGAAGGAGGCGTGTCATGATATGGAAGCGTAGGCCATGTATTCCAGAAGAGGTTTGGCAGGCATGCAAATTTTTCACTCAAGCAGTTCTGTCTCTCGAGCCATTCATCAAGAAGGTCATCTTGTTTGGGAGTTATAGCAAAGGTCAGCAGCGTCCCGATAGTGACATAGATATAGCGATTTTCGTTGATGCACCAAGGTATTTTTACCGGACAAGAATTCTTCATCCTCGACTTAATCGTGAACATGAAATCTTTGGTGTTCAACTTGAGGAATCCGATGCGGTGGGTAAGCTTCGTACTGATATCCAAAATACCTCATTTCCTCTAAAAGAGATGTTCTCTGTTCACATCATCACACCATCAAATTCTGGTCCTTTTGTTGATGAAGTGGAAAAGGGGATTGTTCTTTATCGATCACTCATATATTCGATTTTCTGTTTCCTTACCTCTTGTAGGTACGTATAAGTTTGGCATGTTAGTAGACGCGTTGGCACCAATCCAGCGCGTTTTTTGTTTTCAAATACTACCAACTCCTTACTACAAACTACCAACTTTTTTTGCTATACTATCTCTATGGCATTTGAATGGCGTACAAAGCGCAAAGCAACATTTCTCTCCCTTTTTTTATTGATTGTTTTAATTCCGGTCGTATTTGTTTTTTATTCATTTCTTCCCGTTCCTTCCTGTACTGATGGTAAACTCAACCAACAGGAAGAACAGATAGATTGCGGGGGGCCGAATTGTGCGTCTTGTCTCTCAGAACAGCCTGACGATCTCGTCATTCTTTGGTCACGGTATTTTGAAGTACGACCGGGAGTGTATGATGTTGCCGCGCTTGTTGAAAATGTAAACCTCACGTTGGGCTCGCTGTCGCTTCCTTTCGTATTTGAATTATATGACGATCATGACAGTCGCATTGTTGCACATAGGGGTTCTACTTACGCGCTTCCTAATAAGCAATTTTTGATATTTTCTGCGAATGTAGGGACGGGGATCCGAAAACCCGTGCGTATGAATTTTCGGCTTGATTCGTTTACATGGGAACGTCTAGAAGAACAAACACTCCCGCTTATTGTCTCCCGAACAGAACGATTATTTGATATTGATCGTCCTCGTTTGATAGCCACCCTTACGAATTCTGCGTTGCATGATATTACGCAGGTTGACGTCGCAGTTGTTGTCTCTGACTCATCAAATAATGCGATCGCAGTAGGAGAGGTTCGATTGGATGAAGTGCGTGATTCAAGCACGGCAGATGCCGCATTTACCTGGCCGCATCCATTTTCTGGTACACCTGATCATGTCCAATTTTTTGTTCGACAGAAGCCATAGATAAGGACATTCGGAGGCGAAACCTCCGAATTTAAAAAAAATCGGAGGTTTCGCCTCCGAATGTTATGTTCACCCATCTTAAACGTTTTGATTGGATTCTTATTGGATCTCTGATTCCTTTATTTTTGTGGAGCTTGCTTACATTAAAATCTGTGGGTGGGGCCACAGAGGATTCTTTTTTCTATCGGCAGCTTACCTGGATTGGTATAGGTTTTTTAGTGATGTTTTTGGTGGCATCCGTGGAGTGGCGGTTTTTCGCGCGAAGCGGGGTAGTGCTTGTTCTCTATGGGAGCATTATCAGCTTGTTGTTGTTTCTTTTTATTGTCGGAACACGCGTGAAAGGCGCACAGAGCTGGTTTTCATTTTCAGCCGCCTCGTTCCAACCCGCTGAAATAATGAAACTTGCTCTTATTATACTTTTGGCAAAGTATTATTCATATCGGCATATGGATATCGTCCGTATTCGCCATATTTTTATAACGGGATTTTATACTGCTCTTCCGTTTATTCTTATTTTGATACAGCCCGATCTTGGTTCTGCTCTTATTATCTTTGCTATATGGGCGGGCATGACAATGGTTGCGGGCATCCGTGTGCGCCATTTTATAATGCTTGCGGCGGCAGGCATGGTAAGTATCGCGCTTGCATGGACGTATGTTCTTGCACCTTATCAACAACAGCGCATTAGTACATTTTTAAACCCCGCGGCGGATCCGCAAGGAACGGGATATAATGCTCTGCAGTCGGTCATTGCCGTTGGTTCTGGAGAGTTGCTAGGAAAAGGAGTCGGTTATGGATCACAAAGTCGGCTCCAATTTTTGCCGGAATCACGCACTGATTTTATTTTCGCCGCGTTTGCGGAAGAATGGGGGTTTTTGGGTGTTCTTTTATTGCTCCTGTGCTTGGGGGTGTTTTTATGGCGCGTGCTTGCTATTGGCGAATTGTCTCCCGCAAATTTTTCAAAATTGTTTGCCATCGGTTTTTCCATTCTGGTAGTGGTTCAGGGTATTATACATGCGGGCATGAACATGGGAATATTACCCATCACAGGTATTACATTTCCTTTCATGAGTTATGGCGGCTCAAGTCTGCTCGCGTTATTTGTTGGTATTGGAATTTTGCAAAATATATATATGCATCGGTATATTCCCTATTCGTCGTACACGCAAATGGGTGATTCAGTTGGTTAGAGCCCATATCAAAAACTTTTATATTTCGTCGTTGAACAATATGTTATGTAGGGGGGAAACCCAATGTATCAACTTCATGCAGCTTCCAGCCCTCGTGCTGGTCTTGCTTGTGTTTTTTGTGTGTGGGATGATTCGGGTCATCCTGTTTATGCGATAACTCCATGTGGAGATGCGGAAATGGTATGTATGGCGCTTGTAATTACTCCCGGGTTTAACTATGCCGATTTGCGGTTTGTCTTGGATGTGGAGTTTATTCGTATGTTTGCAATAATAAACGGAATTTATCTGGACGCGCTTCAGAAAAAATACGAAGCGTGGCATTTGAAAAAATAATGGTGACAGCTACTCTTGATATTTCTCCGAGCGCCTGCTATCTTTTATGGCAGGTTTTTCTTTGAGATTTTTTCAGAAAGGAGTGTGTAGTATGTCTTTTAAGATGCCGCATGAGAGGAGTGTCATAGTTGCCTGCGATGTCAGATCGCTGACGAAACTGCAGGAAGTGGTGCGTGCCACGAGTGGGGTTTTTGGAATTGGGGGCTATAAGGTGGGAATGACTCTGGTGATTCGTTATGGACTTAGGCAGGTTGTTTCAGTGATACAAGACACTCGCGCGATTCCGCTACCCATTATTTATGATCACCAAAAGGGTGGCACCGATATTCCTGAACTTGGTCCAGAGTTTGTCTTAGCGGTAAAAGATGGAGGAGCGGACGCTGTGATTCTTTTCCCGTTTGGTGGTTGTGAAACTGAACGGCAATGGATTCAGGCGTGTCGCAAAGAAGGGCTCGGCGTGTTCGTCGGCGGCCACATGACGCAAAAGGGTTTTCTTTGCAGTGAAGGCGGTTTTATTAGCGATGAAGCTCCTTCAAGAATCTATGAGACCGCGCTCGCTCTTGATGTCAATCATTTTATTGTTCCCGGGAATAAGCCGGAACTTGTCGCGGCATATCGCAAACAAATGACGAATTTTAAGAGGGATGGTTCTTTCGTACTTGCCGCTCCTGGTTTTGTAAAGCAGGGTGGAGAGATTACAGAAACAGGAAAAGTAGCGGGCGAGAGCTGGCACGCAATTGTCGGAAGCGCGATCTATGGAAAATCCACAGAGGAAGAAATGCGCGCGAGCGCGCGTGAGCTTGTTTCGCAAATTATTGCTGAATAAAGGAGGAAGAGAATATGTCCGAAAGGTTCAACCTGTTGGATGTCCGTCCCGAACATTTTGCTGCTGGAGTTCTCAATCCGGCTGGCGTCATACTCACATGGCTTAAAAATGAGGATGCCTATTGGGAGTACAAAGGGGAACCGTCTCCAGAGCAGCCGCATGCGGAATTGTCTGGTGGTGGTTGCAGTAACGGTTTTATTGATATGCCGGCGATTCTCAAGTACCCCTACATTTGCGAAATCTTAGGAAGAGAGCTTGGAAAACTCTTGATAAAACGCGGTGTGGAAACCGATTGGGTTATCAGTTCGCCTTACTCCGCTTTAACACTCGGCCATGAGGTGGCAAAGGAACTCAATGCAGTTTTTGGGTTTCCTATAAAAGACCCAACGGATCCAAAGCAAAAGCGGATGCTTTGGCGAGGTAAACCTATTCCTACAGAAAGCCGTGTATTACAAGTGGAGGAGCTTATTACCACGGCAAGCACTGCCGATGAAGTGCGGAAGGCCGTGATATTGAACGACGGCCAGGGAAAGTTACGTTGGGTTTATGAGATTGCAACTCTCGTACATCGTCCTGTAAAAGTGTCAACTTTTTACAGCACATTCAATGGAATAGTTGTGGTTTCTCTTCTCGAAAAAGAAATACAAAATTATCCCAATGGTACTTCCTGCCCTTATTGCGCGATTGGTTCCAAAAAGCTCCGCCCGCGGGCAAATTGGGCGGAACTCACTGGCGCGTAAAATCTTTCTGAAACCAAGGTTTGCTACCATAACCCGTGGTAGCGTTTTTATTTCTGGGGTGTTGACTTTTTAGCAGTCGTTCTGATAGAGTGCTAATACATTCAAATTGTTTACAAACATAATAAAAAAAGTCGTATGAGTAAAATATCTATCATACCGCTTGCCGATCGCGTGCTCATTGAGCCGTTGGAAGGCAAGTACAAAGAAGGGAAAACAGCTTCCGGCATCGTTATCCCCGACACTGCCGAAAAAGAGCGACCGGAGCAGGGAAAGGTTATCGCGGTAGGTCCCGGTAAACGCGGGGACGATGGTAAGGTGATTCCATTGGGAGTCAAAAAAGGACAGACGGTATTTTTTACCAAATACGGTCCAAGTGAAATAAAAGTCGACGGAAAAGAATATTTAATCGCACGAGAAGAAGACATTCTTGCGATAGTCGAATAAGCAAAAACATATGGCAAAACAAATTGTGTTTAACATAAAAGCACGAGAAGCGCTGAAACACGGCGTGGACATATTGGCCGACGCGGTAAAAATTACGTTGGGCCCTAAAGGACGCAATGTCGTTTTGGATAAAGGGTATGGATCGCCGACCATTACGAACGATGGCGTCACTATTGCGAAAGAAATTGAGCTTGAAGATAAAGTGGAAAACATGGGGGCGGCGATTGTTAAAGAAGTTGCCACCAAAACGAACGATGTGGCAGGCGATGGCACCACAACAGCAACTCTTTTAGCGCAGGCGATTATAGGTGAAGGTATGAAAAACATTGCGGCAGGGGCGTCTCCAGTGGGAATTCGCCGTGGTATTGAACGCGCAACCGAGGTAATTGTAAAAAAATTACATGATATGGCCATCCCGATTTCCGCGTCCAAGAAAAGTGAAATTGCTCAAGTGGCGACTATTTCCGCGAAAGATCGCACTATTGGCGAAAAGATAGCCGAAGTAATACAACAAGTAGGAAAAGACGGCGTTGTTACGGTGGAACAATCGCAAACGTTTGGTATTGAACACGAGATAGTGGAGGGTATGCAGTTTGATCGCGGGTATGTTTCTCCCTACATGATTACCAGCGCTGAGCGCATGGAAGCAACATATGAAAATCCCTATGTTCTTATTACCGACAAAAAAATATCAGCGATTAGCGATATTTTGCCGCTTTTGGAAAAATTGGCAAAAATAGGCAGAAAGGAGCTTGTCATAATCGCGGACGATGTGGATGGTGAAGCGCTTGCAACGCTGGTGGTAAATAAACTTCGCGGTATATTTCATACGCTCGCGGTAAAGTCACCCGGATACGGAGACCGCAAAAAAGAAATGCTCGCGGATATCGCGGTTATTACGGGCGGACGGGTAGTTTCAGAAGAAATTGGTTTGAAATTGGAAAACGTTGACCTTGAAATGTTGGGTGAGGCAAAACGTGTTATTGCGACAAAAGATAATACGACCATTGTGGGTGGAAAAGGGAAGAAGCAAGATATTGAAAAGCGAACGAGCCAAATCCGTGTCCAGCTGGAAAATACCACATCCGAGTTTGACAAGGAAAAACTGCAGGAACGTATTGCAAAGCTTTCAGGCGGAGTTGCGGTCATTCGCGTGGGTGCGGCAACCGAAGTGGAACAAAAAGAAAAACAGCATCGCATTGAAGACGCAGTGTCTGCCACCAAAGCGGCAGTGGACGAAGGTATTGTGCCAGGTGGTGGTGTGGCGCTCGTTCGGTGCACAGACGCGCTCAAAAAATTGCTTGATGAAAAAAGTACTGTTTCCAAAGACGAACAAGTCGGCGTGGAAATTATGTGCCGCGCTATTCGCAAACCTCTTATGCAAATTGCTGAAAACGCCGGAGTCTCCGGCGAGGTAGTTGTTGCAGAAGTAGAAAAGAAACGCGGTAATATGGGATACAACGCGGCAACAGGCGAATATGAAGATATGGTGGAAGCAGGCATTATTGATCCGGCAAAGGTAACACGTTCTGCGGTGCAAAACGCGGCTTCCGCGGCGGCAATGTTGCTTACCACAGAAGTAGTAGTGGCGGAACTTCCGAAGAAAGACGCGCCCGCGATGCCAGGCGGAGGTGGTATGGGCGGCGGAATGGGGATGGATTATTAAAATACGTAAACACAGAGAGCAAAAAAAAGACCCGACCGGGTCAATCTCGGTTCGGGTTTTTGGTTGGGAGTGGCTTTTATATTTTTTCCCGTCTTTTGTGTATCATCCCAAGAATTTTCAGTCCTTGTTTTATCGTTGCTAGGTTTCGCTCTGCTGGTTTGATTAAATTCGCCGCTTCTTCCTGAAGATTCTTTAAGCGTTCTCGAAGTGACCTTTCAAGTTCAGAGTTTTCTACTCCGACTGGTTGCGGCATAATACGTTCAAGTCTACTATATATTCCTTCAATTTCATTGTCTATGTCGTGGCGGCTTCTCATTGCGGAAATACCTCCCTTGCTATATTTGATACGCACGGTATCATAAAGTTAGTACAGTTACAAGCTAATATAGATATTATATGGGATTTTCAACTATTCTTTTGATTGTTGTTGGGGTTGTTGTTTTATGGGTTATAGTTGCCTACAACGGTTTGGTGCGCCTTCGGTACCGTGTAAAAGAGGCTTGGTCGGATATTGAGGTTCAGTTAAAGCGCCGGTACGATTTGATTCCGAATTTGGTGGAAGCGGTAAAGGGATACGCTAAGCATGAAACGTCCGCGTTTGAAAATGTTACTAAAGCTCGCGCGGCCGCCATGGGAGCGACTACCGCGGGGGAACACGCCGCCACTGAAAACATGCTCACCGGCGCATTGAAATCGTTGTTTGCGGTTGCGGAAGCCTACCCCGATTTGAAAGCTAATCAAAACTTTCTCCAGCTTCAAGGTGAACTTTCCGATACCGAAAACAAAATCCAAGCCGCCCGCCGGTTTTATAACGGCAATGTGAAAGACATGAACACGCGTGTGGAACAATTTCCCACAAACGTAATCGCAGGCACGTTCGGTTTCGGAAAAGAAGAATTCTTTGATTTGGATGAGGCTCCGGAACAACGTGATCCTGTGAAAGTGCAGTTTTAATTAATCGGCTTGTATCCCGTGGCTTGCCACTGGGATACCGAATAAGTTGGGTCTATGGCTCTGTCCTGGGGTGAATACCATTTATTATGAACACTTTTTCTAAACACAAAGATGTAAGCAAAATCTCTCTTGATGGTAAGGTAATGCTTTGGTTATCTGTCATTTTTGATGTTTTATTTTTTGCAATGTTGTATACCTACGCCGAAACTTATGAATATCCTCGCGGATATTATCTTTTCTTTACTACTGATGGGATTGATACTCTTGAGCCGACGCCATATTTCCTTGTACCGGTTTTTGCTGCACTTTCTGCTTATGTAGCGATATATAGGGGGTATTACAAATTATTGTCTACTACTATGTTGGTGTTTAATGTTGTTTTAAGCTTGGCAAGTATAGGCATCTTTATATACTTCCTGATGAATTATTAGTCTATTTTGTATGACAACCCTCTGGACACAACGTGATAGTAACATCCGAAAAACATGGCTCCTTATGACCGTTTTTTTCTTGGTGGTTATGACCATTGGCTGGGTGTTTTCACAGGTATACGGAGATCCCTCTATTTTGGTAGTCGCGGTTATTTTGAGTATTGTCATGAGTCTTGGTTCGTATTGGTGGTCGGATAAAATTGTTATCATGACCACGGGCGCGCGGCCCTTGCCGGAAGACGCGGGGCGCGAGGTGCATAATATTGTGGAGAATCTTTGTATTACGGCGGGGCTTCCAAAGCCGAGATTGTATATTGTTGATTCGCCCCAGCCGAATGCGTTTGCGACAGGCCGTGATGCGGAGCACGCGGTGGTGGCAGTTACCACAGGCATTTTGCAGTTGATGAATAAAACTGAATTGGAGGGCGTGCTTGCGCACGAGATGAGTCATATTGGCAACCGCGATATGTTAATTTCCACTGTTGTGGTAGTGCTTGTGGGGTTTATTCAACTTTTGAGCGATATGTTCTTACGTTCCCTGTGGTGGGGAAGAATGGGTGGGGGAGATCGCGACAACAATTCTTCCCACGCGGTGTTTCTTTTGATAGGTGTGGTGCTTGCGATTTTAGCGCCTATTGCGGGCCTCTTGATGCAACTTGCGGTATCGCGCAGGCGCGAATACTTAGCTGATACATCAGGAGTTCTGCTTACGCGCTATCCGGAAGGTCTTGCAAGCGCGCTTGAAAAGTTGGCGCAAGATCATACGCCTATGAAGCAGGCAAATCACGCCACGGCGCATTTATGGCTTGACGATCCATATCAAGGAAAAGAGAAAAAAACTTCATTTATTACAAAGATTTTCATGACGCATCCACCGATAGAAGATCGCATTAAACGCTTGCGCGAGATGAGCGTGTAAAATGGTTTCATGGAGATACAGAAAATTCTTATATATAAATCATTAGGTTCATTGTGTGTAGCGGCGTTACTTGTTGCTTTACTTCTTTTTTTGACAAGAACGTATGCTTATGATCCATATTACATAGTAACTATTTGTCTTTTTGGCATCATGCTTTTCCTCGCGGCAAGTATTATGTATGCCCTTGATTGGATAAGTAATAGATTTGGTAAAAATATGGGCAAATATGTTTTTTTTGCCTTGCCACTTGCGTTTTTTATCAAATATGTGTTCTTTTTACAAAACATATTTAATCCATTAATCTATTATTTAAAATTTCTAGGATTCTTCGGTGGTTTCATCATTGTGTATCATATTTTGAAAAAATATATGTCTAGAGAAAGTCGTCTAATCTCGGTAGGAGTATCTTTTCTATATCTGGCATACTTTTTATTCTTGGCTCTTCTACAGTTATACGTAGGTGGTTTCAATAGTTTTCAGTAAGGATTTTTATGACCCATCCGCCGATAGAAGAGCGCGTGAAGCGTCTTCGAGAGATGAGTTCCTAGCTTTGCATGTAAGATGCACAATAAAACAAGGTTCAAGGCAAGGATTATAAATAATATGTACGATCGTGAATGTTATTTATAATTACTAATTGGATTATCAACGATTTATTTTTATGGCTAAGTATATTATTAATGATGTCGGTGAAAGGGTTTCTATAAGCAGGGCAGTGCTTACGGGGGTTGCTGTTGCGGGTTTTATAAGTGTCGCAGTTCTTGCGCCCAATGCGCTTCAAATATTTAAACACTTCAAACTTCCAGCAGAAAAAAAGAAGCTAATTAAAAATGTTTCACTGAAGTATGGCGTACAGTCTACTATTGCAAGATTAGAACAAGAGGGGTGTATTATTTTTGAAAAAAAGGATGCTATATTGTGCGCTCAATTAACAGAGAAGGGAGAAAAACGTCTCGCGGCGTATGAGACAAAATCTCACAATACAAAAAAGCGCGAATGGGATGGTAAATGGAGAGTAGTTATATTTGATGTGGCGGAAGGACGGCGTCCCGCGCGTGATTTATTGCGGCGGAATTTGAAGAGCTTCGGTTTTTTGTGTTTACAAAAAAGCGTATGGGTTTTCCCGTATGATTGTGAAGATTTTATAAGTATTGTCAAAACAGATAAAAAACTTTGGGGAGATGTGCTTTATATGGTTGCTGATCACATAGAAGGTGCAGAACGCTTTAAGAAAATTTTTAAACTAAGAGTTCAGAAAACATAATTATAAACTTACTGTGCGGTCGCTCGGTAAGTTTATAATTTGATTTTATTATCTAAAATGATATAAGTGAAAAGCATATGCGCTGGGTGTAATTTTTAAATAGAAATCGCAGTCCTACATAAAGTGGAAGGGCCGCGTGGCCTAGCCCCAAGGGGGTCCCTTCGGGATGCGCTTACTTATACGAGATGAAAGTAAACGAGAGGCCATTAAACGTGAATGTTATTTAAAATTACCTACAGGGCATCTTGAAAAGAAACGCATAAAAGAAAACAATAAGAAGAGTTACTATGGAGAGGTCGCATAGTGGCCTAGTGCGCAGTCCTGGAAAGACTGTATGCCTTAACGGGTATCGAGGGTTCGAATCCCTCCCTCTCCGCAATTTTTCGAAAAGGGTCTCTGAACCAAGAATATGGTCGGCGCGAAGCGCCGTCTGAAAATGGGGACTGACCCCATTAACCATTAACCCATTAACCATTAACCGTGCGTGGCGGCTCGGAACTGAAGCGTACGCCCCGATTGCGCTGACATGCGCCTCGGACGCGCTCGCGGACTCGCGCGTGGCAAACCCAAAAATTTCCTTCCATTTTCTTCCGGCTCCCCCTTCACCCCCCGCCGAAAGGCGAAAAATGAAGGAAAGGAAATTTTTGGGTTGCTCCGCCGAGGCCAAATCCATTCTACCACCATATGCAAAGTTTAGGTATTGCAAATCCGCATATACGCTGATATTATTATGGTAGACACAATACGAAGTAAGGAATATGGCGATTTTATCGGGAAACTGCGGAAAGCTCGGCTTGAAGCAGGTTTACGACAGATAGATGTCGCCAAAAAGTTGAAGCGCACACAGTCGTATGTGTCCCGCGTCGAGGTTGGCGAACAAAGATTGGATATACTAGAATTGCAGAAGTTCGCCAAGTTGTATGGGAAGAATATAAATTATTTTATATGAACAAAGCAGAACATAAATGCCCTTTGTGCGGAGGTGTTCTGACAGATACCGGAGATCGTATTGGTATCGCTCAATCGGTTACAAGCGCACCAATCAGGGAGCCGAACATGGCTTATTTTCGGTGCAAAAGCTGCGAACATACTGAGAAACGCCTTGTATGAATGTAAAAGGTATTATTCTTGGAATCGTTGTGGCATTCGGTTTTGCCGAATATGTTGGTAAGTTTTCGGTCATCTTGGTTGGTATTTGGTTGGGCTTAGATGGAGGACTTCTTGCAGACTTGGTAAATGCCAACTATGTCATAAGTATTGTGCTCGGAGTGCTTGTTTATAGATACTATGCGAAAAAAGTGGACAAAGGAATTTCATAGAACCGTGAAAACCCAAAAAGGATTTATACAAATACCGATACTTATCGCAATCATTGCGGGTGTTTCAGTTTTAAGTGGTGCAGGATACTTTGGGATAAAACAGTATCAAAATTATCAGATTAAAAAAGTGGAGCAGGAAATAATTTTGCAGGATAAGGAAAAAGAGGCTCAGGTTCTAGCAGAAGCCCAACAAAAGGTGATCGAAGAAACAAGGCAAGAAATAGATAAAATTAAAACTCAAGAGCAAGAAAAGACAAAAAATTTAGAGAACGAGCTTTATGCCGAGAAAGTTAAGAGAATAGAAGCAGAAACAAAACAAAAGGCAGAAGAGGACAAGGCAAGAATTTTAGAACAACAAAGAGTAAATGAAACAAAAAATGATTTACCAACCATCATTTCTTTTTGGAGACCGAGAATAGCTAAACTCCAGTGTGCTTGGATGACAACCGATGGAGAAGTTGCTTTTTGGCAAACGGGTTCAGGGCTTCTAGTATCAGGTAATGATATGGTGATTACCAATCAACATGTGTTTATTGCTGAAGAAAGTTCCATAAAACGCGGAGCAGATTTTTGCTTAATCTCATTTCCAGATCAAAAGCCAGTTGTCGTGAATTATACTGAATTTAGATTTTCAAAAACCGAAGATGTAGGATTGCTTGAAATTAAAGAGCCCTCTACGTATATGAAAAATCTGGGGACATTCACACAGGGATGTAAAACCTTTCCGCCAATAGGTGAAAAGATTGTTATATTGGGTTACCCAACCATTGGTTCGTCAGACGATATTACTGCAACAGACGGTATAATTTCTGGGAGAGACGGCTTTTATTACATTACTTCTGCAAAGATAGAACATGGAAATTCCGGCGGAACTGCAATATATCTCAAAGACAACTGCATTTTAGGAATTCCAACCTCTTCAAAAGTAGGTGAAATAGAATCGCTCGGTAGAATTCTTGATTTCAAAGCTGCAATATTTTCTTTTTAATCTTACCTCGATAGTAATTATGATCCAGAATAAATGTAATCATGAATGGAAAAAACATACTGACGCTGGGAGGCAGTTGGATGTTGGTGCAATTCCGGCTTATTACATGTGCGAAAAGTGCCAAACTCTAATGACAGCACCGGAGGTTTTTCAACTTGAAGCACTGGAAAATCAGAACGAAACTCTAAAACACCTTAAAGGATTTCAATCTTATGCAGCCGGAATTGCGCTCGTCATTTCTTTTCTTGCGTTGCTCGTTTCCATATTAAAATAGATGTACGCGTTGGCGCAATCGAGGATTTTAAGGGAGCAATCCCCGCCGTTTTATAATTTTTCCTAAAACGGCGGGGGTTGTTGTGCGCGGACTGGGCGGGTGGGCCAAGCACATATAAATCTGCCTGCGCCTTAGCGCAGACCGCATTGTATTGCGCTTCGGGTCGCCGCGAGGAATGGAGAAAAGAGCAACCATAAGTGATAAACTAAAAGCGTTCTTTTCGGAGTTCGGAAGTGGCGGCACAAACCAAAAATTTCCTTTCCTTCATTTTTCTCCTTTCGGCGGGGGGTGAGGGGGGAGCCGGAAGAAAATGGTAAGGAAATTTTTGGGTTTGCCACGCGCGAGTCCGCGAGCGCGTCCGAGGCGCGTTCCAGCGCAATCGGGGCGTACGCTTCAGTTCCAAGCCACCACGCATGCGGAGCGTGCGAAGTGAGTTCGAGCAAAGGTTAGTATTTCACCACCAAGAATCACATTTCGAAAAATCAAGGTTTGAAGTCTCGGCGCTTCGCGCCTCGGCATGGTATTTTTCCGCTATAACCCAAGCATTTTTGAGGGGGAACGAAAGCGTCCGCTCGGCAATGCGGAAGTTCGCAGAGCGAAACTCTGGCAAAATGAAATTTTGCAAACCAATCTTTTTTCTTTCGCCTTTGGCGAAAGGTTGAGCGTATTTTTCTTTGATTGCCCAAAAGCTATGGACAACATAAATTTTCCTTGCGGTGTCGGATCAAACCAAAAAGTAGGAAATTTTAGCGTGGTGATTTTTCCAGTATCTATGAGATAGATTATCCGTCCGCCGTCTATGCTATTTCTTACTAATCTATCAGATGGCAGATTTCATACCACATTCGTATCATCCAAGATCGTTTTTCCATTTAAAAAAGCTGCAATAACGGCCATGAAAGATTCTGTGAAAAAAAATAAGAAAAACAAAGTGACAGATGAAAAACATCCGGTCTCATGGGAGACGGGTGTATTTTTTTATTTTTTTCGCAATTTTTTCTTGAGCTCGAGTTCTTTCGTGGCAATACGCTCGGTGTCTCCTCGGCGCGCAAATGAGTACTGGTTCATATCTACTTTCATAAAGCGTGCAATGCGGGGAAACTTTTTTGCGAACAGGCGGTATTTTTCTTGCTCAATGTGGCGGTAATCTGGGTGTCCTTGGGGGCCGGTGCGAAGCTCTGTTTCCCAGAATAAAGATGCTACATTTTGCCATTGGTAAAATTGCACGCGATACGCAAGTGGTACTACGTACTGCGCCAAAAGAGGGTTTTCACGCTCCAGTTTTTTAAACAGAGGCATCACGGAATCCAATGCTTTTGTGTACATGGAAGCCATACCTGCTTCGGTAATTTCAGACGGAATACTGTATCCATGGTGAATACTGAATAATTGACGGTCTTGGGTAAGCATGCGGTGTCGGTGGATGTCCCGGTAGGCGCCAATATCCATGACGATATCAAATCGTACATATGCATTTTCAAACGCACGGCCAAGTTTGTACCACCGCTCATTGCGGTTTGTAAAAAACGTTTCTAGAATATGTGCCTGTGTTTTCTCCGGCATACGGTGAACAGAATCCAGAATGACTTTCCAAGACGTATGGGTGTCGGGCAATCCATACAGAATACCCGCAATACATTTTTCTTCCAGATTACGATCATGCTCCACGAGGGCAACAGTTGGTTTTGATGCGGTTGCCGGCTTGGAAAGGAGCTTTTGTATATGTCGCGGCAGTGCTTCTTGTACATCCGTATCAATAGAAGAAAGATGTTCCTGATAGGTAACAGATTTTTCTTCCTCGGAACGCAGCAACAGTGAGGGTATTTCTGTATCCAATTCTTGCTTTATCGTTTGGGCTATCCAGCGCAATTCGCCCAATTCATGGAAGCGGGTGCGGTTGATGAGATACTCAAACGCCTGCGCGTTTCCGCGGAATGCCACTTGCCCCACGGTAGCCATGGGAAGAAGTCCCCGAAGCGTGTCAAACGCTTTTTTTTCAAGAACGGCATCTTTTTCGTCATAATGTTCTTTGAGCCACTGAGTAAATTGTGGAATAAGTATGTTATATGTTTCAAAAAGCCCGTCAAGAACTTTTTTGTATTCCAGAAGGAGTCCAAGCCGTTTGAGATCAGGCATTGGGGTGTAGTAAAGATAGCGGCCATTTATTTTTTCTCCAAAGTTAACATAACGGGTTGATTTCTCAATGGGTTCCAGGCCAACGCGCTGGTCTTCCAAAAATTTCATGGCCACTTGCGAGATGCCCCAGAATAGCACATGGGTGCCTGTCATTTGCGCGATGGAATCGTCGCCGTATTGCGAAAGCCATTTTGCGTAAAATCCCTGGGCACGCTGGTTGTTGAGGATATTTTTAAACCCGTGTTTAGTGAGAAATTCAACAAGATAATCAAGTTCTTTCGCAAGCTGTGTGTCATCGCCTTCAAGGATGGGGTATATATATTCGTTCAAAAGTATGCGAAGAAGGGAACCTTTTGCGCGGCTTGCGCGTGAGCAAAGAGCGCCCACAATTTCAGGTGGCAGGTTGTGGAGCACATGCACAATACCGTCAATATTGGTTGCAAATGGGGCCAAATACCGCCGGTCGCGTTCCGACCATTGTTCCGGTTTAAATGGTGGCTCATATTGCTTTGTATGTTTGGAATCCATGGTATGGTATTGGTTAGATGGTAAGAAGTGAGTCTATATGTTTTTTTATTTCTTGTCGCACTTCTTCCATGGAACGAGTTGCGTCTATTACGCGCCACCGCGCGGGATCTTCTGCCGCTTGAGCAAGAAATCCTTGTCGTACTTTTTGGTGGAATTCGATTTTTTCGGCATCAAACCGACTAGTTGCTTCTTCGCGAGAGAGTACGATGTTTGGATCCGCGTCTAAAAGGAGAATTAAATCTGGCCAGATGTTTTGGCGCGCTTGTTTGCTTTTTTCTCGGATATGCGCGATATCCATACCTCTGCCATGTCCCTGATAAGCGATAGTGGAAGGTTCAAAGCGGTCACAGAGCACTATGGCATCTTTTTCGAGCGCTGGTTTAATAATATTCTCGACATGAAGAGTTCGGTCGCGGCAGAACATATCTAATTCTTCTTCAGGAGTAAGAATACCTTTTTTATCAAGAAGTTTTTTTCGGATATCCGGATCACCCCCGCCCGGTTCATGTGTGAGAACAACAGCATGTCCTTGTTCTTCCAAATATGTTTTTAAAAGTTGCAGCTGGGTTGTTTTACCGACTTTTTCACCACCCTCAAACACTATAAACGCGGCTTTTTTCATGGTATCTTCATCGTAAAGGTTCACAGTCGATTGTATAACTTTTTAGACCTGTGTTTCAGTCTTGTCAGTGGTAACACGTCCACCTTGCCATTGCCCACGATATTGGGCTCCCTCACCCAGTACTTGTTCAAATTGCGCATGAATTATGCGTGCGCCAAGTTCAAGCGTGACTACAGCGGGACCTTCATTTTTGAGGGCGAATGTGAGCTCCCCTTGATATCCAGGCGCCACGTTACCTGTTCTCAAGAAGAGTCCAGAACGGAATGTGGTTGAGCGTGGTTTAAAATTTATAGTGATATCCAGGGGCGTGTTAACTTTCTCGATTGTTTTTACAAGATAAAAATCTCCGGGCCGGATTACTATTTTTTGTTTATTCTCGGGGTCATATTTAGCTACAAGTTCAACCGCAGGTGTTTTTCGTTCTGTTACCCCTAAAAATGCTTCCCCCGATATTTTATATATTTCTCCTAATCGCAAATCAAAACCAGCTCCTTCAGGGTTTGTGAGTTCGCGCTCGGATAAGTTTTCCACAAGTTTATTCTCTCGTACAAGCTGTAAGAGGATTTCTGGTCCAAGGATCATGTATCTATGATATATTTTCAAAGCACGGAAGTCAAAAAAAGCCGGGGTGGGTTCGGGAGTACTGGTACGAATTAACTACAGAGAATAATTATCAGGAAGTGACTCTTTTGTAACCTTCAGACGATAACCGGCATTTTTTAACATGCCGCCCTTTTGTGTAAGCAGATCAAAAAGCTCTTGGAAAAAATCCGCCCAGTCCACTTCGTGGTTTACCAGTTCAATTCCTTTTTGTTTTGCCAATTCCGCAAGATGCTGTTTGCCAAGAGAGTTTTCATACCTTCCTACATAATCAATACGGCGTATCCCTTCTTCAGCAAGATCTTTCGCACAGTCAAGACAGGGTGTGGCGATAACGATTGCCTGACCATCACGGATATCCTTGCGGTCGGTGTTGGTAATGGCGTTTACTTCGCCGTGGCGCGTGCGGATGCAATGATTGTCTGCCATCAGATGCCCTTCTTCATCGCAATGCGGAAGGCCGCTTACGGAGCCATTGTAACCAATACCCCGCAAGCGTTTGTTGTTTACGATACCACAGGCTGTGCGGAGGCGGTCGCAGGTGCCAAGAGTCGAGTGGAGCGCAACAGAAGCCAAAAATACCTTAAAGCGCAGATCATCGCGGGAAGGGGGCATAGATTGTTTTTTTAATTTTGATGCTGATTTTTTCATGTCAAAACTCCTCACACTCGAAATCGCAGACTCTTGCATGCTATACTTGTTAGTATGGCAGTTTTGGGGAAAAAAGAAATAGAGCAGGCGATACGTGAGGGCATGATTGAATTTTTACCCTCTATTGACCGGTTCCAGCTCCAGCCAAACTCGGTGGATTTGCGCATCGGTTGGGGTTTTTACATGCCGCAAAACTGGCGCCTCACGCAAGAAGGACGTGTGGCGGTGCGGCCGGATTATCTGGGCAATACATTTAATAAAGAGAATTTTACATTCATTGAACTCTCGCCCGGCCAATATTTTGAAGTATTGCCGGGAGAGCATGTGCTCATGTCTACATTCGAGCAGATTCAGTTGAATGCCGGCAATATTATAGCTATTTTGCACCCGCGTAGTTCCATGATTCGCAGGGGGCTTATTATAGAATCGGGCGTGGTAGATGCGTATTATAAAGGCTCCATGCTTATTCCCGTGTTTAACGGTACGAACCATGTGATCCGTTTGTATCCGGGAGAGCGTTGTTATCAACTGGTGTTTGAACGGCTGGAAGGTAGTATGAGCGAAGAGGAAGCAGGCAAGCATGGCGTTGTCGCGGCTAAGTACACGGGATCCACGCCGGGGCATTCGAGCGCGCGTAAAGACAGCGATGAAGAAATCAAATTTATAAAATCGGGGGACATCCAAGGCCTTAAATCCAACTTTCCGGTCGTGACGCCGTAGGGATCATTCTGAACAACTTTGAATAACGAAATATAATGCCCTCCACATCCGAGTTTAGTATTCTCAATAGTAAATTCAGACAGTGGAATACTTTGAATTACGAAACTCCTCTAAAATCCCTCCCAACCTCCCTTTTTCAAAGGGAGGAGTATTGGTTCCCCCTTTATAAAAAGGGGAGAAAGGGGGATTTCGTAATTCAAAGTGGAATAATAAAAAACTATACCCACTATAAAGCTTTTTTTATGCTATGATAGTTGCATGGAGATTGCTACTGTATCGCCAACCACGTTTGTTATTTTTGGCGTAACGGGAGATCTAAGCAAGCAACGGCTTATTCCCGCTTTGGTTGATCTATACGCAAAAGACTTGCTTCCCAAAGAGTTCCGTCTTGTGGGGTTTTCGCGTGGTGCCTACACTGCCGAGGAGTTTCGGAAGTTTCTTTACGAGACCATAGTTGCAAAGGGACATAAGCATTCTTCAGACCGCATTACGCGTTTTATAGAACACGCGCATTATTGCCAGGGTACATTTGAAGAAAAGGATGCTTACATTCGCATTGCGGAAAAGCTTGCTTCTTTGGACGAGAAAGAAATAAAACAATGTTCCAACAAACTTTTTTATCTTGCAGTGCCTCCCATTTATTACGGGGCTATATTTGATCATTTGGCAAGTTCCGGTCTTACCATACCCTGTGGTGGCGTGGATGGATGGACGCGGGTGCTGGTGGAAAAACCGTTTGGGAAAGATTTGGAAACCGCTCAAGAATTGGAAAAGCGTCTTTCCACGTTATTTCAGGAAGAACAGATTTTTCGCATTGACCATTATCTTGCCAAAGAAACGGCGCAGAATATCCTCGCGTTTCGTTTTTCAAACATATTGTTCGAGCCTTTGTGGAGCAACAAATGTATTGAGAAAGTAGAAATTAATCTTCACGAGCAATTTGGCATACAAGGGCGCGGCGTCTTTTATGATGGCGTGGGAGCGCTTCGCGATGTGGGGCAGAACCATATTCTCCAGATGCTAGCGCTTGTGGCAATGGAAGATCCGAAAGAACTCAATGCGGCTTTGATTCGCCGTGAGCGCTCTCGTGTTCTTGCTTCGTTGAAATTAAGCCAATCTGCAACACAAGATTCATTTCGCCGTGGTCAGTATGCGGGATACCGCGACGAAGAACATGTCGCCAAAGATTCCGAAACGGAAACATATTTTCGGATTATTGCGGAAGTAGATAATGAACGGTGGCGCGGGGTGCCATGGGTGTTGGAGGCAGGGAAAAAGATGCCCGAGACGAAAGCTGAAATTCAGGTGTATTTCAAAAAAACTGAAACGTGTTTGTGCCCTCCCGGAGCAGAACACCATCATCAAAATGTGCTTACGTTTCGTATTCAGCCCAATGAAGGCATTTCCATAACGTTTTGGGCAAAGAAGCCAGGATTTTCGACGGAGCTTGAACCGCAAGTGCTTTCGTTTAATTACAAAGATTCTCTGCTTGAACAACAATTACCTGATGCTTATGAACGGGTGCTTTATGATTGCATCCGCGGAGATCAAACACTGTTCGCAAGCACCGAAGAAGTGGAAGCGGCATGGCGGTTTGTAATGACCATAATGGAACAATGGAAAAATGAACCTTTAATGGAGTATGATAGGAACATATGAAATTAGGATATATAGGTCTTGGTAAAATGGGGGTAGGAATGGTGGAACAGCTTTTGGAAAAGCGCTACTCTCTTGTACTGTTTGATAAAGATCAAAAGGCCGCGGAACAGGAGATGTGGAAAGGAGCAACTATGGCGCAATCATTGTGGAATGTAATTGAAATGCTTGAGCGGCCGCGGCTTATTTGGCTTATGGTGCCGCATGCGGCGGTTGATGATGTATTGAAAGATATTATTCCTTTATTGCATGAGGGCGACACCATTATTGACGGAGGAAATTCGTTTTATAAAGATTCACAGCGCCGGTACAAAGAACTAGCTGAGCGTGATATTCATTTTTTGGACGCGGGAGTATCGGGAGGGCCGCGAGGCGCGCGGGAAGGAGCGTGTGTAATGGTAGGCGGCAATGAAGAAGATTACAAAAAGTACGAGCATTTATTTCGGGATATCGCGGCGGAACGCGCATACGCGTACATGGGGCCCGCGGGCGCGGGGCATTTTGTAAAAATGGTTCACAATGGCATTGAATATGGCATGATGCAGTCTCTCGCAGAGGGTTTTGAAGTTTTGAAAAAAGCTCCTTACTCGTTAAACCTTTCTGAAATTGCCCGTCTTTACAATGAAAGAAGTGTTATTGAGTCGCGATTGGTAGGATGGCTCAAGGAAGCATATAAAACATACGGGGAAGATTTGACCGAAGTGTCAGGGTCGGTAGGACAAACAGGAGAAGGCATGTGGACGGTACAAACCGCTAAAGAGCTTAGCATTCCCGTTTCTGCAATAGAAACATCGTTAGCGTTTCGAAACCAATCGGCAACACATCCAAGTTATACGGGCAAAGTGCTTTCAGCTTTGCGAAATACGTTTGGAGGACATGACATCAAAAGTTTGTAATTTTTGAATATTGCCAAACAGATGCATGATGTGCTGGTATTATATCTATGAAGAGGGAAGTCCCAAAAGATGTGTCTCACACATACGCAGTGGTATTAGCCGGAGGCGCGGGAACGCGCTTATGGCCGCTTTCACGCAAAGAGCTACCTAAGCAAATGCAATCGCTTGTTTCTGAGCGCAGTTTAATTGATGAAACCATAGCGCGTCTTAAGGGTGTGCTTCCGCGCGAGCATATTTTTGTATCCACGACGCAAAACTATGCCGAGAAAATTACGGCAATTCTGCCTGACCTTCCGAAAGAACATATTATTATCGAACCCGTGGCACGCGGAAAAATAGCCGCGCTTGCGCTTGCGGCATCCACCATTCAAAAAAAAGATACACAAGCGATACTTTTCGTACTTGCATCTGATCATACCATTGCGGGGATAAGCGCGTTTCAAAAATCCATCCGAAGCGCATTTTCTTATATTGCTTCTCATCCGCGCGATATTCTTTTGGTTGGTATTACCCCGACCAAACCGGACACAAGTCTCGGATATATACAACGGGGAAAAAAAGCATCGGGTGGTGTATCCCATGTGGAAAAATTTATTGAAAAACCTAGCGAGCGTGTTGCGAAACATTATGTGGACTCGGGGGAATATCTTTGGAATACATCATATTACTGCATGCGCGCTTCAACTCTTTTAGAAGCATACGGCGACGCGGATCCTGCTATTATTCGCGGTATTACGGCGTTTCTTAAACAAAAACGGGTTTCCGATTTTCTTAAAATCCCAGACAAAGCGCACGAAATGGAATTTCTTAATCCAGCACGCCATCGGCTTATGGTAATGCGGGGAACATTTTCATGGGCGGATGTGGGAACATGGGAATCGCTTCATCATGTGCTCATGAATCTCAATAAAAATTCCACGTTAACAAAAAATACGCAACACGTGGATATCGCGAGCACGGGATCGCTTGTTGTTTCTACCGCGGATAAACTTGTGGCGACAGTCGGTCTTAATAACGTCGTGGTGGTTAACACGCCGGATGTTCTTCTTGTGCTGAATAAAGAACGGTCGCGTGATATAAAAAAACTTCTCCTCACTCTTAAAGAAAAGGGAATGGGTAAATATCTCTAATATGAATATTCTCATTACCGGAGGCGCAGGCTTTATAGGTTCCAACACGGCAAACACATTCGCGCGTGAAGGACATAGTGTAGTTGTATTAGACAATTTTTCTTTTGGATCAAGAACACATCTTATCCCCGCGGTACGCATTGTGACAGGAGACGTAACATACGCCGACCATTTGACGTCGCTCGAAACCCCTGATGCCATTATTCACCTGGCAGGCTCATCTTCTGCTCCCATGTTTGCGGATAATCTTGTGGGGAGTTTTTCCAACAATGTTATTGGACATCTCCATATTCTGGAGTTTGCCCGCGCGCGGGGAGTAAAAAAAATTATCTTTGCATCCACTTCTTCGGTTTATGGAAATAACCCTTTGCCGCTCACGGAAGATCAGGCGGTAACGCCGCCGAACTTTTATGCCGTCACAAAATACGCGCAAGAAAAAGCATCGCACATATTTTCTCAACTGCACGGAATAGAAATCATAGCGTTTCGATTCATGAGCGTGTATGGCACCCATGAAGAACATAAAGGCAGGTTTGCCAACGTGCTTACGCAGTTTATTTGGGGTATTGAACAAAAAAAGAATCCCGTTGTTTATGGCGACGGCACGCAAACACGGGATTTTACCCATGTTCGCGATATTATACAAGCGTTTCGTCTCGCGCTTGAAACAAAAAAACAATTTGGATTTACCGTGTTTAACGTGGGTACCGCCGAAAAAATAAGCATAAACGAAGTTATTAAAACCATTAACAATGTCATGGGCACGGACCACAAGCCCGTGTATATAGAAAATCCTATTACAAAAGGGTATATTACCCAACAGCAGGCTGATCTTACTAAAATTGCCCGAGAGCTTGGATACCAACCAAAAGTCGCGATAGAAGACGGTATCCGCGAGATAGTGGAGTTTCGGAAAAAAAATCCCATCATGCCCGCTTCCTTTAGTTTTTAACACTCCATGCCACTATGCCAGTCAGCGCATCTTTTTCAAACATTCAAGAAAACCTTTTAGCATGTACCGCGGAAGAATCAGCCATGCTTTCCAAACAGGAAGCACCCGCGTTTGAAACGCATCGCGAAGATATCAGCGCGCTTAGAAAAACACTCGCTACGGTTCAAGCCTACACAACTATTCTTTTATTAGCGAACGGCGGTTCGTTGTGGAGTTCAGTCGCGTATTTCACCGCGCTCGGAAAAAAAGACGCAAAAAAATTGGTACTGCTCAATGATATGGATCCGGAACGTATTCTTCGCCTGCGGCAAGAACATGCGCCCCAAAAGACGCTTGTGCTTGTAATAAGCAAATCAGGTTCTGCAATCGGTATTTTTGAAACATTGTTTGCCTTATGGGACTATCCAAAACTTTTTGTTACTATGCCGAATACGCCCCTCGCACACATAAGCGAACGGGAACATATCACCACCATTCCTCACCCCGAAGTTTCCGGTCGCTATTCAAGCTTTACCAGCTCCGCGTATGTTCCTTCTATTTTGCTTGATCTCTCCGTGGAAGAAATCGAAAAAGGCGGCAGGGAAGGATACGCCGCATATGGCGCATTGCATGAAGAAAACAACGCGCTCCGTCTTGCGGTGGCGCTATTCCGCTTGGAAAACAACGCCTATACCGAACTATTTTTGCCCCTGTATTCTCATCTTCTCTCCGGATTTGGCATGATCATAACACAGCTTTTTCATGAATCATTCGGAAAGGACGGAAAAGGACTTACAGTTCTTGCCACAGAAGCTCCGGAATCACAGCATCACACCAATCAGCGATTTTTTGGCGGAAGAAAAAACATGATCGGTTGTTTTCTCCATGTACATAACACTCCGCACGATATACACATTACGGTACCGACATCTTTGCAGGATATTCCTCTTCGAAACAATACGCTTGGCGCTCTAGACCATCAATCTCTCGCGCGTTCGTTTCAAAGTGAATACGAAGGAACGGTTGCTCATGCGAAAGAATCTGGCATACCAACTATGGAGATTTCTCTTTCCAGCATTTCCGGATACGAAATTGGCAATCTTATGGCATTTTGGCATTATGTCAGTGTTTTTTCCTCTCTTCTGCGCGGAGTAAACCCTTACGACCAACCGGAAGTAGAACGGTCAAAGGAAATCGCGTTTGAGCGCCGGAATGGAACAATTTTATAAATAAAAACAACACATACCATGTTTTTACTTTTTGATATCGGCGGCACCCACATGCGGTTTGCGGTCTCAAAAGACGGCAAAGAACTAGGCGAGCTAAAAATTATCCCCACGCCAAAAGATAATTTTGAAGAAGGCATGCGGATAATTCAGGAAACTGCCAGAGAGTTATTGGGAGAAGAAAAAATAGAAGCGGTGGTTGGAGGTCTCGCGGGTACGCTAAATAAAGAACGTGCTGTTTTCTCGCGCGCTCCCCATATGCGCGGATGGATTGAAAAACCTTTAAAAAAAGAACTCGAGATGCTGTTTCATGTTCCCGTATATCTTGAAAACGATGCCGCACTTGCAGGGTTGGGAGAAGCAGTGCGGGGCGCGGGGCAGAGTTACGGAATTGTCGCTTATGGTACGGTCAGTACAGGCGTGGGAGGTGCACGTGTTGTGGATGGCAGAATTGACCGCAATACGGGCGGTTTTGAACCTGGGCATCAGATTATTAATTATGACGGAGAAGCGCGCACGCTGGAAGAATGCGTATCAGGCTCCGCGTTACTGCGGCGTTTTGCTAAAAAACCCGAAGACATTACGGATCCGGAACTATGGGAAGAAATGGCACGATTACTTACACAGGGCATACATAACACCATTCTCCATTGGGCGCCGGATGTGCTGGTGCTTGGCGGGCCGATAATTCTCCGGTCTCCGTTTCCGTTTGAAAATTTCAAAAAACAACTTAGTGAAAGCGTCCTTCAAGTGCTTCCTATTGTCCCGGAAATCAAAAAAGCAGAATTAGGAGACATGAGTGGGTTGCATGGCGCTTTAATTTATGCACAACATCTGTTGTAGCAGTGTTTTTTTTGCTACACTAAGGATATTATCAGTTTTTATAATAAACCACATATGAAGAAATTCATGATGGCTGGTCTTTCCGTTATTATGACTGGCACGTTTGTGTTTGCTCCGTTTGTGTCCATGGCGCAAACAGACAACATGGCAAATGTTCTTGCTGGGCTAACACAGCAAATACGGGTATTACAAGAAATAGTTTCCTCTTTGCAGGCGCGATTCGCCGCGCTTGGAAGAAGTTCAATGGCGCAAGTGGGCGCGGGAGTTATAGGCGTGGCAGAATCACATGCCACATCTTCTCCGGATACGACATTTGTCATTAACGATACTACTACAAGCACATTTCGATTGGGAGCCGCCAACCCAAGCCGTTTCTATACGCAATCATTCAAAGCGCCCATGGACGGCAAATTAAAACAAGCGCGTTTTTTTGTGGCGGCTCCACAAAACGGCAACCCAACGAAACCCATAACAGTTTCTGTGCATACCACCTTGACGGGTTCCGCGATAACAACCGAGACCATAATTCCAGCCTTGCCTGTAAGTAAACTTATGGATATTCCGACAGATGTAGTCGTGAATTTTGCAAATCCTGTCACTTTGCAAAAAGATTCCACGTACTATGTACGTTTTTCAGTAGCCGCTCCGTACGATTCAAAACATTATTATCGCCTACTAGTAGGAAGTAGAGACCCATATAAAGATGGTACGTTTTACTATGCCAATGGACAAAAATTAGCAGTATATGACATGATCATGTCTGTGGTGATTGGATCAAGCGTGGTAACGGGTGGTGAGTTAAAAATTTCGCCTGTCCAAGGACTTGATAAAACGGTTGTTGCGGGTAGCAGGAATGTTCTTCTTGCTGGTTTTGGTGTAACAGTGGGAAATGAACCGGCAGTCATATCAAAAATTTCTTTGATTCCATCAGTACCACTACCTTCACCCTCAACAGTAACAAATCTTAGTTTGTATAAAACATCTGGTGAATTAATTGCAGGACCTTTTGATATACAAAATGGAATACTTAGTTTCACTGATCAATTTAAGTTACCGATTGGCACTTCTACAATTTTAGTGAAAGGTGATGTATCAGCAGGAACTCCTAGCGGCACTATTCTTGGATTTGGCACGAATCCTTCAACAGACTGGCATGCGAAAGGTGAAATATACGGAGTTAGTATTATTGCAAGTCCTAATGGCATAGTAAGCTCTGTGCCTATGACCGTTGTGCATACTGGCGGCTGGGCTGTGTCTCTTGCGCCTTCTGCGCCACCAGAAAAATGGGTAGTTGCGGGGAGCGTAAACGTTCCAGTAAATGTTCTTCGGTTTACAGCTACTGCCGAAGATTTTGCCTTGACGGACATGCGACTTCAATTGAAAGGACCGGCAACTGGGGCTGATATAGCAAAAATATCGCTATGGAACGGCGCAACGAAAATCGCAGAAAAAGTGCCATCATTTGTGAACGGAGTTGAAGATTTTACATTCCAAATAAGCGGAGTAAATTCGTTCATAATACCAAAGGACTCGTTTAAAGAAATGACTATAAGGATTGACGTGCCCGGTATAGACGCAACACTTTCTGGGACTGCGGGCAGGGCGGTAATTATTGATTTTGACGGCAACGGTACGCCGCTTGGTAAAAATAAAGCAGTAGGGCTTTCCTCGGCCAATGCAACACATTCAAGCACACTTGCAGACACAAGTTCCTCCGGCATACGCTATTTCCGCTCGCTTCCAACCGTAGAGCGCGTAGCACTTCCGGTAACCGCTTTGACATCTGGTAATCAGGTTCTCTATAAATTCAAAGTAACAGCAAATCCCGCATATGATGTGGCATTGCATAAGTTTACATTCTCAGTCGCCACAACTGGAATTACTAGAATGTCAGCTTATCCGGCAAATATTACTCTTTGGAATACCACGGAAAATAGGCGAGTTGGCGCATCTGGTCAGGTCTCCGATGATATTGCGAAAGCTACCTATGGAAGTGCTGGGGAATATATTCGGACAATTTATGCGGACAGCACTGATCTTCCAAGCGGTCAGTGTACAGGTGCCGCGTGTTGGGATATAGTTCCGGCAGGTTCCGTCCGCACGTACGAACTTCGAGCAAATATTACAACCGATGGTTCCGGAGATTCTGTCTCCACAAAACTCTTGGGTGATTGGAATAGTATTAGTATGGGAAAAGCGAGCATTGTTGATGTGCTGGGAAGTCAGTTTATCTGGTCGGATTTTTCAGCAAACGCGACAACAACGCATAGCATTAACACTGCCGACTGGATGAACGGATATAAAGTTCCCGGGCTGTTGTCTACCGGACTTGATTCTTCAACACTGTCGAATTGATTATCTCTGTGTGTGCTTGGCGACCTGACCGCCAAGTGGCGGTCAGGTCGCCAAAGTCACCAAATACGGGTATCGCTAATCTTAATTTAACCATATGCCTCCAGAATCAATGAATTCACAAGTAAAAAATGGGGTTGGATACGCGCTTGTTTTTGCGCTCGTTGTCGCGGGTATTGCGTCGTTGTGGTATGTGCGCGCGTATAGCCGCGCCACAGAACCGGCATCATTCCGAAGTTTTTCGGTGTCAGCGGATGGTAAAGCAATTGTTATTCCTGATATCGCGGCGTTTACGTTTGAAGTAATTACCGAAGGCGGCAAAAACCTTGCAGATTCTCAAACAACAAACACGAAGAAAACAAACGATGCCATCGCGTTTGTAAAATCAAAAGGCGTTGAAGCAAAAGACATAAAAACACAAAATTACAATGTGGAGCCCCGGTATCAGTATTTTAATTGTTCAGCGTCTGCGCCTGTATATTACGGCGGATCTGGCGCTGTAATACCACCGCCTTCTTCATGCCCGCCGCCCGAAATTGTAGGCTACACAGTTCGGCAAATTGTTTCTGTAAAAGTGCGGGATTTTGCCGCAGTAGGTGATATTCTTTCAGGCGTGGTAAGCAATGGCGCAAATTCGGTTTCCCAGCTTTCGTTTACAGTAGATGACCCAACAGCGGTAGAAAACGAAGCCCGCGCCCAAGCACTTGAAAAAGCAAAAGCAAAAGCAAAAGCAATGGCTGACGCGGGCGATTTTAAACTAGGAAGACTTCTGAATATCTCAGAAGGTGGTGCTGATCCTTATTACTACGACAAACGCTCATACGCGGTGGAAGGCTACGGTATGGGAGGAGACGCAGTACCCGCAGTTCCTTCGCCAACAGTAGAAGCAGGATCCCAAGAGTTTCAAATAACCATGATGCTTACATACGAAATACGCTAGTAGTTCGTATCTTTGACGACCTGCCCGCCAATTGGCGGTCAGGTCGTCTCTTTTTTTATAGCGGTTTTTATGATATCTTTAAGGAAACTTTTGAAAAAAGGAGGCATCGTATGGTACACATGCTCGTGTTTATGGGTTCGCTTCTTCTCGCGTTTGGAAGCACAATACTTTTTGCAGACGCCTGCAAAAAAAAACTTACCGAAATAGGTATACCAAGTGTGTATTCCAAGGGTATGATTTTTTTCTACTCTATAATAACAGCAGGCGCGCTTTATGGAGTTTGGTATGGTATTACGGAGGGATACTCGTTTGGGTCTTTTATGCTTGCGTTGTTTTTCTCACTCATCACCGGACTTGGTATAAGTCTAGGCTTGCACAGGCATGACACTCACCGAAGTTTTAAAGCGCATTCTGTAATCTTATTTGTGCTTTCTGTGGGAGCATGGATGGGTGGCATGAGAAAAGCGACATGGGTATCTAATCATGAACTCCATCATGCCAAAGAAGATACCGCACATGATCCCCATACTCCCTATTTGTTCAACAAGGATGGTGATTGGTGGGGGTTTGTGTACAGTCATATCGGATGGATGCTTGTTCCAAGACCTTACCTGGAGACATTGAAAAAAACTGATACTTCAAAGATTCCTTTCATCCAAACCGAACAGTATTTGTTTTTACCTTGTCTTATTCTTGGCTTTATTATTCCCGCCGCGCTGTTCGGCTGGGAAGGCTTGTGGATCTCGTTCTTGCGGATGTTTTATGTATTGCATATTACATTCAGCATTAACTCCGCAGGACATCTATTTGGGGTACGTTTGCAAGGCAAAAGTCTAAGCAGAAATGGAACATGGATCGGCGCTTTATTTACCATGATAGGAGAACGGTATCACGCCAATCATCATGCTGATCAACGGTGCGCATTTTTAGGATGGCGTTGGTTTGATGTAGACGCGGGGAAATGGTTATTGATTGCTCTAGGAAAATTGGGGCTTGTCTGGGAAGTAAAATACCCAAAACATATCCCACCTAGTCATGATAATTTTCCTTTGGCAGCCTGACAAGCTCTAAAAACTCGCTTAGAGGACGCGTGTTTAACGACGTCCTCTTTTTTTGTCAGAGTTTTGTCCCCATCTTTTTTAAGATAGCGGCTTGACTGGTTAGCGAGACATGCGTATATTTAGGCTTTGTTGTTCTTTGTTATCAACACTTAAAAGGAGGCCTCTTGTGGGAAGAGAGAAGCGTGGAATGGACGCGACCAGGATGGTTGTGGAAATTGACAGACGGTGGGATCCAACAGCATTGTATGCCCGTATACGATCGACTGGTCTACCTATACTGGGTGTAAAGGCAAAGCTGGTGGGTTGCAGACAATGTATTTTGTCTTTTGGAGAACCGTTAACGAGTGAGGCCATATCAATGCTCCAAAGAGAGATTCTGTATTTTTTTAAGAGTGATACGCCGGAGGTGCCACAAAATGGCACAGGACGAACCCCAAAAGAACAACGGCGTAAGCTCATAAAAAAAGAGCCCTATATTCGCCATCGTTTCTAGAACGTATCTCTCATTTTCCATCAAAGCTATTGGGGCATACTCCCGATAGCTTTTTTTTAATAAGCTCACTAAAACTAATTAAACTATAAACTTAACGAGCGGTCGCTCGGTAAGTTTATAGTTTTGTTTTTGTAAAAAAAGCCCTCCATAGAAATAGCTCTAAACACTAGAACTATAACTATGGAGGGTGGTGCAAGCGCCATGTCATGTACTTGCAAAGGAGGGTCGGAAGGAGTTGGTGGCCCAGTAAAAAAGGCTGCCGTGCGTGTGTTGCACGAACCAACTCCGGCCGATTTCCACCAGACAACTTTGCTATCTTCAAAAGAAAAATCATTCCCACTATTGGTGGGCGAGCAAACTTGCCGGTGGAAAAAAAATTAAAAAGAACATGGACGCCGCGGGGCTCATGGAAAACCCATGAATGACCCCGCGGAGGTGTAGTTGCCAGATCTCGAGGCTGGATGCCTCTACAGGGGCAACCACAGCAGTGCATGTTACATCAATGAGGGGAGCCCTCTCCGCAACATGCACTGGGGAGGACGGCGGTGCCGGGGCAATTAACTATAAGGGGTGGAAAACACCCCGGGACCATCTCTGGTCATATAGCCTCCTACCAGCTTGATTTCTTTAGATTTGCCCTCGAAGAGGACGAGAAACCAAGCGTTTCGGCGTCTTGTGATCTTCTAGGTAGAGGATCACAAGATAGGGCATAAGGCGCGCGCTGGGGTGGGAGGGTTAGAGCCCTCCAAAAGGCCCTCTGGCCGACGCCTTTTTTGAATTTACCCCCATTATACTCGATATGGGTTTCCGTGTCAAGTACCCGACTACATGTGTAATTTATTCCTTATTTTTAAAGGGTTTTTTAGCCTAACCCATCAGTACTCTCTTTTATCAACAAATTTTCCCGCAAGATCACGGAGTGTGAGCGTTTCGTGGATGTTGCGGAACATTTCCGTATCACGATTCAACCACACAAACCATTGATTTTCATAAAAATCTTCGTCATAGCGATGATCCCGCACGCATCCGGCATAACTCATGTGTTCAATCATGTAACTGGAACACGCGCTTGATTGCGCGAAGAAATGAGTAGCTGTGGGAATGGTACACCGGGGAACTTTATCAATAGTAGCAATGCACTTGTCGCCGAGGTACAGGAGATCAAACGAATCTGTCTCCGGACATTGCTTTGAAATGGACGGGGTAAATTTTGTCTGCTCCACAAAATATCCCGTGCAGATGTTTTCGCGGAATGCGGAGTACTTCTCTTGTTTGCCAATGGTAATGCGTACCTGCCCGCCGGGAACGATTGTAATAGGTCCAAGGGATGTATCTGGTATGCCGGGGAGGTTATAAGCGGAAGGAATGGTAAAACGCATGCCAAGCGATGTTTCAAATTCCCATCCGGTGACTGCTATGGATTCCGATTTAGAACGGTTAGTCAGAACAATTCGTTCACTCAATGGATTTGTGTTTTTGCCGCTAAAACTTGATATGTCAATAACTTTATAGAACGTGGATGTCGCTGTTTTAGGCGGAGGCACTACTTGGGCGGAATTGTCGGCAGGGGTGGTAGATGTGAGAATATCTAAATTAACGTAGGCGCGCGTAAGTGTGTCTAGTGATCCTGATGATGGAATCTTTTTTGTAAGTTGGTATGCCTTGACTGCTTCTCCTGTAACAGCAAAGTAGTTACCGGTGGATGCGGGGTACGTAAAAAATCCCAGGCTTCGTAAAAATTCCTGCAGGCGGACTACGTCAGGGTCGGCGCGAAGGCCAAAGAACAAATCGCGCAGGAACAGCGAAAACGAAGCGGACGCAGATGGTGTTTGTGGCTTTAGTGTTTGATTAAGGCGGGTTCGCGTTTCGCCGGCAACTATACCATTCGCGGGTAGTATGTTTTGGGCTGTTTGGAATTTTACTACTGCCGCGCGGGTAGATGAAAAATAGTGTCCTGTTATTTCAGAGTAGGTATAGAAGCCTTCTTTTCGCAAGTATTCTTGAAGTCGTTTTACATCAGGATCGTTTTGAAGTCCCCAGGAAAGGTCGCGGGTAAAAGGTTCTGCCGCATATGAGGCGAATGGCAGAAAGAAAAAAGCGACAACAAGGAAAAAAACATAACGCATGTATGCATTATAAGACATGTGTTATGTTGGTGTACATGGATAAGAAAATTCTCACGCTTTGTATGGTATATGATGATAAGCGCATTCTTCTTGGCATGAAAAAGCGGGGGTTCGGCATGGGTAGATGGAATGGGTTTGGGGGCAAAGTGGAACAAGGAGAATCCATTGAAGAGGCGGCACGTCGGGAACTTAAAGAAGAAGCAGGTATCGTGGCGCATAATATTAAAAAGCGTGGTGTTCTTACGTTGATAGGAGAAACAGAAATTCCTTTGAAAGTGCGCTTGTTCAGTGTTCACTCTTTTACCGGGGAACCAGTTGAAACAGAAGAAGTAAATCCTCAGTGGTTTTCTCATGCTGATATTCCATACGAGGCCATGTGGCCGGATGATAAATATTGGCTGCCAAAAATTCTCGCAGGGAAAAACGTGGAAGGAGTATTTCATTTCAAGGATACGGATACCATTTTGAAAATGGAGGTAAAAGAAATACGGGTATGTGTTAAAGGCTCTGACATGTTAAAAATTTTTGCGATATACAAACCGAAGGGGCTTACCTCAAACGCAGTGCTTAACCGCTTGCGGCGCGCGGCTCATACCAAAAAAATAGGTCACGCGGGCACATTGGATCCTCTTGCAGAAGGTGTGCTGGTGGTTGGTGTAGGGCGGGAAGCCACAAAACAATTAGCAAAAGAAGTTGCCAAAGAAAAAGAATATCATGCTTCTCTTACCCTTGGCATATCAAGTACTACAGATGATGAAGAAGGAGAAAAAACAATTCATGCGGATTATGATATTCCCACAAGCAAGGACATAGAAAAAATTCTTGATCAGTTTACGGGGAACATATTACAAACACCCCCATCGTATAGCGCAATAAAAATAAATGGTCAGGAAGCATATAAACGCGTTCGCAAAGGGGAGAAGGTTTTAATGAAGCCGCGCGAGGTTATGATAAAATCAATTTTTCTTGAATGCTATGACTGGCCTCATGTTACATTGAAAGTTGTTACCGGTCCTGGTGTATATATTCGTTCTCTTGCGCGTGATATCGGAACAGTTTTAGGCACGGGAGCGTATCTTTCCGGCTTGGTGCGCACGCGGGTAGGCTCGTGGACAAGCAAGAACGCGCTATCCCTTGCGGAGGCAGAAGCAAAATGTATAGAATAGTAGTATTATTTTTTACTGCATAATATGAATGAATCGAACCATAATCCCTACACTATACCGCTATCTATTTTAATTTCTGGCATCTTAATTGCTGGCGCTGTTATGTATGCGGGAGACGGCGGGTTTGCTAAACCAGGAAACAATCTCGGAGCAAACGTGGGCGATAGTGTTCCAACGCCGCCTGAAGAGAATGGGACTCTTGAGGCGGTATCGCCATTGGCGGCAACTGATCATGTGCTAGGAAACCCATCAGCACCCGTTAAAATAATTGAGTATTCAGATCTTGAATGCCCGTTTTGCGCTAGATTTCATGAGACCCTAAAGCAAGCAATGGACGAATATGGCAAAGATGGAAAAATTGCATGGGTGTATCGGCATTTTCCACTTGAACAAATCCACTCAAGCGCTCGGCTGGGAGCAACAGCATCCGAATGCGCCGCGAGGATAGGAGGAACACAGGCATTTTGGAGTTTTATCGATGCGGTGTTTAGCCGACAGGAAGAAGGGTTAGGTGATAGTTTTTTTTCACAAGTTGCCCGGGACATGGGTCTTGATGAAAACGCGTTTAGTTCGTGCGTCTCTTCCGGAGATTATAATGGCGTAATTGATGCGAACGCAGAAAATGCAATCGCGAGCGGAGGTCGCGGCACGCCATTCAGCATCATCATAGCAAAAGATGGATCAAAGCAGGTGGTAAACGGAGCAGTGCCGTACGCAACACTAAAAACTCAAATAGAACAAGCTCTCGGGAAATAAAAAACAATATTTATAATCAAGATGAACAAGTTGCAAAATTATCATAGGTGTGGTAGAGTATTTTTGAAGTAATTTTCCCATAAGGAGGGAATACAATGGTCATGATGCAATATCAGTTTGGAACCCATATTTGGTTTGGGGGGTATGAGGTTGAATGGATCTTTAGTGACAACATCATCGTTCCAGCAGGTGTCGTTGTCATGCTTCCAGATGGTACTATTGCCTTCTATAATGGCGCTTACAGTTGTTTTCTTGAAAGAGAGAGAATAACACAAATAAAAATGTTGGGTGTTTCTCCAGGGGAAAATAATATTTTTTGGCAACACCCAAATTTTAAGGAAGGAGTTTGTTTTGACAACCAATAAACATGATGTTTCGTTTCCGATAGGTACCTCTGAGTGGTTTGGTACCTATATTATAAGATATGAAACTAACGAAAAGATGGTGGTTGAGGCGGGGCATGTGGTTATGTTGCCCAAGGGAAAAATTCAGTTATTTGATGCAAAAAGGGACCCTGTTGTGCCAATTTTCGGATGCAGTTTTAGTATCATAATTGGCAGAAGCTTAAATGAGGTTTTTTGTTCTTTCGTGCCTGTGGTGGATGAAAAAGTCCCCATTCAGAAAAGAATTCGTGCGGGATAATATTGGGGATGGAGTATCTGTTTAGATGCTCCTTTTTCTTTTATTTGTGTTAGTATAAAAAAAGCTTTTTATGTCTCGCGTTGAACTTCTTCAAAAATTAAAAGCAAAACGGAAAGAAATCGCCGACCATGAAGGTTGCGAGCTTTTTATGGTGTTTAGCAATAAGACTCTGGAAGAAACAGTAAAAGCTATGCCAGCAACGCTTGCTGACTTGGCGCTTGTAAAAGGCTGGGGGAAAACAAAAATCGCAAAATACGGCACAGAAATGCTGGATGTTCTCACAAACTCCAAACAATCGGAAGTTGTGGTTCCCATTTCTGGAGTGGTTTTTACGGTGTCTGAGTTTCTAGAAACAGCAAACATGACACTTTCGCAATTGGGAACTGTCCGCATTCAGGGTGAAGTAAGTGAAATGCGTCATCGCGGGTCGGTGGTGTACTTTACATTGAAAGATACATCAGGGGTGGAAGGAACCATGAAATGTGTCTTATGGGCTTCGAAGTATGAACGTGAATACCATTATCTTGAAGATGGTATGGAAGTTGTAATTGATGCATGGCCCGAGATATACGCGAAATTTGGCGCCTTTAATGTGCGTGTGGAAAAAATAGAACCGGTTGGCGCAGGCGCGCTCCAAAAAGCATTTGAGGCGCTAAAGAAAAAACTGGAAACCAAAGGTTATTTTTCTTTTGAGAGAAAGCGCCCCTTGCCGTACCTTATTCAGTCTATTGGTGTTATAACATCTGAAAAAGGAGAAGCAATAAACGATTTTCTAAAGAACATTGGTGCCTTTGGTTTTGAGATTACACTCCGCGATGTCCGCGTGGAAGGAGATAGGGCTGAAGATTCTATTGTCTCGGCGTTTCGCGAATTTAACTCCGCACGGGTTCGAACCGATGTGCTGTGCCTTATACGTGGCGGCGGCGGGCTTGAAAACTTACAAGCGTTCAACACAGAACGGGTTGCCGAAGCGGTTGTCTCTTCGCGTATTCCGGTGCTTACCGGTATTGGCCACGAACGCGATGTAACGATTGCTTCACTTTCTTCTGATGCGGATTTTTCAACTCCTACCAAAGTTGCTGATGCAATACGCCGGAGCCGTGAGGAAACACTGCGCGCAATAGAAAAAGAGAGCGATGTACTGATACTTCACATGGGTGATATAGTACGAGAGACTTCACGCGCGTATTCTATTCTCGAGGAAGACATGCAACAGCTTCCTGGTCGTATCTTAGAACGAACACGGGCACGCGTATCTGTGGGAGCGCATCATCTAGAAATGGCGTTAGAAAAGATTTTTACGGCATTTCGCGTGTTAGAGAACGCGTTTATAAACACGGCTCACAAACTTCGCGCGCGCATGCAAAAAATGGAGCATACATTTTCCGTGGGAGCTCAGCGCATGGGAGAGTTTATAGAACGCCGATTTCGGCTGGGAGACAAACGAGTTGCCGTTGCCGAAGCGGCATTAACACCGCTTGATCCTATTTCACCGTTGCGGCGCGGGTACAGTATTGTATATGGGAAAGCCGGCAGAGTGCTAAAAAACACGGAAGATGTTACAGTGGGAGAACACATAGAAGTGCGATTATACAAGGGGACACTTACATCAAAAGTAGAACACACATCATAGCGTCTTGCGATGACGCAAATTTATGAAGTTGAATTTGCGTCATCGCAAGACGCTATATTGCAAGAAAACAATACTATGAACCAGGAAAAACAAACAATCGAACAATCTCTCAAACGTCTTGAAAAAATTGTAGAAGAACTTAACGCGCGTGATGTAGACGTGGAAGAAGGCCTCAAGAAATTTAAGGAAGGCGTTGAGTTGGTGAAGATTTGCCGTAACCGTTTGGGTGAAGCGGAGAATGAATTCAAGAAATTACAGGCAGAACTTACTGTGGATAGCAATAAAGAGTATGTCGATAACGAAGTTTAACAAGAAGGAGAACTCGTATGGAAACGCATAATTTTGGAATAGTACCCTCCTGGGATTTGTCCGCCTATTTCAGCGGCAAGAATGATCCGCGCGTTTTAGCTACTCTTGCAGAGGCAAAAAAGCATGCGGAAGCATTTGAGCGGAAATGGCGCGGCGCTATAACAAACGATTCTGCGCCGGCGAATGTTTTTTCCGCGTTTCAAGAATATGAAATGATTTTTCAGGAGGGAATAAAACCGCTCCATTTTGCCTCGCTACTCAAAGCAGTAGACAGCGTGGATACCGATCATGGAGCGCTTGAACAAAAAACACAAGCTCTCTACGCAGAGATCTATAATCAGATCATATTTTTTGAACTTGAGTTGTTGCAGTTGTCGGAAGAAGGACTTCAAAAACTGGCACATGCGGAAGAGCTTTCCCATTACCGGCATTTTATACTGAATCTTCTTAAAACAAAACCCCACAGGTTATCCGAACGCGAAGAACAGATATTTGTTGATCTTTCTTTGACCGGCAATAATGCATTTACGCGGTTGTTTGACGAAGAGCTGTCGCAAAAAAAGTTTTCTGTTTCTCTCGGTCAGATCAAAGAAGAATGGCCGGAAGAAAAAGTATTGAACTTATTACAGAACAGAGATCGGGATACGCGTAAAGCCGGAGCAGAGGCGCTTACCGGGGGTTTGCGGGAAGATCTGCGCCGGCTCACATATATTTTCAATGTGCTGGGAGAAGATAAGCGCATCCGCGATAGGTATCAAAAATTTGAAACACCCGAAGCATCCCGGCATCTCGCGAATGAAGTTACGCAGGAAGCGGTTAATACTATGAGCGAAGTAGTAAGCGAACACGTTGAGCTTGTAAGCGATTACTATAATCTAAAACGGAAAGTGCTGGGACTAAATGAACTCTTTGATTATGATCGCTACGCGCCCGTGTTGGAAACAGAACAGACATATACATTTCAAAAAGCAGAAAACATGGTGCTTGAGGCTTATGGCATATTTTCACCACGCATGCGAGAATGCGCGAATGAATTTTTTGAAAAACAATGGATAGACGCCGAGACAAAACACGGCAAGCGTGGCGGAGCGTTTTGTTCATATGGCACGCCCGACTTGCATCCAGTTGTGTTCCTGAATTATCAAGGAAACACAAAAAGCGTTCTTACGCTTGCTCACGAGCTGGGGCATGGCGTACATGGGTCGCTCATGCGCAAACAAACACTTCTTAATTTTGATACGCCGCTTACTATTGCCGAGACTGCCAGTGTCTTTGGAGAAATGTTGGTATTTGAAAGTCTGCGAAATACTATGAAGGGCAAAGAACTTTTGGCGCTGTTGATGGGCATGATAGAAGAGATATTCGCTACGGTATTCCGCCAGCATGCCATGTACAAGTTTGAGCAAGATTTTCACGCGGCGCGCCGAAGTGAAGGAGAATTGAAACCGGAACGTATAAGTGAATTGTGGATAGCCCGTCAGCGCGAAATGTTTGGTACCTCCGTTACGCTTACCGAAAACTACCGCATATGGTGGAGTTATATTCCGCATTTTCTTCATACTCCCTTTTACGTGTACGCATATACGTTTGGCGAACTCCTTACGCTTTCATGGTATGACATGTATAAAAAAACGGATACAAAAGCTCGTTTTGCCGAACAATATCTTGCTATGTTAGAAACAGGCGGCACCAAAACCCCGGAAGAACTGGTAGAGCCGTTTGGTATTGATTTATCCGCGAAAGAATTTTGGAAAGGCGGATTTCGGATTATAAAAGCACTTGTGGAAGAAGCAAAAAAATTATACGGGGAAATCTAAGGTGTTCATATATCGGAAACTCTCCGGTATTTTCTATTAGAATTTAGTTTAGTAAAGAAAAACCCTCTCAGGAGAGAGGGGATACTGAAAGTGTTAATACGTTTATAGGACGGGATATTCACCATTCCAACACGCGAAGCACATTTCATGAGGCGATGCATACGCGCTTTTTAGTCCTGGTAGAGAAAGAAATGCGAGCGAATCAAGTTTGTACGTTCTTTCTTTTTGAGGGTAGCGCTTTGTTATTATGTTATTGATCGCGGCGAGAATTGATGGAACGTATCCTTTGTAACGGCGCGCAATAAGCTCTTCCGTAATACGCCATGTGTCAAAACCATAAGCACACGGGGCTATGGTTGGCGGGCTACTCACGCGCATGTGCACTTCTCGGGCGCCATGATGTTTTAGTAAGTAGACTATCCGTGGCGCCACGTTTCCGCGCACTATGGAATCATCCACAACTACCACCACTTTATCATGCAAATACTCCGGAATGGTACCCAATTTTAACTCGATGCCTTGTTGACGCAAATCATTTGCGGGTTCCATGAAACTTCGTTCGGCGCCATGCGCGCGAAAAAGCGCTTCTTGTACGTACGGAAGTTTTACTTCTTCCGCGTATCCGCGCGCGGCATGAATACCGGAGTCAGGAACAAGCTCTTGACTCCTATAAAAAAAACTGCTACCATCTCTAAACCTGTGGATAACGTGTGAGTGGCATGTTGTTGACGAGAGAGTCCTGTGGTACTGTTTACATATAAACTAAACCACGTGGGTTTTTGAATACTCTAGCGGCAAAATAAAAAGGCCAAAAAGTCCTGTCGGTAAACGGGGATAGGGCTTTTTGTGGCTTTTTGTAGAGTTTTGCCTCTTATCTTAACCCAATCCTTAAAAAGAATGGGTAACCCATAAAAACAACATGCAAAAGGCCTATTTTTCGCGGTATAAAGAGCCGCTAATGCCCTTGCCCGACCTTCTGGATATGCAATTAGGTGCTTTTCAGTGGCTGGTACATAAGGGATTACAAGAGCTTTTTGAAGATTTTTTCCCGGTGGAAGATTACTCCGGAGATTTGCGTTTGGAGTTTGTCAATTTTGTGGTGGAAGATCCAAAACACGATGAATATCATGCACGGGAACACAACTTAACGTACGAAGCGCCATTGCGCCTGCGTTTGCGTTTGGTGAATAAAAAAACAGGTGAAATGAAAGAACAAGAAGTGTTTTTGGCAGATTTCCCCATAATGACAAAACGCGGTACCTTTGTTATTAACGGCGTAGAACGCGTCATTGTTTCACAACTTGCGCGTTCGTTCGGTGTCTATTTTACCGAATATTATCTTCGCGGTAAAAAATATTTTGGTGCAAAGATCGTGCCTTCTCGCGGCGCATGGCTAGAATTTGAAACAGACAATGACGCCGCCTTGTATGTAAAAATTGACCGCAAGCGCCGTATACCAGTTACATCGCTTTTGCGAATTTTTGGTTTAAAAACAGATGAGCAAATTAAAAATGCTTTTGAAAAAATCGATACGCATGAACCTTCCTATATAAAGCAGACATTAGAAAAAGATCCTGCTAAGACAGAAGATGAGGCTTTTGTGGAGTTGTATAAACGTATTCGACCGGGAGATCTTGCAACCGTGGACAATGCGCGAGACTTGTTACAAAGCATGTTTAGCAGTGACCGCTATGACTTATCTATGGTCGGGCGATACAAGTTTAATCAGCGTTTGCAGATTAAAAACGATAAAAAATCAACGAGTCGCGTGCTTGATGCGGAGGATATTGTAGCAGTGGCTTCTGAAATTATTCGCATGAACCAAAACCCACTGCTTACCGCAGATGACATTGATCATTTGGGCAATCGGCGGGTACGCGGCGGAGGTGAAATGCTTCAAACACGGTTGCGCATTGGGTTAGCGCGTATGGAACGCATTATCAAGGATCGCATGTCCACCCTTGATGTGGAAACCCTTGCGCCTGTGCAACTTGTAAACGCGCGGCCTTTTATGGCAGCGGTAAAAGAGTTTTTTACCACAAACCAGCTTTCACAGTTCATGGATCAAACAAATATTCTCGCGGAACTCGAGCATAAGCGCCGCGTTTCAGCTCTTGGTCCGGGCGGTCTTACCCGTGAACGAGCAGGTTTTGAAGTGCGTGACGTACATCCCTCTCACTATGGACGCATTTGCCCCATTCAAACACCAGAAGGTCCGAATATTGGATTGGTAGGACATTTGGCAAGCTACGCGCATATCAATGAATACGGCATCATTGAAACACCGTATCGAAAAGTAAAAGATGGCAAGCTCACAGATGAATTCGAATATTTTACGGCATTTGAAGAAGCGCGTTATAACATCGCGCATGCATGCGTACCTTATGACGCACATGGTGTTATTACGGAGGAACTTGTGGATGCCCGGATTAAAGGACAACCGGGTGTTATTGCGCGGTCAGAAATCCAATACATGGATATTTCTCCCCAAGAAGCAATTAGTATTGCGACATCTTTGATCCCTTTCTTGGAGCACGACGACGCAAACCGCGCGCTCATGGGTTCTAATATGCAACGTCAAGCTGTGCCGAATATTCTTGCACAGGCCCCTATCGTAGCAACAGGCGTGGAAGATCGTGTGGCGAGCGATTCAGGTTTAGTGGTTCTGGCAGAAGGTGCGGGAGTAGTAACGGAGGTGGACGCGAAAAGAATTACGGTCAAAGAATCAAAACATGAACATACCTATCCTCTCATCAATTATCTTCGCTCAAATAATGCGACGGCTCTCCATCAGCGTCCTATTGTAAAAAAGGGTGATACTGTAGCAAAAGGTCAGCCTCTTGCCGACAACCTTTCCACACAAAATGGCCAACTTGCGCTTGGACAAAACATTTTAGTTTCCTTTCTTTCTTGGGGAGGTTCTAATTATGAAGACGCCATTATTCTTTCGGAGCGGCTTGTACAAAGGGATGCTTTTTCCACGATACATATAGAAGATTTTACGATAAACGTGCGCGATACCAAGCTGGGGCCGGAAATAACAACCCATGATATCCCTAATGTAGGCGAGGAAAAATTAAAAGACCTGGATGAAGAAGGTATTGTGCGAATCGGCGCTGAAGTACGTCCGGGAGATCTCTTAGTGGGAAAAATTTCACCAAAAGGCGAATCGGATCTAACACCCGAAGAGCGATTGCTACGGGCAATTTTTGGCGAGAAAGCCCGCGACGTAAAAGACGCATCGCTTCGCATGCCCATCGGCAAGCAAGGCCGCGTGGTAAACGTAAAAGTATTTTCGCGCGATCAGGGCGATCGTTTGGAGTCAGGCGTTATCAAAAGCGTTCGTATAGAAGTAGCGCAGTTGCGTAAGGTTCTTGTGGGCGACAAACTCGCGGGGCGCCATGGAAACAAGGGAGTTATTTCAAAAATTTTGCCGGTAGAAAATATGCCGTATCTGGAAGATGGAACTCCTGTTGATATTATTTTGAACCCGTTGGGTGTTGCTTCGCGTATGAACATCGGACAAATTTTGGAGACACATTTGGGTTGGGCGGCCCACAAGCTTGGATACCAAGCCATTACGCCGTCTTTGATTGGCGCCACGGATGAAGAAATTCAGAATGAACTTGAAAAAGCAGGGTTGCCGCGAAATGGCAAAGTAACATTATATGATGGGCGTACCGGAATGCCCTTTGATCAACAGATTACCGTGGGCATGATTTATATGATGAAACTGGTTCACATGGTAGAGGATAAAATTCATATGCGTTCTATTGGTCCCTATTCCCTTATTACCCAACAACCGCTTGGCGGTAAGGCGCAAGGGGGCGGTCAGCGATTTGGAGAAATGGAGGTATGGGCATTGGAAGGGTTCGGCGCGGCTCACACCTTGCAGGAGATGCTTACCATTAAGTCCGACGACATAACGGGGCGTGTATCCGCGTATGATGCTATTGTGCGGGGTGAATCATTTAAGACTCCCAATATTCCGGCATCTTTTCATGTATTGGTAAATGAATTGAAAGGTCTCGCGCTTGATATTGATCTTGTTCATTATCAAAAAGACACCTATAAGGAATAACATCACAAATCTATATGGATACACACGAAAAGGAAAATACAGTTGATCAGGATTTTGATGCCATTGGGCTTCGCCTTGCTTCTCCTAAACGCATCAAAGAATGGTCGCATGGAGAAGTAACAAAGCCGGAAACAATTAATTATCGAACCCAGCGTCCGGAACGTGATGGGTTGTTTTGCGAGAAAATTTTCGGGCCGGAAAAAGATTATGAATGTTATTGCGGGAAATATCGCCGTATCCGGTATAAAGGAATTGTGTGTGATAAGTGCGGCGTGGAAATAACCCGCGCTATCGTGCGGCGTGAACGCATGGGGCACATAGAGCTTGCAACCCCTGTTTCGCACATTTGGTTTTTGCGGGGGCTTCCTTCCAAAATGAGCTTATTGCTCAATGTCTCTATGAATGATTTGGAAAAAGTCATCTATTTTGCCGGATACATTGTAAAACAAGTAGATGAAGTCAAACGCGCAGAAGTGCTCGCAGAGATAGAGCGCGAGTATAAGTCAAAACTAAAAGCGGGTGTGCGGGATAAAGAATCGCTCAAAGAGGCATCAGACCAGGCAAAAACAGAGGTAAAAAGTATAAATCGAATGCAGGTATTATCTGAAGTAGAATACCATCGATTGAGTTTAAAGTATGCCGGTCTTTTTACTGCGGGAATCGGCGCGGAAGTACTGCGAGAAATCTGTGAAGGACTTGATTTTGCCGTCATGGAATCTGCTCTTTTAGTTGAGGCGGAAGCAATTACAAATCCTGTGCAAAAACGTAAAGTCTTACGGCGAATTCAATTGGTGCGTTCCATGCGGGATGCGGGAGTGCGTCCCGAGTGGATGTTTCTTACTGACATTCCTGTGATACCGCCCGCGCTCCGTCCTATGGTTCCTATCGATGGAGGACGGCACGCCACAAGCGATGTGAATGATCTCTATCGCCGTGTTATCAACCGCAATAACCGACTGAAACGTCTCTATGAATTAAAAGCGCCGGAAGTTATTTGTCGCAACGAGAAGCGTATGCTCCAAGAAGCAGTCGACGCGCTCATAGACAATTCCATTCGGCGAGGACAAACAGTGGTTACTTCGCAAGCGCAAAAACGTCCCTTAAGATCGCTTGCCGACATGTTAAAAGGCAAGCAAGGCCGTTTCCGCCAAAACTTGCTTGGGAAGCGTGTGGATTATTCGGGGCGGTCTGTTATTGTGGTGGGCCCGGAGTTAAAATTGCATCAATGCGGATTACCCAAACATATGGCACTGGAACTATTCCGTCCGTTTGTGATTCGAAAAGTAATTGAGCGCGGACTTGCTTTCAATATTCGCGGCGCGGGACGCCTTATTGAAGAAATGACGCCTGACGTTTGGGCAATTCTTGAAGAAGTGGTGGAAGGGAAATATGTGCTGTTGAACCGTGCGCCTACGTTGCACCGGCTTGGCATTCAGGCATTCCAGCCATTGCTTATTGAAGGACGCGCCATACAGTTGCATCCATTGGTGTGCGAGGCGTTTAACGCTGACTTCGACGGCGATCAAATGGCAGTACATGTTCCGCTTACGGAAGAAGCGCAATACGAAGCGCGCGAAATAATGGCCGCGGACAAAAATTTACTTAAACCTGGCACGGGAGAAGCAATTGCAGGTCCTCAACAAGACATGGTTCTTGGATGCTACTGGCTTACGCAATTACATGAAGGCGTGGCAGGAGAGGGTAAGATTTTTTCCGATAAAGAAGAAGTCATGTTAGCGCACGAGTATGGTGTGGTTAATTTACACGCGCGTATTAAAGTGCGGCTTGATGCAAAAAGCTCTCTGCTTACAGAAACTTCAGCCGGACGCATTATTTTTAACAACATCCTTCCCAAAGGACACGAGTTTGTTAATGAACTTCTCAATAAAAAACTCCTCAAGGTTCTTACGAGTAAGATTATTCGTTTGTATGGCGCTAAAGGGGCGGCTCCCGTACTTGATAGTATTAAGGATCTCGGTTTTGAATATGCGACACTCTCCGGTATTAGTTGGGGTATAGCTGATTTGCCGGCGCTTCCGCGAAAAGCAGAAATCATAAAACAAGGGCTTGCTGATACACAAGTGGTACGCGATCAGTTTGAACGCGGTCTTCTTACTGATGGTGAACGATACGCAAAAGTAGTTGAAATATGGAATGCAAAAGTAAAACCGCAGATTGATAAGGAAGTGCGGGAAGCGATGGATCAAGAAGGCCCTGTTTTTTCCATGGTCAATTCAGCCGCACGCGGTTCTTGGGTGCAGGTAAACCAGATGGCAGGCATGAAAGGAATGGTGGTCAATCCTTCAGGCCGGATTATTGAGCTTCCTATTATATCGAGCTACAAAGAAGGGTTGAATGTGCTTGAGTATTTTATTTCTACGCACGGCGCGCGGAAAGGCACTGCTGATACGGCGTTAAAAACCGCCGCCGCCGGATATCTTACCCGTCGTCTTGTGGACGTGGCACAGGATGTGGTGGTGGTTGAAGAAGATTGCGGAGATGAGAACGGGATTGTGGCGTATCGGCGTGATTCCGAAGAAGTAAACAAAAGCTTTGGATCTCGGATGTTTGGCCGCATATTGCTAAGTAATGTGCTTCATCCCGAAACAAAGAAAATTATCGTTAAGAAAGGAACCCTTCTTTCCACGGATGATGCCGATGTGATTGATAAAGCCGGTGTAACTGAAGTACACTTGCGTTCGCCTGTTACGTGCAAAACACGCCGGGGCATTTGCCGTACGTGTTACGGATATGATCTTGGTTTGAATATGTTGGTGCGCATAGGAGAGGCAGTGGGTATTGTAGCCGCCCAAGCCATTGGCGAGCCGGGTACACAGCTTACCATGCGTACGTTTCACATCGGAGGTGTTGCGGGAGGAGGTGATATCACGCTGGGGCTTCCGCGCGTGGAAGAAATTTTTGAAATCCGCACACCAAAAACCGCTGCTATTATTTCAGAAGTACATGGAAAAGTTTTTGAAATAAAAGAGGAAAATCGCGACCATGTGGTGCGGGTTCTTCCTGATGACGATGATGGCACAAAGCGTGACGTGCAGGAATACACAATTCCGTTTGGAAAGACCGTTGTTGTAGCTGTGGATGATGTTATAACAAAAGGCCAGCCCTTATCTGATGGCGTGATAGATGCGAAAGAGCTGTTTCGGGTAGCAGGCACGGGGGAAACTCAAAATTATATTATTCGCGAAATTGGAAAAGTATATGCTTTGCAAGGATCTCCCATCAATGAAAAACACATTGAGGTTATTGTGCGTCAGATGTTTTCTCGCGTACGCATCAAGCAAGTTGGCGATACGCGATTTAGTGTGGACGAAGTAGTGGAGCGCGAGCAGTTTTTAGAAGAAAATGATCGCGCGCTCTCAGCCGGAAAGGAATCGGCAAAAGGTTCCCGACTTCTCATGGGTATTTCAAAAACAGCCTTATCCATTTCTAGCTTCCTTTCGGCGGCATCCTTCCAGGAAACAACCCGTGTCCTTATCAATACGGCAATCGGGGGGCAGGTAGACCGCTTGCGCGGTTTGAAGGAAAATGTAATCATCGGACGTTTAATTCCCGCTGGTACCGGATACCGCAAAGACGTGCCAAAAAATAGTTCTTCTGCTTCCAAGGTTTCGGAAGACGCTATGGATGTTGAAGTGATTGACGAAGTTGTGATGGAAGAAGTGTAACTAACTACCGTGAATTACGAAACACACCCTCATCCGATGACCGCCACACGAATTGATAATGAGTTGAACAAGATGTGTTAAAAAACAAAGGTACTTGCGCATGCAAATCGATGGGAGGTCATCAGATGAGAGGAATACATGTGTTTCGTAATTCAAAGTAACTACAGTTTATAGTAAAAAAGCCCTTATGAAAACGGGGGCTTTTTGGTAAAGTCATTGACAGAAAAACAATATATTGATATTCTATTTAAGAAAAGGGGGTTCTATGAAAATAGTTGTTGTACAGAGGTACGTTGAAGATCTCGATCGCATTAAAAAATCTCTTGACAGGAAAGATCCTGATCGAGGATCTAAGGATGTTGTGTTTACCACTTCTCCAAAGACAGTTCTCAAAAATGTGTTACCAGATGAAAAACTGCTCGTGTTTTCGAGCTTTGTCTTCGATAAAGAGACAATACAAGGACCAAGGTTTGCCAAAAAAATAAAGGAGCTCAACCCAACTGCAATCTTCATCCTGTTCACCGTCTTGGCGGAAATTGCATTCAGTGGTAGGGAGTTTGTGGATGGAGTGATATCAAAAATGGAGCAAAAGGCTTTTGAGTCTGTCGCTGATATTTTGGCCTCTGATCTTGAGAATGCCACGATTGAATCACTTGGACGGGATTTCCCCATAATAAACTTTAATAAATAAAAACAACTCTTTATCTACAGTCTACCTGATTGGTAGGCTGTTTCTTTATTAACGAACGTACTCACTACTCACTTTTTTTGTTTCCTGGTATACTATCCTATATGTTCTGGAGCAGAAGTAAGACCAAAACGAAAAAGAAGGCGCGGGAAGAAACAGAAGAAAAAGATCCTCGTCCAAAGTGGCATGATGATCTAAAGCCAGAGACCAAGCAGTCTGTCTGGGCGGTGCTTTCGTTTGGCGCGGCAACTCTCTTGTTGTTGGCATGGTTTGGAAACGCAGGTCTCGCGGGAGACGGTATTTCAACTTTTTTTCGGTTTCTTTTTGGGAAAGCGTTTTTAGTGGCGCCCATCGCGTTTGCGCTCGCGGGAATTTCGTTTTTATTTGGCATGCGCCAGCGGATATTTGGCGGCACATTTTTGGGAGCGTTTTTATTTTTAATAAGCGTTCTAGGGCTTGGAGATATTTTTGGAGAAGCACAGACAGCAGGCTATGTAGGCTTTGGCATTGCTTTCGTACCGTTGCGCTTTTTTGATAGGACTGCGAGTATAGTTCTTTTTGGCGCGCTTTTACTTATTTCTTTTTTGCTGATGTTTAATAGGGCGTTAGTTTCCCCGCGTAAAGAAAAGGAAGAAGAAGAGTTAGAAACAAACGAACCACCAGAAGGGTTTTTTCTGCGCATAGTGCACTTTTTCAAAAAGCCGGCGAAATTATCCGAGGATGCTTTGCCGCCTGTAAATATGGTATCTCCTGATCCAGTGGTACTGGAAAACAAAGTACCTGCGGCGGTTGTTCCTCAAGAGTATATTTCTGACAACACAGCACCCGTAGAACAACCAAAGCCGCTTGTTTCGCGTCGGCGTGTTTCTACCAGCTACAAACCGCCAGACATGGATATTTTGGAAGCGGACAAGGGCAAGCCCTCAAGCGGGGACGTGCGTGCAAACGCGAATATCATTCAGCGCACCCTGCAAAGTTTCGGCATTGATGTTGATATGGGAGAAGTACATATCGGTCCGTCCGTAACACAGTACACATTAAAACCTGCTGAAGGCGTGAAATTATCGCGTATTACAAATCTTATAAGCAACCTCGGCCTTGCGCTTGCCGCGCACCCGCTGCGGATTGAAGCGCCTATTCCCGGAAGATCGCTGGTGGGAATTGAAGTGCCAAATAAATCCATTGCGTTCGTGGGTTTGCGAAGTTTACTAACAGAACTCAATGAACGGAAAAGGGAATTCCAGCTGGGGTTTTCGCTTGGACGTGACGTTACCGGACAGGCTGTATTTGCTGATCTTGCGCGGATGCCGCACGTGCTTGTAGCCGGCAGTACAGGGTCGGGAAAATCAGTTACTATTCATTCGCTCTTGATGGGGCTTCTCTTTTTCAACCCTCCGGAATTTTTAAAATTCATTATGATAGATCCTAAGCGTGTGGAACTTACATACTACAACGGTATACCGCATTTGATGTCTCCGGTTATCACTGATCCTAAAAAAGCGATTCAGGCGCTTCGCTGGGCGGTGAGTGAAATGGACAAACGCTATACGCAACTGGAAGCCGCGGGGGTTCGTGATATCGCGTCGTATAATGCAGATATGGCAGAAGAAGACATTATGCCGTATCTAGTTATTATAGTGGACGAGCTTGCGGATTTAATGACCACATACCCACGGGAAGTAGAAGCATCTATTGTACGGATCGCGCAGATGGCGCGGGCAGTGGGTATTCATCTTGTCATTTCCACCCAACGGCCATCGGTGGATGTCATCACCGGACTTATCAAAGCAAACATTTCAACACGTATCGCGTTGCAGACCGTTTCGCAGATTGATTCGCGAACTATTTTAGACATGGCGGGTGCAGAGAAACTGCTTGGAAAGGGAGATATGCTTTATTTACCGGCAGATGCCGCGAAACCGCGCCGTATTCAGGGCGTGTACGTATCGGACGGTGAAGTAAAACGTGTAGTAGCCTATTTGGCAAATATGTCTGAAGAACATGAGGACACGGCTATGTCTGAAAATATATTTGCGAGCGCGCCTGTTTCGCAAAACGGCTCATTTGAAGAAGATGATGCCGACAATGAGCTTTATGAAGAAGCGCGGCATCTTGTAGTGGAAACCGGTAAAGCGTCTACTTCCTTTTTACAGCGACGGTTACGCTTAGGTTACGCTCGTGCGGCGCGGTTGATGGATGTTTTGGAAGAACGTGGAGTGGTTGGTCCTTCGGATGGCGCAAAGCCACGGGATGTTCTGGTAAGCAGAGACGCTGGAGATCCGCTTGGCCGCGAAGAAGTTCGTGAATCATAGGTTATGATATGATTGTATCCTCTGATTATTTAGAAGAAACGCATAAACGCGCGCGCAATAAGCAATATGCCATGGCACTGTTTGTGGGAGGCGGATTATTACTGGTGGGGTTTTATTTTATATATCAGCTGCGCGACTGGATTTTACTTCCAAAACTCACAGTGGATGTACCCGCGGATGGCGCATTGCTTCAAGGGCCGGATGTCGTGGTAGAAGGAAACGCAACACCCAGCGTGCGGTTGACAGTAAACGGGGTCGTTGCCTACAATGAGGAGAATGGTCATTTTCATACGGTCTTACTTCTTCCCGCAGGATTACATACCATAGAAGTAGTCGCGGAAAATCGTTTTGGCCGCATTCGCTCCGTTATGCGGCAGGTTGTAGTTGAAGAATCAGAACGTAACTAACATGGAGGGTTTTATTAACCTAATTATCTAAAGCCTAGCACATAATCAAATGCCAAAAACAACGCAAAAAGAAGAAGGGGATAAGAAAAAAAACGAAGCTTTTTCCAGCGCTACGGTGGCTGTGGAAGAAGTTGTAAAGGAAATACAAAGCCGATATGGGGAAGGGTCGCTTATGCGTTTGGGGGGCATGCGTAAAGTTGATATAGAAACCGTATCCACCGGCTCTTTTGCGCTCGATATGGCGTTGGGAGTAGGGGGCATCCCGCGCGGGCGTGTTATAGAAGTTTTTGGTCCGGAGTCATCAGGCAAAACAACGCTTGCTTTGCATGTGATAGCAAACGCGCAACGAAAAGGTGGTGTCTGCGCTTTTATTGATGCCGAACACGCGCTTGATCCAGAATACGCAAAACGGATAGGTGTGCGAACGGAAAATCTTCTCATATCCCAACCGGATAGCGGCGAGCAAGCGCTTGAAATTGCGGAGAGTTTAGTGCGAACGGGTGGTATCGCCCTGGTAGTCATCGATTCGGTGGCAGCACTCACGCCGCGCGCAGAAATTGAAGGAGATATGGGTCAGCAACACATGGGTTTGCAAGCGCGGTTGATGTCGCATGCGCTTCGGAAGCTTACGGCTGCTATTTCTCGCACAAACACAACCGTCATATTTACAAACCAAATACGCATGAAGATCGGTACGGCAGCCATGTATGGTAATCCAGAAACAACACCGGGAGGAAATGCGCTAAAATTTTATGCTTCCGTACGAATTGAAATTCGCCGCGCCGCAAAAATTTTAAAAGGGGAAGAAGTTATCGGGAGTCGGACGAAGGCAAAAGTGGTAAAGAATAAAGTGGCGCCGCCTTTTCGCACGGCCGAGTTTGATATCATGTATAACCATGGTATTTCCTATGAAGGCGATATTATCACTCTTGGAGCAAAATGCGGACTTGTAAAGAAATCCGGCGCATCATATGCGTATGGCGATGTTAAATTGGGAGTAGGTATGGAACATGCGAAAAGTTTCCTGAAGGAGAACAAAAAAACAGCGGATGAAATCATCCGCGAGATAAAAAAGCAAGTGGTTGAGTTATAATCTATTAACTGTGAATAACGAAATATAATGACATCTGATGACCGCCACGCGAATTGCCGAAGAATTGAGCCGAGATTTGTTGCAATAGAATGATATATGCGTATACAAATTGGGTGGAGGTCATCGGATGTCTATTTCGTTATTCATAGTATTAACGTAGCGTAAAAGGCAAGAGCGCCAAATGGCGCGCGTGTTTAATGGCAAGCGCAAGCTGACGTTGGCACGAAGCGCATGTTCCTGTTTTTCGACGGGGGGTTATTTTTCCCTGTGTATTAATAAATTTACGCAACTCCTCGGTATTTTTATAATCAAATACCTTTGTGTTATTTACACAAAATTGACACTGTTTCGCGGCGTATGAAGGTGTTTGGTTAGAAGGGTATTTCATTGGGGTTTACATCATCTTCGGGATATTCGACTGTTGCAAGATCTTCTTGTTGCTGAGGTTGTTGAGTTTGGCGCGGAGCGCTTGAACCTGATCCTTGCGAATAATTTCCACTCTGCCCACCGCCTGGACGAGGGCCGAACTGCACGGTTTCCGCTATTATTTCCGTTCGTGACTTCTTGGTGCCGTCCTGGGCATCCCAGTTGCGGGTGGTAAGGCGGCCTTCCACATAAATCATATTGCCTTTTTTCATATATTGATTTACGGTTTCCGCGAGCTTGCCAAACGCCACCACATTATGGAAATCAGCTTGTTGTTGTTTTTGACCTTCTTTGTCGCGCCATACGCGGTTTGTGGCTATGCCGAAATTTGCTACGGGCTGACCTGACGGCAAAGAGCGCATTTCAGGGTCGCGTGTAAGGTTTCCTATGAGTAACACTTTGTTTACATTCATACCGTTAGTGTCTTATACCATAATACTAATAAAAATTCTATTGTCCCAAAATCTCATCTAATTTTTTATCTAACTCTTTTTCATCAAATTTTTCCGCAGGCTCCTTTGTTTGTACCGGAGAATACAGAGCAGGCGTTTCAGATGTTCTGGTGCGCATGGGTTTTTCGAGAACACGTTGAACGGGAACGCGCGTCCATGACAACACCAAACTTCGCAATATGTTTGTATGCGTTGAGATAGTTTTCTCAATAGTTGCAATGCGTGCGGGAGATACAGAAAACTGGAGCGCGGCAAAGTACGCCTGGGAAATTTTTTTGATAGGATAGGCAAGCTTTCGAGGCTTGGGATCAGTGGTGCGTTCAAGAATGCCGTTTTGTTTTTCTATTTCCAAGCGCACATTACCAAGCTCCGCCGACGCTTCCGTTTCCGAAAGCTCGGGTTTTATAAGCAGACCTATTTCATATAATTGCGGTTCTCTTACCATGTGGGCATTGTACAATATGGTAGTTATGATGGCAAGGTATTGACATTATGATATATAATTGCGTTTTTATATCTTAAACTCAATTACATCTCCATCTTGAACTATATAATCCTTACCTTTTGTCTGGAGTAGTCCTAACTCACGGGCTTTTGCGTATGAGCCGGCTTTCATTAAATTTTCATAGCTTATTATTTCCGCGCGAATGAATTTTTCTTCAAAATCAGAATGAATCGCTCTGCCTGCACGCGGTGCAGTTGCGTCTTTAGGAATTGCCCACGCGCGGGTTTCGTCTTCTCCTGTAGTCAAAAACGTAATGAGTCCAAGCACTTCATAGGCTTTTGTGATGAGATCATCAAGATGTGATTCATTCTTGAATTCCCCAGCATCTTCTCCTAACTGTGCTATGTCATCTTCTAATTTAATATTGAGCGCGACTGAACAACTTTCGGAGGCGAAACCTCCGACAAAATCATGTCGGAGGTTTCGCCTCCGAAAGTCTTTTTCTGAGTTTTCGTTGATATTAAACACGCATATAATCGGTTTTGAGGTAAGGAGCTGAAGTTCATGGATTACTTTTATACTTTCTTCGTCTTGTGCGAAAAAATCTGTCGCACGTTTGCCGCCTGCAAGATGGTCTCTCATATTTTTATAAACTTCGAGTTTTTTTTGTCCCCGCTCACCGCCTATTTTTGCTTCTTTTTCTTGTCGCGCGACCGCGCGTTCTACGGTATCCAAATCGGCAAGCACGAGTTCGGTGTGAATGATATCCCGATCTTCATTGGGGTTAATGCGGCCGGAAACATGATGAATATCTGCTTTTTCAAATGTGCGTACCACCTCTGCAATGGCATCTACTTCACGAATATGAGAAAGAAATTTATTACCAAGGCCTTCTCCTTCATGAGCGCCTTTTACTAAACCCGCGATATCGACAAACTCAATAGTAGCCGGTATTGTTTTTTTAGAATGAGAGAGTTCCGCAAGCTTTGCCAATCGAAAGTCAGGCACCGCAACTACACCGACATTGGGGTCAATGGTGGCAAAGGGATAATTTGAGGTATCCACCTGTTTTTTAGTAAGTGCCTGAAACAGCGTTGACTTGCCAACATTAGGAAGACCCACGATACCAATCTGTAACATGAGCCTATAATAGCAAAAATCATTTTAAAATAAAGAATCCGGGTATCCTTGACTCTCTTCATGCATCTATGGTACGCTATAGATATCATATGACTCAAGAAATTCTCTCCTATTTCCAAATAGGGATTGCGATTTTCCTAGGTGTGACTATCCTTCTTCAGCAAAAGGGACAGGGTCTTTCAGGCGCTTTTGGGGGTGAAGGAGGTTTTTATCGCACCAAACGAGGCTTAGAAAAAACACTACTTATCGCTACAGTAACGCTTGCGACATTGTTTGTGGGAATAGGCATCTCTCGCATAGTATTTTTCCCGACAATATCCCCGCCTGCTCCGTCAGAACAGCAACCTGCGGCTGAACCTGCTGTCGATGGAGATGTTGTTTCTGTTCCTAACATTGACTTTAAAACAGAACCGGTGCTCCCTAACATTAACGAAGGTCAATAGGATTTAGGCGCACCCCATAGTACGTCTTGCGATGACCCCATTATTGCATGCGCTGTAGCGCATCATTATATAGTTCTTCATATTTTGGTTATCGCAAGACGTACTATGCAACCGTAATCTCATAACATGGAAACAACTGATTTTGAACAAAAAAAATCTCTTTGGATTTTACTCCGATCTTTTTCACCGGCACAGCGTCAAATTTTGCCACGGCTTCTCACTAAAAAAGATCGTATACTTCTTTTGATATTTTTTACAACCTTTATTATCTCTTTTGGATATGGCGTTCGTTCTTTGGCAAATCAATATTCAGTTCCCATACCAACGGGAGGCGGCAGTCTACGAGAAGGCATTATAGGGATTCCGCGGTTTATTAATCCTCTGCTGGCAAGTTCTGATGCAGATCGCGATTTGACGGCTTTGGTTTATAGCGGACTTTTGCGTAATGACGGAAAAGGTGAACTGGTGCCATCCTTGGCGGATCGCTATGAAATTTCAGATGATGGCCTTACCTATACATTCTACTTGAAGGATAATCTTTACTGGAGCGATGGAACATCTCTTGGCGTTGATGATATTCTCTTCACGCTGTCGCTTGTAAAAGATCCAAATTATAGGAGCGTTTTGCGGCCGAATTGGGAAGGTGTTACGGCAGAAAAAAATGATGATAAAACTGTTGTATTCAAGCTTACAAAACCCTACGCCCCTTTTCTTGAAAACGCAACCATGGGCATTCTTCCCAAACATATATGGCATGATGTTTTGGCGACAGAATTCAGTTTGAGCGAACATAATTTACGCCCCGTGGGCGCAGGACCCTACCGTGTTGTCTCATTTGAACAAAATGCAACAGGACGCATATCTTCATACATGCTCGAACCAAATCCACGTTATATGCCGCATCCCCCCTACATCAAAACGCTTGAGTTTGTTTTTTTTACGTCAGCTGTTGAATTGCAAGACGCCTACCAGAGCGGTCTTATTGATTCCGCAAGTATTCCCGGGATGATAACGCTTCCTCCATCCGATGCGTCGTCTGTTCTTTCTTTGGCGCTTCCGCGAATCTTTGGAGTCTTTTTTAACCAAAATACTTCTAAAGCGCTTGCGGATGAGGCAGTGCGAGAAGCTCTTACCTATGCCGCGAACCGCGCGCAATTGGTTGAGTCCGTATTACAAAATCAAGGAGTTCCCATTTCCACACCGTTACCACTGAAAACTTCCACAAGCTCCTTGCCTTTTGATCTAAGCGCTTCTACAGAAATTCTTACACGCGCGGGATGGGTAGATTCAGATGGAGACGGTATACGAGAAAAAGAAATCAATAAAGCGGCAGTTCCTCTGTCATTTACCATAAGCACTTCAGACGCGCCGGATCTGGTCGCAACGGCGCGACTGCTTCAAGAAATGTGGCGCGCGGCAGGAGCAGACGTACGTCTTTCTATTTTTGAAATTGGAGATTTTGAGCAAGACATATTACGCCCTCGGAAATACGAAGCCATTTTATTCGGAGAAATATTTGGATTTGATCCTGATCCGTTTGCCTTTTGGCATTCTTCACAGAGAAATGATCCCGGGCTGAATATCGCGCTTTACACGAATCCGCGTGCAGATATGTTACTGGAACAAGCGCGTACCCAAATCGAACGTGCGGAACGAGAAAAAACATATCTGGAGTTTCAAAACATCGTGAATGAAGAACGTCCTGCAATTTTCCTTTACAGCCCCTATTATCATTACAAATTTCCATCTGCCGTCCACGGACTTGGTATTACTCGCATCACGAATCCATCAGACCGTTTTGGAAGCATACACGAATGGTTTATTAAAACAAAGAATCAGTGGGCGCTATAGAACAAACTCACCAATGTCTCTGCCGAAGTGGTGAAATTGGCAAACACGCAGTGTTCAGAACGCTGTGCCCGAAAGGGCTTGTGGGTTCAAGTCCCACCTTCGGCACCTTAGTATCTCTAAAACTTATTAACTCATTACTATAAATGATTACAAAAACAACACTCGCATCGCGTCCTACGGAACGCAGGCAAACTCGTCCATCCGGACAAACTAAATTACCAAACCGAGGCCGTTCGGCTTATCATCGGCAAGCACCCCGTGAAAAATCATATGATTCTTCGCCTGCCGCGGCTCCCGTTCTCCCCAGCATTATCGAAAAGGGGAAACTTCGCATAATTCCTTTGGGTGGATGTGAAGAAGTTGGTCGGAATATAACCGTACTTGAATATGAAAACGATGTCATTGTTATTGATATGGGGCTTCAATTTCCGGAAGAAAATATGCCGGGGATTGATTATATTATTCCCAATATTGCGTATCTTATGCCACGCCGCAAGAATATTCGCGGTGTTATTATCACCCACGCGCACTATGATCACATCGGCGGTATTCCGCACCTAATGCCACGCTTGGGAAAAGACATACCGTTATTTGCCACTGACTTAACGCTCGCCATTATCAATAAGCGCCAAGACGATTATCATGATATTTCAGGACCTCTCAAAACCCATGAAATTACCAGTAACACGCGGGTAAAACTTGGGGTATTCGAATGTACATTCTTTGGAGTTTCGCACAACGTGCCTGCGTCAGTAGGCGTTGTTATAAAAACACCTGTGGGGATTGTTGTTCACACCGGAGATTTCAAGCTTGATCTGAAATCAGACATATCAGGAAAAACCGAAATTGATAAAATAAAAGCGCTTGGTGAGAAAAATATTCTTGCGCTTATGTCCGACAGCACAAACGCCCGAGAACCCGGGCATCAGTTCAGTGAGCAGGAAATTAAAACAGAGCTTGAGACCATTATCGCAAAATCAAAAGGCCGTCTTATCATAGGAACCTTCGCGTCGCTTTTGGGCCGCTTGCAACAAATTATTCAGCTTGCCGAACGCCATAAAAAGAAAGTTGTCATCGAGGGCAGAAGCATGCGCACCAACATTGAAATTGCGAGCAAGTTGGGGTACATGAAGTTCGATAAAAATACCATTATTCCGGTGCAAGAAATAAAAGACTATCCCCCGCATAAAATTATCGTTTTGGCGACGGGCGCGCAGGGCGAATCAAACGCGGTCCTTATGCGCATTGTAAACAAGGAACATAAATTCTTACGTATTCAGCCAACCGATACGGTCGTGTTTTCCTCTTCGGTAATTCCGGGTAATGAACGTTCAGTCCAGTATCTTACAGACAAATTGTATCGCGATGGCGCGGATGTGATTAACTATAAGATGCTTGATATCCACGCGGGAGGGCATGCGAAACAAGCAGACCTCCAGCTTATGATTTCTCTGGTAAAACCAAAATATCTTATTCCTATCGAGGGCAATCATTCGTTTCTTAAAATTCACGCAAAAATCGCGCGGGATATTGGTTTTCCGGCAGACAAAATTATCATAGCCGATAATGGACAAATTATTGAGTCGGCCGGCAAAGAGGAACTTGTGCTTACCAAACAATCTGCGCCCGCAAATTATATCTTTGTGGATGGCTTAGGCGTGGGAGACGTGGAGGAAGTGGTGCTTCGCGACCGCCAAATGCTAGCGGGAGACGGCATGTTTGTTATAATTGCGGTAGTGGATTCACAAACCGGCAAAGTACGGGGCAGTCCCGACATTATTTCACGCGGGTTTGTGTATTTGCGCGAATCACGGGATCTCCTGCAGGAAGCACGAAGTCGTATTCGCCACACCATTGAAGAAACAACTGAAAAAATGCATCCGTTGAATCTTGCTTATGTAAAAGACAAAATCCGTGAACAGGTAGGGCAGTTTCTGTTCTTAAAAACCCAACGCCGGCCTATGGTTCTGCCAGTTATTATAGAAGTGTAAATGTGTCATCCCGTGCTCCCTCCGACACAGGATCCATTTCCCTAAAAAATATATGACAATAAGAGATTAAACACTGTGAATTACGAAACACATGTTCCTCTCATCCGATGACCTCCCATCGATTTGCATACGCAAGCACAATATAACGTCTTGCGATGACCAAATTGGGTCATCGCAAGACGTTATTAATTCGCGTGGCGGTCATCGGATGAGGGTGTGTTTCGTAATTCAAAGGAAACAATATGCATCAGAATAATAAACAAAAACCCGTACTATTAAGCGGAGCAAAACCATCCGGCGAGATACATATTGGCAATTATATCGGCGCTATCAAACAATGGATTGCTTTGCAGGATACCCACGAAACATATGTTCCTATTGTTGATCTTCATGCGCTTACCGAACCGCAGGATCCCACAAAACTGCGCGAGCAAATTCTTACCACTGCCGCCGATTATGTAGCACTTGGTTTAGATCCCCAAAAAGCAACGATATTTTTGCAATCCACTGTTCCCGAACACACACAGCTCATGTGGGTTTTAAACACCATAACCAGCATGGGCGACCTTGAACGCATGGTAGTGTATAAAGAAAAAATAGCAGAAGGCAAACAAGCGCTCGCGGGGCTTTTTACCTACCCGGTACTCATGGCGGCCGACATTTTGCTCTATAAGCCAAGCGTGGTTCCTGTAGGTGAAGATCAGCGCCAGCACGTTGAACTTACGCGCACTATCGCCCGTAAGTTCAACAAACGGTTTGGGCAGACATTTCCTATTCCCAAAGAATTGCACCCAGAGGCGGGCAAAAAAATATTGTCACTGCAAGACCCAACTAAAAAAATGTCAAAATCACATAGCGCATTATCGTATATTGCCATTGGGGATGCGCCTGAAAAAATCGGCCAAAAGATAAAATCAGCAGTAACCGATTCCGGAAATGCTATCAAACATGACCCTATAACAAAACCAGCAATTTCAAACTTGATGACTATATATTCAGCATTCTCCGGAAAAGAATTCAAAGATATTGAAAAAGAATTTTTAGGCGCAACTTATAAAAAATTCAAAGAAGCGCTCGCGGAACTAGTGGTTGAGAAACTAAAACCTGTGCAAGAAAAACGAAAGGGACTTTTAGAGAACAAGGAAAAATTGTTTAGCATTCTGGAAGAAGGGGCGACTAAAGCACGCGTGAAAGCATCCGAAACATTGCGCGAGGTGTATGAGAAAGTTGGCTTGACAATTCACTAGCATATTGCTATTATATGGAAAACAAAACAGGGGGTAGAAGAAATGAAAGAGCCTTATGAAAGCATGGCACGGCCTAGTTTCCCACGTCAGATCCGTGAGATTTGGGATCTGAAGGTTGGTGATTGGTTGTTTGCTGTAAATAGAATTGACCATGTGTCGATTTCATTGATGCAAATAAAATCGTTCCAGGCAGACGCCTTCATGACCTGCAGATATTTCCCTGGTGAACTTGGTGAATATGTAAGGTCCGTCAGTTTGCGGGATAGTTCCATTCTTCCGTATAAAGATGGTATGTGGAATTGTTCTAATTTTTTGATCTCTGCAGGAGAACAAAGAACTCCTCTTACAAAAGAGGAGAGTCAAGCTCTCATAGCAGAGTTGGGCATCACTCCTCTTCCTTCTAACATAGGAGGAGACATCCATTGTCAGTAAAGAAGTGGGTATCGGCTATTACTTAACCAACTCCATGACTTCTCGGAGGCGCGCATCCAGCGTGCCTTTTTCTTTTGCTTCCATGGTTCATATAAAATATCAAAAAATAATTATAAACTTAACGAGCGGTCGCTCGTTAAGTTTATAATTATGAGAATCCATCAGTTTCCGTTCATAAGTTCCTCACAAGATTTAAAATATCTGTAAGTTGTTTTTCGAGAACGCCTTTTTCTTTTGCTTCCATGGTGATGCGCAATAAGGGCTCGGTGTTTGAAGGTCGTACATTAAACCAAAAATCTTCATATACAATTGAAACTCCGTCTATATATTTTACTTCCTGTGCGTCTTTGTAATGAACAACGACATTATCAAGCGCTTTATCCTTTTCTGCCACCGACACATTTACTTCCCCCGACGACACATAGCGCAAAAAAGGCTTCACCAATTCGTCTGCTATTTTTTCGTTTTCAGAAAGAATTATTAATAGCCGCAACATAGACAATAATGCTGATTCCGCAAAAAAGAAATCACGGTGGCAATAATGGCCAGATACTTCTCCGCCGAAAATAGCGTTTTCTTTTCTCATGTGCTTCTTTATAAAGGTATTTCCTACACGAGATTCAACCACGATACCGCCTGCTTCTTGGACACGTTCCGTAACAACTCTGCTGGACCGCGCGGAATCAAAAACTATTTTTTCTCCTGGATGATTCTGAAGAAAATACTCCGCGAAAAGAGCTATAGTGATATCACCACGTACCGCAAAACCAGACGATGTCATAAAGCGTACGCGATCACCGTCACCATCGAAGGCAAACCCAACATCAGCATGTTTTTCTATGATAGTTTTTTGTAATACGTGCAATGTCTCATCTTTGACAGGGTTTGCTTCATGGTTGGGAAATGTCATGTCAATATCTCCAAAAAGAATAGTTGTTTCCAGATGAAGGCGTTCTAAAAGTTTTGGGAGAATAAGCCCCACCATACCGTTCCCCACATCAAACACTACCCGCATATTCTTGATTTTTGAGATGTCAACCAAGGAACAGAGATAGTCAAGGTATGCCATTTGTAAATTATCTTCCGTAACAGTTCCTTTTTCATCAGGCACGGGGAAAATGCCCCTAAGCACGGTATTGCGAATTTCTTCCATACCAGTCCCTTCGCCTATGGGTTCGGCTCCCCTGCGTGACAATTTAAACCCATTATATTTTGCCGGGTTGTGGGATGCCGTAACCATAACACCCCCGTCTGCTTGTAGATGATTTATAGAAAAATAATGCAAAGGAGTTGTGGAAAGTCCGCAATCAATCACATGACACTTCTCATCCAATAATCCACGGAGAAGCTCTGCTCTCAATTCCGGCGAAGAAGCACGCGCATCAGCGTTAACCACAATAAGAGGACTGCGTTCCTTGTTAAGCACGGTAACCCAAATGTATTGCGCGAATGCCCGCCCGATGCGATAAGCCGCTTCTGGTGTGATTTCATCAAGGTAGACACCCCGAATATCGTAAGCTTTAAAAATGGATGGGTTTATGTTCATAAAGGAGTAGTAGTCAGTCAAAAATAACATCATTTTCTGATGCTTGCAAACATGCGAACTTAAGTTCTAATCTGAACTGCAACAAGTAAAAACATAAACGCCTGTGGAGTAAAATAGTCAGTAAGGCATTACTAGACTAAAACCACAAGCGTTTATGTATAAACAGTTTACCAAAGAAAAGCGCTATGGGAAACGCCGGTATTGATCGCCGCGCTTTGGTAACACTTTGCTATGATCTATAGCGTCTTAAGCCTGTATCTAAGAGATTTGCACTTTATTATGGCTTATAGTATAGTATTCCTATCATGTCAATTCGGATGCGTCACACAAAGGGGCATAGGAACGAGCGGCGCCAGCATTTAAAGCTGAAGCAAGTTCATGCCGCGCTCTGTCCTAAATGCAAGTCTCCCGTACAACCCCATGTTGTTTGCGCCAATTGCGGTACCTATCGCGGGCGGCAGATGATAGATGTGCTGGCCAAGCTCACTAAAAAAGAACGCAAGCAGAAAGAAAAAGAATTGAAAGATCAGGAATCAGACGACAATGCCACAAAACAATTGACCCCTGAAGCGTTATCACGTAAATGACGACAAAAGGGTATATCGGTTAAAAACTAGCAGTTCTTTGTAAAATGGCATCTCGACACCTCGCACGTTCTATCGCAATGCAAACTCTCTACGAATGGGATTTTAACCTTTCCATGGGCAAAGAGGTATCTTCCGATATGATTCATGCTATGCTGGAGCGCAATATCAACGAGTTTGGTCCGGGTTTGGAAGATACGTCATTCGTGAAGGTTATAATTGATGGCGTATTGGATAAAAAAGCAGACCTTGACGCTATTATAGAAAAAGCGGCGCCCGAATGGCCCATACAGCAAATCGCGATAATCGACCGTAATGTGTTGCGAATTGGGTTATATGAATTACTCTTTGGCACGTATAAAGAAGTGCCGCCAAAGGTTGCCATCAATGAATCTATTGAGCTTGCCAAAACCTTCGGGGGCGCGAATTCCGGCAAGTTTGTAAATGGTGTATTAGGTACAGTATACCGCGAAATGGGAGAGCCCGGAAAAGAAGATAAAGCAAAAAAAGATCTCACAACTGAAGAAATTGCAACGCTTCCCGTGGAGCACAAAGTAGGCGCGGTGGTGTTTCAAAAACCAGATGGTCATATTTCTTTCGCGCTGGTACATGATGTGTTTGGCTATTGGACGCTTGCAAAAGGAAGTCCGAAAGAAAAAGAAAGTCTCGAAGATGCGGTGCTTCGGAAAGTGCAGGAAGAAGAAGGCTTGCTAAATACAAAGATAATTCAGAAACTGGGTGAAAACGAATATGTGGCTCATGATCCCGATAAGGGTAATGTGCGCCGAGGCGTGGTATATTTTTTGGTAAAGACAACAGACACACAACTCCAACTAGGCTCAACCGGCGGCTTGGATGATGTTCGATGGTTTCCTGAGTTGGAACTCGCGGAATTGAAAATGTATGACGATGTAAAAGGGTTTATAAAAAAGGCAATAAAGATTATTAAGTAAGGCACTAGGCTTTAGGCATTAGGAATGCGCTATCTTTCCTAGAGTCCAGAGCCTAACGCCTACCTCTTTTTATGGAAAAACTTGCGGAGTTAGAAAAAACTCTTGGTGTGTCTTTTCAGGATAAAGATCTGCTTCAAACTGCTCTCACGCACCGTTCCTATCTTAATGAAAACCCTTCGTGGCACCTGCCGCAAAATGAACGTCTCGAGTTTTTGGGAGACGCTGTTTTGGAGTTAGCAGTTACACGCTATCTCTATCTTAATTATGAAAACCAAGAAGGAGAGCTTACCAGTTACCGCGCCGCGCTTGTAAATTCAATTATGTTAGCCGATGTGGCAGCGACACTGAAGTTTGGTGATTTTTTGCTTTTAAGTCGCGGGGAAGCAAAAGATGAGGGCAAAGCGCGCATGTACATTCTTGCCAATACGTTTGAGGCGATTGTAGGGGCAATCTATTTGGATCAGGGGTATGATGTGGCCGCAGGGTTTATAGAGCGTGCGCTCCTTACCCGCATGAAAGAGGTGCTTGATAAAAAATTATATCGAGACGCGAAAAGTTATTTTCAAGAGAAGGCGCAAGAAATAACAGGCGTTACTCCAACCTACGAAGTATTAAAAGAATGGGGGCCGGATCATGCAAAAAATTTTGTGGTAGGGGTATATATTAGCGAAGAATTGATAGCGGAAGGGCAGGGGTCTTCCAAGCAGGAAGCCCAGCAAGACGCGGCAGAAAAAGGCCTTGCCGCTAAAAAATGGGAGTGACGCGAAGCGTCATCCCGCACGTGATGCGGGATCCAAAAAGATAAGAAGAGCGTCATCCCGCACGTGATGCGGGATCCAAAAAGATAAGAAGAGCGTCATCCCGCACGTGATGCGGGATCCAAAAAGATAAGAAGAGCGTCATCCCGCACGTGATGCGGGATCCAGAATTACATGAATACATACTATGTGTACATTCTTGCAAGCAATCGTAACGGAACTTTATATGTCGGAGTAACAAATGATTTAATTCGACGAGTTGATGAACACAAACGTGGAAAAATAGGAGGTTTTACTAAAAAGTATGCCATTAATAACCTTGTATATTTTGAAGAAACATCAGATATTCTAAGCGCGCTTGCAAGAGAAAAAGTACTTAAGAGATGGAAGAGAGTTTGGAAAATAGAACTTATTGGAAAGAGCAACCCAGAGTGGAAAGATTTATATCAAACATTATTGTAGTGGATCCCGCATCACGTGCGGGATGACAATGGTGTAGTTTTTTTCTCTTCCTTTAAAAACCCACTTGATTTTAGAAAAGCAATAACTGGCTTACCACAGTTTTCACAAAATGTGTTGTGTCCCAGCGAGTATTCACTATAACCAGCCGTAACCATTTTCCCTTTTATAGTTTTCTTGCAGGAGTCGCATTTATGTACAGTCATAAGTTGTTTTTATGTTGCTAATTTCTGTATGATAGAGTAGGAAAGGTTGCTTGAGAAGTGGATAAAACGAAAAAGAAAAGCCCCGCTCGTGGAATGAGCAGGGCTCGTAAGTGTGGAAGGTGCTACTCTTTGATGTAGAAAACACTAGTCAAGTAAAACTCCGTTTCTCTATACTGAACATGTACAAGTTGTACCCGTTGTCCGGGTACAATTGCAGTGTGCTTTGTGCTTAGCACACTCAGAATCATCCCATCATCAACCCTTTCGACAACTACCCGCACTAATTGCGAGTTGGGTATGTCCTCGAAAATGGCCAGAACTTTTGCATTCTCTTGCTCCGAAGGTCTCCCCCTCCCCACATAGGGCTTTGTAGAAACGTCTGCTATGCGTCTCTGGACAATCTGCTCCGTCGTTAGTCTACCAGGGCAACCCTTTATCCCAAAAATAAGCGCCCCGAAAACCAGGAACAAAGCAATTACCACAAAAAGACCTTTCATTCGTAAACCCTCCTCCTGTAAATTTGTCTACATTATACCGTATTGTTATTATTATGTCAAGTGTTACCAGAAAAATCGTTGTGAAGTAAGGATATTTGTTTCCCCCCTTTGAAAAAGGGGAATTAAGGGGGATTTGTATCAATAAATCCCTCCTAACCTCCCTTTTACAAAGGGAGGAATAAAAATATGATATTAAAAAAACTAGAAATAGCGGGATTTAAATCATTCGGCAAAAAGGTGGAATTGGAATTTGATTCTCCTGTAACGGCCATTGTGGGGCCCAATGGGTCGGGGAAGTCAAACGTTTCTGAAGCCATTCGCTGGGTGTTGGGTGAGCAATCCATGAAAAGTCTTCGTGGAAAACGCGGAGAAGATTTGATATTTCATGGCTCGGGATCTGCCGCGCAACTTGGAAAAGCGCGCGTGGGCATTACGTTTGATAATGCCGCGCAAACGTTTCCAGTGGATTTTTCTGAAATTGTTATCAGTCGTGAAGTATATCGTGATGGGGTAAATGAGTATCGCATAAACGATTCGCAGGTGCGTCTGAAAGATATTATTGAACTCATGAGTAATGTGGGTGTGGGTGGTTCAGGGCATCATATTATCAGTCAAGGCGAGGCTGATCGCGTGCTCTATACGTCTCCGAAAGATCGTAAAAATATGATTGAAGACGCTTTGGGCTTACGAATTTATCATATAAAACAACAGGAAGCCGAACGCAAATTGGTGAGCACAGCCGAGAATATGCGCGAGGTCGGCATGTTGCGGCGGGAAATTCAGCCGCATATGCGGTTTTTGGCAGGAGAGGCAAAAAAAATCGAATCTTCTCAAAAAATGCGAGAAGAACTCGTCGGACTTCTTGGGGTATACATGAATCGCGAAACCGCTTCCCTGGAAACGCTTCGGCGCACGTTTGAAGAACACGAGGAACCTTTGAAAAACGAATTAAAAGAGGCGGAGCAACTAGCTACCGCTCTGCAAAATTCACTTACAAAAAAACAATCATTGGCAGTGTCTTCTACGCCCAAGGATGTGGAAGAAGCGATACGGCGGCTTCGGGTGCTGGATGTGAATCGGCCTGAAATTGAACGTGAGATCGGACGTGTGGAAGGGCAACTTGTGGTATGGGGGCGAAAAGAAGCCCAACCAAAAGGAATGCGCGCTTGGTCGGCACAGGAAGTGGAGACAGAAATGCAATCCATCATCTCAAGCATCGATATTGCCATTGCGTTTAAAACAATAGAGACAATTCATGCCAAGCTTTCTGAACTAAAAGAACGCATCACGAGATTTTTAACTGGTGGGCATAAGGTCAATGTCGTTCTTGATATTTCCCAGGAACGGCGCGAGTTGGAACAAATGCAGGAAGCATTACAACAGCAACTTCAGGAACACGAGGAAGAAAGGAAACAGCTTCTCGAAATAAAAAACAAGTGGGATGATCTTCGCCGTGATTCACAGAAAGGTTTTTGGGAGGAGCAAAAACTGCTTCGGGTGGGTGAAGAACGCGTGTATGCCGCGAAAGATGGACTGCGCTCGCTTGAGTTGGAGCGCGAGCGCTTACGCGCCCGGGTAGATGAGTTTAATTTGGAGCAGACGCTGGCGGAATCATTTCTTGAATCGGTCATAATTGAACATGCCGAACCATGGTCGCAAGACGAACGTCTCAAGGAGTATCAAAAAATTCAGCGTCTTCGCATGAAATTAGAGGAAGCGGGTGGAGTTAATCCGCACATCTTACAGGAATACCAAGAAGTCCAACAACGCGACGTATTTCTTGCCAAAGAACTGGACGATCTTCAGAAAACGGAAAAATCACTTGTGTCATTACAAGAACAATTAGACACAGATTTACAACAGAGTTTTTCAGAGGGAATAAAAAAAATAAATACAAAATTCGACGAGTTATTTCAAGCCATGTTTGGGGGTGGAAGCGCAAAGCTTACGCTTGTAAAACTGCAAAGCCGGGAAGAACATGAACTTGGTGGTCCGACCGCCAAGTTGTCTGAAGAAGTTGGTGTTGATATTACAGTAGACATTCCACGCAAGCGTGTAAAAAATTTGGATATGCTTTCGGGCGGTGAACGGGCGCTTACGTCCATTGCGCTGTTGTTTGCCATGAGCTTTGTAAACCCGCCTCCCTTTTTAATTTTGGATGAAACTGATGCCGCCCTTGATGAAGCAAACTCCCAACGATATGGCGCTATGCTAAAAAACTTAAGCGACAAAACCCAGCTTATTGTAATAACCCACAACCGCCAAACCATGAAAGAGGCAGGCGTGCTCTATGGCGTTACCATGGGGTCAGATGGTGTTTCTCGATTGCTTTCGCTCAAATTTGAAGAAGCAACAGAAGTTTCTAAGACTTGAAATTTAAAACAGGATATAGTAAGCTTTTCTTATGCTTGCAATTCGGCTACAACGAGTGGGAAAACGAAATAACCCCGTGTTTCGCGTGGTTCTTACCGATAAACGGAATGCCACCAAGAGCGGCAGTTTTTTGGAAATTCTCGGCTCTTACAATCCTCAACATGAAGGAGTGCTTTCACTTAAAAAAGATCGGATTTCTCATTGGCTTTCCAAAGGTGTTCAGCCATCTGATACCATGCATAATCTGCTTGTGAAAGAAAAAATTATTGATGCGCCGAAACGGAACGCGGTAGCGCCCTCAAAACTTAAAAAACCAGAACCGATAGTAGAAGTTTCTGTTGAACCTGTTATAGAATCGGCAAGCGCGATGGAAGAACAACCAAAGGAAGATGAAAAACCAGCAGACCTAGAACCTGTTCCAGTAGCGGAAGAACTACCCGAAAAGAAGAAAGATGCGTGAGAACAAAATGCATATATAATGGGGTCATCGCAAGAGGGTATTTTGTTCTCATGAATTATAGTCGCTTGCACATTACCGGCAGTACTTGCATTTTCAAGCTTAATATGCTATAATCGCAATATCAATACAGAAATGGTCGAAACATTCAGTATTTACAGGCAATTAAGCGTTACGCAATACTTATGGAATTTTCCGACAAGGAATTTCTTGAATACGTAATCAAGTCTTTGGTAGATAATCCAGAAGCGGTAAAAGTTGACCGCAAGGTTGACGAAATGGGCGTTCTTTTGACGCTCAAAGTTGATCCAACCAATATGGGTCAAGTCATCGGCCGCAACGGAAACACTGCTAAAGCGATCCGCATGTTGCTTCGGGTGGTGGGCATTAAAAATAATGCTCGCGTAAACCTCAAGATTGAGGAACCAGAAGGTGGACGCGTTGATCGTGATGGAACTGCACGCCCTCGCACAGATCGCGGGGACCGCAGAGGCGTTGACGAGGTAGTTGACGATCTCAAGCTCTAAATTAAAATTTTGTTTTTAAAACGCTGAAAATCGCTTGCACATTGCAGGCGGTTTTTGGTTTTCAAAAAGAAAAATCCGTGCTACTCTAGGGGCTAGAATCTTGAAATCAGATTCTGGAAGCCAAGAGTGAGCACGGTTTTTTGGTTAGTCTTTTTTTAAATCTTCGATTGTCTCCCTCAACACAACGAGGGTTACTGCTGACCCCAAAAGGAGTAGTAGGAACCCCCCAGCCAAGAGAATTAGATATTTTAAGACCCCTACACCCCCCGAAAAAATTTCTCCAAAGGACCCTAATCCTAATGCCACCAAGCATATGGCAATCGATAGTCTATATGCTTCTTGTACTTGACGTCGTATAGACAGGTTCATATTAGCATCCCCTTTCTTTAATTGCTTACTTTACTTTGTATCACACATAGTTCATTGTTGTCAATATGCGGTTTGATATCATAACCATATTCCCACATATCATCGAGAGCTATCTCAACGAATCTATCATAAAACGCGCCATCAAGAACGGGCTTTTGGATGTGCGCGTGCATAATTTGCGAGATTTTACAGAAGATAAGCATCATAAGGTTGATGATAGGCCGTTTGGCGGAGGCCCGGGCATGGTGATGAAGATAGAGCCAATTATAAAGGTTCTTGAAACAACTTTCGGAGGCGAAACCTCCGAAAGTATGTCGGAGGTTTCGCCTCCGAAAGTATTACTAGTTTTGCTTTCTGCCAAGGGGAAACAATTTGATTCCAAACAGGCTGCTCGTTTTTCAAAAAAGTATGATCGTATTTTTCTTATTGCAGGCCGTTATGAGGGTATAGACGCACGTCTAAAAAAAGTACTTCAGGATTCAGGATTCAGGATTCAGGAAGTTTCCATTGGTCCCTATGTCCTTACTGGCGGCGAATTACCCGCGCTTGTGATACTGGATGCTGTCAGCCGCCATATTCCTGGTGTGCTTGGAAAAGAAGAATCTCTTGAAGAAAAGCGGCATGGGATTGGGGTGCCGACATATACGCGCCCAGAGGTGTTTGAATACAAAGGTAAAGAATACCGCGTCCCAAAAGTGCTTTTGTCGGGGGATCATAAACGAGTGCAAGACTGGCGGAAATCTAAGAAATAGGGTATAGTGTTTTTGAAATCAAAATGGAGGTGCATAATGAAAATAGTAGTGAAAACTGTTGAACTGCAATGCAAAAGCTTTAACAATGAGAAATATCCAAATCCGGATACAGAGATAAAGCAATTTGTTACCGTTTATCTCGACGAAGAAAATCCGTTTGTACAGGCAATGGAAATGTTAATTGTAAATGCAATTTACCACGCTGTGCAAGAGAAATACATCGGCGACTCGTTGTGGAAGCTTGAGGGCATTGAAGGTATTGAGGTTTTTATTGAAGGGAGGGTTAATTCGAATACATTAAAACTTCCATAGCTTTTTAACCATAAAGTTTGTAAGGGGTGTGCAGTTGACACACCCTTTTTTCTTTCCTATAGTAGATAAATCCCTATTTGACTGGACTTTGACAATCTATAACCACAACCTATCTAACAGGCAAGATGCCGTTTAGATAGGTAAAGCACACAAAAAAATTAAGTTGAAAATCTGTCCTATTGTTCCGGTTCGAATTTCGCCACGCTTTGCGTGGTAATGAAATTTAGAATCTTGGGCTTATTGGAGGAAATTCCTTCAATTTGCTCATGGTCAAATCAGAAAAACATCTTCGATGTTTTTCTTTATTGAGAGTTTGATCCTAGCTCAGGACGAACGCTGGCGGCGTGGATAAGGCATGCAAGTCGAGTGGGTTTAGACCCACGGCAAACGGGGTAGTAACACGTGGGTACGTACCTCGGAGTCGGGCATAATTAGCCGAAAGGTTGAATAATTCCCGATAGTCTCGCAAGAGTAAAGTCGTAAGATGCTCCGAGAATGGCCTGCGGGCTATCAGCTAGTTGGTAAGGTAACGGCTTACCAAGGCGATGACGGCTAGGGGGGGTGAGAGCCCGATCCCCACCAATGGTACTGCGACACGGACCATACACCTACGGGTGGCAGCAGCCGAGAATATTCGACAATGGGGGAAACCCTGATCGAGCGACGCCGCGTGCAGGATGAAGTTCTTCGGGACGTAAACTGCTTTTGTAGGGGAAGAACGCAAGTGACTGTACTCTACGAATAAGGACCTGCAAATCTCGTGCCAGCAGCCGCGGTAATACGAGAGGTCCAAGCGTTGTCCGGATTAACTGGGCGTAAAGGGTGTGTAGGGGGTCGTGTTAGTCCTGCCTTAAATCTCTGGGCTTAACCCAGAAACCGGGTGGGATACGGCACGACTGGAGGATGCGAGAGGCGAGTGGAACTCACGGTGTAGGGGTGAAATCCGTTGATATCGTGGGGAACACCAAAAGCGAAGGCAACTCGCTGGCGCATACCTGACCCTGAAACACGAAAGCGTGGGCATAAAAAA
>Ga0209542_10000932_pt1 | contig 69776 bp, 75 predicted proteins | sample RifCSPhighO2_01_FD_184028 | JGI IMG/M metagenome (GOLD analysis project Ga0209542, IMG submission 184028) | Soil microbial communities from Rifle, Colorado - Rifle CSP2_plank highO2_0.1 (SPAdes) (version 2) | ecosystem: Environmental > Terrestrial > Deep subsurface > Rock core/Sediment ...
TTTACATTATCAAACGCCAAATGAAGTTATGGAAAAAGAAGCTAACAGTTACAAGTTCAGAAGATTTACGTCTTCAAAAGAAACAAGTGTTGCACTTCAACTTAGAATGTAGGATATTGGCATTATACTATCAAATAGTCCTATAAAATGCAAGATATTATCTTGTTGGTACAATCTATGCAATTAATTTATAGATTATTCAATATATCCTCGTTTCTTTAGCTTCATTAAAATCTGTTCTTGTTTGTCATTGCGGATAAACAGATGATGGCCGAGAGTGAATGAGGACGGACTTTTCAATATCTTAATATTGGGTATTTTTTCAAGCAGAGTATATTTATCACTCATCCATACGAGCAAAAAATCAGCAAATTTTTCTGCCGGTGTCATAAAGATCCCCATATCAGTCTTAAAGATAATTAGTGTCGGTCGAGTCTTATCAAGTTGGTTGATGAAGTCATTTTTCAAAAATCCGTTTTCTTTATATTGCGGAAGCAATACTGGATATTTACTTGCCAGCTTAGCTTTTTTGACGAAAAACATCTCTTGAGGTTCAAACGGGCCCATCCAATAATAATCATTATTACCGATAATCTCATCAGTGAAGCTTGCCGATGGAGCTAAATCATAGATCGATGGCATTGCTTGACTATAACGCAAATACCATTTTTCATACGTATTTTTAGCAAGAAATAAAAAAGTAAATAATAATAATACCGATGTCATAATCACTGATAATCTTTTTATATCATTTAAAAGTTCATCCCGAAGTTTAATTCTTCTTAAGTAGTATATAGCGATAAATGCAGCTGATAAACCAAAAACTAAAAATACACCCATTTGGTAATCGGTCTCGTTAGCAGTCTGTAAATTACTTCTTGGAGCTGTAAATGACATCAGCAAAAAAAATATTATTCCTAAAACAAATGAATATGAAGATAGTATCAAAAGAAGAAGAAATCCAGCCAAACCGGACAGCGTAATAATAGGTAAATTCAGACTTAAATCCTTGAGTTTTGCCAAGAGTGGAATATATTCATGCCAAAAATTGAAAATTAAAGCAAGACCAAATTTTAGCGGATTAAACAATCTGCCACGAGTATAGTTAGCAATCCCTATATATTGATTGGTATTGTAGGTAAAGTTGGCAAATATAAAATCCGATAGGGAACCTGTCAATACGAGATATACAAAATAGACGAGGTATGGCAGTGCCGCAAAAGCCAAGAAATTAATAATTGACCTACGGTCAAATTGTGACCTTATAAGTAAATACAATTGCCAGAGGTATAAGGCACCACTGAGGTAAAGAAAAGTCATTGACGAAAATATCAGACAAAATGTTAAAAGCGATGCAATATAAAGCATTTTTTTATTGATTTTTTGAGTTAAGGTAAGCGTCATCAACAACCAAAAAATTACAGCAAAAAAAAGCACCGCGAGACTATCAGCAAGGTACAAGTGAAGCCAAAAATATACGGCCAGGAGGGGAAAAGTGATCAGAAAACCAAGATAATAATTATAAAGAGATCGGTTTTGACTTTTGATCCAAACTCCTAAAATAAAAAGCAGGGCAAACTGAAACATAGACCATAAAAACCTAAAAACGATATAAGATCCGGCAGACATTTTGATAAGCACTGCGCTAAGATACCAAGGAAGAGGCATGTGATTATCAAAAAAATCTCTATAGGGTAATTTCCCCGCAAGTAAAGCTTTGCCGCCAAGAAGATTAACAAACTCGTCCGGATAAGTGACATATTGCGCATTGATGATAAATACAACCAGTGTAGTAATAAGGATAATAATTTCTATTTGCGCAAACCGGTTTTTATTGAAAAAGGCGAGCATTTTTTTTAGCATGCAGCTTTTTGGATTTAAATAATATTACAAAAAGATTTATTCCTAAGAAAATTGTAATGATCCAATGTTTAATGCTGACATTATTTGGACTAGTCCATTGCCCAAATCTGATATACGGATAATATGATAACATAAGCCCGGCAAAAAAAATATTGAACTGCGAAACGAGCTTTGGAAAAAAAGGTAATATAATTAGCAAATTCAAAAAATACCAAGGTTGAATTTCTACTTGAAATGAATAATAAATAATAGCAAAAATGAGACTGAGTAACACGATATTATTAAACTTTTTTTTATTGGCCGACAGAAAAACTAAAGGAAGTGTCAGGTATTTTATTCCCCCGGAAATTAATAACATTATTTTTCCAAGAGCAGTTTTGTTTTGATGCAGAAATAAATATATACCAATAAAAGCCAATGATATAGCAATTAAATCGTTGTGGTTATTAATCAAGCCCTCCAAAATTACAAATGGATTAAATGCAAAAAAAATCGCCACTCGGTGATTGATCTTGTTTAAATAAAATACGGATAAAAAATAAAATAAAACAAAAGTTAGCTTAAAGAAAAAATAGTTTAATATAAATTTTCCAGCTGCTAAAAAAGATGGAGCAATAGAGATGATGAGAAATGACGGTCCATAAGGGTATGTTCGATGAGTCCAATGCATAAATCTTATCCATGGATCGTAGGGGAAGTCCAATGCTTTAAAAGCATAAGGATTTTTACCATAAAATGTCAAGATTTTAGCATCAAATAAATAATTGAAGAAATCATGAGACAAAAAAGGATAGGAAAAAACAGTGATTAATCCAATTAAGACCGTCAATTTCATTAAATCTTTAATTTTCGGTCGAAGTGCAATCCGACTACTTAAGAAAAAAAGTAATAAGATTAACAAAATATAAGCAATCGATGAAAGATCACGTCTGTAATAGCCAAAATAAACCATAATTTCTCTAAAATACGCCCATACTGAGTTATTAAACAGAGTCAAATTAGGATCAACCAAAGAAAAAGAATAGACAGAAAGAAGTGATAACAAGAAAAAATACAAAATAATCATCATTATTATTTAATTATAATCCTGTAATAGCTGAATAGGTATTATTTTTTTCCAATACTTTTACAATCATTTTTTTCTTTTTAAGATCATCGATTACCCAATTTTGAGTTACCGCAATTGATGCCGGTTCGCGTGCAAATAGATTAGTAAAAGTCGTTATATCATCTGATTCAAAGACAAGGGTATCAATTTTTCGATTTGAATAAAATACGGCGACTGGTAGATAATCATGATCTACATATATAGTTTTTTCATATTTAGCCAATTTTTTTGAAATATCGACTTGATCGTTTATGTATTGAGTTGATGGAATAATTTCCACCCAAAAATTTTTTATCTGAATAATAGTTAACATTAAGAAAAAAATTAAACAAGTTAAAGTTATTGCCGATGTTGGTATATTAATTTTTAATACCTTCATTACTTTAGTTTTCAGAAGCTGTTCCAAATCAAAAAATACAACTGCAATTATAATCGATATGGGTGCATAGACCGGTATTAGATGCCATATTTCAGTTTTTGAGTTGATAATAAAAGGAAAAAGAATTGTTATATTCCAAAAAAGAATAAAGAAATAGGGAACTATTTTCTTATTCTTTTTTAAAGATCGTCCTTGAATTACTTTCTTTATCAAAAATACCACATAGACTGCAAGGATGGCTAGTGCCAATTGCCAAATTTTATACCATTTTCGTATACCCATATGTAAATAGAAGAGCGGTTGTTGTAAATGCAAATTCACCTGACTATCAATTGACTGATTTTTAAGACCAATATTTACAAAATGGTAATTAATAAAATCCGGATATTTGTGTATATGGAGCTGATACCAAGGTAAAGTTATAATAATAAAGAGTACTATTCCCAACAAAAAAAACACCGGGTTTCTTCTACTTTTAAAAAATGAAAAAAAATTCCAATAAATAATTAACGGTAAGACAGTGATACCACCTAAGGTTTTAGATAGTATTAGACAAGCAAAACTAATCATTACAACGGGAAAATAGTTAAAATTTCTAGCAGACTTTATAGATAAATAGATCGTCAATAATGTAAAAAAAACAAATATAGAATCCAAATTTCCCGATCTGACTCGCAGCGTGTACCAAACACTGGTTCCTAAGATAGCAGAAGCAGTAAATGCAATTGTTTGTTTTTTAAAAAGATTCATGGTGATGAAATAAATTAATATAATGCTCATTAACCCCAAAGTAGCAGATGGTAATCTTGTGGTAAATTCGTTAATTCCAAATAGTTTGTATGTTATTGCCATTAGCCAAAAACCCATGGGAGGATGATCAAAGAATGGATCATCGTTATATTTCATATTCATGTAGTCATTGTTGATCGACATCTCACGGGCAATTGATCCATACCATGCTTCGTCCCAACTTTGAAGAGTATTAAGTCCCAACCGATAGAAAAAAATGAATCCAAATACCGCGAGAAGTAATATTATCCAAATTTTAGCTTTCAAATACCGAATAAACATGATTTGTTAGCTACAATAATACATTATTAACGGTAAGTAATTAGATATAATATTTACGATGAATTCAAATAAATCTACAAATAAGTTGAAAAAATTTATTAAAGATGAAGCATTCTGGTTATGCATCTTATTCTTTTTTATTTTTTTATCTTCTAAGGCAATATTTCATACGGGCTTTTTTAGAACAATCGACGACATCTCGACAGTAAGGATTATGTATATGGTCAAAGAATTACAACGGGGAAATTGGATTAATAATTTTCCCATAAGATGGTCAGCGGATCTAGCTCATGGTTTTGGTTATCCTTTGTATTTGTTTTACGCTCCTTTAGTTTACTATGCTGGCGCAATTTTAATGATATTCGGAAAATTCAGTCACATTGTTGCTACTAAATGGGTATATGCATTCCCTTTGCTTGTCGGACCGATATTTTTTTACTTGGCAGCCCGGCAAAAGATGAGTCGCTTGCCGGCCACCCTTGGAGCCTGTACTTATGCTTTGTTTCCGTTTAGAGGATATGATACATATATTCGTGGTGGTGTTGGTGAAGCCTGGTCGATGGCGTTTTTACCGATGATTTTTGCAGGAATTTTCCTGTTAGAAAAAAACAAGCGATGGGGAGGTATCTTATTTTCTTTATTTTTAGCTTTGGCAATATTATCTCACAATCTGAGCGGGCTTTTAATCACAGCATTGATAATAATTTATGGCTTTATTTTCTATCGAAAAAGTGCGGATTTCTGGAAATCCTTTTTTTTGGGTTTAGGTTTGTCTGCTTTTTTTTGGTTACCGGCATATTATTACTTAAATATTGTCAAAGTTAGTTATTCAAATCAAAATACAGGGCAAATTTTAAATTTCTTGGAGCCGATATCGACTTTTTTTAAAGTTGAAATACCCTATAACCCAGAAGCAAGATTTTCCAGCTTAATATTCTATTTATTTATTTTAATATTAGCAATTTTTGTATGGCAGTACAAAAAAATAAATAAAAAATACCAGTCCCATTTTATTTTTTGGATTACCTCAGGTTTCATTTTCTATTGCATATTATTTCAACCATTTGCATTTATCTGGAAAATGACATTGCCGATAACTCGATTAATACAGTTTCCCTGGCGAATCCTTATTGTATTGTCATTTATAATTCCATTTCTATTGGGATGCACAATAGAGTTGATAAAAAAAAATCGATTTATGATTCCATTAGTTATGATTTTAATCTCATTAAATCTTTTTTACCTACCTGTTTTTAAACCCCGGGAATACTCATTTTTCTACGAATATTCAGCCGCTGACACAGGAATCTGTGCAACAAGTTGGGGTGATGAATATTTACCTGTTTGGGTAAAGCTGTGCGCAGGGGGTGAGCCCTCAAAAAAAATTGATATTAAAAATGGTAGCGTCAAATTATTAAAATCAGACAACATGGATTTATTGGCAGATGTTAATGTTGAAAAGAAAACAGATTTAATTGTATATAAATATTATTTTCCAGGATGGCAAGTTTTTGTTGATGGTAAAAAACAGCCGGTTGATTATAGTTTTTCCGAGCAAGGTAATTTTAAGACGCAAGTTATGCCGGGTCATCATAAAGTTCAAGTCATTTTTTCAAAAACCGCAATAATGTGGATGTCTGATTTTATAACAATCATCAGTTTGATTTTTTTTATTTGGAGATTTTTTCCGAATCGTCTATCTAAAATGAAGATCTTTCAATAAATTCGGATCTGCAGAGATGGAAATTTCTTTATCCGTAAGCAAATATTTTTGGATTATATAACCATTGTCATATTTGATTACTTGTTGTGGTTTCTTATTTATTTTAACCTGATTTTTTATCCACCAATCGATACTAATATCAGGTCTGTCATCAGGAACAGGCAAAAGAATTAGATATGTTTCCTTTTTCTTTTCAAAAGGATATGACTTTTTATTATTATCAAGCTTTTGGTAATAATTCATTGCGTATCTGGGCGTATAACCAAACATTTCAGGACTAAAAATATAATACCCAAATTCACTCCCAGCTTTTTTATAAATACTTTTTGCCATCATAAGATTGAATTGCCATGAGCTGCCGTTCTTATCTATAAATTTATCGGCAGAAAGAACATGGTTGAAGTTAATACAAGTATTGAACAAAATTAAGCTAATAAATAGGGCGTAATATATTTTTTTATTAAATTTGTTATATAGTGAGGCAAATATGATTATGGTAAGCGGCATAAAAGGGATAAGATAATAATTCCAAATCGGTCCTTTAAATAAAAATACTAATGCCCAGTAACCTGAATAAAGATATAGAAAAAGAAAATAGAAATTTCGCTTTGGAAATATCTTATTTTTATATAGACGATAAAAGAAATATATAAAAAGTATCGTAATTGCAACTGAAATCGGTAAAAATTCTTCAGTTGTAATCTGTAAACCGCCAATAAAAAATCCTCGTACCCGCGATATTAAAAGGGGAATTAATTTAAGATTTCCCATTTCTGATGAACCGGAAACATATTTAAATAATGATGTTATTTGCAAGAACTGATGTCTTAAGTCGAAGAGTATGAAAGTTGATAATGCTATCGGTAGAGAAATAAATGATGCAAAATGCGATATTTTTCTATTTTTAATAAACAAAATAAATAGATGACTTGACATTAAAAGTAGTATTGGTAGACCAAACGCCATTTGAAAATGGATCAATAAACCCAATAAAAATAGAGAAAGAAAAGCATCAGTTATTCTATGTTTTTTAATGTATAAATAATAAAAATAAAACATTATCGGTGATAATATCACCGCGCCGAATGGATTAAATAAACCAAAGATTGACACAGCGGTCGTTGAAGCAAATAGTGATGTACTCAGCATTGCTATTGTATTATTAAATATTTGTTTTGAGATTTTATAGATCACGGCCAAACTTAAAGCATAGAGAACGATCCAAAAAAATCCAACAAAAATGGGATTTCCGTGACCTAATATAAAAGCAGGTAGGTTTAGATAAAACCACAGTGGTCCATGAAAAAGTCCAGGAATCCCCCCAGATCTAGCACCAATTAATGTTAATTTCTTAAGAGTTACCATCTCTTCCATGACTAAAAAATCTCGGGCAATATCTACATGAAAAAGAATATCGCTTTTTAGCTGATAGAATGAAGCAAAGAAGAAATTAAGTATGATGAATAACCAGAGTGCCAGTCTTTTAGACATGTATGAGATATAATATCATGCTAAAATTGATAAGTAAATATGAAAACGACTATTACTGCTGTGATTTATACCTTTAATGAAGAGGAGAACATTGAGGCAGCGATAAAAAGTGCCGCCAATCTCTCAAAAAAAATAATAGTCATTGACATGGAAAGTGACGATAAGACAGTTGAAATTGCCAAAGATTTGGGAGTTGATACATTCAATATTAAGCGTTCTAATTATGTTGAACCTGCGAGACAATTCGGAATAGAATTAGTTAATACGCCATGGGTTTTTGTTCTTGACGCTGATGAGAGAATATCTCCAGAGCTTGTAAGGGAGATAAGAGAAAAGATCGATAATAATAAATATACATACTATGCAATTCCCCGGAAAAACATTTTTGGTGGTATTAAATGGTTACGTCACGGTGGTTGGTGGCCAGATAGCCAAATTCGATTAATCAAGAAAGAGTTCTTTAAATCATGGCCTTGCGAGATTCATTCAACACCAATAATCAGTGGACGATTGGGTACGTTAAATAGCCCAATTCTTCATTATTTCCATCCATCACTAGAAAATATGGTGAAAAAGACCATAATCTTTGAACAAATTGAGTCTGATCTTCTATACAAAGGTGAGAAAAAAGTCTCTGTAATAACTTTTTTCAGAAAATTTATCGGAGAGCTGTATCGTCGTTTATTAAAACAATTAGGCTTGAAGGACGGTGTTATTGGTATAATCGAATCTCTCTATCAAGCTTTTTCTAAGTCTATTACATATATATTTCTATATGAGAAAAAACGTCAAAGTCGCTCTGTATAGTCCTTATCTTGATATTTTTGGTGGCGGTGAAAAACACATCTTGTCAATACTCAAGATATTCGATCTCTATGGATGTGAAGTAGATTTATTATGGAACGATCTTGAAATTGCAGGAAAAATAAAGAATGATTTAGCATTAAATTTTGAACATTTAAAGATTGTGGACAATTTCCTGATTAAAGATAATTTTATAAACAAACTTATTAAAACAGGACATTATGATTACGTATTTTATGTTACGAACGGAAGTTATTTTTTCTCACTCGGCAGAAATAATTATATTTTTGCCATGGTGCCAAAGAAAGAATTATTTCAATTATCAATGATTAATAAAGCAAAGTTATATAACTGGAAATTTATCTGTAATTCACAATTTACTCAGAGATTATTGACAAGCTTCGGAATCAATTCTCAATATATATATCCATATATAAATATCGACTCATCGGTGCTAAATAATAAGAAAGATAAAATAATTTTAACAGTTGGTCGGTTTTTTCCTCATTTGCATAGCAAAAACCATAAAAAGATCATTGAAATGTTCAAAAAATTTAAACAAAAATCCAGTTTATTCAATGACTATAAACTATATATAATAGGTCGATGTGACAATAAAGATTTACCATATTTACGAGACGTCGAGGAAAGTGCAAAACAAAATGATGACATTGTAGTTAAGGTCAACGTTAGCAATCAAGAATTAGATATTTTATATCGAAAAGCAGCTATCTATTGGCATTTCACTGGATTGGGTGTCAATGAAGCAGAAAATCCTGAAAAAGTTGAACATTTGGGAATGGCACCACTTGAAGCTATGGCTAATAAATGTATTGTCTTTTGCTTCTGCGCAGGAGGAATAAAAGAAATAGTCAGGGATGGGATCAATGGCTATATTTTTTTTAATGAAACCGATTTATATAACAAAATGTCTAATATAATTATTAATCATTCAATTCAAAAAGAGTTAGCTAATAATGCATCCAAATTTATTGAAGAAAATTTTTCCTATAAACAATTTGAAGAAAAAGTAAGCAAAGTATTTAATTTATGACAATATCTGTAATTATACCGGTTTACAAGAATCGTACATTATTTATTGAAAATCTTAAAAATAACTTCCAATTTATATCAGATAATGAGATCGTAGTGATTGACGATGCATCGCATGAAAGCATTGCTCCATCAATAAAAAAAATATCGTCAAGGATTATTGTTATTGAAAATAAAAAAAATTTAGGGTTTGCTAAATCAGTAAATATTGCTGCTAGTCAAGCTAGGGGAGAACTTTTTATGATGTTAAATTCAGACGTTAAATTGATTGATGATTCTTATAAGCGATTAATATCAGATTTCAATCAAAACAAAAATCTTTTTGGGGTTAGTTTTTTACAAATTGAAAAAAATAATAATTTTGTCGGTAAAAACTCAATTGAGTTTAAGCGAGGGTTAATTCAACATAAAACAGCTTCTGACAAAAGTGTAGGTATGACCGGCTGGCTCGAAGGTGGTTCAATGATTCTTCGAAAGTCATTTTTTGATGAGCTAGGAGGTTTTGATGCGATATATGCTCCTTTTTATTGGGAAGACATTGATTTAAGCTTTCGAGCTTTAAAACACGGTTGGCAGTTAATATTTGATCCTTCGATTAAAGTTTACCACAATCATCAATCTACGATTGGTAAATATTTTTCAAGAGCCCAAATAAAAAGAATTAGTTTCAGAAATAGTTTCATTTTTATTTGGAAAAATATCCATGATAGAAAAATGTTGTTCCAACATATTATATTGTTACCCTATAATATAATTTACTATTTTTTAAAGGGTGAGAGAGATTTTCTATGGGGTTTTGTTGATGGATTGAGGTTGATAACCCAAATAATCAGAAAAAGAAGAAATGAAAAAAAATATTGTATAAAAAAAGATAGTGAAGTTTTATTAATGACAAAATGATAAACATGGGGAGAGTGAGGCAATATAAATACAAAATAAGTTTTTTATTGATAATATGCTTGATTATCAGTATTTTTTTTAGTCTCTATAAGATAGACCAAGTTCCCCCATGTTTGAATGCAGATGAGGCTGCACATGGTTATAATGCCTATTCAATGCTTAAGACGGGTAGGGATGAATACGGTAATTTTCTACCAACGCGCTTAGTCTCTTTTTTAGATTATAAATTACCTTTATATTCTTACCTGTCAATACCAATAATCGCCATTTTTGGTCTGAGTGATTTTTCGACGCGTTTTTTAAATATTTTAGTTGCCTTATCTTTTGTACCATTAATGTATTGGTTGTCGAATGAACTATTCAATAATAAAAAAATATCCATTCTAGCATCATTTTTCGTATCTTGTTCACCATGGGTTTTTATTTTGACACGACACGCGCATGAAGGAGCTCTAAGTTCCGCATTTATCTTATTGTCGTTAATATACCTAATAAAATTTCACAAACAAAGGTCGTTATTAAATTTTATTGTCTGTAATGGAGCATTATTAGGAGCTGGATTTTCATATCATACTGCAAGACTGTTTTTTCCCGTGTTTGTATTTATTCAACTTTATTTGCTCTTCCCTAAAAATAGGAAAATATTTCGTAACAATTTATTAATGTATTTAATTCTATTTATTACCGTTATATTCACTTTTTATCCTGATTTTCACTATGGAGCAAATAGAGTGGCTAACTTGTTTTATTTGAGAAATAGTGGTTTTCAGTCGAGACTTCTTGAATACAGAACGGAACATGGTAATCCTTTTGTGCATAATGTAATAACAGAGTCTATCCGTGATGTATCGTTTCGTTATCTTCAACAATTATCCCCGGATTTTCTAATTATTAATGGAGATAAAAACTGGCGATTTGGTTTTCAAAACATTGGTTTGATCACACCGATTGAATACTTGTTTATATTCGTCGGCATAGGTTATATGTTATTAAGAAAAGAGCGATATCGTTGGTTTGTAGGTTTGTTTATGATTATATCGCCGTTGCCTAATGCGCTGACCTGGCAAGATGCATCTATAACTCGAAGCTACTTTCTAATTTTTCCTATGATTTTTTTTACTTCTTATGGAGTCTATTATTTATACAAGGATTTATCTAATAATCTTCAAAGAAATAAATTGTATCTGATATCAACTTCACTAATAATACTTTTTTGCTTTTTCTTATATAATAGCTTCGATGTATATTTTAATCACTACCCAAAGCGAGCGTTGACCATTCGCGCTTGGCAATGTGGTTATAAAGAATTAGTTCAGTACATAGCCGACAATTATTCAAAATTTGAGACCTTTTATATTACAGATCGACACGGGCAACCTTATATTTTTCTTCTTTATTACCTGCAGTACGATCCGGAAAAATACCAGAAAATGGCTAAAATATCAGCTCCTGATAAATATGGATTTGGGCAAATCTATAAGTTTGATAAATTTGTTTTTGATATAAATGTTAATCTTAAAGCAAAAAAACAAGTATTTATCGGTTATCCAGAAGCTTTTAATGACATGCCTATCGATAAAAATAAGATTAAACATATCAAAGTTGGTACCGAGGATATTTTTTGGATTTGGGAGACTTAAATATACAATATTATCGCGAGATTATAAAAAGCGTGAATAAGAATTGGAAGAAATAAACTCTTTCGTTGTAAAAAAATAAATGAATTTGCAAGACTTAATATTAAATCCGTGACCATAAAGATCATCAGTAAACTACCACTTAACTTGGCGTTAGTAAATAATATTGGTATGTGGAGTATAAAAAATAAAATACTAGCATTAAATGAAGCAACAAAAACATTTTGAGAATCTTCATAGAGTCGTTTTAGAATAAAACCACGAGAGAGAATTTCTTCAGATATACCCGTAGCCAGAGCAGTAATGAAAAATAAACTTAATTTTGAAATACCAATAGAAAAAATAGGATTGCCTAGGGATATGCCGTCACTCCTAATTAAATTAGAGAGGAATGCGCTTATTGCAAAAATTAATCCAATAGAGATTCCAAGATATAGATCGGCAAATATTTTTTTGAAGTCAAACCATATTGCGTCAAAAAAATTCTTATTTTCATATTTTTTTATATACCAAAATACCGGTAATATAAATACGATAGGCTTGGCAATAAATTCATCAAACCATTCAGGAAGGCGGAATTTCGTCCGATAAATACTCCAAATAATTAAAATAATTGCCCAAACATTAAGAACTCGCTGAATAGTCGAGACGGTTTTTTTCATTATTCAAATAATATTACATTGTCGTCCTAAAAATCAAGATGACTTATTTGTCCAGATAAACCGATTGTACATGAAATAGCTGTAAGGAATGATAAAAACAATTACCGATGTCAATAGGAACAAGAATCTCGTTTGGTCTCCAAAAAATGACGTACCGAGAGTTACTACTATAAATTGAATGACGATCGAGCCAAAAGAAACCAAATTAAACTGACCAAATTTGTTAATGATATTTGTGTTTTTGTCAATTTTATTATGGGAAAAACTCCAAAAATTATTAAGAATAAAGTTTGAAATGATGGATAATTCAGCGCCAATGGCGGCGGCGACACCAGGTGTAAAGCCTATACGATAAAATAATTCAAGACCGAAAATGTTAATTATAAAACCGATAAAACCAACAAAACAAAACTTGAGAAAAGTAGAATTTAATAAAATATATAACAAAATATCTAAGATATATTTCCCAGCATTTATCTTTGATATACCGCTTTTTCTTTCTTTAAAATGCATCGGTACCTCAACAATGTTAAGATGGTTTTTTATAGCTCGATCAAGAATGGCAATTTGGAATACGTATCCGTTAAATGAATTAAGTTCAGTTAATATCTTACTAATGAAAGATCCTTGAATAGCTCTAAATCCGTTTGTCCATTCATGCATTTTAAGATTCATAAATCCTAATCGAACGACGATATTTCCAAAAAATGAGAAGATTTTTCGATACCATCTCCATTCCGCTGGAATAGACCCGCCTTTTATATATCTGCTTCCGATAACAAAATCCGCACCTTTATCGATTTCTGTGATAAATTGAGGAATTATTTCCGGTAAATGAGACCAATCCGCATCCATTTCAAATAGGATCTGCGGTTGCAGATTCTTTAACGCATAGTCAAATCCACGGATATATGCCCGTCCCAGTCCTTCTTTGTTACCTTGAATTAAATAGAGGTTATTATATTTACTCTGGAGCTTGATTATTTCAGCGTAAGTATTATCAGGTGAATTATCATCAACTACCAAGATAGAAAATTCCCAATTGGTAATTTTTTTTGTTTCATCAAAGATTGCCGGAATAAGACTTTTTATATTATCTTTTTCATTATATGTCGGTAAAACTATTACGGCTTTTTTCATATTTTAAATCTGGTTTTAAAATAAGTGATAGTTTTATCTATGCCATTCGATAGATCAATTTTTGGTTGCCAATCTAACAATTTACGAGCTTTACTTAAATCGGGTTTTCTTTTTTGAGGATCATCTGAAGGTAGTGGTTTAAAAACCAGTTGAGATTTCGACGCGGTTTTCTTCTTAATAAGTTTGGCAATGTCAACGATTTTTTTTTCATCGTCATTTCCTATATTAATTATTTGCCCAGCCAAATTTGGTTGTGATAAAGCCACTAGACCTTCGACCAAATCGGAAATATAACAAAAAGACCGTGTTTGAGTTCCGTTCCCATAAATTGTAATATCTTTATTGCTTAATGATTGAACTATAAAATTTGATATTACTCGGCCATCGTCCTTTTCCATGTTTGGTCCATAGGTATTGAATATTCTTGCAATTCTGACATCGATATTATTTTGCCGGTATGATGTGGTGCAAACGGTCTCACCGAATCTTTTTGATTCATCATAACAAGATCTGATTCCAACAGGATTGACATTGCCCCAATAGGATTCTGGTTGAGGATGTAACAGTGGGTCTCCATATATTTCTGATGTTGATGCATAAATGAAGGTGTGACTCCGGCTTTTAAGAACATAGTCGATTGTATTAAGAGTCCCTAAAGAATTCGCCATCAGGGTTTCCGTTGGATATTTTACATATTGTTTTGGTGAGGCGGGTGATGCCAAATGATAAATAATATCAAAATTCATTTTATTCAACTGGGTAAATATTTTTTTTTGCGTAACATCACCAAAGAAAAATTCAAAATCAATATTCGACTTAAAAGAGGAAAGATTCTCTTTGTTGGAAGTCAAGAAATTATCGATAACTACAACTTTATTTCCTTGATTAAGAAAAAATGTCGATAAATTAGATCCGATAAAACCAGCGCCACCGGTAATTAATATATTTTTTTTTGTATTCACGTTTCAGCTACCAAATGCAATATATTTATAGCCTAATTCACTAAGATATTGATGATCATAAATATTTCGGCCATCTATGATCAATGGGTCATTTAGTAATTTTTTAACTTGTTTTAAATCAGCATGTTTGAATTCATTCCATTCGGTTAGTATGAGCAAACAATCTGCATTAATACAAGCATCATATGGGTTACTCATATACTCTATTTTGTCATAAATTATTTTTTTGAAGTTTGCTGTTGCTTCTGGGTCATACGCTTTTATTTTGTAACCTTTTGAAATTAAATCCTTAATAATATATAGAGAAGGAGCTTCTCTTATATCATCTGTATTCGGTTTAAAAGCCAGTCCCCAAACCGCTAATTTCTTACCTTTTGAATATTTAATAATTTTCGACAAATAATTATATCTTACAGTTTGATTTATCTTTTCTACCGCGTGAAGGAGTGAAACATCGATTTTATTTTTTTCTCCAGTCATAATTAACGCCTTTACATCTTTTGGAAAACAACTGCCACCATACCCGATCCCCGGGTAAAGGAAGTGCCGACCGATTCTTTTATCTAAGCCAACACCATCAAGCACTTCTTCTACGTTTGCATTTGTTTTTTCACATAATAATGCAATTAAATTAGCGAACGATATTTTTGTCGCCAAAATTGCATTGGATGCATATTTGATGACTTCAGCAGATTCTAATTTGACTATTACTCTTTCTCCCTTTAGCGGCTTATGAAGTTTGAGTAGTACTTGAATTGCTTTTTTGCTATCTGATCCGATTACAATTCGATCAGGAGTGAATGTATCATGTAGAGCTGTGCCTTCTCTTAAAAATTCAGGGCATGAAGCAACATCAAATTTTGCATCTGGATTGACTTGTTTAATCATTTGTTCGATTTTACGATTAGTTCCGACGGGGACGGTACTTTTACAAGAAATTACACAGTAGTTTTTATTGAGATAGGGCGCAATCTTTTTTACTACCGAATAAATAGATAATAGATCAGCATCTCCGTTTTCTTGAGATGGAGTTCCGACTGCTATAAAAATTATTTCAGATTGTGAGATAGATGATTCATACTCATCAGTAAAACTTATTCGGTTAGTTTTTAAATTAATCTTCAAAACCTCTTCAAGTCCCGGTTCAAAAATCAGAGGATCTCCTTTTGCCAGTCTTTGAAGTTTTATTTTGTTTCGACCAATACAGTACACTTTATTACCTAGATCTGCGAAAACACAAGCGGTGATCAGTCCAACGTAACCGTGACCAATTACACTAATAGTCATAGAGATAAATCATATCAAAAAACTTACAAAATACAATTTGACTATTTTGCTCTTGACATTTAGTTTCCTTTTTATAAGAATTATCGAATGATAGATACTACGCAAGTAATTCTTGTGGCAGCTTTAACTGTAATGACAGTAATTCTTACCGTGATTGGAATCCAATTGATCTTTGTGCTTCGTGATATGAGAAAAATGTTGGTTAAAATTAACGGAATTATTGCTGAATTTGAAAAGGTAGGCTTCAATCTTTCTCACGGCTATACAGAAATTATCGGATTTGTTTCCGGTATAAAGCGGCTTTTTTATCTCGCTGATATTCTATCCAAAAAGAAAAAAAATAAAAAAAATGAAGACAAATGAACAAGTGGTTCAGCCGTCAAAATCTGATCTTTGGTCCGGTATTATTATTGGATTAATTTTGGGAGCCGGAGGACTATTTTTTTTGGGAACTAAAGCTGGGCGGGAACAGCTAAGAAAGCTTCTTGAGTTGATTGAAGATATGGAATTGTCGACAGAAGATATGATCAAGACTATAGAAGACATAGCTTCAAATGAGCTTTTAAAACACGATCTACAAGAAGGAACGAGCAATGTTGAATCCGGAAATATTGAGAATGTTATGTCAAAAATAAAAATGATCTTACCCACGGGTAAAAAAAGTAGTTGACAAATAATCCTGATTAATGTATATTATTTAGGTTCGTCAACCAAAATAGGTCGTTTAGTGCGGCCTATTTATTTTATTATCATTTAATAGTCTCTTTTAAATAGGTAGCAAAACTACTTTGATGCAAGGCTAAATTTCCCAAATGATTAAGAAACACAACAAAGAAAGACAATCTAAGCTAAAAGAAGACGAAGGTAATGAAAGAATAATTTTTGGAACTAAAGACGCATTAGACACAATAGATTTAATTGAAATTCAAAAAAATTCCTGGGCACTATTCTTAGAAAAAGGCATAAGTTCGCTGCTCCATGAATTTTTTCCAATCGAAGATTACACAAAGCGAAATTTTTCGCTCGAACTTGATAGTATAACGTATGGTGAGCCAAAACACGCGCTTGAAGAATGTTTGGTGAAGAAACTCACATATCAATTCCCGATTTCTCTTAAGGTTAGATTGACTAATAAGAAAAAGAACACTGAGAAAAAACAAGATGTATATTTTTTTACTCTTCCCAAGATGACCTCACGTGGTACATTCATCATAAATGGAATTGAAAGAGCTGTAATCAGCCAAATAGTCAGATCGCCTGGTGTTTATTTTACTGCTGAAGTTGATAAATCCACAGGTGCGACTGTTTACAATGCAGAAGTCAGGCCTTTTATTGGATCTTGGTTGGATTTTACCATTTCAAAAAATAATATTCTTGAAGCCAAGATCAACAAAAGACGAAAATTTCTCGCAACATCATTTATAAGAGTATTTGAAGGTTTGTCTGATAGTCAAGTAATAGATTTATTTTCTGACCTGGATAAAGATTTAGTAAATAAATTTATTATTCCAACGCTAGAAAAAGATTCTCATAAAACTAAGGATGAAGCAGTTCTGGAGATATATCGAAAATTAAAACCAGGGGAACCATTAATTGTCAGCAATGCGTATGATACTTTAAATAACTTATTCTTTAATCTACGTCGGTATTCATTGTCTGATGTTGGTCGCTACAAAATTAATAAAAAATTACAACTCGATATTCCAGTTGAACCGGCCAATTATGTCATAACGTTGAAAGATGTTGTCGCGACGTTGAAACATCTCATCAATTTGACTGTTGGAAATGGGCAATTTGATGATATAGATCATTTAGCCAATAGAAGAATTCGTACGGTCGGAGAACTCGTAGAAATGTATGGACTTAGAGTAGGCATGGTTCGAACTGAAAGAGATATTAAAAGCCGGATGAGTATGACAATGGTTGATACTGACGTATTACCTTCGCAAGTAATTAATACAAAGTCGTTGATGGCAACTATTAATTCTTTCTATCGAACAAGTCAACTATCGACAATTATTGATCAGACCAATCCGCTTTCTGAGCTCGACAATTTGCGACGTTTTACGGTAGGTGGTCCCGGTGGAATTAAAAAGGAAAGAGCTTCATTCTCAATCCGTGATATTTCTTCATCTCAGTATGGTCGAATCGACCCGATTCGGTCTCCGGAAGGGCCAAATATCGGCGTAGTTACATATATGGCGCTGTACGCCAAAGTTAATAAATATGGCTTTTTAGAAGCGCCATATAAAAAAGTAATTAAAGAAAAATTTGGGGATAAGATTCGCGTTCGAGTTACTGACGACGTAGTTTATTTACAGGCCGATGACGAGGAAAAATATTATATTACTCACAATGGTATCAAATTAGACGATCAGGGATATTTAATTGATGAAAGAGTTCCAGCCAGATATCAAGGGGATATGGTTGAAGTTACGGTAGATAAAATTGATTTAATTGATTTTTCACCGCGACAGGTTGTTGGTTTGGCAGCATCTTTGATTCCTTTCCTGCAGCATGATGATGCCTCTAGAGCTCTTATGGGAAGTCATATGATGGCTCAGGCAGTACCACTTCTAAAACCGGCAGCTCCAATTATTGGCACGGGGATTGAGTCAAAGGTAGCCGATTCATTACATCGCACTGTGAAAGCAATAGATGATGGTGTTGTTGAATACGTTGACAGTGAGAAAATGTCAATTAAATATAAAACAGGCAAGACAAAAGACTATAAACTAGAGCGTTTTTATAAAACTAATAAAGATGTTGTATTTGATCAAAAACCAGCAGTATCTTTGAAACAAAAAGTACGAAGTGGTGATATTCTAATCGGTGGACCAGCGACTGATAGAGGTCAATTAGCTCTCGGTCAAAATTTAATCGTTGCCTATTCATCACTAGATGGTCTTGGATACGAAGACGGATTTGTAATTTCAGAAAGATTAGTTAAAGAAGATCTATTTACGTCAATTAACATGGAAGAATTCATAGCTGATGTGGTTGATACTAAACTTGGTCCTGAAGAGCTGACTCGCGATATTCCAAATGTCAGGGAAGAAATTTTGGCTAATTTAGACAAAGATGGTTTAGTGACTATTGGAGCCGAAGTCCAGGGAGGCGATGTATTGGTCGGTAAAGTTGCTCCAAAAGGTGAAAAAGAACTTAGTGCCGAGGAAAGATTGCTTCGAGCTATATTTGGAGAAAAGGCCAAGGATGTTAAAGATACATCATTAAGATTACCATATGGTAAAAAAGGCATCGTCGTTAAAATAAATACGATTGATGCGAAAAAGGATCCAAATGAACTAGAGCCAGGAATTTTAAAGCGAATAATGGTCACTACAGCTCAACTGCGAAAAATCACAGTTGGTGATAAGTTAGCAGGACGGCATGGTAACAAAGGTATCATATCCAAAATTCTCCCGGTTCATGATATGCCATATTTAGCCGACGGTACACCAGTTGATGTACTTTTATCCCCTTTGTCAGTTTTATCAAGGATGAATTTAGGTCAGTTATATGAGACTATGTTGGGGATGGGAGCAGCGAGATCTGGAAAGCGGTATTCCTTACCGGTATTTGAAAAATTAGCCGAAGAAGTTATTAAAAGCGAGCTTGCTAAAATTGGATTTGCTGTCGATGGGAAGATTGATGTCTTTGATGGTAGAACGGGCATTCGCTATGAAAAACCCGTCTTAGTTGGTGTGGGTTACATTATGAAATTAGTCCATATGGTTGAGGACAAGTTTCATGCTCGATCTACTGGTCCATATTCTCTTGTTACTCAACAACCTCTGGGGGGTAAGTCACAAATGGGAGGACAGCGATTTGGAGAGATGGAAGTGTGGGCGCTTGAATCACATCGTGTTCCTTACACTCTTCAGGAGCTTCTGACGATTAAAAGTGATGATGTCCAAGGTAGAACTAAAGCATTTGAAGCGATAATTAAGGGGATTGATATCCCACAATCAACAGTACCGGAGTCATTTAATGTACTAATTAAAGAATTGAACGCATTGTGTTTGAATATTGAACCCTTAGAGTAAATATGACAATAACAAAAAAAAGCACTGGGCAGGATTTCAAGCTTGTCGATTTTTCCGGTTTGCAAATAACCCTTGCATCACCAGAAGTCATTGCTGGTTGGTCACATGGAGAGGTATTGAAACCGGAAACGATAAATTATCGTACTTTTAAACCCGAAAAAGATGGGTTATTTGATGAGAGAATATTTGGTCCGACAAAAGATTATGAGTGTTATTGTGGAAAATATAAAAGAATACGCTACAAAGGAATTATTTGTGATCGTTGTGGTGTAGAAATTACAACAAATTCAGTTAGGCGAGAACGAATGGGTCATTTAAAGTTAGCATCTCCAATAGCTCATATCTGGTATTTTAAGGGCGTATCGTCTCCACTTAGAGTATTGCTCGACATTCCTTCTAATAATTTAGAGAGAATAATTTATTATGCTTTGTATTTGGTAAAAGATATCAACGAAGAGAAAAGAAGTAAGGTTCTGGATGGTGTTAAAAAATTATATGAAAAGGAATTAGATATTCTGGATGAAAAGAGCAAAGTAGATACTACGCGGATAAAAGATGAAGAGCAAAAAGAAAAGCGGGACATCGAAGCAAAAGTTAAAAACAAGGAAAGAAAAGAGTTGACTATCAATGAAATAGAATTCAAATATCGTGAAAGGTATGTTGGCTTAAATAAAAAATACGCCGAAAAAAAGGCTGACACACGTATTTATTTTGAACGGGTGGAAAAATTGGTTCAAACAATAAGTCCTTTGGGAGTAATTGAAGAAGAAGACTATCTTTTTTTTAAGGAAAAGAATCTAGATAATTTCATGTCGGTAGGAATGGGAAGTGAAGTAATTCTAGAGATATTAAATAACCTTGATATCACCAAATTACATTCAGAAGCGATTAAAAAGCTTATCAAAGCGAAAGGGAATAAAAGAACTCAACTGGTAAAAAAAATTCGACTTATTGAAGCCTTCATGAAATCTGATGTTTCACCAAAATGCATGATATTAGTAGTTTTACCTGTTATTCCTCCAGATCTTCGACCGGTTGTCCAATTGTCAGGAGGTAAATTTGCTACATCAGATCTAAATGATTTCTATAGACGGGTAATTAATCGAAATAATCGTTTGAAACACTTGATTGAGCTTGGAGCACCTGAAATAATTTTACGTAACGAAAAAAGAATGTTGCAGGAAGCGGTTGATTCTTTAATTGATTTCCAAAAATCAAGAGGCAGATCCAGAATTGCATCATCAAGTGTCAAAGCACTCAAATCATTATCAGATATTCTCAGCGGCAAACAGGGACGCTTTCGACAAAATTTACTTGGAAAACGAGTTGATTATTCAGGTCGATCAGTCATTATTGTAGGGCCGGATCTAAAGATTAATCAATGCGGTTTGCCTAAAGAAATGGCTTTGGAACTTTTTAAACCATTTTTACTCAGGGAAGTTATCATCAGGGGATTGGCACAAAATATAAAAAGCGCCAGAAATTTCCTAGAAAGAAAAGAACCGGTGGTTTATGATATCTTAGAAGAGATCACACGAAATCATCCAGTTCTTTTGAATCGTGCTCCAACCTTGCATAAATTATCAGTCTTAGCTTTCTATCCGGTGCTGACCGATGATTATGCTATTAAGCTTCATCCGACAGTTACGGCAGGTTATAATGCAGATTTTGATGGAGACCAAATGGGTGTATTTGTACCTTTATCACAAAAAGCCATTACCGAAGTCACAGAGAGGATGTTGCCGGAGCAAAACCTACTTAAGCCATCAGATGGTTCTCCGATAGTATTACCGACAAAGGAGATGGCCTTAGGTTGTTACTATATAACGACAATCGATAAACAATACGACGATCTTAAAGATGAAGATTTGAGATATTTTGCTTCTGAAGACGAGAGCGTAATAGCCTATCGTTTACACAAAATAGCTACAAGACAACCAATCTGGGTCAAAATTAATGATAAAGCCATAAAGACATCTGTCGGTCGGATTATATTTAATTCAAAATTACTTCCAGAATTGCGGTTTATAAATAAAGAAGTTAGAGCCGCTGATCTTAAGGGTATTGTCAATAAGGCCCTGGATATTTACAAGAGCGATTATGAGAAAATTGGTGGTTTGATTGACAATTTGAAAGAAATTGGATTCTGGGGAGCGACAATATCCGGAGGCGTTTCCGTGTCGGTATTTGACTGTAAAATAATTGGAGAAAAGGAAAAATTAATCGAGAAAGCTGAAGGAGAGGTAAAAAACATTGAAAAAAATTACTTAAAAGGATTAATCACCGAAGAAGAAAAAAGACGCAGTGCAAATGATATATGGATCGATGTGACTGAAGATATGGCAAAAAAAACCTGGAATATAATTGAAGAGGAAAATCCCGTTAAAATTATTATTAAATCCGGAGGTGCTCGTGCATCTATCGAGCAGATCAAACAACTTTCAGCTATGAAAGGTTTGGTCATTGATCCCTTAGGGAAAATAATCGAGGTTCCGACAACGTCAAACTACAGAGAGGGATTGTCTATCTTTGAATATGTGATCAATGCTCGAGGAGCAAGAAAGGGACTCACGGATTCAGCTTTAAAGACTGCTGATGCAGGTTATCTAACTAGACGACTTGTTGATGTGTCTCACGACATGATAATTAAGGAAGAAGATTGTGGTACGGAGGAAGGGTTACTCATTTCCAAAGACGATGAAAGGAGTGAAAAGTTTTTAGATAGAATTAAGTATCGATTCGCGTTGAAAAAAGTGATAGGAAAGAATAAGAAGACAATTCTAAAAGAAAATCAATTAATTACCCCGGAATTACTAAAAATAATCGAAGAGAATGAAATAGATAGAATGGTGATTCGTAGTTCATTTTATTGTCAGACTAAGCACGGAGTTTGTCAACGGTGCTACGGAGCTGATATGTCTAATAATCACCTTGTTGAGATTGGCACTCCGGTTGGAGTGATTGCAGCACAGTCTATTGGTGAGCCGGGAACGCAGTTGACAATGCGTGTTCGACATTTTGGAGGTATTGTCATTGCGGACGTCACTCAGGGGTTACCACGTGTTGAAGAACTATTTGAAACGAGAACTCCCAAAGTTGTCTCGCCGATATGCGACATCGCTGGGAAAGTAAGTATTCAAGAGGATACAGAGAAGGAAAGTTATATTGTGAAAGTAAAATCAACTGACGAAAAGACAGCCGAAGAACGTGAATTCGTCATTCAAACTAGTAGAAAGCTTAAAGTTCATGATGGTCAGCTGATTCCATCAGGTAAAAGTTTGTGCGAGGGGTATTTAGATATTAAAGAGATATTAGCGGTTAAGGGGCTTAGAGAAGCACAGCTTTACTTATTAAACGAAATTCAAAAAGTGTATGAATCGCAGGGAATCATGATTCATGATAAGCATTTTGAGGTTATTATCAGAAAAATGAGTGATAAGGTCATCATTGAACAAGAAGGAGATACCTCATTTATCGTCGGAGAAGTGGTTTCAAAACATCGCTTTGAAGAAGAGAATAGACAAGTATTATCTCAAGGTGGGTCACCTGCGACAGGACGCGTCTCAATTCTTGGTGTAACGCGGTCAGCGACTCATACAGATTCTTGGCTATCAGCCGCATCATTCCAAGGTACAACAAATGCCTTGATGGAAGCCTCTATTAAGGGGCAAGTAGATTATTTGTTAGGTCTAAAAGAAAATGTTATAATTGGCAGACTAATTCCTGTCACTGAAGCCCTGTTGGAGAAATACTACGGAGCAGATAAGGATAAGGAACCTGTATTAAATCAAGAAATAGCGGTAAGTTAATTTTATGACTTGTTAATTATATATATATGCCAACCATAAATCAGTTAATAAAAAATAATCGTAAAAGAAGAATTAGAAAAACCAAAGCGACGGCTCTTAAATCTGTACTTAACACGATAAAAAGACAGAGGAAGAATTTAAATAGTCCTTTTAAACGCGGAGTTTGTACAGTTGTTAGAACCATGACGCCAAAAAAACCAAACTCAGCATTAAGAAAAATAGCCAGAGTCAAATTATCAAATGGTATGGAAGTGACAGCATATATTCCGGGCATTGGACATCAGTTGGCTGAACACTCTATAGTATTGGTTCGTGGTGGTAGAGTTAAGGATTTACCCGGAGTTAAATATCATATAGTACGTGCCGTCTATGATACGACCGGTGTAGAAAATCGCAAGCAATCAAGATCAAAATACGGAACAAGAAAAGCAGTAGCTAAAGCTACCAGTTAAATATATTTACCTAAAATGCCAAGAAGACCATATAAAAAAACAAAAACCAGACCGGATTTACTATACAGCAGTTATGAAGTAGCGAAATTGATTAATTATGTTATGTTGGACGGGAAAAAATCCGTCGCCCAAAAAATAGTTTATTGCGCAATAGATTTAATAAAACAGAAAAACCCAAATCCAGTCGAAGTTCTTCAATCATCAATTGCTAACGTTGCTCCAGATCATGAGGTGAAACCAAAGCGAGTGGGAGGAGCTTCGTATTTGGTACCTATTGATACCAGACCTTCAAGGCGAATTTTTTTGGCATTGAATTGGATAATAACTGCCGCGAAGGCAAGATCAAATTCAGAGTTTAAGAATTTTGACCAAAAGCTTGCTGCGGAGTTGCTTGATGCCAGCAATGGACTGGGAGAAGCAGTTAATAAAAAGAGACAAGTTGAAAAATTAGCTGAGGCTAATAAAGCATTCGCTCATTTTAGATGGTAACTAAAAGGCAAAAATTTCAAGTGACAAGAAACAAGTAACAAACAAATAACATATCACAATTTCCAAATGTTTGTTTCTTGGTATTTGTTTCTTGTTTCTTTTTTTTTAATATTATGGCACAACAAAGTATTATCACAAAAAATCGTATTGTCACCTCTGACAAGATCAGAAACATCGGTATTATTGCTCATATAGATGCCGGAAAGACCACTACCACAGAAAGAATTCTCTATTACACCGGTCGAAATTATAAGATCGGAGATATAGACGAAGGTACAACTCAAATGGACTGGATGGATCAGGAAAGAGAAAGGGGAATTACGATAGTTTCTGCAGCAACCACGACATTTTGGCGAGAACATCGAATAAATATTATTGATACTCCTGGTCATGTTGATTTTACCGCCGAGGTAGAAAGATCACTTCGAGTTTTAGACGGTGCTGTTATGGTTTTTGATGCAGAAGAAGGTGTACAATCGCAATCCGAGACGGTCTGGCGACAAGCTGATAAATATAAAGTTCCAAGAATTTGTTTTGTCAATAAAATGGATAAGCTGGGAGCGAACTTTGAGAGGACTCTTGATGATATAAGAAATCGCTTGGGTGCCAAACCTGCTGTTATGGTTTATCCTCTCGGGAGTGAATCGAGCTTTGTTGGAGTAGTTGATTTGTTGACAAGAAAATCGATGCGCTGGAGTAACGATGATCAAACGGGTGGTAAATACGACATCAGTGACGAAATTCCTGCAGATATCAAGGCCGAAGTAGAAAAAAAACGACACGATCTAGTGGAGCAAATATCTGAACATGATGATGCGTTACTGGATAAATATTTAAATGGAAAAGAGATTACAAATGAAGAGTTGATGTCTGCATTAAGAAAAGCCGTATTGGGTTATAAACTGGTCCCTGTATATTGTGGTACATCACTGAGAAATAAAGCAGTCCAGCCAGTACTTGATGCTGTAGTTGATTATTTGCCATCACCATCCGATTTAAAGGAGATTAAGGGTATTAATCCTGATAATAATGAAGTGGTTATTAGAAAATTAGTGGATAATGAATCAAAAACTGTTTTAGCCTTTAAAATCCAACTGGATCCCCATGTTGGAAAATTAACTTATGCTCGTGTTTACTCGGGGGTAATTGAATCGGGATCATATTTATATAATCCAATTCGACGAAGTAAGGAGAGAATTTCAAGAATATTACTGATGCATGCCAATCAGCGTGAAGAAATTGATAAAGCATATGCTGGTGAAATTGTTGCTTTAGTCGGTCCAAAGGATACAAGAACGGGTGATACATTATGTGAGGAGACAAAACCGATTACACTAGAGCAGATCACTTTCCCCGATCCAGTGATATCTTTGGCGATAGAACCAAAGACAAAAGCCGATCAAGAAAAACTTTCATTTTGTTTACAGCGGCTTGCTGAAGAGGATCCCACATTTCATGTCAAGATTGATCAAGAGACAGGTCAGACCATTATGTCTGGTATGGGTGAGTTGCATTTGGAAATTTTAGTTGAGCGGATGAGAAGAGAAATGGGAATGACAGTCAATGTCGGTAAACCTCAAGTTGCATATCGGGAGACGATAAAAACCTCTGTAGAGGCAGAAGGTAAATACATCAAACAAACAGGTGGTCATGGTCAATATGGTCATTGTTTGTTGAAATTGGAACCATTGGGGCGAGGCGAAGGATTTAAATATATTAATAAAATTAAAGGAGGAGCCATTCCAAATGAATTTATTCCAGCCGTTGAGAAGGGAGTCATAGAAGCGATGGAAAAAGGAGCGCTTCTTGGTTTTCCAATAGTTGACATACAGGTGACATTATATGATGGTACTTATCACGATGTTGATTCTTCTGATTTGGCTTTTAAGATAGCCGGCTCAATGGCTCTGCAAGCTGGAGTCAAAAAAGCAGGAATATCACTTCTAGAGCCTATCATGAAAATGGAAATTGTTACCCCTGAGGAATTTATGGGATCAGTCATTGGTGATCTTTCTTCCCGTCGGGGTAAAATATTGGGGACAGAGACACGAAATAAGGTCGTCATTATCAAATGCTATGGTCCATTGGCCGAGATGTCCGGTTATGCAACGACAATAAGATCCTTGACTCAAGGAAGAGGGTTTTTTTATATGGAACCATCACATTATGAAGAAGTTCCACAGAATGTTGTCTCCAAAATGCAGTCAGAACGAGTCTAAGCAAGATCAAGGATTAAAATTTACAAGATTTATCTTTATCGACGCTGATATAATTCCATTTATATTCAAATTAATATCAAATTCTTTAATTCCTACATTTTCTAATAAAATATAACGAAGTTTGATCATTTCCGCACCACCTAATAAATCGATAGGTAAAGCACTATTAAGTTTTGTTTCAACAGTCAACTGAGTTCTCATCTGACTGTTGAAGTTAATTTTTTCTTCTTTAATTACTTTATTCGTTAGTCCCAGGCCAAGTGCACCAAGCGGGATACTAAGATTTGAATCGATGTCTAGAGCAGTTTTCCAAGTTCCACCTAAAGTCAATTTATCATCAGGGGGCAGAAAGAGTAATGGCTTTATTTTTACATTGCTCAAAATAGATAGTTGTCCGCCGGAGGACGAAGTTGATAAATCGTCCAATATAGGCAGTGGAAATCCATAAATTCCGCTCTTCCTGCAATTAATTTCTGACGTTTTATTTTTACCTTTTTCACTATAACTGGTTTTTATAGAAGCCGAATAGGAAGCATTGTTTTCAATAACATTAGTAAAAGTTTGATTGAATTTCTGCGTTTTTTTGACGTTATCTTGATTTGTCTCAAATTGACCTATTATTTTATATTGCCACTTTGCTCCAGGATTAAAATTAAAATATTGACTTGAACAGATTAGATCTGGGTCAGGATTACCGGTCACTGCCAATATTTGAGGTCTATAATCCTGTGAAGCAATGGCTGTTTGCGTCGGAGCGACGCTTGGGATCATTATAACAGCTGGTGTTTTAGGACTGATATAATCATGCACTCCTATAAATATCAATCCTGTCATTGATATGGCGATGATGGTGTTAAGAAACTTTATTGACATTCCATAAGTATACGAATTTATATCCATTATTGCTAAGATTACCAACCCTCGTGGTTGGAAGTCTTGTTATAACAGTCTAAAGAAGCGTACATTAAATTATTTCCTTACCATTTATTTAAATATTTAACTGTTTCCAAGGTTTTTTGATATTCCGCGTTTGATAATACGAAATTTTTATATTTATTTTTATCGTTATTAAAAATAGATATTATATCTTTTTGAATGGTTAGCTTATTTGTATTTTGGTAAATATATTCTTTTAACGAAGACCAAGGATAATTTATAAGTTTTTCGCAATTATCAACTAAGCCATTACTATATGGGTTAAGATGTATATATCTACTGACATGTAGAAGTTGAGCTTCGTTCGTTATCATAACTGATTTGAAATCTGGTAAAAAAACGGGACCTTTTCTTTCAATTTTTAAGTTAAAATGTCGTGTAAAAGCATTAAATAAATCTCCCATAAATTTTGATATACCTTTATCCTTTTTTTGTTTAAGTAAAAAATGGAAATGATTTGGCATAAAGCAATAAGAAAGTATTTCAACACGAAAAGAACGTCGGCAAAGTATTTTTTTTAGATAGTCTTTAGCAACGATGGGATTTAAACGAATAAATTGTGAATAGCCAAATTTAACTTCATTTGATCGATAATACCGTATTAAATTCAGTAGTTGAATACAATTATTGTCGTCATTGAAGACAAGTCTATGGTCAATAGTTTTATTAAATACATGATAGATTCCGTTGTTGACAAAAGGTTCTAAACGCAGAGACATAGTTTCAAATATCTATTTTATTTCTTGCTTTGTCAACGGATTATAATCAACAATTCGCAGGTTTTAGCCCGTCATTAAAGCATTCCCAACCACGAGGGTTAGAAATTCAATCTTGATGTTGATGAGTATGTTTAGGGACAATGTTTGGCTTTTTCATATCCAGCGCGCCTTGCATCTGCATTACTGCAAAACCAACTTTCACCCAAATCTTTTTCAACAATGACTTGGTTATATTCCTGACAATTCGGTAAGTGATAAGTTTTTGTCTTTGAGTGTCTATCAATATTACCTTTAATCAAACAATTTGGTTTATCGGGATGAACACTTATGCATGTTTTAAATATTCCAATATCTTCGACTTTTGCTTTGTCATAGGCCGACTTAAGACGATCTCTTTCCTTTGATGGAGTTCCATCATAGCGGGCTAAGCCTTTTCTTAATAAAACCTCATTAACCAATAAATCGTCGACATAAACCAAAGCAATTGGTCGTTTGTATAGGTCGTGAGCAAAAATATCAAGCTTAACCGTTTTACCAAGAATCAGTTTGGTCAACACTTGTTTCGCTTCATTACCCATACAGTTTTCAAGTTCCGGAGCCTCCAAGTTTCCCAGTCTGATAGACTGATCAGTTGACAATATAAAGCTATCGCCATCGATAACGTTAACGACTTTAAACTGTGTTTTAAAGTATTTAATTTGCTTTAGGTAAGTTTTGCTGATTGTCGAAAGTCCAATTACTACCGCTGCAAGTGATGCTGCTATTACTTTCCAGCTAGTCTTATTTTTAGATTTTGATGGACTTTTTGGTGATTTTTTTGAACTCTTTGCCATTAATATTAATATATCAAATACTGAGTATCTCCGATTTTTATTAAGCACAGAACGAGATTATCGTATATAATAAAGAAAATAAATCTTAAAGTTATCGTGCTCGTAGACCTGCCCCGATGAATATCGGGGTCAACTGGCAGATCCGCCTACAGCGGACTTTAAGCCGTTAGTTGGTATAAAATTAAAAACATGTGTAGTGAGGGCCCGTAGCTCAACTGGCAGAGCAGCAGCCTTTTAAGCTGTTGGTTAAGAGTTCGAGTCTCTTCGGGCTCACTGAGCTCACCTCGGTGATAGCCAGCTAAGCTGGCTCGCGGATTTTAGATTATTAAGGCGATCTAGTTCTTTGCTGCAGTTTCAGCTATTCTTTCGTTTCCAATTCTGACCAAAGTTAAACCGGTGACATAATTTGGAATAATAGTATCCCACCAGGGATTTGCTGCTTCAGGAGGAGTTCCTTTAGGAGGTGTTCCTTCTGTTGGTGTCTCAGGAGCCTGTGGAGGTTTTTCAATAAATCCAGCGTCTTGAAGCGCTTTGTAGACATGAAGTCTCATTGGAATACCTTCTTTATCTACAGCGTCTCCTAATTCATCTAAAACAGATCTTGCTTTTTCTCTGACCTCTGCAGCCTGTGCATCAACATCGATTCCTGTTTGATCCTTTACAGACCTTGCATAGTCTATTTTTTTTTGTTGTCTTTGATAAATCAAATCCAATGGTAGTGCCACCACAGCGCCTTGACCTAAATCAACTGTTGTGTCAAATGATAATTGTGGAAATTGTTGTAATAACATTCCTAAATTAATCACATCAGTTGTAGGAGTACTTGCTTCTCTGGCTAATCTATCTATATAAGCATGAGCAAAAGGCATATCAGATGTTTCAGCCTGTACTGTAGTATAAATACGAGTTGCAGCAGCGATTCGCTGTCTCAATTCAATAGGAAAATTAGTAGCGTGTTCTAAAATCAAATCTGGTGGCATTATGCCCGGTGTTTCTTCTGCCATATTTTGAAAGAGAAATTATAGGATTAAATATAATAATTCTAAAAGAATAATGCAATATCTATCGAAATTTATAAATATACGCTTCAACACCCGACGTTGAATTCACTATATCTCTGCCAATATTTAATGTGTCGATCTCTATTCTGAAAGTGTATACCATGTGTTGATCTCTGCACAAACAGAAATAATCCTCCCGCTTGATTTTTTGATATATTTTTGTATAATAGAGGCTGATCGTTGTATTTTGGTCGACATTAAAAAGATCTATCGAAAGATTGTTTTATTGTAAACCAGCAAAAATCTTATTATCAATTTTCAGGACTGATAAGAAGAAAATGCTGGTTTTTTTTGTCTCGTAGATTCAGGTTTGAATCATTATGGAAATAGTACCGACAAAAGGACAAATAGAAGATAAAATAAGCAAAGGCGTAACCAAGTTTTATGTAAAATCATTGGGGGTTGGTCCTAATCAATCAAGATCATATCTTCTTCAAGACATGATCATTATTCGGCTCAAGGGTAAGCTTCTGCCAATTGAGGAGACATTACTCGACGGACACCGAGGTGTTCAGCTAGTCAAAGATCTACGTAAAGCACTACACGAAGCAACTATTGATGGCATAAGTGCTCTTCTGAAGAAAATTACGAAACATACTGTATTAAGTTCACATTCAGACATCAGTACGAAGACCGGAGAGATTGTTCAAGTATTTGTCATGGATGCAAATTTGGATAAACAGTTTATAAACAAAGAACCTTTAAGGTAAACTGTCGAAATAAATCATTCTTTTTGAAGGAGTTAGTTATACAGTAGACCTATCATTTCTTCTTTCTTGGAGGACGAAAAAGCAAACATGTTCTATTGATGTAGGTGTTTTGTAACCCAAGTAAATATTTATATTACTATGGGTGACACCTTTTGGAAATATTTTAGCTATAGTTATTTTATTTGTAATACGGTATCAATATTGATTTTATTGGAAGTAATTTTTGTAGGTTTTCCTTATCTGACTCTCTTTTTTTGTGTCTTTTTGATGACCTTATATTTAAACAGAAGAAATATATAATTTTGTTCTGAATTGTTGTAGATACATTATGACGATAAAAAAAATAGACTTACTTTTTTTACGAATTGGATAATAGTTCTGAAATTGTTACAAATGTAAATCCTTTTTTCTTCAGTCCTTGTATTATTAAGGGTAATGCATCATCTGTTGATGATGCATTTGGTCCTCCGTTTAAATGCATCACAACAATTGAACCGTTTTGAGATCTATTTAATACTCTACTGATAATAGCATTAGCATCATGTGTAAAAGCATCTTTAGAAACTACATCCCATTGGATTATTTGTAACTTCTGTTTTGTAACAATGTTCAGATCGTGAGCGCTGTAACACCCACCGGGAAATCGAAATAACATATTTTGTTTATGAGTAATATCTTTAAGTATTTTTTGTGTTTTTGTAATTTCCAATGTTTTTTCTGAGTCAGACTTAATTTGTTGGAGACGATAACAATTGTCATTAAATGAAGGGTGAGAATATGTATGATTTCCCAATTCAAATAAGGAGTTTTTGGCAAGATCTTCTGTTTCCTTTTTATATGTTTCAATCCACATTCCTGTTAAGAAAAGCGTTGCTTTTGTATGCGTTTTGATAAGCGTATCTATTATTTTTTTGTTAAACCATGAATTAATTTTTCCATCTTCTAACATAACTTTCATATTATTTGTCATATCGGCATCAAAAGTTAATGCAATTTGCTTTTTTTGACGTGAACCATGAAATAAAACAGAAAAATCCTTGTCGTCAACTTTTGCGTAAACTATACTACTCGCAAATGATTTTGCTCGAGTATAACTCGAGGGGTATATTTGATTACTCAAAATAAGAACGACGAACGCGGCAGCAAATATTTTTAGAAGGATCTTATGTATCATTTAAAGTTGGTTTGAGTCTTTCGAAAAGATATAAATTATAGATATCATTCAATTTCCATTCTTCTATTTTTTTATTTGGCTGAAATGTTTTGATTTCATAAGCTGGATCGTTGAAGATTTTTTCGTTATTACTTATTACGTAAAGAAAGTCATTATGATAGTAGTCATCGAAATTTATCGATACGTTATCTTTTTTCATTTGATACTTAATAACAATAGATAGATTGTCGTAAATGTGGTTTACTATATTATAATTTTTTAGATTTTGCCCGCGGATAATTTCATAAGCTTTTTTTTCCATTAAATAATTCCAATTTTCATTCATTCCAAACCCATGTGACGGTAGAGGAAAATAGATTAAGATATCAATCAGTATTAAAAAGACAAATAAGGTTGAAATTGTTATTTTTGTTAAAAATCTTTTATAAAAGTGTCCACCGAGAACTATGACTATTAATAAATTATTCATATATCGATGAGGCGATAACTCAAAATTTTTGGCACTTCGGGCAATTCGCCAGTATTCGGATAAAATTGTGATGTTATAAAAGTTATTTTTAAATTCAAATAGAATCATTGGAAGAAACCCAATAGCAAACCCGAAGATGGATAAAGTCAGGACCTGTTTTTTATTTTTATTAAGCATTAAATAATAAACGATAAGGAAAAACAAAATCAATATTGTTGCAAAATGAAATTGACAAATAACTCCGACGGTAAAAAAAATCAAAAACAGAAAACTTATATTAGTTGTTTTTTTATACAAACCCATAAATAAAATAACTATGGGTAAAAGTGACAATTGAAAATTAGGTCCAAAAAAAAAGCGAGTAAAGTCTATGTAAATCGGTAGCAGTGAATATAATATGCAGATGAAAAAAGCCACCCGACAATTAAACAACATTTTACTGCCGTAAAAGAGAGGTATTAGCATAAGGGCAGCAAATATCATAAACAGGAAGGAAGATGTAATGGGGTCAAAATTACCCAAAACAAAAAAAATCATTGGGAAGTAATAATTAATTGATCCTTGAATCATTTGCTTATTTTGAACAATAATTGAATTTCCCGGACCAACAAGAGTGATTTCTTTATTTTTCCATAAATTCATAATTTTAGTACCGGCATCAGCTTGGTCGAATGAAAAATTCAAATGATATTGAAAGTTAACATTCCGCACAAGAATATATATGAATAATAGAGTAAGCAGTAGAAAGAATTCGCGTTTCTGAATTGTTTTTATATTTATTTAATTATAATTGTCCTTCTGAGTTATAATCCTTTTCGTATTTAAAAAGAGGTACTTCCTCAAACCATTTATTTTTCCATCCATAATCAATTTCCAAAAAATCCATCTTTTTCATGCCTAGTGACAGTGCATCTTTAATTTCAAAAAAATTCATAAAGTTACCAATCCCCGGGAAATTTGCGACATCATATCCACATTTTAGAGGATAATAACATTTTTTATAAATAGCGATCAAATCACAAGCGGCAATATGATCTTTAATATAAACGGAAACCATTCTGATATGAAAACTCTTTTTCAGTAGGCCAAGTCGAAGTACATGGCGGAATGTAGCAATGCGCCTCGGATCTTCCCAATCAGTATCTTCGCCTTTTTGCTCAAATCTTTTTATATTTAAATCTACTAATTTATCAAAATCAGAAAAATTGTTTATCACAATCTGGGGAAATTGTGATTCAATATGTTTTACATCGCGTTTAAGATTGTATCGGCGTTTCTTTTTCAGAGAATACAAAAAATCCTCAGGTGTTTGAATATTGGAGAGGTTAAGTATGAATTTCGGATCATCAGCGGCAAAATCAATTAGATCTTTTGCCCAGATTAATGCTTCTTTATTGATGGCGTTAAGGTACAACGGTGTGGGGCAAACCCCCAAAAGAAGTGGAATAAATAGGGGATCTTTGACGAAAAAAACGCTTTCTTCTTGCCAAGGACTTCCAAACCATACATAACGGTTTGAATCTCTTTCATATTGAAGAGGTAAAAGAGCTAAGTTCTCACTGTTATTTTTTAAAACAATAAAATGCAAATCAGGATCATAGCTTTCATAAAAAGCTTTTCGAAACTCCCAAGTGTCAAAGAGTGTCCGATTTTGGTTAAACTCATTCCATAAATTCTGACACTGATCAAGCGAACTAGATATTTCAATGGTCAGACTCTTAATAAGTTTCAAGTGCCCGTTTTTACTATAGTAATTTTTTACTTCCTTTGGAGCTTTCTCTTTTTTCCAATAAGAATAGAAGGGTAATAAATTATTACTTACAGTGGGGGGTTTTTCTTCTTGAACTAATTCTTCGTTAGATTGATTTGACGCTGCCATGTTAAATATTTTGATGCCCTAAAAAAATTATAGTTACTTTTATCAACTTGTCAAGATACTATTTTTTTTATTTAGCATAAAATAAGATTATGACAGCATTTTTTTGGAACAGACGTTCATTGCAAAAGCGAAAAATTTCATCAATTTTGATAAATATTATTGTTATTTTTATCACGATTTTTCTATTTCCTCCAAAAGATTATGTAATTATTAGTATCGTTGTCTTATCAATTACATTGCTGATATTTCAAATGAGCTTGCTATTTACGACACGGAAAAATTCATTATTGGTTTCATTTACCGTTTTTTCTCTATTGCTTTTAAAAGTATTATTAATCCTGGATTACGTCAATTTAATAATTGTTTTATCCTTGGTGATTACTATCAGTTTTTTCTTAAGGGAAAAATAAGCTATAATATCAATATGATTAAGAAGATTGTCAGAACGCAATTATTTTATTCTGTGGTTGAAAAAATTGTTCCATTTCTGACTTTAGCAATCATATTACTACCAGTGTGGATGTCGCCGCTTCATCCGGCAATAGCGTCTTATTTTATTCTAGGATATTTAATATATTTCTTATATAAGTCGATCAAAACCGTATATTTTGCGGCCGTTTCATATAATCTTCTTACAAAAGCAGGGAAAGTTAATTGGTACAAAAAACTACTGAAAGAAAAAGATTTTCAAGACTATTACCATTATCTGATCATCACCAACTACAAAGAGTCAGCTTCAAAAATGGATGAGACATTAAAGTTCATCAAAGATCAAAATTATCCTAAAAGTAGAATTTCGATAATTCTTGCCATGGAAGAAAGAGAAGGTGAAGAAGCAAAGAAAAGAAGCGAATATCTGACAAAAAAATACGCATCGTATTTCCGTGAATTTTATACAACCTATCATAAACTTATACCTGGTGAAATCATAGGTAAAGCGAGTAATGAAACGTTTGCAGCTAAATATATCGACCGATTGATTATGACCAATAAGATCAATCCTAAAAAAGTGTTAATCACAGTATGTGATGCTGATTCATTACTTCCCGAGGACTATTTAAGCTATCTTACCTTTGAATATATTCATGACAAGAAAAGATATTTTCATTTTTATTGGGCTCCAGTTCTGCTTTATAACAATTTTTGGAAATTATCCCTACCGGTCAGAGTTCAATCAATATTATCATCGGTAGTTAGGATATCCATATTACCTCAACGAGAAAATTTGATACATGTTTCAACTTATTCAACAAATATGTGGTTACTAAAAGAAGTTGGTTTCTGGGATCCGGATATTATTCCTGAAGATTGGCATATATGGTTTCAGGCCTTTTTTAAATTTGGCGAGGAAGTTAGAACGTTGCCAATATATTTACCGATCTCAGCTGATGCTGTCTATACAAATGGATTTTGGAACACATTCAGGAATCGTTATGAACAGGAAAAAAGATGGGCTTGGGGAGTATCCGACATACCATATGCAATAGTACGTTGTTTCGATACCCCACATATAAAACCAATCGTCAAGATCCGTAAATTGTGGTTTTTAGTCGAACATCACTTATTTTGGCCATCGTCTTTTTTTATATTGACATTAAGCGCCTACATACCTCCCCTTATCAATCCAATGTTTAAAAGAACTGTTATGGGTTTTTTATTACCCAAGTTATCGTCATTTATTTTAACCGTAAGCTCACTCCTTTTAATATTTATTCTCTACTTTGATCACAAAATGAGAGAAAAAGTTAAAATTAAAACTGAATTAAAAAGAATGCCATTGCTATTTATACAATGGTATTTATTACCAATAATATCATTTGTTTTTTCCTCACTGCCTGCATTGGATGCTCATGTTAGGTTACTGCTAGGAAAGAAAATTGAATATAAAGTTACAGATAAGAGATAATAGCTGCGGCTAATTTAGTTATAAAATTACATTTTGCCACCACCGAAAATTATATCAACTGAGAATCCATTACTACCTATCCCAACATGAGACCATGAATTATCCAATTGATTGCTATTATGTTCCGAGCTTGAAGCAAATAGCCATTCGATCACATGTACACCATAAAGGGGCGTGCCATAATAAGAATTTTCTCCGACCTTGTTAAAACTTAACTCAACAAAGCCATTCCTGTTATCTAAATAATCATTGAGTTCGGCGTGTTCATCAGTACTATTAATTGATTTAAAGTAATCAGCTCTTTTTTGTGCGTATTGAGCCAGTTTTTCATCCCAAGAAAGATAGCCTTTATTCATCTGATTTCGATAGTTGTTTAATGCTTCGTAGATCTCATTTGGACTTCCCATTGCGTTATCATGGCCTAATTTAATGGTATAAGTGTGATCACCAATTTTTTTTGCCACTCCCCAAGGATCTGTGTTTTCCTTAGGAACAGTTTTTTTTACTGTTTTTGGTTTGGGTGATATATCAAGTTCTAAAGAAATGTTTGTCGGTTGTAGCTTATTTATCGATGTAGTTGGGATGTTATTTGTAGGATTAATAATTTTATTAAAATTGTTCTCTGCTAAATCACTAAATTGAAAAAAATTGATAGCAAAAAAAAATAAAGCGGTAATTAATATCGTAATAAATAAAACAATAACGAAATAACCAGTCAATCGGATTATATTTTTCATAATATAGAGTTTAGACGTATAAATTATAGCTTGATTTTTGTTAAATTAAAGAGTATAAACTATTATAAATAGATTAATAGTTTATATAAATATTATTATGTTTAAATTACCAGACCTACCTTATCCATATGATGCGCTTGAACCACATATTGATGAAGAGACGATGAGAATACATCATGATAAACATCATGGCGCTTATGTAAATAATTTAAATGAAGCATTGACGGGTCATGATGAATTCTTGGAGATGGATATAGATAGCATTTTAGCGGATTTAATGAAATTGCCTGAAAGTATACGTACAAAAGTGAAAAACAATGGCGGAGGTCATGCTAATCATAGTTTGTTTTGGCAGATCATGAGGCCAAATCAAAAGAGTCATCCAAATGATAAATTGTCCTCAGCCATAGAAACACAATTTGGCAGTTTTGATAGTTTTAAAACGGAATTTTCTCAAAGAGGTGTCGCAAGATTTGGTAGTGGATGGGTTTTTTTAGTCGTCAATAGCGAGAATGAACTATCTATTGTTGACACGGCAAATCAAGACACGCCCGTTTCAGATGGTTTAAGACCGATACTAGCGCTCGATGTTTGGGAGCATGCTTATTATTTGAAATATAAGAACCTGAGGAAAGATTATATTGATGCTTGGTGGAATGTAGTCAATTGGGAATCTGTATCGATGCTTTTAAAGTAAAGTCAATTAAAGATTAACGAAAAGCTTAACTCGATTATTGTTAAATTCATGGTCTAGCCATTGCTGAAATCGTTTAACAATTTGTTGTTTTAATAATATGTTTTGGACAGCGATTTTTTGACTCTCATAAATAGCTACCTGCGTGCTTTTTTGAACGTTATTTGAAGATAAATAATTATCAATATCGATGTCTGTTATTTTGATATTCGGCTTAAACAATTCCTGAATCGCCAGCTCAAGTTTTATCTCTGTTTTAAACTGTTCCAAAGTTTTACCTTGCTGTTGAAGCGATTGTTTAAATGAAGTGTCATTGTGGACCAAGTTCTTTTTTATAGTTTGTATTTCTGAATTAATTTGAGAATCTGAAATTTTTATATTTCTTTTTATCATTTCTACTTCTACCAATTTACGGGCGATTAGAACATTTAAAGTTTGTTTCCCGTTATTTTTTGTTAATTGTTGCGCAAAATCGCGTCTTGTGATTATGCCTCCATCAACCACAGCTACAGGAAATAAATCTTTGAAAAAAAGCCCGATAAAAAAAACGATAATTAGTAACAATAAATAAGCAATTTTTTTAATTAGATTTGGCATCAATTTCTTTTCTTGCTTCAACTGCATAATGTGTATAGTATACCAGGTTTTTAGCTCCTTATGAAGGGTTAAAACTTGATGATATTTATTGTATTCTATTATAAAATATATTGAAAAGGATTATTGATTATGGGAAAAATCACGATTATTACAAAAAATAGAAGAGAGATTATCGATCTGACGGAAGATATTGAATCGGCAATCTCAGCCTCAAATAAAAACGACGGATTAATAGTGCTTAATATTGTCCATACTACAGCAGCTTTAACTACTGCCGATTTAGATCCGGGGACAGATCTTGATATGCTCGATGCATTTGATGGAATGGTACCTCGTTTATCATATCGCCATCCTCATGATCCGTCACATGTTAAGGATCATATTCTGGCATCTATGATTGGATCACAACTTATTATTCCATTTGATGCAGGTAAATTAATTTTAGGAGTCTGGCAGCGACCTGTCATTGTTGAATTTAATGGCCCGAAAAAAAGGACCATATATGTTAAATTTATTATTTAATTTCACGCCCTTAAAATTAGTCGCAGAGTTTATATGGAGAGATGAAGCCTTTTCATATTTTATGGCAAGAGAAAACTTGATGAATATTGTATTGACGACCGCCCGTGATAACAATCCACCTTTATATTACATCTTGTTGCATTTTTGGATGAAAATTTTTGGACCATCTTCGATCGCGATGCGTAGTTTATCCATGATTTTTTTTGCTGTAATGATATATTTTTGTTATCTACTTCTAAAAAGATTACTTAAAGTTAGCGATAAAAAAATCGGAATATATTTAGTATTAATTTTTTTCAATCCTTTTTTATTATATTACGCATTTGAAGCCCGTATGTATTCATTATTTGCAGTTCTATGTATTTGTTCATATTATTTCTTCATTAATAAAGATAGGTTAAAAGTAGCTATTTTTAATACTTTAGGTATATATACTCATTACTTTTTTTTGATGGTAATCCTGTCTCAGATTATTTATTTGGCAATTTATGAACGCCATCAATTCAAAAAATACGCTAAAGTTCTTATTCTACCTTTGATTTTAGCATTACCGTGGTTTTTGTATATTTACAAATGGTTGTTAGGAAATACAGCTGTCTTTTGGGCGCAGCGCCTTCAATTTAGTAGTGTAGTTGAATCATTGGCTGTGCTTTTAACAGGATATGAAAGCGCATACTACAGTTATTATGATAAATATTTATGGATGGTTTCTATCTATCTTTTAACATTGGTGGTCTTTGGGGTTTTCAGACTTAAGACAAACAAGACGACAAAAATGTTATTAATTTGGTCCTTTTTATTTTATTATCTAGTGGTAATCATTTCTTTTTTTAAGCCGATCTTTGTTCCCCGTTATCTGATTTTTTCTGCTGTGGGTTTTAACGTTTTAATGATTTATATCATTAATGGATTGAGTAAAAAGTGGAGTATTTTGATTTTGATCTCAATTTTTGTAATTTATATTCATTATTGGTGGATGTTACTTATTTATCGACCCAAAGCCCATGAGGTTAAAACAATAATGGAGATAAAAAAAATTGCTAGCGATAAAGATTTGTTATACCTCACTGATCCGATTCTTTATTTTACAGCTCGTTATTATTTCGATGAAAAACGTGTTTATTTATACAACTTAGATCCAAAAAAAAAGCAATCATATTATGGGTTAGTACTGATACCAAAAGAGAGTTATATCAATCTATTGCCCGAATATCCGGTCAAAGCATTTATAATGTCCTCTGAAGACAATTTTAAGATTGAAACAACATTGTAAAATATTATGAAATCATCGATGATGAAACTTCTTAAACGTTACAGCATAACTCTTTTATTGTTGATTCTTTCTTTAATTATCATTGGACTAATTTCATTATTACTATCTAATAGTATGCCGCCTCAAGTACCGTTATTTTATTCTCGTCCGAATGGAGATGATCAGATAGTGGATGTCGCCTATTTATCCTATATACCAATTTCAATGGTAATCATTATTCTAATAAATATCTATATCAGTCGTTTTATTTTTACAAGTAATATTTTTGTCCGGCGGATAATATTTTATTCCAATGTCATTACCATCATTCTTTTTACTCTAATTTTTATTAGGATTATAATCTTAATTACCTAAATGTTATTAATACTCATTGCTTCCGTAGTTGCATTCTTTTTTAGTTATATTTCCACCCCCTTATTTATTGTCATTGCCAAGCGTTTGAAATTAATTGATGATCCAAAATTAAGAGCGCATCCGGCCAATACCCACGTTGGGATCATACCACGTGCCGGGGGCTTACCAATATTTATTGGATTTTTGGTTACCGTATTGATTTTTATACCACTTAATAAAATCATTATCGGTATTATAATAGCAAGTTTATTAATGTTAATTCTTGGTATTCTGGATGATCGTTTTGATCTATCTCCATACTTCAGGTTTTTTGCCAACATTTTTGTAGCAATGTTGGTGGTGTTGTTTGGACTCGGAATCCCATATATCTCCAATCCATTGGGAGGAATCATTAGACTGGATCAGTTTATAGTTACGATAAATCTACTAGGATCTCACAAAATATTAGTTTTTGCTGACATTTTTGCAATTTTTTGGTTAGTCGCAGTTGCCAATTTCGTCAATTGGAGTAAAGGCGTTGATGGGCAAATGCCAGGTTTTGTAGCAATATCATCTTTTTTTCTTGGAATATTAGCTTTGAGATTTACAGCTCATGATATATCAACATATTCGGTAGCGATGTTAGCATTTATCATCGGAGGGACTTTTTTAGGATTTCTGCCCTACAATTTTTATCCACAACGGATAATGCCTGGATATAGTGGAGGCGTGTTAGGAGGCTTTTTTTTAGGAATTCTATCGATTCTTTCCTGGGGGAAAATGGGTACGCTGCTTTTAGTTTTGTCTGTTCCTATTATCGATGCTATCTATGTAATTATAAGAAGGACTATAAATTTCAAGTCGCCTTTTAGAGGAGATGCAGGTCATTTTCATCATCGATTACTGAGTATTGGGTGGGGCAAACGGCGGATTGCTGTTTTTTATTGGTTAGTCTCTTTTCTTTTTGGACTGACAGCACTTTTTTTAAACGCCGAAGAAAAATTTTTTGCATTGATATTAATCTTTATTGCCGTCTCCTGTTTTATATTGATTACAAGCAATGTCAAACGGATAATAGATAAGGATAAATAGGTATAAAGAACTATTGTACTTTGGTATATGTCGCCGAGATCCATCCTTCGTTTCTACCCAGGTAACGTATTTTATACCATCCTGCCTGTTCTTCAATTACTGTAAATTTGTCACCCGGTTTGACTTTGGCGGCTTCGGAAGCATTGAGATTTGGTTCAGTCCTGACTCTAAGCCAACCAGTTGGTGTATCTGCAATAATGATATTTTTTGAAGAAGATGTTTTATCAGTACTTTCTGATTGTGTTGGTGTGGCGCTGGCAGTTGCATCCTGCAAATCTTTTTCCTCAACTGCTTTAAAAGCAGGATCTATTGCGAGTTTAAAAGTAGTATTAATTCGGTAATTTGCTTCAACATTTATTTTTTGGGTTCGGCGAAAAAAACCAGGAGCGCTTACAGATAATTCATGATCTCCTTTCTCAATTCTAGTCAGAAGAAGAGGTGTCATCCCTTTTTCATCGTTATCAAGATAAACTATTGAACCTTCAGGTTCAGATTCGACTGATATTTCTCCTTCTGTGGATGAGAAAGGTTTTGAAGCAATTTTTACTACAGTAAAGACTACTCCTGAGGAAGAAAGCTCGCTATTGCCGAGTTCTCGATCTATAAAAGCTAAAGTATTTCGAAAGACATTGATTTTTCCCTGCCAGCTTGCAGTATCAGTGGCATTACCCTCGGGAATGAGTTTAACCAAATATTCACCTTCCTTGATTCTATCTTCAAAAGGAGTTTTGCCTATGGCCTCATTATTTAAAAATATCGATGCATTTGGGGAGGAAAGAACTTTTAAAATGCCGCTATCAGATTGGTTGTCGAGTATAAAAAACTTAATTCCTAAAAATGTAATGAAAGCGATGATCAAGAGCAATAGTACAAGCAATTTCTTTTTCATGTTTGGTTATTTACGGCAATCATAATATAGTTCACATGGGTCAAAATTTCAACAGGCTATTTTTTAAGTCTACTTTTATCCCGATTGCACTACGTTTGGGGAAAGGATTTATAAATCGAATTCTTATTTTGAAGTATAATAATTACCAATATGACAAGTTTTGTCTGTGCCTCATGTGGCTATAATGCGAGCTCCTGGTATGGTCGCTGTCCGGAGTGTCATTCCTGGGATAGTTTTAAGAAATTTGCCGAAGAAAAAAAAAGATCAATTGAGCCGGCAAAAATAGTTGCTTTTACCGATATTTCAAGGGCATCAAAGCAGCGACTATCTACTGGTATTTTTGAGGTAGATCGGGTTTTGGGAGGTGGAGTTGTTTCCGGGGAGGTAATTTTACTAGCTGGGGAGCCTGGCATTGGAAAATCGACCTTACTACTCGCAGCTTGTCAGAATTTATCATGTCTTTATATAGCGGGCGAAGAATCAGCCACGCAAGTCAAAGAAAGAGCCCAAAGAATCAAAGCAACTTCAAAGAGGTTGTATATTTCCGAAAATACACAAATAGATGCAATAATCCAAGCCATCATGAAAACTACTCATAAGTTTGATCTTGTTGTCATCGATTCGATTCAAACTGTGCGTTCGTCCAATCTTTCAAATCCATCAGGAAGTATCAGTCAAGTCAAAGAAGTAGCTGATAAATTAATTGATTATGCAAAAAAAAATGATATCGCTATGATTCTTGTCGGTCATGTCACCAAAGAAGGAGATGTAGCGGGACCGCGGACGCTGGAGCATTTGGTAGATTGTGTCTTGTATTTTGAAGGAGAAACTTCGTCAGAATATCGTATTTTAAGGGCAAAAAAAAATCGTTTTGGTACCACTGGTGAAGTTGGAGTTTTTCAAATGACCGGCGCGGGACTTAAAGAGGTTAATTCAGCGACAGCTTTTATTGATGATATATCAGTGTCGCCTGGGAAAGTCATAGTTGGTATTGTTGAGGGTCAGAGATCACTTTTTTATGAAATCCAAAGTCTTGTTAACGCATCATTTCTTCCCGTCCCGCGAAGAGTCGTCGCCGGTCTTGATTATAATCGCGTACAACTAATATTAGCCGTTATCAGAAAGAATCTACGTATTTCACTCGAAAAGCATGATGTTTATTGTAGCGTGGCCGGTGGATTAACTGTTAAATCTCCGGTAGCTGATTTAGGAATTGCCGCCTCAATCATTTCGTCTTTTAAAAATAGAGCACTTCCTCCAAAATCTGTTTTTGTCGGGGAGGTGGGACTTCTTGGGGAAATCAGAAAGTCTAATTATGACTCAAAATTAATTGCAGAGGCAAAGCGACATGGATTCAAATCGATATTCACCAATAAAGAAACCCCAAAAATTTCCTCGCTTAATTCTTTTTTTACTTAAGGAACGGATAGAGTTTTTTATTAAAAAAAACTTCTATCACAGCGACGAAACCAAATAAACTATTCATTATCAAAAACCAAAAAGGTAATCTGACAGTGAGGTTAAAAACGATTAATATATAATCAAACATCAATGGAATAATTGTCCCAATAATGATTATTTTATAGACATGTGAGTAAATAATTTTTTTATTAAATTCGTGCGCTATAAAATAGAGAATCAAGGATATGATTGTGAGGTAAAATAATCTTCCAAATAAGATGAGAATCGATTCGATAAATGTTAATTTTATTATCAATAGAATTAATAATAATGGTAGTAGAAAATTGATTGTCTTGAGTAGATATTCTAATGATCCGATGACTTTTGAATCAATATGAATGTTATTTAATCCTTTATAGTTAAAAAAAAAGTCATTTTGATTAATTCGCAATCTGATACCATTTTGACTTAAGAGAAACAAAGAATTATAGTGATCAAAGTCGGCATTCATTGTCGAAAATTCGTCGATTACGATCAAGCTTTGAGGGAGATGCAGATGATTTAAGTAGATAAACAAGGGGCGGTCGTAGCTAGTATAAAGCCGACCTTCCACAATGTTTATCGTGTAATCGGAAGGAATTTGATGAAGGCCGGCGATGAGCGTTGTAGGAAATGTAGTCAGGTTATATTTAATTGTAGTAGAAATGACTTTTATGGTGGTTGTCACGAGCGTTAGAAGAAAAATCAATATAGCCAGATAAGTTATTAGAGAAACTAGTTTTTTATTTAATACGCTTTTAAAAAAATCATTATCAAAAAAAATAGCCTTGCGTGTAAAATTTATAAAGAATTTGATTTTATTCTTCATATAATTTTAGTATATAACAACCTTTAAAAAATATTCACTTTAAATATCTATTGCAAAAAGATATATTCTTGTTTATAATTTCTATTCTGATTACAAATTTCAAAAGTGGCGTAGCAGTACGTTGATTTTGTTACGCTTATTTTTTATTAAATTATTATGGCACAGGATGTATTTAAAAGAAACAAGCCTCACTTAAATATTGGTACCATTGGTCATGTTGATCATGGAAAAACTACTCTCACATCAGCAATTCATCATTATCTGGCAAAAAAAGGATTAGCAAAAGCTTTGAAATATGAAGAAATCGATAAAGCTCCAGAGGAAAAAGCTCGTGGTGTGACGATAAACATTCATCACTCAGAATACGAGACGGAGAAGAGACACTATGCTCATATTGATGCTCCAGGACATGCTGATTATATAAAAAATATGATCACGGGAGCGGCTCAGATGGATGGAGCAATTTTAGTTGTATCCGCACCTGATGGTCCAATGCCACAGACAAGAGAACACATCTTACTTGCAAGACAAGTTAATGTACCTGCGATAATTGTCTATCTTAATAAAACAGACATGGTTTCAGATAAAGAAATTTTGGATTTAGTTGAAATGGAAGTAAGAGATCTTTTGAAGAAATATAAGTTTCCTGGTGATGAAGTACCAATCATTCGAGGATCAGCTCTAAAAGCTATTGAGGGTGATGTGGAAGCTGAAAAATCAATAGAAGATTTAATGAAAGCTGTTGATGATTACATACCTGAACCAGCACGAGATGTCGATAAGCCGTTTTTGATGCCAATCGAAGATATATTTACTATTCAAGGGAGAGGAACGGTTGTTACAGGCCGTGTTTCACGAGGTATATTGAAAGTGAATGAAGAAGTAGAAATTGTGGGATTAAAAGATACTCAAAAGACTGTTGTAACCGGTGTTGAAATGTTTAAGAAATTACTAGATGAGGCTCGTGCCGGTGATAACGTCGGACTGCTTCTTCGAGGTATAGAGAAAGACAAAGTTTTAAGAGGTCAGGTTATCGCAAAGCCAGGTACAGTGACTCCTCATACAGAATTTGATGCAGAAATTTATGTACTAACTAAAGAAGAGGGTGGCCGACACAGTCCTTTTTTCAAAGGTTATCGTCCACAATTTTACATTAGAACAACAGATGTGACTGGTGAAGTCGCGCTTCCGGCGGGAGTGGAAATGGTAATGCCGGGTGACAATGTGAAAGTTCAGGCAAAGTTGATTTATCCAGTAGCTTTGGAAGAAGGTCTCAAATTTGCCATCCGTGAAGGGGGGCATACCGTCGGAGCTGGAGTAGTGACTAAAGTTATTAAATAATCGGATTATTTTTTAAGTATCGCTCTTTTATAATCATGCCAAAAGGAAGGATTCGTATAAGATTGAAGTCGTTCGATCATCGATTGATAGACGAAACCTGTCAGAAACTCGTTGATACTGCGACGAAGACAGGAGCTTCTTTTATTGGGCCAATTCCATTACCGACAAGGATTGAACACTTCACGGTTAACCGTTCATCATTTGTCGATAAAGATAGTCGAGAGCATTTTGGCATGAAAACGCATAAAAGACTACTAGACATAGTTAATCCTACAAATCAAACGATTGATTCTTTGATGCATTTGGATCTTCCGGCAGGTATCAGCGTCGAAATAAAGATGTAATTTTCCTTCCTTCTGTAAAAATAATTATTCCGCAAGCATAGATAAAAGCCATAAAAATCTGCTCGAAGTTTAACGGGTAACTGTGAAACACTCTCTGAAAGAAAGGTAAATAAAGTATTAAAGGATGGATGAGTAATGGTAATGCTATAGCGGCCAGAAGGATTGTTTTCTTAAGACTTTTTAGATGTGATATTATCAGTGTTTGATATAACCACAGGTCTACTAATATAAACGGTTGTAAAAAAATTAATGTGGTGAAAGCCATAGTCTGAGCTATGGAAAGATTTTGACTCCTTAAGCCAATCATAAATGAAATTACGACAAACAAACTACCAATCAATCCAAATCCGATGATATAACGGAAATCACTGATGTTGATAATACTCTCTGCATGATTCCATTTGAGTTTGGATTGATGTTTACTTTGCGGAGTGAAGGCCAAAGACAGGGCAGGCAAGCCATCAGTGACCAAATTAATATACAAAATTTGTAAGGCGGTTAAGATAGGCGGAATTCCAATAATCGCTGAGAAAATTACAGCAAATACTTCTGCGGTATTTGTGGTTAATAAATAAATGACGGAGTTTTTTATGTGGTGATAAATTGATCTGCCTTCTTCAATCGCGCTTATTAGTGTTGCAAAATTATCATCGGTGAGGACGATATCGGCGACATCTTTGCTGACATCGGTTCCGCTTAAGCCCATTGCAATACCGATATCAGCTTGTTTTAATGCTAAAGCATCATTTATTCCATCTCCGGTCACAGCAACAGATTCACCTAAGCTTTGAAGTATTTTAACCAATCGATATTTGTGATACGGAGTCGTCCGGGCAAAAATTTTGACCTTTCCTATGATCTTTGAAAGTGCATCGTCAGAGTAGCTATCAAGTTGTTCACCAGTTATAACATCTTCATTTTCTTTAATGATGCCAGCATCAATGCCTATTTTTGCTGCGGTAAATTCATTATCACCGGTTATCATCAAAACCTTGATGCCGGAATCAAGAGCCGCCTTGACAGCAAATTGAATTCCTGATCTAAGGGGGTCAGAAATAGCGACAAAACCTAAAAAAATTTGATCTTGGTGTATGTTGCCTTTAAGACTATTTTTATAGGAAAAAGCTAAAGTTCGATAGCCTGTTCTTGCAAGACTTTTTACCTGGTCGATAATTTGTTTACGATCCATAGTCTTTAATTTCATATTTCGTGAATTATTGAGCCAGTGAGTGCATGAGTTAATTACTGATTCCGGAGCGCCTTTGGTAAATACATAACCATCTTTATTATTTTTTACCATTACCGACATAGACTTTTTGACTGAATCAAATGCGGCTTCATCTATAATTTGCCAAGATTTTCGGACTTGATCGATATCCATCCCGTGTTCACGAGCATAAATAAGTAATGCGCCTTCAGTTGGATCACCGATCATATCGTAGCTCTTATCTGCCTTATAAATTAGTGACGAGGTTGAACACATTATGCCATTGAGTACTAATAGACGAAAGGCAGGATTAGATTTGTCGATATTAACCTTGCTATCAGATATTTTGCCATCTATTGCTATTTTTTCAACAACCATTCTATTGGTAGTTAGAGTTCCGGTCTTGTCTGTTGCAAGGACTGTGATTGATCCTAAGCCTTCGACAGCAGATATTTTTCGAACAATCGCCCCACGTTTTGCCATCCGTTCAACGCCAATTGCAAGACTAATAGTCATAACCGAAGGTAAACCTTCCGGTACTGCCGCAACAGCAAGACAAATTCCAAAGATAAAACTTTCGAGAATATCTCTACTTCTTATGAAAGTTAAAAAAAAGACGACGAGTGATGCCAAGATTCCGGCAGCGCCCATTCTTCCAGTGAATATATCCAATTTTTTCTGGAGTGGAGTTTTTTGATCATTAATTTGATTGAGACTTTGAGCAATATGACCAAATCGTGTTTTATATCCTGTCTTTATGACCTCTCCAAAGACTCGTCCTTTTACAATAGTTGTCCCTAAATAAATAATGTTATTTTGATTGTCAGATTCATGTTTAATAACCGGTTGTGATTCGCCCGTCAATGCACTTTCATTTACTTCAAAATGCCAAGATTTAAATATTTTTATATCGGCAGGGACGATTGTTCCTTGCTCTAAATGAACAATGTCTCCTTCGACTAAAAATCGATTATCTATTTCTTTTTCCAGGCCATCTCGAATCACTCTGACCTGTGTGATCGTCATTTTTTTCAATGACAGAAGAGACTGCTCTGTCTTATATTCCTGATATGTACCTAGTGCAGCATTAAGAGCCAATATTAAAAAAATAAAGAATGAATCAAGTAAAGCCCCTGAAAAGTAGGAGATTATAGAAGCTCCAATTAAAAGCACAGACAGAAAATTATAAAATTGATTGAAAAAGGAAGCAATAACGCGATAATTTCTTTTTTCAGGTATTTGGTTCAGACCATCCCGATTTAATCTTTTTTCTGCTTCATTTGTTGAAAGACCATTTTTGAGCATGACAATATTGATTATAAACAATTTATCGATCTCTTTTTAGTTATTGACGACATATGCTTCGTACTATATAATTTACTCTAATGTTAAATAAGACGGCTCTAAACAGTTTTATTTAATTTGTCGGATTGATCGGGTTTTTAAAAAGGCCCCAATCTGGGGTTATTTTTTTTATTATGGCATTTATTTTAGGTCAAAAAAGCAAATCAGAGCAAATGTTTGACGGCAATGGCAATCGCATTGTTGTTACTAATATCGATACTTATCCCTGTTATATAGTTAATTTTAATGAAAATGAAACTAAAGGGCAGCTGATAATAAGGCTTGCTCAAGGAAAAATTACTAAAAATAGCAAGCCCTTACAAGGACAGCTAAAAAAAGCGGGGATTAAAACCCCGCTTCGTTTTTTAAAAGAGATGAAGATACCTATAACTTTCGTTGAAAAATTTGAAAAGAACGGCAAAAAAGCATTTAAGTTTAACGAAAAAGAAATTGAAGTAGGAATGGAAGTAAAACCAATAGATTTTTTTAAGAAAGATGATATTGTTTCTGTAACCGGTGTCTCCAAAGGAAAGGGGTTTCAGGGGGTAGTAAGAAGACATCGATTTTCTGGTGGTCCCCGAACACATGGTCAGTCAGATAGAGAAAGAGCTCCAGGGTCGATTGGTTCATCGACGACTCCGGGCAGGGTCTTAAAAGGTAAGAGAATGGCTGGAAAAATGGGAAAAGAAACAGTAACAGTTAAAAATCTTAAAATTGTCGAGGCTACTGATAAACATTTGCTTATCAAAGGGTTAGTTCCAGGCGCTAAGGGATCGTTGATCGCGATTTACTCAATACGCGGTGATAAATAAATATGGAAAAAAAATTAATTAAAGCGGAGCGTAAGGAGCTTAAAGAAAAAAAGCCTACGATTACAAAGGCAAACAAACTGACGGCCGATGTATATGATATTGAGGGAAAAAAAATTGAGGGAATAACCTTAGATGAACGAATCTTTAACGTTATTGTATCTGCACGATTAATGGCTCAATATGTTCGAGTATACAATGACAGAACACATCAAGGAACGAGAGAGACAAAGACAAGAGCCGATGTTATAGGTTCGACGGTTAAAATTTTTCGACAAAAAGGAACAGGAAGAGCGCGTCATGGTAGTAAAAAGGCCCCTATCTTTGTTGGAGGTGGTGTAGCTCACGGTCCTCATGCAAAAACCGACTTTTTGACAATAAATAAAAAACAAAAAGACTAGCACTTTATGGTGCTTTAACTGCACAATTCAAAAAAAGTAAATTCTTGTTTGTCAAGGGATTAAGAGAGATTGAACCAAAAACTAAGAAAATGATTGAATTTTTTAAAAAAATAAATCTGGAAAAAAGCAATAAATTACTAATTATCTATCCTATCGATAAATCTAAAAACATTATTCTGTCCGCCAGAAATATCGAGGGTATTAGTCTAATGAATGTAACCAATCTAAATGCCATGGAAGTTCTCAAAGCGAAGCATATATTGATGTGTGTAGAAGCTTTAGATTTTTTCAATAAAAAATGAATATAAATGAAATTATTATAAAACCAGTAATTACAGAAAAAGGTCTGAACCAGATCAATTCCCAAGTTTATACCTTTGAGGTTTCCATAAAAGCTAATAAATTTCAGATAAAGAAAACAGTTGAAGATATGTTTAAAGTCAAAGTGGAAAATGTAAAAACGATGATACGTAAAGGTAAGTCTCGTCGAGTCGGTAAAAAAATGAAGACGAAGAAATTATCGCAGCGAAAATTTGCGTACGTAAAAGTCAGTTCAGGTAAAATCGATCTTTTCCCGCATAAATAATATGAATAAATCAACAAACGTTCCAAAGACATTGAATCCAGAAAAAGTTCTAACAAGGATTCTAAAAAAGAGATCGGGTAGAGACAATTCTGGACAGATTTCAGTTAGACATCAAGGTGGAAGGCAAAAACGATATTATCGTTTTATTGATTCCAGTCGTGATAAAAAAGATATGGAAGCTAAGATAATAGGAGTTGAATACGATCCTAACCGGACCGCAAATATTTCTTTGGTTGAATATAAAGATGGAGTTAGAAAGTATATTTTGCACGTTGAAGGTCAGATGATAGGCGACAAAATTATATCGTCATCAATAGTTGAGGTTAAAATCGGTAATGCCATGTTTTTAAAAAATATTCCATTAGGTACACAAATTCACAACGTTGAACTTTATCCTGGTCAGGGAGGGGCTCTTATAAAGAGCGCTGGGTCGAGTGGAGTAGTCATCGCTAAAGATGAGAAATACGCAGATATCAAATTGCCTTCAAAAGAAGTTCGTAAAATTCTATTGACTTGCATGGCGACAATAGGACAAATCAGTAACGTTGCTCATAAACTAGAAAAAATAGGCAAAGCCGGACGAAATAGACTAAAGGGGATTCGGCCGACCGTTCGAGGAGTGGCTCAAAACCCTCGCAGTCATTCGCATGGTGGTGGTGAAGGAAGATCCGGGATCGGTATGCATCCAAAGACTCCTTGGGGTAAATCAGCTATGGGAACGCGAACGAGAAATAAAAAAAAGTGGAGTAATAAATTAATAGTCAAACGTCGTAACTAGGCAATAAAAACATGGAAGTTAAAGCTTATATAAAGTATCTGAGAATTTCGCCAAAGAAGTTAAGATTGCTTGTAGATGATATAAAAAGACAGACGCCTAGAGTAGCACTTGAACTTCTTCCTTTAAGTTCAAAGCGAGGTTCTAAATTTCTTTTTAAAGCGATTAAATCAGCAGTTAATAATGCTAAAGTCAAGATTAGTGCTGACATCGATGATTTACGTTTTAAAGCCATTATAATTGAATCAGGAGCAGTACTGAAGCGATTTCGAGCAGGTAGTAAAGGAAGAGCCAATCAATATAAGAGACGGAGCTCTCACATAAAGGTTATATTAGAAAGTCTAGAAAAAGAAAAAAATAAAACTGATATTAAACCTATTGAAACCAACGAGACAAAAAAAATCAAAGTTACAAAAGTGAAAAAGATCCCTCCGCTAAATCAGCAGGGGAAAATAAAAAAAGAATAATATGGGACAAAAAGTAAATCCAAAAGGATTAAGACTTGGAATTTTGACTACTTGGGATTCAAGATGGATGTTCTCTAACAAAGAATTATATCGAAAAAGTATTTTGGAAGACGTGAAAATTCGTGAAGGATTAATAAAAAAATTCCAGTTTGCCATAGTTACTCAAGTAGAGATAGAGCGAGCGATTAACAGGATTACGATAATTATCCATGCTGCCCGTCCGGGAATGATTATCGGTCGAGGTGGGAAAGGATTAGAGGACGTAAAGAAGTTTGTCATGTTAATTATGTCTTCAAGAAAAAGTGAGATTGATAAAATGAAGATCGAGTTAAAAGTCGAACCGGTAAAAAAACCATATCTTAATGCATATTTTGTGGCGAATGAAATAGCTGGTAAGTTAATTCGTGGTTTACCTCATCGCGTAGTGGTACATTTTGCCATGAATAAGGCTATGGAATCAGGGGCAAGAGGGATAAAAGTACAGTTAGGTGGCAGAATTAATGGTGCTGCAATTTCACGTCGAGAAAAATACTATGAAGGGACAGTTCCTGTGTCGACGATTCGTGAAGATATTGATTTTGCACGTTTCCCGGCCCTGACAAAATCAGGTTATATTGGGATAAAAATTTGGATCGCAAGATAAATTATGTTAGCACCAAAAAGACAAAAATATCGAAAACAATTCAGAGGAGTTTGGCGGAAAATTGCAGTAAAAGGAAACGAATTAAACTTTGGTGCCTATGGGTTGAAAACATTGAATTCTGGATGGATATCAGATCGCCAAATTGAGGCATCTCGAGTAGCTTTAGCTCGAGCAACGCGGAAAGTTGGCAAATTCTGGCTCAGAATTTTTCCTGATAAACCCTACACAAAAAAACCCCCAGAAGTGACAATGGGATCAGGTAAAGGGGACGTTTCTCATTACGTTGCAAGTGTGGTTGCCGGAAAAATATTATTTGAGGTTGATGGATTATCGGAATCTGAAGCACGTGCAGTTTTTAAAACCATTAGCTCAAAATTACCAGTTAAGACACGGACAATCATTAAATTATGAAAAAATCTGAGCTACAACAATTGAAAGGTAAACAAAGTCAAGATTTAGATATAAAAGTTGAAGAATTGAGAAGAAAAATAAATATGTCTCAACTTGATAATAAAGTTAATCCACCAAAAGATTCAAACAGCCTGAGTAAATTAAAAAAAACACTAGCGCAAATTTTAACAATTAGAAGTGAAAAAGGACTTAAAAAGGGTCAAGTATAATTTTATGGCTAAAATTCTAAATGGGACAGTTGTATCAACGAAAATGAACAAAACAGTAGTTGTTGAAGTGGAAAGAATTTTTTCTCATGGAGTCTATAAAAAAACAGTGAGAAAGAATAAAAGATTTAAAGCTCACAATGAGAATTTGGATTTGCATCTCGGTGATAAAGTTATCATTTCTGAAACACGGCCAATTTCAAGAGATAAGCATTTTATTGTTAAAAGTAAGGAATAATATAAAAGAAATATGTTGCAGTTAAGATCAGTTATGAAGGTAGCCGATAATTCTGGTGCTAGAGAAGCATATATGATTGGTATTCCAAAAAAAGGTAACAAAAAAATAGCCTACATTGGGAATATTATTAACGTGGTTGTAAAAAAAGCTGATCCATACTCCCAAATAAAAAGAGGAGATAAATTAGCCGCGGTTATTGTTCGAACTAGAAAAGAAATGCGACGTAGGGATGGTAGTTATATACGCTTTGATGATAATGCCGTGGTAATTTTACAGGACAAAACATCTCAAGATCCAAAAGGAACACGAGTTTTTGGACCGGTGGCACGAGAAATAAAAGATCTAGGATTTAATAAAATTGCTAGTTTGGCTACAGAAATATATTGATTATGAAATTTAAAAAAGGAGACAAAATAAGAGTATTTGTAGGGAAGGATAAAGGACGCGAGGGCAAAATTGAAAAGGTTTATTCCAAAATGAGTAAAGTATTGATAGTTGGGATAAATATCTACAAAAAACACATAAAAAAGAATGAAAAAATGCCAAAAGGCGGGATAGTAGAATTACCCCGACCAATGGATGTCTCAAAACTTATGTTTATTTGTCCAAAATGTAAAGCAGATGTTAAATTAGGATACAAATTTATCGGCCAAAAAAAACTTAGAATTTGCAGAAAATGCGCCGCAGAAGTATGACAATAATGGATCTTTATCAAAACGAGGTTAGGGCAAAATTGGAGAAAGAATTTAAATTGAAAAATCCTATGCAATGCCCAAAGTTAGTAAAAGTGGTTTTAAATGTGGGAGCAGGAGAAGCTGTAACCAACAAAAAAGTGCTTGATGATATTGCCGCGGAGCTTGGTACGATTAGTGGTCAGAAACCGATTATTACCCATGCGCATCAATCGATTTCCGCCTTCAAAATAAGAGCTGGTATGCCAATCGGCGTCAAAGTTACTCTTAGAGGAAAACGAATGTATGCATTTGTTGAAAAGCTAATCGGAATTGTACTGCCAAGATTCAGAGATTTTTCGGGTCTTGGAGAAACAGCAGTTGATAAATATGGAAATTTGAATTTAGGAATAACCGAGCAAATAATTTTTCCCGAAATCGATTATGATAAAATAGGAAAACTTAGAGGACTGCAGGTTACCATCGTCACAACAGCGAGAAATAAAGAGATGGGGAAGAAGTTATTCCAATTGTTAGGAATCCCATTTAAAAGTTGATTTTTTTCATATCTAAATGGCTAAAAAGTCTAATGTAGTCAAGTTTTTAAAAAAGCAGAAGTTTACGAGTAGAGATCACAATCGCTGTCCTTTATGTGGAAGAGCACGGGGGTTTTTAAGACGATTTGGACTTTGTCGAATATGTTTTCGGGAGAAGGCATTAAAAGGAGAAATTCCCGGTGTTACAAAAATTTCTTGGTAAGACTTAAAGACTTATTAGTTAAATAAAAAAAATGTCACGATCACTAAAAAAAGGAGCTTATATTGATCAAAAATTGTTAATAAAAGTTCTTAAACAAAAGGACAAGGGGATAAAAGAACCGATCAAAACCTGGTCACGTGCCTGTCAGATAGCACCAGATTTTGTTGGAAGTCGTTTTCTAGTCCATACAGGAAATAAATTTATTGAAATCTTTATTTCTGAATCAATGGTAGGACATCGTCTCGGAGAATTTGCACCGACACGTACTTTTAGAGGTCATGGGAAAGTTACCAAGAGAATTATTGAAAAAACCTAAAAACGATTTATGAATAATCCATTCGTTGATCTAATAATTAGAATTAAAAATGGTTATGGGGCAAGAAAAGATAGTATCGAAGTTAAATACTGCGAACTAAATTTATCAATTCTTGAGGTATTAAAACATAATAAATACATTCACGACTTTAAGTTAGAAGGCATGGGGCCCAGGAAAAGAATTTTAGTTAAATTAAGCTATATATCTGGAGAACCAATAGTCAAAGGCATAAAGTTAGCTTCTCGATCAGGAAGAAGAATCTATACTAAAGTTAAAGATTTAAAACAAGTCTTAGGAGGCTTGGGAATGGCAGTATTATCGACTCCTAAGGGCGTTGTAACTGATAAGCAAGCAAGGAAAATGAAAATTGGTGGTGAAGTACTATTTATAATTTGGTAATGCAAAAATGTCAAAAATAGGAGAAATGCCGATCTCAATAGAATCGGTGGAAATAAAGATTGATGACAATCAGGTTGAAGTGAAAGGTAGTGAAGGTGTTCTAACACTGACATTGTCTAAGGAGATTTCTGTGGAGAAAAAAGATCAACAGTTAATTCTTAAACGTTTGAGTAAGGAAAAAAAAGCTAAAGCATTACATGGTTTATATCGTGCTCTTATTCAAAATGCCGTTTTAGGAGTTGTAAAACCTTGGGAAAAGAGACTCGAAGTTGTTGGTACAGGATATAAAGTAAAACTACAGGGTGAGGATTTAATCTTCGAAGTAGGCTTTTCTCATCCGGTAATATTCAAAAGCGTACCGGGTATTAAGTTTAGCGTTGAAGGGAGTAATAAAATAGCTGTTAAGGGGTGTGATAAGCAAATAGTTGGACAGGTAGCACAAAAAATCAGAGAAATCAAAGACCCTGATCCATATAAAGGTAAAGGTCTGAGGTATGATGGTGAAAAAATAAAATTAAAGCCCGGTAAGAAGGCTAAAACCGTAGGAGTCGGTGCAAAATAAACCTTATGAAAAACAAACTAATCTTGAAAAGAAATAAAAAAAAGTTAAAAGTCAGATCTAAAATAGCTAAAAATACTAAATTATTACGAATCAGTGTTTTTCGATCTGATAAAAGGATATATGCTCAGGTAATTGATGATCGTGCTGGAGTTACAATAGCTAATTCATCTGATTATGTTTTGCAAGGCAATAAAAAAGTGACGAAAACTGAAAAAGCCAAATCAGTAGGCATTGAGCTCGGTAAAAAACTAATAGATTTGAAAAGACTTGAAGCAGTATTTGATCGTGGACATTATAAATATGAAGGAAGGGTTAAAGCTTTATGTGAAGGATTACGTGAAGCTGGTATTAAAATTTAAGTTTTATTGTTAATAAATATATGCAAAGTCAAGAAAAAAATAAAGGTCGTTTTGGTCAAAGACAAAGAGAAAATACTGATGGTATTGAAGAGAAAGTACTACAGATAAAACGAGTATCAAAAAAAACACGGGGCGGTAATTATATTAGTTTTTCAGCACTAGTTGCAGTTGGTGATCATAAGGGTCAGGTAGGTATCGGACTTCAGAGAGGATTGGAAGTTCCACAAGCGATAAAAAAAGCGATTAGATATGCAAGAAAAAGAATGATTAGTGTGCCTCTCTATTCAGGGACACTACCCCATGATGTTAAAGTAAATTACAAATCAGCGGCTATTATTTTAAGACCTGCACCAAAAGGAGCAGGACTTAAAGCGGGAAGTGTCGTCCGATCAATTCTTAATTTAGTTGGTGTCACTGATGCATCTGCAAAAATAATTGGTTCAAGAAATCAACTTATCAATACATACGCAACGATTTTAGCCTTAAAAATGTTGAAAAAGCGCGAATAAATTATGATAACGCTAAATAACTTACCAAAAATAAAGCAAAAAACAAAAAAAAGATTAGGTCGGGGAACGGGAAGTGGAGCGGGTGCAAAATCCGGACGAGGAACGACTCGACATCAGAAAGCTAGGGAGAAAATAGCTATCTGGTTTGAAGGTGGTCAGAATCGAGTTATTAAAAAATTCCCATTACTTAGGGGTAAAGAAAAAAATAAATCAAAGAGGTTAAAACCATATTTAATCAATTTTCAACATCTAAGATCTTTTCCGGAGAATGCTGAGGTTACGATTGAGACTTTAATAGAAAAGGAAATTGTGCCTTCTGATGCGAAGCGAACAGGAATTAAATTAGTTAACGTTGGTCATGTCGAGAAAAAATTTTTAGTTAAAATTGCCGCTTCACGACAGGCGAAACTAAATATAATAAAAGCCGGAGGAAAAATTATATGAAAAATGTCTTAGATAAATTAAGAAATGTTTTTCAAGATCCTGTGCTCAGGAAAAAAATTCTTTTTACTTTTGGTCTTTTTTTTGTTTTTCGAGTCTTTGCTTTTTTGCCAATTCCTGTTGTGGATTTAGTTCGACTTAGAAGTTTGTTTTCTCAAAATCAATTTTTGTCACTACTGGATATATTTTCCGGAGGTACCCTGATAAATTTTTCAGTGATGGCTTTAGGATTATCACCATTCATCAATGCTTCAATCATAATTCAACTTCTGACATCTGTTATTCCAAATTTGGAAGCACTTACTAAAGAAGGTGAGCATGGTCGAGCTAAGTTAAACCAATATACACGTTTTTTGACAGTACCCATAACTCTGGTTCAATCGATTGGCATATATGTTTTACTTCAGAACCAAAAAGTTATCTCGCCCTTGAATTTTATCCAATTTATATCGTTTATTGTCACAATGATGGCAGGGACAATGATATTAGTATGGTTTGGAGAATTAATATCGGAATTTGGAATAGGTAATGGTATATCACTTTTGATTTTCACTGGTATAGTAGCAAGAATTCCGGTCGTTTTTACTCAAACCGCATTGACGATAACCCCTGAATTTATGATAAATTTTTTGATGGTAGCAATCTTAGGTGTCGTCGTCGTAGGTGGCGTTGTCTTTATTAATGAAGCGGTCCGTAAGATACCAATCTATTATGCCAAACGTATAAAAGGCAATCGGATTTACCAGGGGGCATCAAATTTTCTGCCGTTGAAATTGAACCAAACGGGAATGATTCCAATAATCTTTGCGATCTCTTTTGTATTATTTCCACAACTTGTTGGAAGTTTTTTGACTTATGTAAAAAATCCCGCACTGGCTTCAATAGGTAAATTTTTAACTTCAGTATTTAACCCCAATGGGTTTTTTTATAATTTTTTTTACTTTATATTAGTAGTCGGATTTACTTTTTTTTACACAATGGTTGTATTTAATCCAGAGAAGATCTCAGAAGAAATTCAAAAACATGGTGGTTTTATCCCTGGTATTCGTCCGGGGAGCGCGACGAAAGAATATTTAGAAAAAATTTTATACAGGCTGACAGTAGTCGGAGCCTTTTTTTTAGGTTCAATAGCGATACTACCAGCAATTGTTTCCTCAGTTACCGGAATTAAAAATATCATAATCGGTGGAGCAGGAATATTAATAGTCGTATCAGTAGTCCTTGAGACATTTAAGCAAATTGAAGCGCAAATGGTTATGAAAAGTTACGACAAATTTTTATAATATGGCAAAAAAAGGCAATCGAATAAAACTTGGTTTAACTTGCACGATCTGTAAAAGGCATAATTACGTTACTGAAAAAAGCAAAATCAACACAACGGAATCGCTAAAATTCATGAAATATTGTTTGAAATGCCGAAAAAAAACCGAACATAAAGAAAAGAAAAAGTTGGATTAATAACATATAACATACCGATTATGATAATGAAACTAATTTTAATTGGAATGCCCGGTTCGGGTAAATCAACCCAGGGTAATTTATTATCTAAAGAATTAAATATTCCATATCTTTCTACAGGCGACATTTTTCGTACACTTTCAAAAGAGCCCACCCCTACTGGACGATATATAAAGGAAATAATCGATAAAGGTAGTCTCATTCCGGATGACAAAACGATTCAAATTGTGACTGAATATTTATCGCGTTCTGACTATAAAGATGGATACATACTCGATGGCTTTCCTCGAACGTCTATACAAGCGATGAATTTTAAAGATAATATTGACTATGTACTATACCTCAGCATTGATGATGTAGAGTCTTTGAACAGGTTGTTAAAACGACAGGACAAACTTCGACAAGATGACACAGTAAACACGATTAAAAAAAGAATCGAGATATTTCATAAGCAAACGCAACCCGTGCTTGATTTTTATAAGCCCAAGGGTTTGCTACAAATTGTTGATGGCAGCAAATCTATAGAAGGAATTCACCAAGTTATTATAGATATTCTAAAAAACATCCATGAAATCTAAACTGCTGCTTTGTATTGTCGGATTACCGGGAGCAGGTAAAAGCGAGGCGGCAAAGTTTTTTTTTGAGAAAAAAATACCGGTTGTCGCTTTTGGTAAATGGATAAATGATTTTGTCACGAAAAATAAGTTAACCCATACAGTTTCAGTCCATAAAAAAATAAGTGGCGATCTAAGAAAAAGACATGGTATGGAAGCAATGGCCAAACTTAATGAACAGAATATTCGTTCGCTATTTAAAAATAACAATTTTATTGTGGTTGATGGCCTACGCTCTTTCGAGGAATATGTTTATTTAAAGCGGCATTTATCCGATGCGGAAATCATCATTTTAGCTATCTGGACTGATAAGAAGAGCCGTTATATACGTATAAAAAATAGAGCTACAAGAAGTGAATTAGGAGGCGAGAAGCGGGATTTGGGTGAACTTGCAGAAACCAATTTAGGTCCAACCTTCACCTTTGCCGATTATATCGTGCTTAATCAAGGTTCTCTCCCTGATTTAAACTTAGGGTTGAGTAAGCTTTATGGTGAGATATTGAAATCCGTAAAGAAAGCAAAATGATAAAACTTAAAAATGATAATGAGATAGATCTTATTAAACAAGGAGGGTTGATTTTAAAGGCGGTGTTTGAGGATATAAAACCAGCTGTTATTGCAGGTAAAAGAACCAAAGATATTGATGATAAAATTGAATCTATAATTGTTAGCCATGGAGGAAGCCCTGGATTTAAAAAAGTCCCTAACTATAACTTCGCTAGTTGTTTGTGTATTAACGATCAAGTGGTGCATACGCCTCCATCGGAGCAGGTCTTAGCAGAAGGAGATATATTTACTATTGATTGTGGAGTATATTTCAAAGGATTCCATACTGATGCAGCAGATACGTTTATTGTCGGTGATACGAAAGATAGGGCCAAACAAGTTTTTTTGAACGCAGGAAAAGAGACTTTAGATCATGCAATTGCACAGGCTCATGTAGGTAATAGAATTGGTCATATATCTCAAACAATAGATATTAAAATAAAACAAACAGGTTATAGTATCATTAAGGAGTTGACAGGTCATGGAATTGGACGAGATTTACATGAGGATCCGATGATACCCGGTTTTTTGAATGAACCAATTGAAAATACACCTCAGATTGTGCCCGGTATGGTCTTAGCGATAGAGGTAATTTATGCTGAAAAATCAGAAAGAATTAAGTCAGAAGAGGGGAGTCGGTGGTCACTTGTGACCGAAAAGAATGATATTTCGGCATGTTTTGAAGCTACAATAGCAGTGACTGAAACTAAGACCTTAATTTTAACGTGAATTTATGGTAGAATATATGTTTTTATGAAGGTAGATAATATTATTGTTGAAGGTCAAGTGTTAGAAAATTTACCAAACACACTATTTAGAGTCAAATTAGGCCATGAATGTGGTGAGAAAATGATTTTATGTTATCTCTCGGGCAAAATGAGAAAAAATTATATAAAAATCTTGCCTGGAGACAGAGTTAGAATTGAGATGACAAAGTACGATACGGAAAGAGGTCGCATTGTTTATAGAGTTTAATAAAAATGAAGGTAAAATCATCAGTTAGAAAAATTTGTCCCAAATGCAAAGTCATTAGTCGAAAAAAAAGAGTTTATATTATTTGTGACAATAAAAAGCATAAACAAAGACAGGGTTAAAATAAATTATTTATTAAATCAAAATGGCAAGAATATTAGGAATAAATTTAAAAGATGATAAAAGATTGGATTATTCTTTGACGCTTTTATATGGAGTGGGTAGATCAAATGTCAAGCAGATATTAGCTTCAGTAAATATTAAGGGTGAGAAAAAAATTAAAGAATTGTCAGAAGATGATTTAAGAAAAATCAGTAGTTTTATTGAAAAAAATGTAAAAGTTGAGGGTAATCTGAAAGAAGAAATCGGAGGTAACATAAAAAGACTTAGAGAAATAGGATCATTTAGGGGAATGAGACATTCACGGGGCTTGCCAGCACGAGGTCAGAGGACCAAATCTAATGCAAGGACGAAGCGAGGAAAAAGAAAAACAGTTGGTGCTTTGAAGAAGGAAGATATGGCCAAGATTCAGCAAAAAACAGTTCCTGCTAAATAATTAATAATTAAATTATTATCTAATGCAATCAAAAAAAAAGACTAAAAAAATTGTGGAGAAGGGTAGAATATATATTACCGCGACTTTTAACAATACTTTAATTACGTTAACTGATGAAAGAGGGGCGCCTTTTTTATTTGGAGGTTGTGGTATGTATGGTTTTGCTGGAACGAGAAAGTCGACCCCATATGCAGCTACAGTGACGGTAAAAGCAACAGTAAAGAAAGGGATTGATGAATCGGCTTTGCGGGAAGTTGATATATACATAAAAGGAATTGGTCCGGGAAGAGAAGCATCGCTTAAAGCTATTCGATCCATGGGACTCGATGTTGATAAAATAATTGACATTACTCCGATTCCTCACAATGGAGTAAGACCACCTAAAATTAGACGAGGATAATTATAAATTTACTATAACGTGAAACGTGTTACGTGATACGTGTTAACGATTTTATGAGATATACAGGTCCAAAAAACAGATTAGCCAGAAGAGAGGGAGCAGATCTAGGGTTAAAGACTCCCGGTTCAAAGACACATAGCACATTACTTCGTAGGCTAAATATCGTACCGGGACAACATGGTACCTCAAGACGTAGAAAAACAACTGATTATGGTATACAGCTCAGAGCAAAACAAAAATTAAAAAGAATTTTTGGGCTTTCTGAGAAACAACTAGCCATTTATTACGCTAAGTCAATAAAAGCCAAAGGTAACACAATAGAACTTCTTATTCAAAAATTGGAAAATAGACTGGATAATATAATTTTCCGTTTGGGTTTCTCACCGACAAGAGCAGCGGCCAGACAATTGGTAAATCATGGCAATGTCATGGTTAATGATAAAAAAATGACCATTCCGTCCTATCAAGGGAAAGTCGGTGACATAATTTCTCTATCGGAGACAGCCATAAAAATTCCTTATATTGCAAGCTTCCTGGAAAAAAAAGATCTAATTCTTCCTTCTTGGTTGAATCGCCAGGCAAATTCAGGCAAGATTATTTCGAAGATCAATCTTGATGAATTTAAAGAAGATGTCCAGTTACAATTAGTAGTTGAGTTTTACTCAAGATAATTAGATTAAAAATTTATCTCTCAAAAAAATAAAGGGAGAAATCAAAATTAAACTATGTTAGAGCCAGAATTTATCACAGAAAAGTCAGAAGAGGATAAACAATATGGAAAGTTTATCTTAAATCCGTTGCCATCTGGATTTGGTCACACACTAGGCAATGCATTGCGCCGGACCTTGCTTTCCACTATTCCCGGGGTGGCTGTTTGTTACGTTAAGATTAATGATGCTGTTCATCCTTTCAGCACAATTTCAGGAGTGAAAGAATCAGTATTGGACTTAATATTGAATCTTAAATTGCTAAGATTCAAAGTTGTTGGAGATGGTCCATATGAAGTGTCATTATCCACAAAAGGCATTGGTAAAATAACCGGATCCGATTTTAAAGGCAGCGATGTTAGCGTTGTCAATAAAGATCAATATATCGCAGAAATTACATCTGCCAAAACCAAACTCGATATTACTTTATTTTTGGAAAAAGGACTTGGTTTTTCTTCATCTGAAGAAAAAGAAAATAAAGAATACGGCAAAATTGCAGTTGATTCAGTTTACTCCCCGGTACTACGTGTCAACTACCAGGTGGAAGGGTCACGGGTAGGTAGAAAAACAAATTTTGATCGTTTAACCATGGAAATCTGGACTGATGAATCAATTACCCCATCAGAAAGCCTGAAAAAATGTGCTCAACAATTATCAGGGTTCTTTAGTCACATTCTCTCAGGTCGAGATATAAAACGAGCTGATTCGGATGAGAAGATGAATAAAGATCAACTTACCCCGAAGCTCGATAAAAAAGTCTATCAAACAATAATTGACGAGCTGGATCTGCCGACCAGAGTCATTAATGCACTTCTTCGCGAAGGCATCGAGACGGTAGAAGACTTGTTAAAGCGCGGAAAAGAAGATTTAGTCAATCTTAAAGGGGTCGGTAAGAAATCGCTCGACTTAATAGAGAAAGAGTTAGAAAAGCTATCAATCCCATTTGAAGATACCCATGTATAAAGGTGTAAAAAAAATAAAAATAAAAAAAGGCAAAGATTCCAATCGGTCAATCGTTAGGAAACTAATTGTCAATTTTATCTTAAGAGGTAAAATAACAACAACTCTTAAAAGAGCCAAGATCATTCAAAGTCAAATTGATCGGTTGGTACATTATGCTATAAGAAACAGTGAGTCTGATAAAAATCAACTATTAAAAAAATTGAATGATAAGAATTCAATTTCTAAACTGATAAATCAGGCCGTACCAGTTTTAAAGGCGAGATCATCCGGTTTTACAAGAATTAAAAAAATGGGCTATCGTTTAGGCGATGGAGCAAATATGGTTCTTTTGGAATGGGTCGAAAAAGTTGAACTTGAAAGACCAAAAAAAGTAACTGATAAAAAAGCTACAGGTAAAGATATTAAAAAATTGGATAATCCAATAGAACCCGTGGAAAAAGTTGCAGAGAAAAAACAAGAAAAAAACGAGAGAGAACAAACCAAATAATATGACAAATCTTACTTTACAGACTAAACCAGTTAAGCAAAAAGATATAAAGAGAGCTTGGCATCTCATCGATGCAAAAAAAAAGATAGTCGGACGACTAGCAAGTGAAGTAGCCAAGCTTTTAATCGGGAAACACAAAGTTGATTATGTAGAGTATTTAGACATCGGTGATAATGTTGTTGTCATCAACGCTTCAAAGATCGAACTTTCGGGAAAAAAAGAATTGACAAAAACTTATAGTCGTTATTCAGGTTATCCTGGTGGATTAAAGCGAGTAAGTTTTAAGGAGTTGAAAGATAAAAGACCTGAAGAGATTGTTCGTCATGCAGTATATGGCATGTTACCAAAAAACAAATTACGCGCCAGGCGTATAATCAGATTGTTTACTTTTAGAGATAATAAGCACCCCTTTGAGGACAAGTTCAAATTACAAAATACTAAATCTAAATAAAATATGCCTAAAAAAAGTACAGCATTAAAATATTACCAAGCGATCGGTAGACGTAAATCTGCCACAGCAAGCATCAGGCTTCATCTGGCTACAAAAGAAAAAGAGATAACATTTGGTGATAAAAAGGTAAAAAAGGGCGAAATTTACGTAAACGGTCAACCGATTGATAAGTATTTTAGCGGCGAGTCCAACAAAGTAGAATATCTAACTCCATTGAAATTAACGGATAATCTGGATCGATTTGCCATCACTGTTAAGGTCGTAGGCGGTGGCAAGGCCGGCCAACTTGACGCTATAGTCTTAGGTATCTCACGTGCTCTTGAGAAAGTAGATAAAGCTACCTATCGTCCTATTCTTAAAAAGCAAGGTCTTCTGACCCGCGATGCCCGAATCCGTGAGCGACGCAAAGTCGGCATGGGCGGGAAAGCGAGGAGGAAGAAACAGTCGCCTAAACGATAAGCTTGTTCTTCCGACGATGTCCCGTCAAATCGCACCACGAGCCGTGTTCGAATAGAACTGAAAAGGCGAGTGGTAAGATCGTGTTGGGGCAAGACGCAAGAAACAATCTCCAAAGCGATAAAACCATCAACTCATCATTTGTCTCAATATTCTATAAATATCCTTTCTATGAGAAATCAGGATAATATACACTATTTGCTTTTGTTGTCGATAGACGATCCGATAATCGCCGACTCTGATGCGAAAGACATCCCGATAGCCTTTGAGTTTCTCTTCATTTAGATGAATATTGCTATCACGAAGACTTCTTATTTTTTGAGCAATGGCAATTTGATCTATTTTAGTGAGATGACGGAGACTTTTTTCTGCTTGAGGAGAAAGAATGATCCTCATATTCCAAGTTCATTTGCTACATCTTCAAAATTTTTTCCCTTTTTAAAGTCTGCGGAGACTACCGCTTTGTTATCAATATAATTCTCAATATAAGCCATAAGCTTTTCATAGAGATCTTTGCCGATAAGATAGGCTTTTACTTGATTTCTTTTTTCAACTGCAATCGGATAATCGAATGCACGATCAATAATCTTTGCCGGTCTGGATTTTAGTTGTGAGATAGAAACTGTGTTCATATAGACATAATAATAAGATATTATTAACATATTGTCAAGACCTATTATAAGGTCTTATTAATAGACCTTATATAATATTGACTTATAGTTGTTATTATATTACAATAATTAAACAGATTATAAATTAATAATAGCTTTTTATGGACGAACATAGGCCTGTTGTTAATTCAACAACTTCTCCAGAACTACAATTATTTAAAGAACCTATAATAGAAGAACAATTACATGCTCTTGAAAAAGCGCTTCTCGAATATAAGCGACCTGATTCTTTAGATTCAGCATATACAGCCGTTCTACAAATTCCTGGTATCGAAGTATATGGTCTGTCGGTAGATAGATCAATAGACGAATCAGCAGATGATTTAAAACGAATGACTGATGATATCATGAATGGATCAGAACAGTTCGCTGCTCCACCGTTACTTGCAGGTTCAGCTCGTTGGACAGATTCAGAAACTGCTGAATTTATGGGTAAACATCCTGCATATAGACCTCAAATAGAATTACCAGAAAAGCCAGAAGAACGAATAAAAGTATATTTACCAGTTTTAAACTTGTTGACTCATCGCATTCATCGCGTGGAAGAACAACTGCACGAATCACCGGATTCCACTGACTTGCAGAAGCTTCGAAGAGACCTTCATAATCAGCGCAGTATGATGTATCTGGGGTTACTAGTTGAATTTGGAGGTCCGTTTAAACGAGCTGCCGAAGATCAATTATGGCTGTATGATCCTCGAGAGGATGAGGAAGCGGGATATATGAATCCACAAAAATCAAGGTTAATTGGTGATGTAGTAGAAAGTATTGCTACTGAAGAAGGAGTTGATATAGCAGAATTAAAACAGAAAGTCCTTGATGCTACATATGATGGCGATCTATCTTTAATTAATACTTTTTTATTTGGGAAACAGGGCGACCATGCGACTCGTCGAGCACTTGAGGAGATATTAGATCGAAGAGTATCAGATAGACAGTGGCAAGCAAGCGTTTTAAGATCGGCCTATGTGTTGGAATTATTTAGACAGAGATCTGGCCTCACTCTGGACGATATGATGATGTATAACGGACTTCCTTCCTTAGATGTTACTTTACAAGGATTACGTGATTTTGCTGCAAGCACTCAACTTCATAATGATCTTAGTGCTCATATAGCTGTTGAAGCTAAACCAGAACAGGATGCAGCAGGTGAGCAACATAGGCCAATGCAGATGTATCGATTAATAGAGGAACGGGCGATTAGAAGAGGTTTTGCCGATCGTTTACCTAATAGAGAAAGAGCTACAGAGTATGCTAGAAGCTTGGAAGTCTTATGGAATAAATTATTTCCTTTAAATACTAGATTAGCCGGAGATTACTCATGTCATTTATTGACTAGACGAGGCGCCAATCAACGCGCTGGTGCTAATACTTATTATACCGGTGATATGGAGCATCCAGGAACCGTTCATGTTTTACATATTCCTACAATGGATACAGTGCAACTTCCCGCATATTTACCTCATGAAAAAGGTCATGAAAAGCATGCTCAAGTTGTCGCATTAGCAGGTGAGAAAGGTTTAGCAGAACCAAGAGCTTATGAATCTATCCCTGGTGGTGTTAGTGAAGCGATTGCTATGTTACTTGAAACATCATTTCCTCCAATTGCCGATGAAGAAGGTATTCGATACGTTGGTGATCCTTCTGAGACAAATAAAGATGTCCCACCAGTGGAAAAACCCGATGGCGTAACGACAAAAGATTTATATCAAACCGTTGTCATGCGAGCATTTCAAGCTATAAAAGGTTTTGCGGGAGGGGAGGCTCGACGTCAGTTGCAGGATTTTGTATCCAGAGGGACTCAATTTAAACAAAGTGAAGCAGATGATCTTGTTCCTCAAATAGATGCTGAGGTATTAAAACTTGCGAACTCAACCGGAGTGGATTTTGGTGCAAGAGGTTCCTCATTGGGTTATTTACTGCTTGAATTATGGAATCCTGGTGACGGTAGTATTTATATCGCTAGTAAATTACCGCAAGTAGATTATGGATTAGAAGAAGAGTCAGGATCAGACGAAGAAGGAGCTGAAGAGACCGATATAGACTTAGCTTATGAATTTACGTCTCGATATGGAGAAAAATGGCTAGATAGGACAGAAGCTCGACAACATTTAATTGCCTTAATGTATCGAACAGACTCTGAACGTAATTTAGCGAAATTAGCTGAATTTATAAGAACAGCAAAACCTGAGGAAGTTGAGCAGACCCTTGAAGAACTAGGTCTATCGGATTATATATAAATTTTGAATGAATCTATATAATTAGACATTATTCTAATTTTTCTTCTTCTTTTGACTACCTATAGTCTACATACTATAATGCAGTATCCCAATATGAAGCACTGAAGATATATTGCTTATCTTAATGAGTGCTGTTTTTATGGGTCGAAGCTCTCTTTTATTAGAGGAGCGGAGATCCCTACCGAAGTCCCGACTTTGCGTCGGGACGAAGGGGGAATTTTTTTGCACTTTGGCACTTTGACCCAGCTAGAACTCTTACTTCGGTCTGAGAGGCTTACAGCCTCCCACTCCCGAGGAGTGAGTCTACTGGGTTTGCAGTGCTACACACTTTTACAACAAGTGAGTTATTTGTATATGTCATTGCGAGGATCCCGCTCAGCGGGGGACGAAGCAATCTAGTCACATCTTTAAAATATCCAGCAAGGAGATTTGTATATATGTAAACATATATACAGTTCGACTTGCTGGATAAGCCAGCAATATAGAGAAAGGAGAGGACTAACCCGAGCCGGCGGTTCCGGCAAAAACCTCGTTTTCAGGCGAGGATCGTAGACTACGAATAAATAAAGAAAGGTTTGTTAATCACATGGACATTCACGTCCACCATGGACCAATCCAGACGACAGCCGCAGACGCAATCGTCGTCAACCTCTTTCAAGGTGTCACTCACCTGGGTGGTGCCACCGGAGCCGTCGATGCCGCCTTGGGCGGCCAGATCAGCGCCGTGATCGGTAGCGGCGACTTTAAGGGCAAGCTTGGCGAGACGCTTGTCCTATACGGTCGTGGCGTCATCCCGGCCTCCCGTGTGATCGTGGTGGGTCTCGGCAAGGCCGAGGAATTCATCCTGGACACCGTACGGTGTGCCGCGGCCGCGGCAGCCCTCGCTGCCCGCAAGCTGGGTGCCCGGAGTCTCGCCACGATCGTGCATCGGGCCCGCGGCGACCAGTTAGATCTCGCCGCTGAGGCTCAGGCGCTGGTGGAGGGCACACTGCTCGCACTCTACGAGTTCAAGATCTACAAGACACAGGGGGATGAGACACCTTCCCAGGTAGAGTACCTGACGGTGGTCGAGACGGATAGCGACCGGCTCGAGGCCATTAGTTCAGGTATCGTGGCCGGCGAGGCTGTGGCAGCCGGGGTGATCCTTGCTCGCGACCTGGCCAACCATCCGGGCAACGTGGCCACGCCGACGTACTTGGCAAACCAGGCCGTGGCGTTGGCCGAGCGTCACGGAATGCGTGTCGAGGTCTGGGATGCCGATCGAATGCGTGCTGAGGGC